>QMCE01000081.1_pt1 | contig 127721 bp, 110 predicted proteins | sample 1821851 | NCBI WGS metagenome assembly QMCE01 (sample SAMN09453174, study PRJNA476694) | Termite gut metagenome, whole genome shotgun sequencing project. | isolation source: worker | host: Odontotermes sp. | place: South Africa:Pretoria | collected 2016-01-28
AACGGTGCTTAGGCCGCATTTCTTGCGGCCACGCGGGCCAAGGGCCCGCGTTTCAAAACCAACCCTTGGGTTGGTTTTGAAGTTAAGCAAGTATAGCATCATAAAGCAAGGCCCCCGCAACGCGGGGGCCTTGCTTTATGATGTTTACTGCACCCCCAGCAGCGCCGCGCCAATGAGGCCGGCGTCGTTGCCCAGGCGGGCTTTGAGTATCTTCGGCGTTTCCATCGTACCCTTGCCGTGGATGGTGCCGGCCACGATGGCCCGCAGCGGGCTAAGCAGGTATTCCCCCTCGTTCGAGACACCGCCCCCGATGAGGTAGACCTCGGGGCGGAACAGCGTGTGGTAACTGGAAATGGCGTGCCCGAGGTAGCGGATATACCGCTCTACCACAGCCTTTGCGGGCGCGTCGCCCTTTTTGGCGGCGTCGAAGGCCGTGCGGCCGTTCACGCGGTTCATATCTCGCTCGCACTCGTCCCACATCAGGCTGTGGGGGTAAACGCTCATGGCGTCCAAGCTCTGGCGTATCAGCGCCGTCACCGAGGCGTAGGCCTCCACGCAGCCCAGCCGCCCGCAGGTGCAGGGGAAGCCGTCGTCCACAAGGGTAACATGCCCCGGCTCGGTGCCAAAGCCGTCGCCGCCCAGGAAGAGCTTTTTGCCTATCACCAGCCCGCCGCCCACGCCCGTGCCCAGGGTGATCAGCATCACGCTGTCATAATCCTTCGCGGCGCCGGCCACGCTCTCGCCCAACGCGGCGCAGTCGGCGTCGTTGCCAAGGTAAACGGGGATGTCCCAGTGTTTTTGAAACTCGCTCACCAAATCGAGGTCGCGCCACATCAGGTTGTTGGCGAACACCACCCGCCGCGTAACGGGATGCACGGGGCTGGGCACGCCGATGCCCACATAGGCTACGTCGCTTTCGGCAAGGCCGGCCTGGCGCAGCGTTTGGCGGGCGGCCTCGGCCATGTCGGCCACAATCTCCTCAAAGGGGCGGGTGTGCTGCGTGGGCCGGTGGTGCTTTGCCAGCAGTTCATAGTCGGCGTTGGTTACGCAGGCCGCAATGTTGGTGCCTCCCAAATCAATCCCCAGGTAGTGCCTCATGGTGTTACGCCTCGTTTTCCCACATTTATTTCCTCAAACAGCGAACCTTGCACCTCGGTGAACCTTTCCAGCATTTTGGGGTTGAACTCGCCGCACTCGCCGTTCACAATCATCTCCACGGCCTTTTCGTGGCTGTAGGCGTCCTTGTACACGCGCTTCGAGGTCAGCGCATCGTACACGTCGGCCAGGGAGGTGGCCTGCGCCCAAATGGAAATGTCGTCGCCCTTCAGGCCGTCGGGATAGCCGCGCCCGTCCCAGCGTTCGTGGTGGTGGCGGCATATCTCATAGCAATAGTTGAAATATTCCTGATCCTGGGTATAGTTCAGGCTGCTGAGTATCTCGCAGCCGCGCACGGTATGGTTCTTCATTATTTCAAACTCTTCCTTGTTCAGGCGGCCGGGCTTCAGCAAAATAGAATCCGGGATAGCTATTTTGCCAATGTCGTGCAGGGCCGAGGCGGCGGAGATGGTCTCTATCTCTTCTTTCGATAGCGGGTACTCATCCCGCAGGGTCTCCAGCATGATTCTGGTAAGTATGCGGATGCGCTTGATGTGCTCGCCGGACTCGCAGTCCCTGAACTCGACCGTGGTGGACAGCGCGTCGATGACGAACATATTCGACTGCCGAAGGCGCTCGGCCTGGCTTTCCAGCGCCTTCTTCTGCTCGGCCAGCTTGCGCTCAAGGTTTTGCTTGTGGGCGTACAAATCCACCACGTTTTGTACACGCCGCTCCACTATTTCGGGGTTGAAGGGCTTGTCCACAAGGTCGGACACACCCAGCGCGTAACCCTTCAGGGCCTTTTCGTCGTCGTTCTCGCCGGTAATGAGGATAACCGGCACGGTTTTGATGAGGCCGGACTCGTTCATCCGCTGCAGCACCTCAAAGCCGTCCATCACCGGCATAACAATGTCTAAAAGCACGCAGGCCAGGCTGCTGCCATGGCGCTCGATAAGATCCATGGCGGCTTTGCCGTTCTCGGCTTCCATCACGTCGTATTGCAGGCTGAACAGCTCGGTGAGAATCAGGCGGTTGAGGGGGATATCGTCCACCACCAGCAGTTTACGCTTGTTTTCCATTTCCAAGACCATCACTTCCTAGCCGGGAGTTTCTAAATTCGTCCAATTGATATGATCGGGTTTCAGTCGGCGGGCCGGTCTTCTTCGCCCGTGCCAAGATATTCCGTCAGTTTGGCCATCAGCGCGTCCACATCGATGGGTTTGGCCACATGGTCGTCCATGCCGGCCACCAGGCAGTTGGCCACGTCTGTGCTGAAGGAGTTGGCCGTCATGGCGATAACGGGTATGTCGGCGGCCCCGTCCTCGCCCGAGGCGCGCAGGCGCCGCGTGGCCTCCAGGCCGTCCATCTCGGGCATTTGCACGTCCATGAGAATAAGGTCATAGCCGCCGGCGGCCTCGGCGTATTTTTGCAGGGCCTCAATGCCGTTTTCGGCGCAGTCGATGGTGGCGCCGCTGCCCTCCAGAAGGCCCGTTACAATTTCCCGGTTGACTTGCACGTCCTCCACCAGCAGGATGCGCCGGCCGGCCCAGTTGCAGGCCGGAGAACCGAACTTGCGGCTGGGCAGCACCAGGCTGCGCTCGGTGAGGTCTACCACGGTGTTGTACAGCACGCTGGGCAGCACGGGCTTCGATAAAAAGTGCTTGACGCCGTAGCGTTTGCCCTCAGATTCAATCTCGTCCCGGTCTCCCACGCTGATGATGACGACGGTGCCGGCGCCGCCGACGCCCTCCTTGATTTGGCGGGCCACCTCGCCGCCGCTAAGCTCGGGCATGGTCCAGTCCAGAAAAGCGAGGTCGTAGGGTATGCCGCCGGCCGCGGCCTGGCGCAGAAGTTCCAGCGCCTCGCGCCCGCTCGCGGCCAAATCGCAGTCCAGCCGGAAGCTGGCAAGGATATTTTTGAAATACACGCGCACGTCCTCGCTGTCGTCCACCACCAAAATGCGCAAGTCGCGCGGAAGCTGCTTCGGGTCGGCGTCGGCGGCAATGGTGCCCTCCCAGCGCACGGGCACTTCAAAGAAGAAGGTTGAGCCGACGCCCGGCTCACTTTCCAGCCAAATATCGCCGCCCATCAGCTTTGTGATTTTTTTGCAGATGGCAAGCCCCAGGCCCGTGCCGCCGAAGCGCCGGGTGATGCCGCCGTCGGCCTGCTCGAAGTTTTCGAAGAGGCGGGTCTTTTGTTCCTCAGAGATGCCGATGCCATTGTCCTTCACCTCCACATGCAGCGTGGAGGCGCCGTCTGGCCCGGGAATGGCACGCACCTTGAGGGAGATGCTGCCCAGCGTGGGGGTGAACTTGACGGCGTTGGTAAGCAGGTTGACCATCACCTGGGAAAGGCGCAGCTCGTCGCTGACCATGTAGCTCTCGAAGCGGTTTTCAAAGTCGAAGGTGAAGTTCTGCTGCTTGTCATCCACGCGCACCTGCACCACGCTGAACACCGTCTGCATCATCTTCTCAAAGTCGAAGGGCGCGTTTGTAATTTCGAACTTGCCGCTCTCAATTTTGGACATATCGAGGATATCGTTGATGATTTCCATCAGCTGCTGGCTGGCGATGTCGATTTTATCGAGGCTGTATTGTATCTTCGAGAAGTCGCGCATCTTTTTGGCGATGGTGGTCATGCCGATGATGGCGTTCATGGGGGTGCGTATCTCGTGGCTCATGCGCGAGAGGAACTCGCTTTTGGCCTTGTCCGAGGCCATGGCGGCCTCGCGGGCGGCAATGAGGTTTTGGGTGGTTTCGTTGCGCAGCAAAGCCGATACGATTAAGCTGGCGCCGGAAAGCAGCACCCTTTCCTCGGCTTCGGTGAAGCGTTTTTCCTCCCAGGTGTTGCCCAGCCCGATGAAGCCCCAAAAGCTCTCCGCCAGAAACACCGGCATCACCAGCAGGCTGAGGTTCCCATAAGGCTTCACGGCGCTGCGCTCGGGTTCTTCCAGTTCGCTGGCGAAGCAGTTCACGTTTTTGCCGGCGGCCAGCGCCTTGTGCCAGTTCGGCAGCAGGGAATAGGGCATGCCGGCGGCGTGGGGGTTTTTGGGCGGGGCATACTCGTTTGAGTCCCACAGATACTTTTGCCGGCAGTACAATTGCCCGTCCTGCTCAAAGTTCTGCCAAATATAGATGCGGTTGGCGCCTACGGCCTGGGCCAGAGAGCGCAGCGCCTGATTTACGGCCGCGTCGAAGCCCTCCGGCTCGGTGGCAAGCAGCTGGGTGGCCACATTGTTCACCTCGCGCAGCAGGCGATCCTGGTGCAGCAGCTCGTCCTTGGCCTCTTTCAGGCTGCGTAAATCCACCAGGTACACAGCCACGGAAAAGCTGTCGCGATCCTCAAACTTTTTCATCACCACGCGGGTGGGCGTGGGCGAGCCGTTCAGCATCAGCTGGGTCTCAAAGTCAAGCGTGCCGTGCTCAATCACATAGCGGTAACGCTCGGCCAAGGTTACGCTGGGGGAGCCGTCGGGCTGGAAGGGCGGGATGCTGGCGTTCACCCGCTCCATCAGGCCGCTCAGCAGCTCGGCCTTGGTGGCAAAGCCAAAGAATTCCAGCGCGGCGGGGTTGCAGTCGGTGGGCTGGAACTTGTCGTTCACCAGCACGTTCACATAGGGGTTGCCGGCAAACAGGGCGTTGTTGAAGGCGCGGGTGGCGGCAAGGTCCTGCACGGCGCGGTTCACTTCCACCTGTAAATCGTCCCCGTGGCGCTTGTTCGCCAGCAGGGCGCTTTGCAGTTCAAGTTCGGTGCGCTTCAGTCGGTCGATGTTGAGGTGGCCGCCCAGCATCCGGGTGGGCTTGCCGTCCTCGTCCCAGGCCACAATGCGGCCGGTGTCCAGCGTCCACATCCAGTGCCCGTCCCTGTGGCGCATACGCATTTCCTGGGTATAACTGCCGCATTTTCCTGCCAGGTAATCGTCCAGGTTCTGCCTCACGCCGGGGTAATCGCCGGGGTGAATGAGCGTTTCCCATTCCTCCAGCGTGCCCTTCATCTCTCCCGGGCGGTAGCCCATCATCCCCAGGTAGCGTTCGCCGTAGTGGATAAGGCTGTATTTAATGTCCATCACCCAGGTGCCAAGGCCCGACATGCCCGCCACGAACTCAAGCTGTTCGCTTTGGCTTATGAGGGCCTGCTCGGTGTCTTTCAGGCGCGTGATGTCCTGCAAAACGCCCACGACGCGCTTAACCTGGCCGCCGGGCGTCCGCTCCACCACCTCGCCGCGGTCCTGCACCCAGATGATGCTGCCGTTCTTGCGCGTCATGCGGAAGGTGGTTTCATAGCTGGGCGTCTCGCCCCGCAAATGACGCTCCACCTCACGCTGCGCGCCGGGCAAATCTTCGGGCAGCACAAGGGCCTCCCAGCTGGCGAGGTTTTGGTCTAGTTCTCCCTCGTCGTAGCCAACAATGCCCTCCCATTCCTTCGAGTAAACCACGCGGCCGCTGGGGATGTCCCAGTCCCATAGGCCAATGTGGGTGGCCTCGATGAGGGTACCGAGAAAATCCGAAAAATGGTTGACCGTATTCACCTGCGCGCGCGCGCCGGCCGCGCCGGGCGGGGTGTGGGGTTTCGGTGGCCTCATGGCGTTCTCCTTGGAAATTTTGATACGGCGGCGGCACGAACGGCGTGACCGCCAAGAGGGTCTATTAATCATACAAGTGCGGGGTTTTTATGTCAATGCGTTGGGTCCCCGGTGTGCAGATATTTTTTCAGCTTCTCTATCAATTCCAGCGCGTCTACGGGTTTGCCTATGTGGTCGTTCATGCCGGCGGCCAGGCACTTGATGATGTCCTCCCGGAAGACGTTGGCCGTCATGGCCATGATGGGCACCGCGGCGGCTTCGGGAAGGGGCAGCGCGCGTATGCGCCTGGTGGCCTCAAGGCCGTCCATCTCGGGCATGTGAATGTCCATGAGTACAATGTCCCACCTGCCGGGGTCGTTTTGGAACATCTCCACCGCCTCGGCGCCGTTGCCGGCGCACTCGATGCCAACCTCGGTACCCTCCAGCATGGCCGCCACAATTTCGCGGTTGATTTCCACGTCCTCGGCCAAAAGGATGTGCCGGCCCGCAAAGCAGGCGCTGTCCGCGTCGGCCTCGGCGGGCTTTGGCGGGCGGCGGCGCCCAAGGCAGTTGTTCACGCAGTCCACCACCAGGGAGGAAAACAGGGGCTTGGCGATGAAGGCGTCCACCCCGGCCAGGCGGGCCTCGGCCTCCACCTCGTCCAGCTGGGCGGCCGAAATCATGATGACCACGGTGCCCTCGCCGCACTGGCTTTTGATGCGCTGGGTCAGCTCGATGCCGTTCATGCCGGGCATACGCAAATCCACAAAAAAGATTTGGAAGGGCGCGCCGGTGTTTTCGTCCAGAATGCGCAGGGCGGCAGCGCCGTCCTCGGCCACCACGCACTCAAAGCCCATCAGGGCCGAAAGCTCGCTGAAATATTCCCGCACCTCCACGGCGTCGTCCACCGCCAGAATGCGCAGCGCCTTCCAGTCCAGCACTTCGTCCTCGTCGCCGCGGGGCGGCAGGGCGGCACCCCTGCGCACCTTGGCCCTGAATGAAAAACGCGCGCCCTGTCCGGGCTTCGATTCCACCCATATTTCGCCGCCCATCAGCTCCACAATGCTTTTGGAGATGGCCAGCCCCAGCCCGGTGCCCCCGTACTTGCGGGAGATGCCGCCGTCGGCCTGCTCGAAGGAGGTGAAGAGCTTGGCCTGCTGGCCTTCCGCAATGCCGATGCCGGTGTCGCTCACCTCCACCAGCAGGATGCATTCGTCGCCCTCGCCGGCCTGCGCCCGCGCCGAAAAGCGAATGGCGCCATCCTCGGGCGTGAACTTGACCGCATTGGACAACAAGTTCGTGATGACCTGGGCCAGGCGCTGTTCGTCCCCAATGATGACCGGCGGCACCGAGGGGTCTATGTGTACCACAAAGGTCTGGCGTTTTTCGTCTATGCGGAAGTTCATCACGCCCGTAACGCGCTGCAGCATCTTCTCAAACACGAACTCCGACTCCGAGAGCTCGAACCTGCCGGCCTCTATCTTGGAGACGTCGAGGATGTCGTTGATGACGCCCAAAAGGTGCTGGGAGGCCTCGTCTATTTTGTCCAGGCAATAGGCTTTGCGCTCGGCGTCGCCGGTAGAGCGGGCAATGCCGGCCATGCCGATGACGGCGTTCATGGGCGTGCGCATCTCGTGGCTCATGCGGGAGAGGAAGTTCGACTTGGCCAGGCTGGACTGCTCGGCCTGTTCCTTGGCGGCCACAAGGTCGCGTTCCAGGCGGCGCTGCTCGGTCACGTCAAAAGCCAGGGCCGCCACGCCCACAAAGTCCATCGTCACCGGGAAGGAGGTGTAGTTCAGGATGCGTACGCTGCCGTCCTTGCAGCGGGTGGGCACCTCCACGCGCACGGTTTGCCCGTGGATAATGGCGGGGATATAAACCTCAAGGACGCGCGCGCGGTCTTTGGGGGCGTACAAAAGCTCCATCCCGTTTTCCAGTATCTCTTCGCTGGTGTAGCCGGTGAGGGCCTCGCAGGCCGGGTTGACGTAGCGGTACCGGCCCTGGCCGTCGAGGAAGGAGATGAACTGGGGCGAGGACTCGGTGATGGAAGAGAGAAGCACCAGCTGCTTTTCCATCTCACTGCGCGTTACCATGCCCGAAATGACGCTCGCTATCATCTCCAGCAACTGAATGTCGCTCTCGCTCCAGTGGTGCACCGCCTCGCATTCGTCGAAGCTGAGCACCCCCCAAAGCTTGCCTCCCACCGTGATGGGCGCCGACATGCTGGAAATCACGCCGTCATAGGCCAGCACCTCGAAGCCCGGCAGGCCGCGCACGTCGTCCACGGCGCTGTAGCCCTTGCCCTGCGCTATTTCCTTGAACATGGATTCGCCCGGCACATAGGGGTAAACGCCGCTGGACAGGCGCTGCACGTCCTCGGCGGGGTTGTACCACACATAGTCGATGTGCTTTTGCATCGCCTCGTAATCAATGCGGGCCAACAGCACCTTGCTGGAACCGGTAAACTCCCCGGCCATGGCGATGGCGCCGCTGATGATGGCGTCCTTGTCCTCGCTGGAAATGAAACTTTGGGCCATGCGGGTCATCAGCTGCTGCTGGGCCAGGCGGCGGGTGAGGGTCTCCTCGGCATTTTTTATTTCGGTGATGTCCCGGCTGTGCTGCAAATGCACCAGCCGCCCGCCCGGCCACTCGATAAGCTCGTCGGTGTTTTCGTAGTGGCGGCCCGTGATGGGGTTGTGCTCCTCCCACACCACGCGGGCGCCGGGGTCTTTTTCCAGCGTATGCATGGGGCAAAAATCGCAGCGGCCGCTTTGCCCCATCTGCAATATCTGCCAGCAGGGCTTGCCCAGCGCCTCGTCGCCCACGTTAAAGGCTTCGCGCATATTGCGGTTCATCAGCATCAGGCCGTCGGTGGCGGGGTCGGTAACGTAGATGAAGCTGTCGACGGTGTTGAGGATATTCTCGAAGGTCTGCATCGACATCTGAGATTTTTGCAGGCGTTCCAGCATATCGTTGATGGAAGCGGTGAGGGTGACGAATTCCCGGTTGCCGGCATAGCCCGAGGCGTCCAGGGGTTTATCGCCGAGGCTGGAGATGTCTTTCGTGAGCCTTTCCACCGGGCGCAGCAGCAGCCGCTCCAGCACGATGAACAGAAACGCCGCCAGCAGCAGCGCCACCACCGTCATTATCCAGAGGGTGCGGGTTATCTCGTTCTGGCCCTCGGTATAGATGGGGCGGGTGTCGGTCATGTGCAAATGCACCGGCTTGCCCTCTAGGCTGGTGTAGGGAAGGCCGTGCAGCACCGCCTCCTCGCTTACATACAGAAGGGCGTCCTCGCCGTGGCCGGGGTTTTCATCCCAGGCAAAGCGGACGCTGCGGTATTTGGTAAGGTTGCGGAAATAGGCGTTGTCCACCCGGTTGCCCAGGGTGACGGTGCCCGCCGGGTCGGCCGCCGTGTGGGTCTCCATCACCGGCATGCAGGCCACATGGTAGCCCTCGCCCGCGTGGAAAACAAGGCCCCCCCGCCCCAGCTCTTCCAGCACCTCGCCGCCGGGCGCGGGGCTTTGGGCATACAGGCCCATCACCTCGGCCGCCAAAGGGGCCAGCCGTTCGCCCAGGCCCTCGATGGGCTCGAGGAGCCGGTTTGTGGCATAGTCGTAATATTCGGCGTACATCTCGCGGCCTTCGGCGTTTCGTATGATGATGAAGTTGTAGCCGTAGGCTTCCAAAAGGCTGCTGTCCGGCCAGTTCGCCCGGATGAAGCCCGGATATTTGCCCGAGACAAAGCGGACGGCGTCGTCCCAAATTGCGATATCGTCGGCCATGGCGTAGGCATCGGCCTGCGCCTCGGCGAACAGGCCGCCCACCACCTCGCGCTGCTCCACCAGGTATTTTGATTCAGCCTGCAGCAGCATGGCGGGCATGGTGCGGTAAAACACCAGAAACAGCACGGCCAGGAACAATAAAACGCTGCCCCCCGCCAGCAGGCGAGTGGCGACGCGAAGGCTCCAGTGCCGGGTTTGCCCGGTTGTTTGTTCAGGCGCCGTTTTTCTCATTCCACCACCAATGACTGCCCTGTACTTCAAATTTTCCGGGCATACAATGTATTATAACATACTTGAGGTGACAGTTGGTATCCCAATCCCAATTATTTTTCACGTGATATTTATGTGGATAATATAGTCTTGTTGCTTGTATTGACGGAAGATTTTGCGTATAATGTGGAATATGTCCCAATAGTATGACTTGGCGCCCGATGACACAAAGGAGAAGTAATCATGATTGACCTCAGCGTACACAAGGAAGCCTTGGCCCACAACGTGGAGAAGGCCAGGGCAAACCGCGTTGTGATTCCCACCTTCCGGCAGATGAAGGACCCCGCCAAAAACGTGCCGGAAAAAATCCAGGCCCGCCTTTCCGGCGTGGGCCTGTGGGATGTGGATCCGCTCAACCTGTTCCGCGTGAGCTGGAAGAACGAGCCGAAGGAGAGCGGCGGCCGCTTTAACGCCCTGCCCAATTTCATCGAGCTGCCCAAAAAGCTCACCGGGGTGGACGCCCGCATCATTTGCCTGGCGGGCAAGTTTTTCCCCACGGGCTGCCACAAGGTGGGCCCCAGCGTGGGCTGCCTGGTGCCGCGCCTGGTCACCGGCCAGTTCGACGCCACCAAGCAAAAGGCCGTGTGGCCCTCCACCGGCAACTACTGCCGGGGCGGCGCTTTCAACTCGAAGCTTCTGGCCGTGGCCGGCGTGGCCATATTGCCCGAGGGCATGAGCCGCGAGCGTTTCGAGTGGCTGTACACCATCGCCGACGAAGTGATTGCCACGCCGGGCACAGAGTCGAACGTGAAGGAAATCTTCGACAAGGTAAACGAGCTGAAACGCACCCGCGGCGGCGAGGTGATGATATTCAACCAGTTCGAGGAGATGGGCAACTACCTGTGGCACTACACCGTCACCGGCGACGCCATCCGCCAGGCCTACGAGAGCCTGGCCACCGGGCAAAGCCGCCTGGCCGGCGTGTGCTTCACCTCGGGCAGCGGCGGCACCCTGGCCAGCGGGGATTACCTCAAGCAGCAGTACCCCGGCCTGCGCATCGCCGTGGGCGAGGCCCTGCAGTGCCCCACCATTTTGGACAACGGCTTCGGCGCCCACCGCATCGAGGGCATTGGCGACAAGCACATCCCCTGGGTGCACAACGTGAAAAACAGCGACATGGCCATTGCCATAGACGACAACGACGCCATGGCCATTCTGCGCCTGTTTAACGAGCCGTCGGGCAAGGAATACCTTGAAAAGGAAATCGGCCTCGGCCAAGGGGAAATCGAGGCCCTGTCGCTGATGGGCATTTCGGGCATCGCCAACATGCTGATGTGCGTGAAGATGGCGAAGTATTACGAACTGACGGCCGACGACGTGCTGGCCACCGTGCTGACGGACAGCCAGACCATGTACCAAAGCCGCGTGGAGGAGCTGGCCGAAGAGGAGGGCGCCTACACCGCCACCCGCGCCGCCGCCGACTATGCCCGCCGCCTGGCCGGCCAGGGCACGGACAATATGCTGGAACTCACCTACGCCGAGCGCAAGCGCGTGCACAACCTGAAATATTACACCTGGGTAGAGCAGCAGGGCCGCACCGTGGCCGAGCTGAACGACCAGTGGTACGACCAGGAGAAGGCCTTCCTCAGCGTGCAGCGCCAGGCCGACGAAGTGGACGCCCTCATCGACGAATTCAACGAAGCTACGGGCGTGTTGAAGAGCCTGTAGGCAATAAAAAAATACCGCCTCATATCGATTTATTAATCGATATGAGGCGGTAAATTTTTGCCAAAAGGAGAGCCGGCAGCAGAACAATAACAGAAAATTGAATGCAAATCATTAAAAACAGTGCAATGTTGCACTGTTTTTTTATTTAATGTAAAATGAATAAAGGCTCGAAATACGGAGGAATGGGGTTTGTCCAGCATAAAGGTTGCAAAAGTCGCCTTTTGCGTTCTTTATGCAAGTGTTTATGGGGAGGAATGGGGAAAAATGTTCAGGATTGGGGAACCCGTTGAAGAGCAGCAGGAGCTGCCTCACAGACTGGATTTAGAGGGCCGGCCGTACCATGATGACGGCGCTTCGCACGTCGGCGCCGGCGAGGCGGCGGCTTACGCCTTTCTGGCCGACATACACAGCGTGCTGGTAGAGATATTGGCTGAGATAGACGGCATATGCCGCCGAAACAACATTCGCTACTCCATCTCCGGCGGCACGGTTTTGGGGGCGGTGCGCCACAAGGGGCGATTTATTCCCTGGGACGATGACTGCGACGTTGAAATGCCTCTGCGGGATTATAGGCGCTTTTTGCGCATTGCCAAAAAGCAACTGGACACCGAGCGGTTCTTTTTGCAGAACAAAAGCAGCCAACGCAGCTTTCCGTTTGTTTTCAGCAAGGTGCGCCGCCACGGCACCACCGACCTGGTGCGCGACAACTGGGAATTGCCCATACACTGGGGTATCGCCGTAGATATCTTTCCCACCTTCCGCCAGGCGAAGTGGCCCTGGGCGGAAAGGCTGTCCGATTTTATCAGCGGTTTTGCCAGCGCCTTTGCCTATGCCCCAAAGGCCAAAAGCGGGCCGTATAAGGCTTTGTATCGCCTCAAGCTGGACGGCGCGGCCACGCGCTTCTGCCTGTTGCTTTTGCAGCTAATGGATTCGGTGCTTCCCACCACCGGGCGCTACACCATGAAGTACAAATTCGGATTAGACGAATCGTTTACCTTAGTCCATGTGATACCAACGGTAGATATCGTGTTTGAGGGCTTGCCCGTGCGCGGCCCCGCCGCGCCCGAGGCGTATTTGGACGAGCGAAGGCATAAATACGGCGACTGGCGCGTGCCCGCCGCGCCGGCCGGCGGCAGCCAATACCATGCGGATCACATCTTTGACGCCCACACCGACTACCATGTTCACCAGGAAAAGCTGAGGCGCGAAAGCGCGGCCGCAATGAAGTGAAAGTGAACAGGCCGCAAGCAGGCCGCCAAAGAACGTGTTTTTTACTTGCCATGAAAATGTCAAAGTGTTACAATATGCTGTGATAGCAAAATGGGGCGGTGTGGCCCGCGAGTGTCCCGCAAGGGCGGGGCGGGCCCGCGCCTTTACAGGCTAAATTGAAGTAGGGAAAGGTGAAGCGTATGGCAGATTTGACGACAAACAAAAAGGTGCTTGGCTGGGTAGACGAAGTGGCGGCCCTGTGCAAGCCCGATAAGGTGGTATGGATTGACGGCAGCGCCGAGCAGCTTTTGGCGCTGAAAGAGGAGGCTTTCGCCACCGGCGAGATGACCGAACTGAACCAGGAGAAATTGCCCGGCTGTATGTGGCACCACACCGCCAAAAACGATGTGGCCCGCGTGGAGAACCGCACCTTCATTTGCAGCAAAAAGAGGGAAGACGCCGGCCCCACCAACAACTGGATGGACCCGGACGAAATCAAGGCCAAGCTGCGCCCGCTGTACGACGGCTCGATGAAGGGCCGCACCATGTATGTGATTCCCTACTGCATGGGCCCCATCGGCTCCCCCTTCTCCAAGGTAGGGCTTGAAACCACCGACTCCATCTATGTGGTGCTGAACATGGACATCATGGCCCGCATCGGCACGCGCGCGCTGGAGCAACTGGGCGATTCCAACGACTTTGTGCGCGGCATGCACGCCAAGGCCAACATCGACGAGGAAAACCGCTACATCGTGCAGTTCCCCGAGGACAACGCCATTTGGAGCATCAACTCCGGCTACGGCGGCAACGTGCTGCTGGGCAAGAAGTGCTTCGCGCTGCGTATCGCCTCTTACCAGGGCTGGAAAGAGGGCTGGATGGCCGAGCACATGCTCATTCTGGGCATTGAAGACCCCACGGGCCACGTAGACTATGTGACCGGCGCCTTCCCCAGCGCCTGCGGCAAAACCAACCTCGCCATGCTCATTCCGCCCGAGGTATACAAAAAGCAGGGCTACAAGGTGTGGACGGTGGGCGACGACATCGCCTGGATGCACATCGGCCCGGACGGCCGCCTGTATGCCATCAACCCCGAGAGCGGCTTCTTCGGCGTGGCTCCCGGCACCAACGAAAAATCGAACTACAACGCCCTGGCCAGCACCCGCAAGAACACCATTTTCACCAACGTGGTGCTGAACAACGCGGACAACACCGTGTGGTGGGAGGGCCTTGACAAAAACCCGCCCGAGGACGCCACCGACTGGCTGGGCCAGCCCTGGAACGGCAAAACCAGCACCGAGAAGGGCGCGCACCCCAACAGCCGCTTCACCGCCCCGGCCGGCAACTGCCCCTGCATCTCGAAGGAATTCGAGAATCCCCAGGGCGTGCCTGTCTCGGCCATGATTTTTGGCGGTCGCCGCGCCAAAACCGCCCCGCTGGTGTACCAAAGCTTTGACTGGAACCACGGCGTGTTCGTGGGCTCCATCATGGCCAGCGAAACCACCGCCGCCGCCGCCGGCGCCGTGGGCGTGGTGCGCCGCGACCCCATGGCCATGCTGCCCTTCTGCGGCTACAACATGGGCGATTACTGGCAGCACTGGCTGGACATGGGCGTGAAGCTGGGCGACAAAGCCCCGAAAATCTTCAACGTCAACTGGTTCCGCCTGGACGACGAGGGCCACTTCATCTGGCCGGGCTTTGGCGACAACATGCGCGCCCTGATGTGGATTTTGGGCCGCTGCAAAGGCGAGGTGGAAGCCGAGGAGACCCCCATCGGCTACCTGCCCAAGGCCGAGGACATCAACATCGAGGGCCTCGAAGGCATCAGCCTCGACACCATTCGCGATTTGTTGAGCGTGGACAAAAAGCTGTGGCTGGAAGACGCCGACGGCTGCGAGGAGTTCTACGCCAAATTCGGCGACCGCCTGCCGAAGGAGATTGCCGCCCAGCTGGCGGCCCAGCGCGAGCGCCTGTCGAAGTGAGCGCGTGCAGCAAGCAGAGCGAGGCGCGTCAATAGGTTTGGCGCCGGCAAACGCCGGTAAAATACGGATGAACAATACAGGAGAACAAACATGGACTTGAAAGGAAGCAAAACCGAGAAGAACCTGCAAGAAGCTTTTGCCGGCGAGAGCCAGGCGCGCAACAAGTACACGTTCTATAGCTCCATGGCCAAAAAGGAAGGCTATGTGCAAATCTCCAACATCTTTGCCGAGACCGCCGGTAACGAGAAGGAGCACGCCGAGCTGTGGTTCAAGGCCCTGCACGGCGGCGCGGTGCCCACCACCATGCAGAACCTGCTGGACGCCGCCGCCGGCGAACACTACGAATGGACCGATATGTACGACCGCATGGCCAAAGAGGCCCGCGAGGAGGGCTTCACCGCCCTGGCCGCCGCCTTTGAGGGCGTGGCAAAAATTGAGAAGCGCCACGAAGAGCGTTACCTGGCGCTGAAAAAGAACCTCGACGAGGGCAAGGTTTTCGCCCGCGAAACCGAGCAAGTGTGGATTTGCGACAACTGCGGCCACATCCACATTGGCCTTACCGCCCCGCAGGAGTGCCCGGTGTGCCACCACGCCCAAGCCTACTTCCAAATTCACGTTATCGATTACTAGCTTGCAGAAAAGCAGCCCGGTAATGCTCGAGCCATCGAGCATTACCGGGCTGTTCTGCGTTGGGGCGGGTGGCGCCCCAAACAAATAAAGATTTCGGGTTTGATAGCAGTATCAATGGACTATATTTTTTTACAAAACTGTTGCCGTGGCAACAGTTTTTATTTATACGATTATAGTATAATTTGAATGGGAAGCAAAGTGCCAATATGCAAAAGATGAAAGGATATTCTCATGAAGAAAATGGTTGCGCTTTTTTTGGCGGGATTGCTGGCGGCGGCATGGCTGGGGGGCTGCGCGGGAGGGGCCGGGGCCTCGCCCGAGAGCGCGGCGGCGCCGCAGGCTGGGGCGGAGGCGCTGAGCTTCCGCATTGCGGGGCTGAAGGGGGCCACCACCATGGGCATGGTGAAGCTGATGGCTGACGCCGAGGCGGGCAAGACCGCGCAGGACTACCGGGTGGAGATGTTCGGCACGGCCGACGAGATAGTGCCAAAGCTGGTGGGCGGCGAGCTGGACATGGCGGCCCTGCCGGCCAACCTGGCCAGCGTGCTATACAGCAGCACCGGCGGCGGCGTGGCCGTGGCCGCCGTGAACACCCTGGGCCTGCTGTATGTGGTGGAGACCGGCGACAGCATCCGCAGCGTGGAGGATTTGCGCGGCAGGACCCTTTATTCCACCGGCAAAGGCACCACGCCGGAGTTTGCCCTGAATTATGTGCTGCGGCAAAACGGCCTGAACCCCGCCGAAGACCTTAGCATTGAGTTCAAGAGCGAATCCACCGAGATAGCGGCGATTTTTCAAGGAACGGAGAACGCCATTGCCGTGCTGCCCCAGCCCTATGTGACGGCGGTGCAGATGCAAAACGACAAGCTGCGAGTGGCGCTCAGCCTTTCCGACGAGTGGGACAAGGTGGGCGGCGGCAGCGGCCTGGTGACGGGTGTATTGCTGGTGCGCCGCGACTTTTTGGCCAACGAGGCCAACGCGCGGGCTTTTTACGAAGACTTTTTGCCCGCCTACCGGGACAGCATTGAGTGGGTGAACGCCAACACTGCCGAGGCGGCCGGGCTGGTGGCCCGCTACGGCATTGTGGAAAAGGCGGCGGTGGCCGAAAAGGCCCTGCCGGCTTGCAACATCGTGTATTTGGACGGCGAGGAGATGAAGGCCCGGCTTTCGGGTTACTTAGAGGTGCTGTACGCCCAGCTTCCCGAGAGCGTGGGCGGGGCGCTGCCAGGCGATGATTTTTACTTATCATCGTGATAATTAAAGCAGATGAAGCAGGCTGTGACTGCATGCCAATGCCCGAGGGATAACCGAGGACACGGGCCGCCGAAGGCGGCGGCCCCTACTGCGCGGTTCTGTCTTAATTCTGTCATTCTGAGCCGCAGACGTAGAATCTGTGGGTTGGGTATTGTACGGCTACACAAAGGGAAAGATCCTTCGCTTCGCTCAGGATGACAGGGACTCGCTCAGGATGACAGGGACTCGCTCAGGGTGACAGGGCTTTGCTCAGGATGACAGGAATATCGGAGGAAAGCATGAAAACATCCACCAAAACCAAATATGGGCTGCAAACGCTGCTGGCGGCTTTGTTCTGGCTGGCGGTGTGGCAGGCGGCCAGCCTGCTTATCGGGCAGGTGTTGTTTTTGCCATCCCCGCTGGACGCCGCGCGGGCGCTGGCGGAGATGGCCCCCGCCGCCCTGTTTTGGCAGGCGGTGGGAGCCAGCCTTTGGCGCATCATGCTGGGCTTTTTTCTGGGGCTGGGGGCGGGGGTGCTGCTGGCGGCGCTGGCGGCGGCCTTCGCCTTTGCCGAAATACTCATTCGCCCGCTGATGCTGCTGGTGCGCAGCACGCCGGTGGCCAGTTTCATCATCTTAGCCCTTTTGTGGGTGGACAGCCGGGGGCTTTCCACCTTCATCAGCTTCCTCATGGTGCTGCCGGTGATTTACAACGCCACCTTTGCCGGGCTGCGCGGCGCGGACGCGAAATTACTTGAGATGGCCGGGGCCTTCCGCATTGGCTTTTGGCGGCGGGTGCGGGCCATTTACCTGCCAGCGCTGCTGCCCTCGCTGCTGGCAAGCTGTGAGCTGGCGCTGGGCATGAGCTGGAAAAGCGGCGTGGCCGCCGAGGTGATTGGCCTGCCAGCCGGCACCATTGGTGAACGCTTGTACCAGGCCAAGATTTTTTTGCAGACCCCGGCGCTTTTTGCCTGGACGGCGGTGATTATCGCTTTGTCGGGCTTGCTGGGCAAATTGGTGCTGCTGAGCCTTTCGGCGGGCGCAAGGCGTTTGGCTGGGGGGAGGGCCTCGCGTATATGGGCCGAGGGGTGGCTTGCGAAGCAAACACCCCGAGCCCGACACACGGAGAGCGGAGCGCACAGCGCGAACGGGAGCCGATGTGCCGGGGAGCCGAGCCTTACCGGGGGGGCGCGGCGCGGCGCGAGGCAGAGGCCGCCTCTGCCTCCAAGGGACATTCGCCTTGCGGACATTTGCAAAAGCTACGGCGGGCGGCCGGTGCTGCGGGATTTCAGCGCCTTTCTGCCGGCAGGGGGCGACGTTGCGCTGATGGGGCCTTCGGGCAGCGGCAAGACCACCCTTGTGCGCGTGATTATGGGGCTGGAAAAGGCGGACGGCGGAGAGCTGGGGGGCGCGGCGGGTCAGCATTTCGACTGCGTGTTTCAGGAAGACCGGCTGTGCGAGGATTTTTCGGCGTTGTACAACGTGGCGCTGGTGCTGCCGCGCAGCGGGGGGAGGGCCGAGGCCGCCTTGGCGGCGCTGGGCATTGCGGGTGCGGACGCCCGAAAGCCTGTGGCCCAGCTTTCGGGCGGGGAGCGCCGGCGCGTGGCCATTGCCCGCGCCGTGGCCGCGCCGGGCGCGGTGCTGGTGCTGGACGAGGCCTTTAAGGGCCTTGACGCCGCCGCGCGCGAGGCCGCCTTTGAGTACATTCGCCAAAACCGCGCCGGGCGCAGCTTGCTTATTGTGACCCACGACGCCGCCGAGGCCGAGGCCTTTGGGGCGGGGGTGGTAAAAGTGCCGCTGAACGCGGTAATGAAGGATGATGGGTGATATATGTGAATGCGGGATGCCGGGGGCGGCGGCTCGTGTTCTTTGGTGTTCTGCCATGGGATGTGGGCGGTGGAGGACGACCGCCCCTACGAAGGGCAAGGGACGGTCGCTTTGCGTGTAGGGGCGACCGTCCTCGGTCGCCCGCGTCCGTGTCCATCAGCTATGCGGGCAAAGGCCAGGGACGCCGTGGGCGGCGTCCCCTACGAAGTCAGTTTGATGTTTTGGCGTTCTGCTGTAGGGCACGAGCGGCCGGGAACGGTCGCCCTACAATTGAATACACTTCGTATAAAATACGTGTTGGGTGTGTGTTGTTTGCGAGAGCGTAAAAAGCCGCCGGGGCTTGCCTTTGGCGGGTTTTTACTGTATGATGACGGTGATTGGGCCGGTGGCGATATACAATTTGTAGTGCCTGGCGGCGTGAAATGCCGGGAGTGGCTGCGGAGAGAAACTGGGGTGAAGATTTGCCGGGTTTTGCCGAATGAATAGAGAGTAGCGTGGGCGAAGAGCGAGATTGCGGGTCGAGGCCCGCAATGACGAAGGAGACGGAGAGGGCGAAGGGCGAGATTGCGGGTCGAGGCCCGCAATGAAGAAGGGGACGGAGAGGGCGAAGGGCGAGATTGCGGGACGAGGCCCGCAATGACGAAGGGGATGGAGAGGGCGAAGGGCGAGATTGCGGGTCGAGGCCCGCAATGACGTAGGAGACGGAGAGGGCGAAGGGCGAGAATGCGGGTCGAGGCCCGCGATGACGTAGGAGACGGAGAGGGCGAAGAGGGCGAAGGGAAGGATTCTTCACTTCGTTCAGAATGACATAAGGTAAGTTCAGAATGACATAAGGTAAGTTCAGAATGACATAAAGTGAGTTCAGAACGGCATAAACACTCGTTGCGGGGAGGGAAGGCCATGGTACAGCGGGCGCGGCTGCGCGGCCTGGCGCTGGGCTTTGCCCTGCTGCTGGGCGGCTTTGCCGCCCTGCCGGTTTCGACCTTTGCGCAGGAGGAGGCCCCGGCCATAGTGGGAGGGCCGCCCGAGGCGGGTGCGGAGGCCTATTTGGTGATGGACGCGGCCACGGGGCAGGTGCTGGCTGAAAGAAACGCCCACGAGGCCCGTTACCCCGCCAGCATTACCAAAATAATGACGCTGGGCCTGGCGCTGGAACAGGTGGGCCTTGGCGAGGCGGCCGAACAGGCCGTGACTGTGAGCCAGGCCGCCGTGGACGCGCTGATACCCCGGGCCACGATGGTGTCTTTGCAGCCGGGCGAGGTGGGCACCTTCCGGGATATGCTGTATGCCACGATGATAGAATCGGCCAACGACGCCTCGCATGTGATAGCCGAGCATTTGGCCGGCAGCATGGGGGGCTTTGCCGGGCAGATGAACGACAAGCTGGCCGAGCTGGGCCTTTCGGGCAGCCATTTCTCGAACCCCAGCGGCCAGCCCGCCGACGACCACTTCGTGACCGCCTACGACATGGCGGCCGTCACCCGCTGGGCGCTGGAGGTGCCGGGCTTCCGGGAACTGTTCGCCTCCACCGAATACGCCATGGGGGCCACGAACAAGGCCGCCGGGGGGCGGGTGTTCCACAACTCAAACCTCACCCTTGCGCCCGGCAGCGCCTACTATTGCGAGGGCGTTACCGGCAGCAAGAGCGGCTACACCGACCTGGCGCGCTATACCCTTGTAACCACGGCCCGGCGCGGCGACACCGAACTGATTTGCGTGGTGTTGAACTGCGCGTCCAACAGCGAAAAATACACCTCTACCGGCGCCCTGCTGGACTATTGCTTCGCCAGTTTCAGCCGGGTGAGTTACCCGCTGGCCGATTTGCCCGCCCAGAAGGTACCCGTGTACGGCGGCGGCCACCGGCCTTTGGGCGAGCTGGATGTGTTCGGGCAGGGCGAGGTGAGCTTTCTGCTGCACCACAGCCTGTCCCCTCTCAGCATCGAGCTGCGTTACGAGGTGCCGCAGCGGTATCTCATAGGCGACGCCTTTGAGCCGCGCGTGGCGCTGTATTTGCCCGAGGAGGCCGCCGGAGTGCAGCCCGCCGGGGAACTGGCCAGCCTGCCGCTGGGGTGGAGCGGCCTTGAGGAAATAATGGCGGCCAACACCACCGCCGCCCCGCTGAAACGCCTGGCCGAGGAGGAACCTGCCCTTTTTGGGCTGGCGCTGGCCGCGCTGGCGCTGGGCCTTGGCCTTGTGGTGGCGCGCGCGGTGTATGTGCGGGCGCGGCGCCATTTGCGCCGCAAAAAGCGCCTGGCCGCCGCCCGCGCGCAGATGCCCGTGCGCATTGCGGCGCGGCCCGAGCCGCCCGCCGCCCGGCAGGAGGCCGTGAACTACCGCGCGGCCTCGCAGCCGCATTTGCGCGTGGAGGCGGGGGGCGGCGCGAAGAAGCACCCAAGGCGGAGCGGGAGGGCGTGATGATGGTTTCACAGGGCGGCTATGTGGAAAGGGGCGGCCTGTTTCTGGCAGCCGCAGGAGATGTTTATGGTGAAGGTGCTTTGATGCGGGAGATTGCGGGTTGAACCCGCAATGACGTAAATACAAGCACGCAATGGCGGGGGGAGTGCCAGACCTGTGGCAGATGCTGGGGGCGCCTGGGCGGCCCGAGGGGGTTGCGCTGTGCTGCGCCGGCGGGACGCCGAGGACGGCGTCCCCCACGAAGACACAGGAGGTGGATTTGCGGCAAAGCATGATCCTTGACCATACTAACAACACGCGCCTGATATCACCCTAATAACGACTAACTGACAACTGGGACTGATGCATGGCGGTACGCCTTGCATCAGTCCCCCGCCAATTTGCAGCAATTTTGCTGCCTGTCACGGAAATTAATTTTCGCAAAAGATATTTTGCAGGGTCATTCTGAGCGCAGCGAAGAATCTATCTTTTCGCACAAAGACCCTTCGCTGCGCTCAGGGTGACAAGACATAAAATGAAAATGGATTTCCGTGGCCGCCGGTTCCGCAACATTTACTTTTGCCCCATTCGTATGCTATACTATAGTTTCAATCCGCGGCGGGCGCCGCATTCATCCTCTAACCCGAAAGGACGTGTTGAGCTATGGCCAAACTGCGGGTTGCGCTGCTGTTCGGCGGCATATCCGGCGAGCACGAGATATCCTGCTTGTCCGCCGCCGCCATTGCCGATAACATGGACCCCGATAAATACGAAGTGTACAAGGTGGGCATCACCAAGAAGGGGCGCTGGCTGCTGTACCCCGGCGGCACCGCCAAAATGCGCGACGGAAGCTGGGACACCTTCCCCGATTGCGTGCCCGCCTCCATTACGCCCGACGCCACCACACGCGGCCTTGTGCTGAACCACGGCCCGGCCTTCGACGTGGTGAAGCTGGACGCGGCCTTTCCCGCGCTGCACGGCGAGGGCGGGGAGGACGGCAGCGTGCAGGGCCTTTTGCAGCTTGCGGGCATCCCCTATGTGGGCTGCGGCGTGCTGGCCAGCGCCGCCTGTATGGACAAAGCCGTCGCCAACGCCCTGTTCGACCATGCGGGCATCCCCCACACGCCCTGGGCCTGGGTGAGCCGGGCCGAATTGGACGACTCTGACCGCCTGCTTTTCCGCCTGGGAAACAAGCTGCGCTTCCCCCTTTTCGTCAAGCCCGCCGCCTCGGGTTCGTCCATAGGCGTTACCAAGGTGTGCGGCGCGGCTGATTTGCGCGCCGCCATGCAGCTGGCCGGCGCCCACGGCAGCAAAATAGTGCTGGAGCAGGCCGTGGAGGGCCAGGAGGTGGAGTGCGCCGTGCTGGGCAACGAAGACCCCCATTGCACCCTGCCCGGAGAAATAATAAGCTGCAACGAGATATACGACTATGAGGCCAAGTACCAAAGCGGCGACGCCAGCAAGCTGCTGCTGCCGGCCGATTTGCCCGGGGAAAAGCTGGAAGAGGTGCGCCGCCTGGCCCTGCGGGCCTACAAGCTGATGGGCTGCGCGGGCCTCGCCCGAATCGACTTTTTCGTGGAGGCCGGTACGGGCCGGGTGCTTCTCAGCGAAATCAACACCATGCCGGGCTTCACCGCCATCAGCATGTACCCAAAACTAATGGAGCGCGACGGCATCCCCTTCCCCGAGCTGGTGGACCGCCTCATCAAGCTGGGCCTGGAGCGCGCCGAGTGAGCGCCGCCGAAGGCCGCCCAAAGGCCGCCGCCCGCCCCGGCGCCCTGCCGCCCGCCGGCCCCGCCGCGCCCATCGGCGTGTTTGATTCCGGCCTTGGCGGCCTTACCGCCGTGCGTGAGCTGCGACGCATTTTGCCGGGTGAGGACATTGTTTATTTTGGCGACACGGGCCGCGTGCCCTACGGCACGAAGGGCGAGCGAATCATTTGCGCCTACGCCCGGCAGGACATTGCTTTTCTGCTTTCAAAGGGCGTTAAAACCGTGCTGGCCGCCTGCGGCACCGTGAGCAGCACTTTCCCGGACGAAGAGGGCCAGCGCCTGCCCATTGGCTACGCCGGGGTGGTGAAAGCGGCTGCCGCCGCCGCCGCCGCCGCCACGCGCAGCGGGCGGGTGGGCATCATCGGCACCGAGGCCACCATTGCCTCCGGCAGTTACCAGCGCGCTTTGGCCGCCCTTTTGCCCGGCGCACAGGCCCTCACCGCCGCCTGCCCGCTGTTCGTGCCGCTTGTGGAAAGCGGGCACTTCGCCCCCGGCGACGCTTTGGTGGCGCTGGCGGCGGAGGAATACCTTGCGCAGGTCCGCGCCGCCGGGGTGGATACGCTGATTCTCGGCTGCACCCACTACCCCCTTTTGGCCGCTTCCATCGCCGCCTACATGGGCGGCGGCGTCGCCCTTATAGACCCCGGCCGAGAAGCCGCCTTGGCCCTTGCGGGCAGTTTGGCCCGGCAGGGCCTGCTGCGGGAAGAAGGCGGCCATAGCGGCGCGCTTACTTGCTATGTCAGCGACGAACCCTCCCGCTTTTCCCGCCTGGCGGGCAGCTTCCTCGGCAGGGCCGAGGCCCCGCTTTCCGCCGAAAGGGTGAACATCGAAAGCTACCGCCTCGATTGGATTCTCAAGGGTTGGATGCCGGGAGTTGAATAAACTAGCAGAGTATATATTTTTATAGCAGGTTCTTCTATAGATAGGCACATATCGATAGAAAGGCACACCATGAAAGAAAATTTCCTCATCAATATTGAAGGCACCATGGAGCAGGACGGCGAAACCGACGTGGTGAGCCTGATGACCAAAGGCAGCTTCATGCGCAAGCACGGCAGCTATTACATCAGCTACAAGGAAACCCAGGCCACCGGCTACGAGGGCAACGTGACCACCGTGAAGGCCGAGGGCGACGGCAAGGTGAGCATGCTGCGCTTTGGCAGCGCCCCCAGCCAATTGGTGATAGAGCGCGGCCGCCGCCATGTGTGCCACTACGACAGCGGCTACGGCGTGATGAGCCTTGGCGTGGCGGCGGACGAGATTGCCAACCAGCTCACCGATTCCGGCGGCAAGCTCACCTTCAGCTATACGCTGGATTCGGGCGACAGCCACCTTTCGCGCAATGAAGTGAAAATCACCGTACAGGAGGCCAACTGATGGCGGAGGCGTATCTCGCGGAGCTGAGGGAAACTTATGCGGGCATGGACATGGTGGAGGCGGCCCGCAGCGAGGCGCGCGCCATGCTGGAAGCCGCCGCGAAAAGCGCGGCAAAGGCCGGGCTGCTGCCCGCGGCATCGCTGCCCCCCTTTGTGGTGGAGCGCCCTGCCGACCCAAAAAATGGCGACTTCGCCGCCAATTTGGCCCTTGTGAGCGCCAAGGCCCTGGGCATGCCCCCGCGCAAAATAGCCGAGGCCGTGGCGGCGCATTTCCCCGAAAATGAGTTGGTTGAAAAAGTGGACGTGGCCGGGCCCGGCTTCATCAACCTTTACCTTGCCGCCGGATGGTACCAAAGCGTGGTGATGGCCGCCGTGGCCACAGGGGCCGGTTATGGCCGCAGCGCCCACGGCGGGGGCGAAAAAGTGAACGTGGAGTTTGTATCGGCCAACCCCACCGGGCCCATGCATCTGGGCAACGCCCGGGGCGGCGCGCTGGGGGATTGCCTGGCCGAAGCCCTCAGCTGGGCCGGCTACGACGTGAGCCGCGAGTTTTACATCAACGACGCGGGCAACCAGATAACGAAGTTCGGCAAAAGCCTTGCGGCGCGCTACTTGCAGCTGGTGCGCGGCGAAGAGGCCGTGCCCTTCCCCGAGGACGGCTACCAGGGCGAGGACATTCGCCAGCGCGCGCGGGAATACCTTGATTTAAACGGCCCCGAAGACGCCGGGCTGCCCATCGGCGCTTTGGAAGATAAGCTGGTGGCCTACGCCCTGCCGCGCAACATTGCGGGCCTAAAGGACGATTTGGCCAAGTACCGCATCGCCTACGACACCTGGTTCCACGAAAGCAGCCTGCACGAGGGCGGCGAGGTACAGGCGGCGGTGCGCCGCCTGCAAGAGCTTGGCGCCGCCTACGAGCAGGACGGGGCCATATGGTATAAGGCGCCGGGGGATGAAAAAGACGAGGTGCTGGTGCGGGCCAACGGCGTGCCCACCTACTTCGCGGCGGACATCGCCTACCACATCAACAAGTTCGAGCGGGGCTTTACCACGCTTATCGACGTATGGGGGGCCGACCACCACGGCCATGTGGCCCGAATGAAGGGCGCGCTGACCGCCGCCGGGTATGACGGCGGCAAACTGGACATTGTGCTGATGCAGTTTGTGCGGCTGGTGCGCGACGGGCAGCAGGTGCGTATGTCCAAGCGCACGGGCAAGGCCATCACCCTCAGCGACCTTTTAGACGAAGTTCCGCTTGATTCGGCCCGCTTCTTTTTCAACCTGCGCGAGCCCGGCAGCACCATCGAGTTCGACCTTGATTTGGCCGTGGCCGAGGACAGCGAAAACCCCGTGTACTATGTGCAGTACGCCCACGCGCGCATTTGCTCTATTCTGCGCGCGCTGGCCGAGGAGGGCGCGGGCTTTGAGGCCCCGGCGGCCTTCGCGAACCTGCGCCTGCTTGCCGCCCCCGAAGAGCGGGAGCTTATCCGCAAGATAGCGGCTTTCCCCGGCGTGATTGTGGACGCCGCCACCGGGCGCGACCCCGCCCGCATCACCCGCCATTTGGTGGAGGCGGCCACCGGCTTCCACAAGTTTTACACCGCCTGCCGCATCAAGGGCGAGGAGGCCGGCCTGCTGCAAGCCCGCCTGGCCCTGGCCCTGGCCGCCAAAAACGTGCTGGCCAACGGCCTTGCCATGCTGAAAGTGAGCGTGCCGGAGAGGATGTAGATCTAAGATACATAGAAGGGCAGCCGCTATTCGATTCCGCGGAATCGAATAGCGGCTGTCCTTTCATGTGTTCGCTTGCCTATACCCCCGAGAATCCCACTGCCTCGAACACGGCCATGGCCTCGGGTGTGGCGAGGTAGGCCAGGAAGGCCCTCGCGGCTTCCTCGTTTTGGGTCACGTTCAGCACGGCGGCGGGGTAAATCACCTGCCCGCACATCTCGGCGGTGGCGTAGCCGGCAATCTCAAGCCCGGCGCTGAAAGCGTCGGTGCAGTACACCACGCCGCAGTCCACGCTGGCCTCGGTGATTTGGGTGGTCACTTCCTTCACGTTGCTGCCGTAGGTTATCTTCCCGGCATTGGCCAGCGCCTCTTCATCGAGGCCGTAAAACTGCATAATAAGCTGGGTGTACTGGCCCACCGGCACGTCGCTGTTGCCCATGGCCATCAAAATCTCGTCGGCCTCCATCATGGCGGCCCAGGTATCGAAGCTGTCGATGGCCTTTGGGTTGCCTGCGGGCACGCAGAGCGTCACCTTGTTTTCCAGAAGGTTGACGCGCGTGCCCTCCAGCACAAAGTCGAGGCCGTCCACGTTTACCTCGGGGCCGGCCGCAATGTCCAGCTCGTTCATTTGCTTTTGCCCGGCGGAGATGAAAAGGTCGCAGGCCGCGCCCTCCTCTATCTGGGTTTTGAGGGTACCGGAGGAATCGAAGTTGAAGCTGAGGGTGACGTTCGGGGCCGCCGCTTTGTACAGCTTGGCAATGGCCTCGAGCGTTTCGGTCATGGAGGCGGCGGCGAACACGATGAGCTCTGTTTCCCCGGCGGGCGGGGCGGGTTCCGGCTCGGGTGTGGCCTCGGAGGGCGCGGGGGCCGGTTCGGGCGCGGGTTCGGGCGGGGCGGGCGGGGCGCCGCAGGCCGCCAGCATCAGGGCCAGCGCCAGGGCAAGGGACACGGTTCTTTTCATGGTGATCTCTCCTCTTTTTGCTGTTCGCAAAAAATATTAGCAAACGCGGTTTTACGCGTCTTGCTTCGCAATTAGAGAGTATCGCATCTATTTGAGCGATCATATAATCCACTGTGTTGTCATTCTGAACGCAGTGAAGAATCTTTGAGTCGGAAAACTTGCATTTGCCCAAAGGGAAAGATTCTTCGCTTCGCTCAGAATGACAAAGAAGAGAAAGATGCTTCGGGTTGTTCAGAATGGCAAAGAGGGAAAGATTCTTCGCTTCGCTCAGAATGACAACCAAGGGAGTATCCCCAAGGCACTGTTTTTGTAATTATCCTTAAAACAGCTAACCCTACACAGGTCATTGCGGGCCCTGCCCGCAATCCGGGATGTTCCCCATCGCTACCAGATTGCGGGTCAAGCCCGCAATGACGTGCGGGGCAAGCCGCAATGACGTGCGGGGCAAGCCCGCAATGACGTGCGGGGCAAGCCGCAATGACGTGCGGGGCAAGCCGCAATGACGTGCGGAGCAAGCCGCAATGACGTGCGGGGCAAGCCGCAATGACATGCGGGTCAAGCCGCAATGACGTGCGGGGCAAGCCGCAATGACTTGAGGAAAATCAACGCGTTGGGACACACAACTAATTGGCATTTGTCCAGCCATCCGAACTCAACCGGACTCCGGCGGCGCGGCGCATTCGCTTTCTTCCTCGCGTAAAAGGCCCAGGGCGTGGGGCAGCGCGTCCATAAACACGTCCATGCTCTCCATGCAGGCATTGGGGCTGCCGGGCAGGTTCACAATCAGGCTGCTTTCCCGAATAACCGACACGCCCCGGCCCAGCATGGCGCGCGGCGTGATGGCCAGGCTGGCGGCGCGGATGGCCTCGGCGATGCCGGGGGCGCTGCGCTGGGCCACGGCCAGCGTGGCCTCGGGGGTGGTGTCTTTTGGGGAAAAGCCCGTGCCGCCCGTGGTGAGAATAAGATCCGGCCGGCGCTGGGCGCACAGGCGGATAAGCTCTTTTTCAAGGGCCTCGCGGCCGTCGGGCAGCAGCAGTTCTTCCACCACTTCATAGCCCGCTTTGCGCAGGCGGGCCGCGATGGCCGGGCCGCTTGCGTCGGCGCGCAGGCCGGCGGCGGCCTTGTCGCTCAGCGTGATCACGGCGGCGCGCAAGGGGCGCGGCGCGCTTTCGGCCTCGGCGCGCATCTCGTCTCCCACGGCAATCTCGCCGCCCTCCAGCACACGGGCAAACACGCCCTCGCGAGGCATGATGCAATCTCCCATGCGGTGGTATATTTCGCAGTGGTTGTGGCAGGCCTTGCCGCGCTGGGTAAGTTCCAGCAGCACGCCGCCGCAGCGCAGGCGCGCGCCCACGGGCAGGGCGGCAAAGTCGATGCCCTGCACCACGAGGTTCTCGCCAAAGGCGCCGGGCGCGGCATTGGCCCCTCTTTGGTTGAAGGCTTCCACCTTGTCGGCGCTTAAAAGGCTCACCTGGCGGTGCCAATCGCCGCCGTGGGCGTCGCCCTCAAGGCCCCAGCCGGGCGTGAACCGGGCTTTCTCCACATTTTGTTTGGCGGTTCCCCGCGCGTCGCTTTTGCACACGGCCAGCACCTTGCCCATTGTCATCCCCCTATCTCGTTCATGCTTCGGCGCTCGCCCGCGCCCCCTTCGGCCGAAAAGCCGTGGGCGGCGGGCTTTGCGCGCACCGCCGCGCGCAGGGCTTCGCGCAAAGCTTCGTCTTCGGCCCCGCCGCGCAGCAGGGCGCGCAAGTCGGCGCTCTCGCCGCTGGCCAGGCAGGGCTTCAGCCGCCCGGTGCTGGTGAGGCGCACCCGGTTGCAGGCATGGCAAAAGCCGTGGCTCATGGCGCCGATGAAGCCGATGTGCCCGGCGAGGCCGGGTGCGGAATAAACCAGCGCCGGGCCGTTCCCCCGCTTTTCGCCGCTTGGGGCAAGCAGGGGCCAACGCTCTTTCAGGCGGGCCAGCGCGGCGGCCATGGGCACGCCCTCGCTGTGCGCCCCTTCCCCGATGGGCATTAGCTCGATGAAGCGGACGTCCACCGCGCGGCGCTGGGCCAGGGCGGCCAGGGCGGTGATGCCGCCGAAGCTCTCGGGCAGCAGCACGGCGTTTATCTTGGCCGGAATGTGAAATTCGGCGCAGCGGTTCAAAATCGCCTCGGCGAAGGCCGCCGCTGGGCGGGGCAGCCTGTGGCCCGTGAGGGCCGCATACACGTCGTCGTCCAGTGTGTCGAGGCTCAGGTTCACGCAGGCGATGCCGGCGGCGGCCAGGGCCTCGATGTGTTCTTCCAGCAAAAGGCCGTTCGTGGTAAGCGTCACCTGCCGAACACCCGGCAGGGCAGCCAGCCGCGCGATGAAGCCCACACTGCCCCGGCGCACCAGAGGCTCCCCGCCCGTGACCTTGAAGCGCGTGATGCCGAGGGCCACGGCGGCCTCGCACACCCGTAAAATTTCCTCGTAAGTCAGTAAATCTTCGTGGGCAGCCAGCACCGCGCCGCCTGGCATACAGTAGCTGCAACGCAAATTGCACCTATCGGTAACAGACAGGCGCATGTAATTTATCTCTCTGCCGAAGGAGTCTGTCATTCGCCGGTTTCCTCGCCGGAGGCACTGAAATGCCCGCTTTTTCCGCCGCTTTTTTCCAAAAGGCGCAGGCCGTTTATTTCCATGCGTTTATCCATGGCCTTGCACATATCATACACGGTCAGCAGTGCCACCCCGGCCCCGGTGAGGGCCTCCATCTCCGCGCCGGTGGGCCCTTCGCAGGCCACGGTGCAGCGGGCTTCCACCTCGCGGCTTTCTTCGTGCAGGGTAAAGGTCACCTCGCAGTGCGTGAGGGCCAGGCTGTGGCACAGGGGGATCAGCCCGGCCGTGCGCTTGGCCGCCATGATGCCCGCTACCTGGGCCACGCCCAGCACGTCGCCTTTTTTGGCCCGGCCGCCTCGCACGGCGGCAAAGCAGGCTTCGCTCATGCGAATGCGCCCGGCGGCCACCGCGCGGCGCTTCGTGGCCGCCTTGCCGCCCACGTCCACCATCAGGGCGTTGCCGGCTTCGTCGATGTGGGAAAAACCCATGCCTACACCCCCTTGCCGAAGGGGCATACCGGGTAGCGGCAGTCCGGGCAGTCGAGGCACAGCCCGCCGTTTCCGAGGCCCGCCAGCTTCTCGGCGCTGACGGGCAAATCGGCCAGCAGCCAGGGCAGCACAATGTCGAACACGGTGCGTTTGGCGTACATCACGCAGCCCGGCAGGCCGCAAACGGGGCGGCCGTCGGCGGTGCAGGCCAGCATGAACATGGCCCCCGGCAGCACCGGCGCGCCGTAGGTTATCACTTTGGCCCCGGTGTCCCGGATGCCCTTGGGGGTGGCGTCGTCGGGGTCTACGCTCATGCCGCCGGTACACAGCACCATTTCGGCCCCACCGGCCAGCATGGCGTTTATTGCGGCGGTTATTTGGGCGGGCTTGTCTCCCGGCAGCTCGTGGGCGATCATTTCGCAGCCGTATTCGGCCAGCTTTGCTTGCAGGGCGGGGGTGAAGCTGTCTTTAATGCGCCCGCTGCGCACTTCCTCGCCCGTGGTGACGAGGCCGTATTTTTTGGCCTTCATCGGCAGCAAACGCAGCAGCGGTTCGCCGCCGGCCGCCTTTCGGGCGCGGGCCAGCTTTTCTTCCTCTATTACCAGCGGAATAACGCGGGTGCCGCCAAGCTTGTCCCCCTTTTTCACGGGAAAGCCCGAGAAGCGCGTGGCGATGATCATGTCCCCCAGGGCGTTCACCGCGCGCAGGCGCTCGGTGTTCACCACCAGAAGGCCGTCCATGTCGGCTATGAGGTCTATTTTGCCCTCTTTGGGCTGGGTGGCGCGCATGCCGGGGCCCTGGCACATCCCGCGCATTATTTCGGCGGCTTCGTCCTCGTGCAGCATGCCCTCGCGCTTTTCCCAGATGTACAGGTGTTCCTTGCCCATGTCCAGCAGCACGGGCAAATCCTCCTCGGTAACCACGTGCCCTTTGCGGAAACGCGGCCCCTTGCTGACGCCCGGTATGATTTGGGTGAGGTCGTGGCACAGCACCTGCCCCACGGCGTCCTCGGTTTTTACCAGCTTCACGGCGCGGTCTCTCCTTCGCTTATGGTGTTGTTATCTGTATCCGCCGCGCCCGCTTCCCCGGGCGGCATTTCGGCGTTCAGTGCGGCCTGCATGGCGGCAAAGCGGCGCTTGGCGTAGCGGCGAACCTCATTTTCGTAGCGGGTGTATTGCTGCAACAGGCGCGCGCCCTGCGGGGTGAGGCTGGCGCTGCCGCCGCCGCTGCCGCCGCGCTCGCAGCGCACCACGGGGTAGCCCAGTTCCGCCTCCATCACCCGCAGCATGCCGCGCCCCTTTGAATAGGACAGGCCCAGGCTTTCGCAGGCCGGGGCCACGGCCCCCTGCCGCGCCACGGCGCGCAATAGCGCCGCCGGCCCCGGGCCGAAGAAAGGCCGCCCGCCCAGCAGCCGCAGGCGCAAATCCGGGCGGTAGCTTGCCTCGCCGCTCATGGCCGTCCCTCCCTTGTAAGTTTGCCTTGGGTATAGTATAACAGAAGGCGAATGGTTTTGGAAGAGCAGTCGGAAAGTGAAGTGCACCGAGGCGCTGACTTGATTTTGCAGGGGGCCGTGGCAGGTAAATGATGAATGATTGTCATTCTGAGCGAAGCGAAGAGTCCTGGAGGCGGACGATATACGGCTATACGAAGGGAAAGATCCTTCGCGGGGGCGCAGTGTGCCGAGGGCGGCCACAGCTTTGCGGATGTCGCAGACCCTTGCCCTAACTAACGGCTAATGACGAACAACTGCCCTTTGGGCGTCCCTACAAAACATCAGCCGTTTGGCAGCAAGCCCGCCTCGGCCAGCAGGCGCCACAGCGCGGGGTTCAGCGAAAAGGACCGGCACAGGCGGCGCGCTTCGTCCAAAAGGGCCTCGCGCCGGGCGGGGGGCAGCCCGGCTTTCACGGCGCGTATCATAATGTTTTTGGGGCTGTGGCCGAAGTCTCCCAAATCCACCAGTTGGGCCTTGTAGCCGCAGGCCCCGAGAAGGTTGGCGCGCAGGGCATCGGTGAACAGGGCTGCGCCGCGCTCCTTCACTATGCCGTAGCGGGTTAAAATTGCCAGCTCGCCGCTGTGCATCTGGGCGTTTAGCTCGTGCTGGCAGCAGGGCACGCTGAAAATGGTGGCGCTGCCCCACTGCACGGCCTTGGCCAGGGCCAGGTCGGTGGCGGTGTCGCAGGCGTGCAGGCTCACCACGGCGTCGGCCCCGGCGCCCGCGTAGCCCGCAATGTCCCCCACCTCAAAATGCAGGCCGCCGTAGCCGTATTTTTCGGCGGCGGCGTTGCAGGCGGCTATCACGCCGGCTTTGAGGTCGAGGCCCGTCATCTCTACATTAAAGCCGCGCAGATTGGTGAAATAGTAGTACAGCACAAAGCTCAGCGCGCTTTTGCCGCAGCCGAAATCCACCACGCGCAGGGGTTGCCCCGCCGCCGGGCGCAGCGCGCCGCTTTCCACCGCGTCGTCTATCAGCTCCACAAAGCGGTTTACCTGCCGCCATTTGCCGGCCTTCGCGGCCAGCGGCCGCCCCTCGGCGCTGAGGATGCCCACATCCACCAGCGGCGGGATGGCCTCCCCCTCGGGCAGCACGCGCCGCCCTTCGTGCCCGCGCGCGCCGGCGCGGGGCGGGGCCGCCACGGCCTTTGCCGGGCTGTGGCTTTGCAGCACCCGGCCCTTTTTGCTGACGCGCAGCGCCAGCACCTGCGTATCGGTGAAGGCCGTGAGCTGGGTGAAGCGCCGGGCCAATAGCTGCGCGAGGGCCTCCGGCAGTTCGGCACCAGAGAGGTTTTGGTGAAAGGCCTGGGTGTCGGTGAGGGTTTCAAGCTGCCAGCCGCCCTTATAGGGCAGGGCCGCGGCCCGGCGCAGGGCGGGCTGGGGCTGGCCGGGGCGCGGCGCGCTGAGCACCAGGCGGCGCGGCGCGGCGGCCAGCACGGCGGCAAGGGCCTTGTTCAGTTCTTCCACGGCGGCCTCCCTTTTCTTTTCACTCGGCCAGCATCGCGGCCGGGATGTGTTCCTCAAAGCGAGGCGCCGGTGACGACGAGGCTGCCGAAGAAGACGCCGGGCTTGCCGCGCAGCCTCCCAGAGCAAACAAAAAAAGAAGCGCCGTTATCACGGCAATTGTCACTGCCGGATTCTTCATCATTCTCTTTTCCCTCCCCCGATTTTAGGTAAGCACTGATTTATTGTCATTCTGAGCGAAGCGAAGAATCTTTGAGCCGAGTGATGCGCGGCTATACGAAGGGAAAGATCCTTCGCGGGGGCACAGTGTGCCGAGCCTGGCTTGGCGAAGCCAAACAGGCGAGCCCGCCGCCGGCGAAGCAAGCCGCGAAGCGGCGCAGAAGAGCCGCAACGCGCGGCGGGAGCTCAGGATGACAAGATAGCGGAGTTATTTATCGTTGACCTAGTGTCCTGACCGAGTTATAAATTGGTTATCCCACCGCCAGGCGGTCTTTCTGCCGCGTTACTCGATTTTGCATTCCACCAAGGAGTGCTGCAAGTCAGCACACTAGAGTTTTTGCCCAACATAAAACGCATAGCCGTAGTGCCGCTTGTATTTGGCGTACAGCGCCTCTTCGCGCCTTGAGCCTTCGATGGACTCGGCAAGAGCCTGGCTGCCGGCGTACTTCTTTAAAAGGGCCTTTTCCGCCGCCCGGCGCGGGGCGAAGTAGTGTTTCGTCCAGCAGCTTTCCGGCAGGGCGAAGGCGGCAACGAAGCGATACCCGGCCCTTTGCATGGCCGCGACGTTTTCGTCTATCGTATCCAGGGCGCTGCCGGCCTCCGTCCAAAAGGCTTCCAGCTCGGCGGGGCGCTCGCCGCTGAACCACGAGGGGCTGGTGACGGCGGCGTGGCCGCCCTTCCGAAGAAAAGCTTTCCAGTAGCCCAGCGCCTTCTCAAAGCCGATGTTATCAACGGCCCCCTCCGACCAAATGAGGTCGAGTTCCCCTTTTTTGAAGCCGAGCGCGTCCATTGAGCCGACCAGCCCGGAAACCCTGTCCCGCAGGTTCTGCTTCGCCGCGTTTTCGTTGAACACGCGGATGAATTCGGGCATGATGTCTACGCCGGTGATGTGCCCGGCGATGTGCCGCGCAAGCAGCATGGTTTGCCCGCCGGTGCCGCAGCCCAAATCCGCCGCGCGCTCTATTTTGTGCGCGTTTTCGATAAAACCAAGGGCTTTCAGGGTGGCCTCCGGGCTGCCCGGCCCCTGACGCTCAAGGCCCAGGTGCGTCTCTATCAGGATGTCCATCATGCTTGGCTGGCTGTTTTCCATTTTTGTCCCCTCAAATCCTTGCTCTGGCCGGGCATGTTCCCTCGAATCGCCCTCCAGGTAAGCGATGAATAATCCGGCTATCTTGCCATCCTGAGCGAATCGAAGGATCTTTCCCTTCGTATGACCGATTATTATCTGGCTCGAAGATTCTTCGCTTCGCTCAGAATGACAATAAATCAATACTTATCGCTCAGAATGAGAATAAATCAGTGATTGCCTGGTTCCAACCCCAATAAGGCCACATCGGCTTTGCCCTGCCAGCTTGCCGCAAGGGCCAGCTTTGCTTTGCGCGGCAGGCGCTTGAGGCGGGCCTCCTCGGCCATGGCCTCGGCCTTGCAGGGAAAGCTTTTGGCCCAGGCCAGCGCCACGGGGCGGCGGCTGCGGGTGTACTTGCCCCCGCTGCCGGCGTTGTGGGCGGCCAGGCGGCGGGCAAGGTCGTTCGTCCATCCGGCGTAGAGGCTGTCGTCGGCACAGCGCACAAGATAGGCCCAGTTCATACTGTCCCGGCCGCGCTGCGGGCCTCCTCCCCGGGCGCCTCGCTCGCCTGGGGCGTGTTCACCGCCCCGGCCGCCCCGGCGGCTTCGTGCCGCTTGGCGGCCTCGGCCTTTTGGGCGGCGCGCTCGGCCCGGCAGGCCTCGTACTCCGCTTTGGCCTTTTTTACCAGGGCGCGCGCGCCCTCAATGCTGCCAACGCTGCACATGAAGCCCGAGGCGTGGCAGAAGCTTACGTCCGGCACGCCGGAAAGGGCTTGCAGCTCCGCCTCGGGCCGGGCGTGCCAGGCCGGGGGCAGCGGCACCTTGTGGCCGGTTTTGCCGTTGTAGTCCTTCGGCACGCATTGCAGGGAATAGCCTCCCCTCGGCGTGGGGAACACCACAAACTGCGCGTCGGACTCCACCAGCACCGGCTTCCATGGGATGTACTCGTCCAGCACCACCAGCCCGTCCTCGATGGACCCAAGGGCCTCGGCCACGCGCTGCTTGCCGCGCTCTACGGCGGCCAGGCTGCGCAATTTACGGCCCAAAAGCGCGCGCGCCACGTCCACGGCCTGGTAATAGGCCGCATCCGCGTCTTCGTTTGAATCCCAGGGCGGGTTGAAGGCGCCGATGAGCCCGGCCAGCACGTTGCCGGTGCCCTTGTTGTCGTCAATGTCCAGCGGCTGAACGAATTTATCGTCGAAACGCTTGGCCTCCTCCGGGCTGAGGAAAAAGTGCCCGTACTCCCGCCACAAAAGGCCGAAAGCGGCGTAGGCGGCCCCGTTTGCGCGCCGGGGGCTGCCTTTTTTGTGGTGGTCGAAGGGGCCGTCGCCAATGTCGAACACGATGCCCGAGAAGTTTTTGGGCACTTGAAGGCCACGGTAAATGCGAATGTCCGGCCGCAGAAGCTGTAAAAACGCGGCGGAGAATACGTCGTCGGCGTGGAAGCGCCCGCCGTGCGTGAAGCCAAGCTGCGGAATGCCCGCCGGATTGCCGGAAAAGTCCATGTGTGTTTTCTCCCGAAGAATGCTTTGCCAAAGTAGATTTGGGCCGACTTTAAGTATACGCGCCGGGAGCGGCGGCGTCAAACCAGCAGCGGTTAGTTGGGGCCGGGTAATCTTTTTGATGAATACAGGCCCAAGCGTATTGAGATTTTCAGCGAAAGAGGATATAATACTACTGTTCTCCGGCAATCCCTGCAATGCGGTGGCACGGTGTTCGCCACCTGCCGAAAAACCCGAAAGGGGGGATGATATGGCGAAGCCGAAGCGTGGCGCGCAGGAAATTTGCGTGCGTTTTTTCGGCAACTTCCAAATCATCCTCGGCGGCGCCGTCATCAACGAATCTTCCTCGCGGGCCAAGCGCCCCTGGCACCTGATGCAATACCTGATGGTGTACCGACATAAAACGGTGGCGCGCCAGCAGCTTATAGACGCCATGTGGCCCGACGGCGCCAGCGAACAGCCGGACAAGGCGCTGAAAAACCTGGTGTACCGGGCGCGCACGGCCTTTGCCGCAAAGGGCGTGCCCTTCGCGCAGGACGTGGTGCTGTACCGCAGCGGCAATTACCAACTGAACAACGCCCTGCCCTGGCAGTTCGATTTTGAGCGCTTCGAGGCGCTGTACAAAAAGGCCATGAGCAAGGAGGCCTCCGATTCACAAAGCGCCGAGGCCGCCATGGAGGCCATTGAGCTGTACCGGGGCGACTTTTTGGCCGAGCAGGTGTACGAGGACTGGGTGCTGCCCTACAGCACCTATTTCCGCACCATGTTTTTCAAATGCGTAAGCCACACGCTGGCCCTGCTGGAAAAGGAAGGCCGCGACCAGGAGATAGAACTGGTGTGCCAGCGCGCCCTGGCTATAGACCAATTCGAGGAAGGCCTTCATCTGGCCTATATGAACGCCCTTATTCGCCAGAACAAAACCCAGGCGGCCCTGAGCCACTATAACAAAATGGCCGACCTGTTTTTCCGCGAGATGGGCGTGGCCCCCTGCGACGAGCTGCGCGAGATATACCAGGAGCTCAGCCAAAACCTCAACAGCGCCGAAACCGACCTTTTCTCCATCAAGGACGCCCTGCGCGAGCACGAGGTGAAGAACGACGCCTTCTACTGCGATTTTGAGGTGTTCCGCAGCCTGTACCGCCTGGAGGCCCGGGCCGCCGAGCGCGCCGGGCAGGCGGTGTTCGTGGGCCTGCTCACCCTCACCGAGGACGGCGGCGAGACCCCCGAGGGCGAAGTGCTGAATAAAAACATGGCCCTTTTGCTGGACACCATCCACAAAAGCCTGCGCAGGGGCGACGTGGTGTCCCGTTTCAGCCTGTCCCAGTACATCCTCATGCTGCCCACCATCACGGTGGAAAACGCCGAAATGGTAATGGCCCGCGTGGTGTCCCGCTTCGGCAGCATCGAGCCCGCGCCAGGACTTCGCGTAACCGGGAAAATTCAGCCCCTGAACCCGGTGATGTAGCGGGGTAGAGCCGAACGCGCTTATAGGGGACGGCGTCCTCGACGTCCCGCCCCATGGGTGGCCGTGGCCTGCGGGACGTCCGGGAGGCCGTCCCCTACGAATGATCTGTCATTCTGAGCGAAGCGAAGAATTTTAAGCTGCAGAAATTCGATTGGCCAAAGATTCTTCGTCGCTTCGCTCCTCAGAATGACAGGTAAGCCTTTAGGTGTCAGAAGGCACTGCGGCTCGTCCAGAGGCCGACCCCTGCACGGGCAACATGTCTGAATACTTCCGTAGCCGGGCGAGGCCGGAGAACAAGTGAGGAGGAGGTTGAGAGAGCATGGCCGTCCGCAGCCGAAACATGGTGCCCAGCACCGCTTCGCAGGTGCTTATAAAAGTGGAGGAAAGCGCAAACGCCCAAATGGCGGGCCGCCTGTACAGCCCCTACCTTGGCTGCGGCGCCGCCTTTGCCGACGTGGTGGAGCTTGCCAACCGCCTGGACGAAATGTTCGACGAAATGCAGTTTCCCCAGGCGGCCATGAGCTACCGCCAGTTTGGCGGCAAGGCCGGCCCAGCCCCCCGCAAGCCCGGCGGCGAGGTTGAGCCCATCCGGCCGGAGGAGCCGGGGGTGTTCCGGGTACACGTGCAGTTCCGCCAAAACGCCGATTGGCAGGGCACCGTGGCCTGGGCCGGCAGCCCGCCCGAGCAGAGATTTCGCAGCACGCTGGAACTGTTCATGCTCATGGATTCTGCGCTGGCGAATTTTTAACAGGCATACAAGGGGCTTCTGCAAAGCAAAATGCTGCGCGGAGGCCCCCTTTTTTCATATTTTTTAAGTATTTCCGCATATTTTTTCACTTTTTTCGAAAAATGGCCTTGGCACGGCGAAACGTTTATGGTAAAATATTTTGTTCCTTTCCTTCGTCAAAAGTTTCCATTTTTGCTATAGCAGTTTAAACGGTATAGAATAAAGGCCGAGGTGAGTGTTATGCCCTTCAAGCTGGGTGATTTGCTGAACCCTGAGCGCGTGCAGCAGCTGCAAAACGGGTTTTCCGCCGTGGCGCCCGTCAATGTGGTTTTGCTGGACAGTGAGGGCAAAGCTTTCGCCCCGCGCGTAAGCCTGGAGCCGGAATGCCTCAAAGTCCAGTCAACCCCTGAGGGCATCAGCCGCTGCATAGAGATTCAGAGCGAGCTGATGCAAAACGCCTTCAAGGCCGGCGGCGCCACCAGTCTGCGCTGCCCCATCACGGGCCTTATTATGGCGGCCGAGCCCATATGGCTGGACGGTGAGCCGCTGGCCTGCTGGCTGATGGGGATGGACAGCAAGGAAGGCGAGGGCCTGGAGGATTTGGAAAAGACCCAAAGCTTCCTGCGCACGCTGGGGGATGTGGTGCTGGAGCAGGCCAAAACCGGCTATGAGCTGCAGCAAAAAAACGAGGAACTGCGCGCCGCCACCCAGGAGGTGCGCAGCTCCGCCGAGATGATGCGCACCTTCATCGATTCCAGTGACGTCTACATCTATGTGACGGATTACGAAACCGGCGATATCCTGATGGTGAACCGCCCCTACGCCCAGCTTTTTGGCATGGAGCCCGAGGAGCTTGTGGGCCGCAAGTGCTGGGAGATGGGCGGCGAGAGCAAGGGCGGCTTCTGCGACTTTTGTCCCCGAAAAAAACTGCTGGACGCCGAAGGCAGGCCCCTGCCCGCCTACCGCTGGGAGCGCCTGCAAACCGTATACAGCCGCTGGCTGCGCCTCACTAACCAGGCTATTCACTGGCCCGGCGGACGCATGGCCCACCTGGTGACCTTTCAGGACGTAACGGAAGAGCACAAGATGCAGGACGAACTGTCCCGCCTGGCCTATTACGACCCTGTGCTGCGCCTGCCAAATTTGCTGAAGCTGCGGCAAGACCTTGCCGAGGAGAAGGATCCCGCCGGCCAGGTGCTGGTTTGCTTCGACATCAGCCGCCTGCGCAACATCAACGAGGCCTTCGGGCGCGAAACCGGCGACGCCCTGCTGAGCGCCGTTGTGAAGTGGGTTGCCCAGCAAAACTTCGGCGAGAAAACCTTCTACCGCCTGATGGGAGACGAATTCTGCCTCAGCTTCAAGCGCGCCGGGCACAACCGCGCCAGCAACGTGGCCATGGCCATTCAGGCCCGCTTTGCCGAGATGTGGAACCTTGAGGCGAACGACCGGCGGGTGCAGGTGCTCAGCGGGGTGGCCGTGGCCGTGGTTAGCATTCTGCGAGACACAAAAACCGACGACATTCTCGCGCTTATCGAGCGCACGCTTTCCGCCGCGCGGGAAAGCGGCGGCCTGGCGGTGTACAATGAGGATATGGATCGCCACGCCAAAGAGCATCTGCGGCTGGAAATGGCCCTCAAGCAGTGCGTGCGCAACGATATGCAGGGCTTCGACGTGCACTACCAGGCCATTGTAGACCCCGCCGCCGGCACCTGGAAGGGCCTTGAGGCCCTGTGCCGATGGGACTGCCCGGGCGTTGGCCCGGTGTCTCCGCTGGTGTTCATCAAAGAGGCCGAGCAGCTGGGCCTGATACGCAAGCTGGGCGTGTGGGTGCTGGAACGGGCCATCAAAACCTGCAAAGAGCTGAAACTGGACGCGGTGGAGGGCTTCTTCGTATCGGTGAACCTCTCCATTACGCAATTGCTGGACAGGCACCTGGTAGACAATGTGCTGGCCTTGCTGGATAAATACGATTTTCCCGGCAAAAACCTGGTGCTGGAAGTGACCGAGAGCACCGAGCTTTTGTACACCGGCCGCGTGCGCGACGCCTGCGACCAGCTTCGATTCCACAAAGTGCGCTTTTCGCTCGACGATTTCGGTACCGGCTACTCCTCCTTCAACAACCTTAAGTCCCTGCCGGTCAGCCACCTCAAAACCGAGCGCAGCTTCATCGAGGGCATTGAGGAAGACCAGTTCATGCAGTACCTGTACTACACCCTCACCGAGCTGGCCCACGCCGCCGATATGCAGCTGATTGCCGAGGGCGTGGAAACCCGCGAACAGATGCTGGTGATGCTGAAAAACGGCGTGGACCATTTGCAGGGCTACTATTTTTCAAAGCCCTTGCCCGTGGCCGGCCTGCAGGCAGAGCTGCACCACTTCACCCAGGTGGATCACGCCTTCTACGCCGCCCAGTCCGGCCCGCTTACCGCCGAGCAGCTTTTCAGCGGGGCGGAGGCCTGGATAAGCTCGCCCCGCCTGTTCACCATTTTGAACCACAGCATGCAGATACTGCTTACCGAGACCGACATTGACAGCGCCATTAACATGGTGCTGGCCAAGGTGGGCAGGCATTTCGGGGCCAGCTGCGGCTATGTGTACCAGTATGGCGACGGCGCCCGCTTTGTGTGCAGCCACGAGTGGCGCGCGCCCGGCGTGCCGCCGCGCAAGCACGTGCAGCAGTTTGCCAACGACGGCGTTGTGCGCCTTTCCTGGCTGAGGCCGCTGGAAATTGAGGGCATGATTGTGGCCGCGGACGTGGATCAGCTTCCGGCGACGCTTTGCAAGGGCCTCGCCAAGCGGGAAATCAAATCCCTCGCCGTGCTGGCCATGCTGGACGAAGAGCAGCTTGTGGGCTACATCGGCTTCGACACCTTGCACTACCGCGAGTGGCTGCCCGAGGAAATTGTGATGCTGCGCAACCTGGCCATGACCATGGCCGGCAGCCTGAAGCGCGAGCACCTAAAGACCCAGCTCAGCCAAAACGACGTGCGCTTCACCGACGTGATGAACCACATCGGCCAGGCCATGATGATAACCGACATTGCCACCGACGAAGTGCTGTGGGCCAACGACGCCATGAAGGCCCTGCATCAGGTGTATGTGCCCCTGGAAGGCAGCAAATGCTACGAGGCCATCCTGAACCGGGACGAGCACTGCGAGTTTTGCAATGTGGACAAGCTGCTGGACGAGCCGGACACACAGGAGATATCCTGGGAGTACCGCCACCCGCGCACGGGCCGCTACTTCGTGGTAAGCGACAGCCTGGTGCGCTGGGAGGGCGGGCGCCGGGTACACCTGCAATACGGCTTCGACATCACCGAAATGAAGCAGGCCCAGCAACAGCTTGAATATTTCGCCTCCACCGACGCGCTGACCGGCGCGCTGAACCGCAAGGAACTGATTGCCTCCCTGCGGGACGCGCTGCATACCGCCGCCCAAAACCAAACGCCGCTCACGCTGGTATTTGCAGACATTGACGGCATGAAGCGCGCCAACGACACCTACGGCCATGGCGCGGGAGACGAGCTCATCAAAATCACGGTAGACGCGCTGCGCCTTAGCGTGCACAGCAGCGACATCATCGGCCGCTACGGCGGCGATGAATTTGTGGTGCTGATGCCGGGCAGCGACAGCAACTACGCCGAAAAGCAGATGGAGTGGGCGCGCGCAATGGTGGCGCGGCAAAGCTTTGGCCCCATGAAGGAGCGTTTCAGTTTCAGCTACGGCATTGTGGAGAACACCGAATTGCCCCTCGGCGAGGGCGAACGCATCCTTAACGCCCTCTTGAACCTGGCCGACGACCGCATGCGCGACTACCGAAAGGACCGTGAAGCCGCCGAGGATGCCGGCGTATAGCGCAATGCGGCATCTTGATATTTTCCTTGTCATTCTGAGCCGCAGGCGAAGAATCTTTGGTCCAAGCACAGGGCAAGATTCTTCGCTTCGCTCAGAATGACACGTCATATTTTATACTACTCTCTGATTGAAATGGCAAATAGCAGAGCGAGGGATTTTTTCTCCTCGCAAGGCGGAGGAGGGAGGAATACTTTGTGTATTCCGACCGACGAGGCTGAACAAGGTAGTCGGGGCGATTCACGAATCGCCCGCGTCCGGTGACAAAAAGCCCAAATGGAAAGTTAAAATCCCGCAATTCCGGCGGCAAAAATCTGCCAAAGAACGCAAATCCAGCCAACAGCGGCCCGCCCCCCGGGCCTGCTTTTGTGATTTCATACAAAATTATGCGTTAAATGTGCAATTCGCCCCTTAAAACCTTGCAAATTCGCGCCGGAAGGATTAGTATTTTTACACGATAGCCAACGGTGGGAACACGATGTTCTTGTAATGTGTCATACCAATTTTTGCTTTAAATTGGTACAGGGAGGCATGGCCATGATTATTCAAAACAACCTCATGGCGCTTAGCGCCCAGCGCCACAACAGCCTGAACAACCTGAAACTGCAAAGCAGCCTGATGAAACTGGCAAGCGGCTACCGCATCAACTCAGCCGCCGACGACGCCGCGGGGCTGGCTGTGTCTGAGCGGATGCGCGCCCAGCAAACCGGCCTTGAACGGGCCATCGCGAACGCGCAAGACGGTGTTTCGCTGGTGCAAACCGCCGAGGGCGCGCTCACCGAGGTGCACAGCATGCTCAACCGCCTCACCGAACTCGCCACCCAGGCCTCGAACGGCATTTACAACGACAGCCAGCGCGCCAGCCTCAACCGCGAGGCCTCCGACATCCTGAAAGAAATCGACCGCATCAGCCAGGCCACCAACTTCAACGGCATCAAAGTGCTGGACGGCTCGCTCAACGCCGGCGGCGCGGCCTCGGTGGCGGTGTCGGGCCTTGCGGTGAGCCAAAGCGCCGCCACGGCCGCCTCCACCGAGTATGCCATGGCCGGCATCTCGGGCCTCTCCGCCGGAGACAGCATCCAGGTGGCGCTGAACCTTTCCGACGGCAGCTCCAGCGCGATGGAGTTCACGGTGAGCGACGACTTGACCCGCCTTGTGGCCGGCGACGGGCAAAGCTACGCCATCGGCGGCAGCGCCTTGGGCGGGCAGGTAAACGCAAGCGCCGACGCGCTGGCCGAGGCCATAGCGGGCCAGCTGCAGGGCGGCAGCGCGGGCGAAAGCTTCGCCGTAAGCGCCGAGGGCGGCGCCATCACCATGGAGAGCCGCGAGGCCGGCGCAGGGGCCGCGCGGGTGAACAGCTTCTCCATCGGCGTGAATGGCGGCGCGCAAAGCCAGGTTGCCGTTTCCAGCCATACGCCCGCCGCCGATGCCGAGTACAGCATCTCGCAAGACAGCCTGCGCGTGTACGACGGCACGAACGAAGCCGCCGCCACCTTCGCCGTGAACGGGCAGGAGTTCATTCTGGCCGCTGCGGGCGCCGATGTCGGCGGCCTGGAAAACACGAACGTCAACGTCATCCGCGTCGGCGCCGATTCCGGCGCAGGCCTCAGCCAGGCGGATTTGCGCGGCATTGCCGCCCAGGTGAACCAGAAAACAGGCATGGCCTTCAGCGCCACCGCCGAGGGCCTTCGGGTAGACGCCCCGGATTCCGCCGGCGGGCTTCGCCTTCAGGTGGGGGACACCCCCGCCGCCTACAACCAAATCTCCGTGGGTATTCCGGACATGAGCGCCCGCGGCCTCGGCATCGCCGGCATCGACCTTTCTACCCTGGCCGGAGCGGAGGCCGCCATGGCGCGCATCGCCTCGGCCAGAGACATGGTCAGCAGCACCCGGGGCGAGCTTGGCGCCACCCAGAACCGCCTGTCCAGCACCATCAGCAACCTGCAAGTAACCAACGAAAACATCACCGCCGCCGAAAGCCGCATTCGCGACGCCGACATGGCCAAGATGATTATGGATTTCACAAAGCGCAACATCTTGTCTCAGGCCTCGAACTCCATGCTGGCCCAGGCCAACCTGCAAAGCCAGCAAGTGCTGCAGCTTTTGCGCTAAGCACACACATGGAAACAGGGTTGCCGCAAAGCATATGCTTTGCAGCAACCCTGTTTCTGCCTATAAACACACGACAAAATCCCCTTTACATCCCCCGGCCAGGGCACTAAAATAAAGAAAAGCACCCCGCAAGGAGGCAAATATGGAGCTATTCGTGAACGGCTGCCCAGCCCCCGCCGATACCGTCCCCCGCGGGGGCGACAAGGTGGTTGTCCTTCTGCGTCACGGTGAAGAAGACCCCAGCCTGCCCGGCGTGGAGGAAATATTGGAGATACGGGGCAGGGGCGAGGCCGGCACGCGCTTTGAGAGCCACGAGAAATTCGACTATATTTCGGTGCTGGCGCCAGACCCCGCAAAGCCCGACGATTCCCCGCGCCGCGCCGAGGTCTATTTAAGCCCCTGCCGTCTGGTGCTGGTGCACGAAGACCTGCCCGCGGCACGGCACCTGGCCGAGGCCCTGACCTGCCCCAAGGGAGAGCACGAGATGACGCCGCCGCTGGCGCTGTGCCTGTTTTTCGGCCAACTTACCCGGCCGGACGCCGCCGCACTGGAAGACATAGAGGAGGAAATAGCGAACCTTGAGGACGCGATGATGGGCGCCGAAACGCCGGGCCAGCGCGCAAACTACATCGGTGTGCTGCGCTGGCGGCTGCTGGTGCTGAAACGCTATTACGAAGCCCTGCTAGACCTTTTGCAGGACATGGAGGAAAACCAGAACGGCTTTTTGGATAGGTACGTGCTGCGCCTGGTGCATTTGCAAACCGACCGGGCCGACCGCCTGAGCCGCGCCGTTTTGAACCTGCGGGACTATGTGACCCAGGTGCGCGAGTCCTATCAGGCCCAGCTGGACATCAGCCTGAACGAAACCATGAAGCTTTTCACGGTAATCACGGCGGTGTTTTTGCCGCTCACCCTCATCACGGGCTGGTTCGGCATGAACCTGAAAATGGCCGTGTACGACTGGCCCTGGGCCACCCCCGCCGTGGTGGCGGGCTGCATTGTGGTGGCCGCGCTGTGCCTGTGGTATTTCAGGCGTAAAAAGTGGTTTTAACATTTAAAAGCTTGCTTGTCATTCTGAGGAGCGAAGCGACGAAGAATCTTTGGCCAATCGTATTTCTGGAGGTAAAGATTCTTCGCTTCGCTCAGAATGACAAAGAGGGGAAAGATTCTTCGCTTCGCTCAGAAAGACAAAAAAGGGAAAGATTCTTCGCTTCGCTCAGAATGACAAAAAGGGAAAGATTCTTCGCTTCGCTCAGAATGACAAAGAGGGGAAAGATTCTTCGCTTCGCTCAGAATGACAAAAAGGGGAAAGATTCTTCGCTTCGCTCAGAATGACAAAGACGGGGGGAAGATTCTTCGCTGCGCTCAGAATGACAAAGAGGGGAAAGACTCTTCGCTTTGCTCAGAATGACAACGGAATTATTATTCTTTAGAATGACCAGGAAAGTTTTAGATGTCCCCATGTGCTAGCCGCCCTGCGAATTTAGCAACTGGCCGTCCGCCGCGGCGTGCTGCGCATAGGCGGCGGCGTGTGCGCGGTTGTGGGAAATCTCCTCGGGGCTCAGCGCGCGCACGGGCTTGGCCGGGCGGCCAAAGGCCAGCATCCCCGCCGGTATCACCGTGCCCTCCGTCACCAATGAGCCGGCCCCCAGCATACAATCTGCTTCCAGCACGGCGCGGTTCATCACCGTGCAGCCCATGCCCACAAACGCGCCGTCCTCAAGCGTACAGCCGTGCAAAATGCAGGCGTGCCCCACCGTTACGTCTTCGCCGAGAAAGAGGGCGCCGCCGGGGTCGGCATGCAGCACGCAGCCGTCCTGTATGTTGCTGCCCTTGCCCACGCGGATGCTGCCCACGTCGCCGCGCAGCACCGCGTTGTACCACACCGAGCTTTTGGCGGCAAGGCGCACGTCCCCCAGTACAACGGCCCCCCGCATCACGCGGGCGGCGGGGTTTATCACGGGTGTTTTCACTGCGCGCTCTCCCTTCCCAGTTCCTCCATCCGCCGGCGGGCGGCGGCCACGGCGTCCATCACGGCGGCGCGCAGGCCGCCGCTTTCCAGCGCGTGCACCCCGGCAATGGTGCCCCCGGCGGGGGAGCACACCGCGTCTTTCAGTTGCCCGGGATGACGATTGGTTGCCAGCATCATCTCTGCCGTGCCGGCCAGGGTTTGGGCGGCCAGTTGCAGGGCCACCTCGCGCGGCAGGCCCTGCTCCACGCCGCCGTCCGCCAGCGCCTCTATAAACAGGCAGGCGAAGGCCGGGCCGCAGCCGCTCACCGAGGTGAGCGGATCGATGAGTTTTTCTTCCAGCAGCCAGCTTTGGCCCACCGCGCCGAAGAGTTCCTGCGCAAGCGCCACCTGCGCCCTTGTGGCCCGGCTGCCCGCCGCGATTCCGGCACAGCCCCGGCGCACCAGCATGGGGGTGTTCGGCATCACGCGCAGCACCGGGCTTTGGGGCAGCAAGGCTTCCAGCGTGGCCAGCGTAACCCCCCCCACGATGGAGAGCACCGGCGTGTCCGGCCCAAAGCAGCCGCCAAAGCCCTCAAGGGCGGATTTCAGGTACTGGGGCTTCACGGCCAGAACCACCGCGCCGCATTGCCCCGCCAGCGCGGCGGCGCCCTTGCCGTCTCGGTTTTCCAGCGTGGAAACGCCGTAGCTTTGCTCCAGCGCGCGCAGGCGGGCGGCGTCAACGTCGGTCACGGTCACGTTTTCGGCTTTCAGCACACCGGCCTCCAGCGCGCCGGCCAAAATGGCCTCGGCCATCTGCCCGCCGCCAAGAAATCCGGTTTTAAGGTCTTTCAGCATAAGATACTCCTTTAGATAGTTGTTCCGTCCACCAAAACCGGCGCGGCCCTCAGTTCCGCCGGGGCGCTGCCGGCAACGGCTTGCAGGGCCAGTTCGGCCAGCTGCTGGCCGGCCTCATAGGGGGCCAGGTTCACGCTGGCGCGAAAGAGGCCGCCGGCCCGAATGGCCGCGAGGGCTTCCTCTGTTGCGCCCACCCCGCCGATGAAGAACCAATCCGGCACGCTGTGGCCGGGCGCGGCGGCCTCGCCGCCGGCAGGCGCGTCTGCGCCGCCCTGCCCGGCGGGCAGCAGGCCATTATACACCGAAAGCGCCAGCCCGTCGGTGGCCGCCAGCACCGCAACCAGGTCGCCATAGGCCCCTGCGGCCTTATCAAAGGCGGCATAGCCCCCCGCGTCCGCGTCCACGCTCACGCTCTCCACCGCTATCTCCGGCGCGATGGCAGCCAAAGCCTCCCGCGCCCCGGCGGAAAAGCCGTGCAGCCAGTGGCCGCTTTTTTCCAGCACCAGCACGGTGCCACGGGCCGTTGCGGGCATTTCCCATTGGGCGGCGGCCGCCTCGGCCAGCAGGCGGCCCGCCCCGGCGCCGTCCAGCAGCAGGCGGCTTTCCGCGCCGGGCAGCGCGGCGTTCAGCCCGATTACCGCCAGGCCCCTGGCCGAGGCGTCCTGCGCATAGGGGGTCAGGGCGTCCGCGTCCACCGGCCAGCAGGCCACGGCCTGCCCGCCCGAGCCGGCAAACACCGCGATGCTCTCGCCCTGCAAGGCCGCGTCGCCCCCGGCGTCGTCTATCGTTATTTCCACGCCGGCCCAATCGCAGGCGTCTTGCATGCCGCGCGCAATGCCCAGCATGGCAGAATCCTCAAGGCCGGGCAGGGCCAGCAGCACCCGCAGCTTTTCGGGCTGGGCCGCCGGCAGCCCGCCGGGCGCGGAGAACACCGGCGCCGCCGAGCTTTGGGCCGCCCCCGAGGCCCCGCAGCCGCTCAGGCACAGGGCCAGCCCCAGCGCGGCGGCCAGGGCCCTCTTCAAATTCAAAACATCCACCTCCGGCGGCCAGCCCGCCACGCGCGCTTTGCGCGAACTGGCTATACGTTATCCAATAGATAGTATAACGCACATACCGCCCCAAGTACAGCGTCCGCCGGGAGGTTTTGCACTGCGGCGCCCACTCAACGCAAAACCACGGAACGGGAAGAAAATTCTTTCCTGCCATTGCCGCCGCAGCGGCGCTTTGTGCCGACCGCCCCCTGTGACCGTCCTGTGACCCGGCGTCGCTATGATAAGTATCAAAATAGGTGTTCAGGGGCAAAAAAGGAGAAACCGATGGAGGAAAACAGGAAAAAGCGTTTGGCTGTGCGCTTCGGCGTATTGGCCGCGCTGTGCATGGTGCTATTGGCCGCCCTGGTGCTGGCGCATATTTTTGGCGGCGCGCCCTCCTACACCGAACCCGCCCCCCTGCCCGCCGGGCAGCAGGAGGCCTTGACGGCAGGGGAGTACATCGCCGACGACCAGGTGCCGCTGGCGGGCTTCCAAACAGAGTGGAGCTTGCTGAATCTCGCGATGGTGCTGGCCTGCGTGATAATCAGCCTTTGGGTGGCCGGAGGGCTTGTGGCACGCGCTCGGCGCGGCCGCCGCGCGGCCGGCGGGCTGTGGGCAGCGGCGGCCCTGCTGGTGGGCTTCGGGCCGCCGATGATGTTCGCCTTCACGCAGAACCTCTCCGGCGCCATGCGCCTGGCCGACGGCTGGACGCTGGGCCTTGTGACCCTTCTGGTGCTGCAATGCATGCTGGTGCTGCTCATGCGCCGCGCGCGCTACATCCAGCTTGAACGCCAATATCAATTATAAAGCCCATAAAAAAGCCCCGCCGAGCGGGGCCCAGGCCGAAGACAAACGGCGCATTGCGGCGTTGGCTGCGAAACCGCGCGGCAGTTACGTATCTTTCATACGCGCCTTTGCGCGGTTTCTTGCCGCCTTGCACTGCATCCGTTTCTCTTGGCCTGTGAGCCTGTATACTTTGTCTACAGTCTCAGCCCCGCCGAGCGGGGCCTTTTTTAATGGCTTATGCTTTGAAGGCTCACTTCTTCGCTTCCTTCCGATACACGCGGAACTGGGGGATGTACATGGCGCCGGCCGCGAAGGTGAGCATCGTTATCACGGCCAGCATGGCCACCACCGCCCAGCCCGGAATGCCGGGGAAGAAGATGATGGACGCCGTGACCAGGTAGAACATAATGGTGACCACCTTGCCGAACCAGCGCGCCCCTTCAATGTGGACGCGCTTTTTCAGCAGCCAAGCCCCCAGCGTCAGCATCACCAGCTCTTTAAACAGCAGCAGCGCGAAGAAAAACCAGTAGCGGGGGAACTTCACCCACAGCATCACATACACGGTGCCCTGGGTCATTTTGTCGGCCGTGGGGTCCAGCACTTTTCCAAGGCCGCTTATCCAGTTGTTCCGCCGGGCCAAAAAGCCGTCCAGAAAATCGCTGACGCCCGAAACCACCAAAATGCCCGCCGCCATAAAATAGTGTTCGCGAAGCATCTGCCACACAAAGAAGGGGATGAGCGCAATGCGAAGAATGCTGATGATATTGGGGATGTGCCGCACATAACCCCTCCTTTCACACCGGCTGATTGCGAAGCATTTCGCAATATAGTAAATTGGCTTCAAAAATCAACCTATGATTGATTTTTGAAGTTAAACGAGTATACCAAAAATAAGTATATCACCGTCCACAGGCTTGTACAAGGGTGATTTTTGCCCGGGGAATGTTTAATCAAACCATCCCCAGCGCCGCCAGCGCCCACAGAAGCCCGTAGGCCGCCGGCTGGTGCAGCATGTAAATCAGCAGGCTGTGCCGCCCGGCCCATTCCAGCGGGTTCTTGCCGGGCGCGGCGGGCCGCAGCCTCTTTTTCAGCGGCGCCCAGGCAAAGTACCCGGCCCAGTAAAGGAAAAGCCAGGGCAGCAACGGGAAGTAATCCCCCGAGAAAAAGCCCGGCCCCGGCAGCCCCAGCGGGAAGAGGAAGGGCGTTTGGTACAGCGCCTCGGGCAGGGCCAGCAAAGGTATGTCCAGCAGCCCCAGGTAGCCGCTTGGCACCAGCTTTGTGGCCAGAAACAGCGCAAAGCACACGGCGGCCCCGGCGGCCGGCGGTGTCTTTTCCAGCACACGGCGCAAAGCGGCGCTCAGCAGCATGGCCACGGCAATCAGGTGCAGAATGCCGGACATCACCCGCTGCGAGGGCATCATCAGCAGCGTAACCGCCGACACCGCCAGCGCGCAGCCCAGCACCGCCAGCCCCCGCCGCGCGGTGTGCCTGCCGTAGTGCAAAGACGCGCCGGATACCAAAATAAACACCCAGCAAATGCTTTGCTGCCACACATAACCCGGCCAGCCCTGATACCAGCCCATGGGATGGCCGAAGAGGTACACATAATCGAACAGCGTGTGGTAGGCCACCATGCTGAACACCGAAAAGCCGCGCAAAAAATCCAAAAGGCGCAGCCGCCCGGCGGGCGGGGCCTTCGCGCCGGGCGGGGCCGCCACGCCGCCGTGGGCGGGCACAGGGGTGGATGCGGGCGCAAGGCCGGAACCGGGCACAGGGCCGGGCGCGGGCGAGTCAGCCATGGCCGGTCCCCTTTCCGCCGGGCTGCCCCAGCCCGCCAATCACCCCCGCGTCCGGGGTCACATAGGCGGTTTCGTAATGCTCGTACAGCACCATGCCCGGCGGCAGCCCCGCCGTTTTGCGAATGTTCTTCACCTCGGTGTAGTCCACCGGCACCTTGCTGCCGTTTTTCTGGCTGGAATGCAGCACCGCCAGCATGGCGGCCTCGTTGCGGGTGGCCGGGGGCAAGTCCTGCCCCCGGCTCATGGCCACCACATGGCTGCCGGGGGCGTTCTTTACATGGAACCACAAGTCCTTTCCCCGGGCGGTTTTCAGGGTGAGGCGTTCGTTTTGGGCGTTGTTGCGCCCCACCAGTATCTCAAAGCCCTCGGAGGAGGTATAGCGCAAAAAGTCGGCGGGCTTTTGGCGTTTGTCGCGATGCTTCGAGTGCCGGAGGTAGCCCTGCCCCTTCAGTTCTTCGCGTATCTCCGCCACGGCGGCCTCGCCCTCGGCGTTTTCCACCTCGTACAGCACCGTGCCCAGGTACTCTATCTCCCGGCGGCCCGCTTCAAGCAGTTCGGCCAGCTTTTGGGCGGCGGTTTGGCGGCGCTTGTACTCCCGAAAATACCGCTGGGCGTTCTGGCTGGGGGAGAGGCGCACATCCAGCCGGATGACCTCGCTTTGCCCCGTGGCCCAGTTTTGCACCGTGACGGCGGCGTCGCCTTTTTTAAAGGCGTAAAGGTTCGCGGTCAGCAGCTCTCCGCATGTGCGCAGGCCCTCGCTTTTTTCGCTGGCGGCAAGGTCCTCCTGCCGGGCCGCCTGCTTGCGCAGCGCCCGCTCATACAGGTTCTGCACGGTTTTGTGCAGTTGCTTCGATTTTTGCCTCAGGCGCTCGGCGCGGTCTTTTTCGGCGTAGTAACCCTCCAGCAGGGCGGAAAAATCCGGGTATTCCTCAAGCTTGCAGCCCGGCAGGTATTGGCTGAGGGCGGTGAAGCTGAACTCGCAGGGCTCGCCGCTGGGCCGGCGCACCAGCGTGGGCCGGCCTCCGGCGGCCCAGTCGGCGCGAATGCCGCCGATGGCCGCTTCCAGCGCCGCCCAGTGCGCGGGGCCAAGCTCGGCCACGGGCAAATCCGCCGCGCCGCCCAGCGCGCGGTGGGCGGCCTCGCGCAGCACCACCGGCCCCACGCCGCCCAGCGCCCGATGCAAGGCCGCGCCCGCCGGGGCGGCCTGCGCGCGCAGGGCGGCCATCACCTCGCCCATGGGGGCGGTGATAAAATCCGGCCTCGGCGGCATGGGGGGCAGGGTGTAGGGCAGGCCCGGCAGAAGCTGGCGTATCTCGCTGTCCTCATAGTCCACCCGCTTCATCGCGTCCAGTATGCGCGGCGCCTCTCCCTGCGCGCGGCGCGCCGCTTCGCCCGCCGGGCCGTCCAGCAGCGCCGGGCGCATCTGCGCGGGCGAGGCGCTGCCAAAGCCATTGCGGAACAACACAATGTTGCAGTAGCGGCCCATCAGCTCGGCGGCCAGCGTGTTGCACACAAGGTCGCCCATCTCGTTCGTGCACAAAAAGTCCAGCCAAAGAATGCGGTCTCCGGGGGCGCAGCGCACGTCAACGAGGCGCCCGCCGGCCAAATGCTTGCGCAGCAGCATGCAAAAAGAGGGCGGCACGGCGGGGTTTTCGTACTTTTCATCCGTCAGGCACACCCGGGCCGAGCCCGTGCGCGCCGCGATAAGCAGCCGCCGCGCCGCCGTGCGGCTGTGCATCAAAAGCAGCACCTCGTCCCGCGCGGGCTGGTGTATTTTGTCTATGCGGGCATCGGCCAGCGCGCCGCGCAGTTCGTCCGCGCACAGCGCCAGCGTGGCGGCGTCCAGTGCCATGTCTGTAATCCTCTTAGCTACAGTATTATTTCAAACTCAAGCTCATGCCGAATGGGAATGCCGTCCATGCCAATCAGCGGTATGACGGGCTTCAGTTCTCTTGCCTTATCCATTGCGTTGATGTGCAGGGCAACCAGATTGAAGCCCTTTTTCTGATAAAACCGAATGGCGCCGATGTCGTCGTTCGTTGTCACAAGCCAAACCCTGCCGCAGCGGCGCTCTTTTGCCACGGCCAGTACGGCCTTTATCAGCGCGGTTCCTATTCCCCGGTTTTCCTCAAGGCTGTTTAGGGTCACAATTTCGCACTCGGAGCCTTCAATGGCATAGGTAAGCACCCCGTTTATGCCCGCGCCCGCCACCGATACAAACCCCGGCAGCACCGTCGTATCTATGGCCCGCCCCCGTGAAATGGATGGAGGGCAGCCCCACTCGTCATAAAGAATTTTATTCACCGCTTCACGGTATTTTGAAGTGAGCTTTGCAATCATGTCACTATCCCTTCGTCATTGCGGGCCCGACCCGCAATCTTGCCCGCTGCCCTGTCATTGTGGGTTTGACTCGCACTCCCTCTTATGTCATTGCGGGCTTGACCCGCAATCTCTTGCCCCTCGTCATTCTAGGCTCAACCCGCTATCAACGTTTAAATCCAGCCAGCCCGGATTCATTTTTTCTATCAGCTCGTTTTTCCATTGCCTCTTCCAATTCTTCAGTTGCTTCTCCCTCGCTATGGCTCCCTCTATGCTGTTCGTATATTCATAATAAACCAGTTTGTGGCAATGGTATCTGCATGTAAAACTGCTTGGGTTAGTATTATTCTTATGCTCCCAAACGCGGCGCTCAAGATTGTTTGTAACGCCCAAATATAATACCTTGTTGTTACTGTTTGTCATAAAATAGACATAGGCATTCTTTGCCATGGCAGTCCTCACGGTATGAAGATGAGAGTGTCCCAAAGGCGTTGTTTATTATAATTATCCCTGTAGTACAACGCGACATCTAAATCGAATCCGTCATTGCGGGCCTGACATTCATGTCATTGCGGGCCTGACCCGCAATCCGGGACGCTTCCTTTGGATATAAGATTGCGGGTCAAGCCCGCAATGACGTAGGTAAGCCCGCAATGACGGGAGTTGGGACCTACATGGGCAAACAAAGAAAATGCTATACTACTCTCTGATTGAAATGGCAAATAGCTGAGCGAAGGATTTTTTCTCCTCGCAAGGCAGAGGAGGGAGGAATACTTGGTGTATTCCGACCGACGACAACGCGGCGAGGGGGAAAAAGACTCGCTCAGATGTTTGCCATTTCAGTCAGAGAGTAGTATCAAACGTCTTTTGCAAACATCGCCTTTCTATCCAACGCTAAAACAACAACGCAAGCCAAACCGAATAGGACAATCTCTATTAACAAAAGCTCTGTGTTAAACCTTTCCCACACAAACACTCGATTTGCCAGATTGAAAACGGTGTGAAAAATAATGGCTGCCCATATATTTCCCTTTGTTCGATGCAAAAGAAAAGTGAGAATAATCGATAATTCTATGGTGGTGACAATGAATAACAGCCAGAAAGCCATATCGCCCGCGTAATTTAAATGCCAGACACCCCATAATAACCCCACTAATACGCTGCCGGCCAATGGAGTATATTTCTTGCTCAGCATCGGCAGTAAATATCCGCGCCAGCCAAGTTCCTCGCCGATGCTTCCCAAAAACATGGCGGCAATATTCAACCCATGCAGCAAGGGTGTCCCATTCCACGCATGATACTCGTTATTAGGAAAAGTATTAAGAATAAGGGCGCTGATTCCGGTTAATACAATGGGTATAAGGGCCGACAGTATATACCAAAGCACATTGCATGCGCGGAAACGCAATCCGTTTTTTATTGTCCGTGCGGCAACGTCATCCCGGGTTAAGCGTAGCAAAAGCAATGTCGCAAACAGCGGGCCAAACTGCGTAAACGATATAGAATAATTACCCGCATCCGGCCATATTAAATGGGGCAGAAGCAACGCGCCGGTAAAAACCAAGGTTATTAAATACCAAATCTGTATAGGATATTTCCTGGTCATGGCTTCCTCCGGTTATATACAAGCGGTTGTCCAAAAATTCTTCGCTGCTCCGCTCCTCAGAATGACACATCGTGCGCAAGGCGCTGCATGGTATTACTTCCCCTTCGCCGAAGCAGCGGGCGGGTCTATGTAGGTAAAGGGGTCGCGCCCGCGCCGGGTGCAGCGCAGCTGCAAATCCGGGAAGCGGGCCGCCAGCCGCTCGGCCAGCACGGCCACCACGGGGAACTCCGTGTGAAAGTGCCCCGCCACAATCATGCTCACCCCGGCCTGCGCGGCGTCTATGGCGTCGTGGTGGTCGGCTTCGCCCGTCAGCACGGCGTCGGCCCCGGCCAGCAGGGCTTCTTTCAGCAGGCCGCCGCCGCTGCCGCCCAGCACCGCCAGCCGGCTCACGGGCTTGCCTGCGTCGGCCAGGCGCACATGCGCGCCAAAGCGCCCCGCGCAAAAGCGCGCCAGCTTGGCTGCCGGCACAGCCTCTTTCAGGTTGCCCACCCGGCCTATACCGGCAAAAAGCTCCACGCTGGCAAGGCCGAAAACGGCGGCCAATATATCGTTCACGCCGCCGGCCGCGGCATCGAGGTTCGTGTGCGCGCACACGGCCGAGATGCTCTTTTTCACCAGCCGGTACACAACGTCCCCATGGCGCAGGCTGCGCAGCGGGTGGAAAATAACCGGGTGGTGCGCCACAATAAGCTGGCAGCCCTCGGCCTCGGCCTCGTTCACCACCTCGCCGGTAATGTCCAGCGCCACCAAAACGCTGCTCACCTCCCCGCCGCAGTCCACCAGCGTGCCCGCGTTGTCCCAGTCCTCCGCCAGTTCCAGCGGGGCCATTTCCCACACGGCGGCTGCTATGTCGGCTACTGAAGGCATCTTTCCACCTCGTCTATCAGTTTTTCGTGCCGCGCGCGCCCGGCGGCGTCCATGGGCGCGCGGCGCTGTTTTTTCAGGTTGGCCAAACGCGCCAGAACGTAACGCTCGGCGGCCTCGCCGCTTTGGCGGGGCACCAGGCCCACCTGGCAAAAAAAGTCCTCCGGCTCCCGCGCCCTGCCCGTGTACCGGGCAGAGATAACCGCATAGGCGCGGTTATTCTCCAGTACGGGCCGCTCGTCGTCGATGGCAAAGCCCGCGCGGCACAAAAAGCGCCGCAGTTCGGCGTGGCGGGCCGTGGGCACCAGCACCAGGTGGATACCCTCCGCCCGCAGCCAATCGCAGCCGCCCAATAGCTGCACCATGGTAACGCCGGACAGCCCCGCCACCACAATCTCCCCGGCCTCGCCCGGCGCAAGGGGTTCAAGGCCGCTGCCAAGGCGGCAGTGCACCACGTTGCCGGTGGCGGTTTGGGCCACCAGCGCGCGGGCGCGGGCCAGGGGCAGGGGGCGGTTGTCCACGGCTATCACGCGGGGGCATCCGGCCAGCGCCAGCCACACGGCCAGCTTGCCATGGTCGCAGCCAATATCGGCGGCGGGGCGGCGGGTGTCCGCCATTCGCCCGGCCGCCAAAAGGCGAGCGCCGAGCGCAGGGCGCCCGGCGCGGTACATCTCCCCGCCGGGCCTCGGCCCGTGCGGGTGGCCGCCCTGGGGGTTCTCAGGCGCCAATGTGGTCGTTCAGCTTCTGCACCAGCACGCTCACGTCCTGCCCGTGCACAAAGGCGGCTTGCTCCAGGGTTTCGCCCCGGGAGGCCGGGCAGCCCAGGCAGTGCATGCCCATCTCCAAAAAAATGGGGGCGGTGCTTGCGTCCTGGTCCAGAATATCGCCGATGATGGTGTCTTTGGTAATGGCCACGGTCATTCTCCTCTTCGGGTAAATTGGCGCGGGCACAAGGCAAAAGCAAGGCCCCGCGCGGGTTTGCTCGTATGGCTATAGTATACCGCAACGGTATAGGATGTGCAAGACGCGCAAATGCCCTGGGCGCGCACTATGGCAGTACCAGCGCGTACAGCCTTTCCAGTTCCTTTGCGTCCCACAAAACAGGCACGGGGTACAGCGGGTTCCCCTCCTTGTCCGCCTGCCGCGCCAGCATGGGGATGTCCTCCGCGCGCAGCTCGGCAATGACGCCTGGAATTTGCATGTCCCGGTTCATTTGCTCAATTTTGCTTATAAAGGTCTCGGCGGCCGCCGCAGCGGGCAGGCCGGCCGGAACCAGCCCGCTCTCTTGTGCCAGCCGGGCCAGCTTGGGCACCGCGCTTTCGCCGTAGGCGCGCAAAACGCGCGGCAAAAGCACGGCGTTGGCCAGGCCGTGCGCCGTGCCGTATTGCCCGCCCAGGGTGTGCGCCACCGCGTGCACATAGCCCACATAGCTTTTCGAAAAGGCAAACCCCGCCAAATAGGCGGCGCGCAGCATACCCGCGCGCGCGCCGCGGTTTTGGCCGTCCCGGTAGGCGGTTTCCAGGTTGTCAAAAATTAGCCGCACCGCCCCGATGGCCGCCGCGCGCGTGTCTTTCGTGGTGCTGCGGCCAATATAGGCTTCCACGGCGTGGGTAAGCGCGTCCAGGCCGGTGGTGGCTGTCAGCTGCGGCGGCAGATTAAGCGTCACATCGGGGTCCAGCGCCACATACTCGGGAATCAGCGCAAAATCGTTAATCGGGTATTTGTGGTGGGTGTTTTCGTCCGTAATCACGGCGGCCAGCGTGGCTTCGCTGCCCGTTCCGGCGGTGGTTGGCACCGCAATCAGCGGCGGGATTTTTCTAAGCACCCTCAAAATCCCTTCCATTTTGGCCAAGGGCTTTTTCGGGCGGGCAATGCGCGCGCCCGCCGCCTTGGCGCAATCCATCGCCGAGCCCCCGCCAAAGGCGATGATGCCCTGGCAGTTGCCGCGCAGATAAAGCTCTTTGGCGGCCTCCACGTTCGCCGTGGTGGGGTTGGGCATGGTGTCATCGTATACAAAGCAGGCAATCCCCGCCTTGGCAAGCCCATCCTCCAGCGGCTTCGTCAGGCCCAGCCCGCGAATGCCCCTGTCTGTAACCAGCATAACACGCTGAATCCCGCGCGCTTGCAGCGTTTTCTCAATCCCGCCAATCCCCTCCACCTGTTTTGGTTCGCGATAAGGCAGCAGCGGCAACGCAAGCCGAAAAGCGGCCTGAAAACCCCGGCAGAATAGTTTTTTCGCTGGATTCATTTTCCCCGAACCTCATTTCCTTGGGATAAAACAGCCTCTAATACACCCCGTACAGCCCGCGCAGCCAGCCTATCAGCAAAAGGTGGGCCGGGTAAAAAGCGTAAAAGAACCATTTGCCGAAGGCCCCGCCCGCGCCGCGCCGGCCGTTGTACAGCCACAAAAGCCCCAAAGGCAAAAAATACGCGCAGCGCACCAGCAGGCCGCCAATTTGCGGGCCAAGGCTTCCCGTTTGCCCGGCCAGCAGCAGCGTGACAACGTTGCCCAAAGGCTGAATGAGCTGGGTGAGGGTGATGAGGGTGTAGCCCAGCGCCTGCCGGGCAAAGCTGCCGGAAAGCCAGTCGAAGGCAAGGATGTAGAGCACGGCCAAAATGCCCCAGTCCCCCGGCACGGCCAGTATCAGGCACAGCGCCACCAAAAAGACGCTCAAAATCGGGTCTTTCACCTCGCGGCGGGCGCGCAGGGCCAAATGCCCCAGCAGCAGGGTGTAAATCACGCTCTGCTGCGTCCAGTTTTCGGCGGTGGGCAGGCCGCCGCTGCGGTAGTAGATGAAGGGCAAATAGCTGAAAGCGGCAAAAAGCGCCAGCCGAAGGGTATAGCGGTTCGGGCTGCGCGTTTGGCGGGTGCCCTCGGCGATGAAGTAGAACATCACCGGCCCGGTAATGCGCCCAAACATGTGCATGGCAAGCGCCGGCAATTCATAGTATTCGGCAAAAAAGGCATTGCCTGAATGATCCACCACCATGGCAAGAATGGCGATGAATTTGATTGCCGTGGCGGAAAGCCCCCCGTTGCGCCGCGGCGCAAGGGCCGGGGCAGAGGCGGGATGAAACATGGTCTTCCCCCTCTCAATAATACAGCACGCCCAAACAAAGGGGCCGCTGCAAAGCGCAACGGCCTGCAGCAGCCCCGTTCATACCTTCTCTGCCACTCCGCCTTTAGGCCTCGGCCTCTTCCTGGGCGGGCTCCTCGGCCTTCGCGGCCTTGGCCTTTTTCTTGGCGGGCGCCTTGGCCTCCTCGGCTTCGGCTTCCTCGGCCTTTTCTGCTTCGGGCGCTTCCTCCGCCTTCTCTTCGGCGGGGGCGGGCTCGGCCTTTTCCTCGGCGGCGGCCTCGGCCTCTATGGCGGCGGCCGTTTCGGGCGCCACAATGGTCTCCTCCTCGCTGGCAGAGGCCACAACGGCGTCGGCCATGTCGCGCTCGGGGGCCTTCTCGGGTTCGGGCAGCAGCGCCTTCATCGAAAGGCTGATGCGGTGGCGGTCAAAGTCCACGTCCAGCAGCTTCACTTCCACTTCCTGGCCCACGGCCAGCGCGTCGGAAACCTTCTCCACGCGCTCGTGCGAAATTTCGCTGATGTGCACCAGGCCGTCCACGCCGGGCAGAATGCGCACGAAAGCGCCGAACTGCGTGAGGCTAACCACGGGGGCCGTAAAGACGCTGCCCACGGGGTACTCGCTTTTCAGCATCTCCCAGGGGTTTTCCTCTTGCTTTTTGAAGCCGAGGGAAACCTTCTGGTTCTCCCTGTCCACGTCTTTCACGTAAACCTCAATGGCCTCGCCCACGCGCACCACTTCGCTGGGGTGCTTAATGCGGCTCCAGGAAAGCTCGGAAATATGCACCAAGCCGTCCACGCCGCCAATATCCACAAAGGCGCCGTAGCTGGTCAGGCTTTTCACGGTGCCCAGGTAGTGCTTGCCCGCTTCCACGGCGGCCCAAAAGGCCTCGCGCGCGGCGGATTGCTCCTCCGCCAGCACCTCGCGGATGCTGCCGATGGTGTGCCCCGGGCGGAATTCCTTGATTTTCAGCTTCACATGGTGGCGCACCAGCTGGGTGTAATCCTCGCCGCGCCGCGCGGTGGCCTGCGAGGCCGGGATAAACACCTTCACGCCCTTCACGTTGGCCACAAGCCCGCCCTTGTTGGATTCGGTTACATAACCCTCCAGCACGGTGCCGTCCTCGGCGGCCTTGGCAACGTCCTCGGCGCCCTTGCGGGCTTCCATCTGGCGTTTGGAGAGGTAGATGATCCCATCCTGATCGTTGACCTTCACCACCACGAGTTCCATCTCGTCGTCGCGCTTGGCCACTTCCTCGGCACTGCGCACTGCGGGGTCGTCGGTCAACTCCTCAAGCTTCACGATGCCTGTTTGCTTGGTGCCAATGTCCACGGTAATCTCATTGGCGGAGACGGCCTCTACAACGCCTTTGACAATCATGCCGGCGTACACCGGTTTCATAGAGTCTGCAAGCATCTCCTCAAAGGTCTGGCCCTCTTCACGGATAACATCGCTCATTCTGGTTACTACCTCCTCGATTGCGGACGAAGGGGTGGACGCACCGGCGGTGACGCCAATGTGTTTGGCCCCTTGCAGCGTCAAAGCGCACAAGCCCTCGGCCGTTTCAATTTGCACGGCCCGGGTGTGCGCCGCCGCAACGCCTAGCAGCTTTTTGGTGTTGGAGGAACCGGCGCCGCCCACCACAATAACAAGCTCGTTGCGCTTCGCCAGGGCCTCTGCCTCCTGCTGCCTCGTCCAAGTTGCACCACATATTGTATCAAAAACCTCGTAATTTGTATATACTTTTTTAAGGAAAGCGGTACATTCTAACCATTTTGTAACCTGAAAAGTGGTTTGCGCCACCATGGCGACCTTCTCATTGGGGTCGCGGCCTTCCAGCGCGCGGGCCAGCGCCCCCGCGTCGCCAAACACCAGCACCGGCCCGGCGGCGTGGCCCACAATGCCCTGCACCTCGGGGTGCCCGGCGTCTCCGGCCACCAGCAGAAGCGCGCCCTCCTGCCCGACTTTCCGTGCTATGGCGTGTATCTTTTCCACAAATGGGCAGGTGGCGTCGCACACCTCGGCCCCGGCGGCGGCCAAGGCCTCGTACACACGCCGCCCCACGCCGTGGCTGCGGATAACCGCCACCGCCCCGGCGGGCAGCGCCTTTGGGCCGTCCACGGCCACGGCCCCGCGCGCGGCAAGCCCCGCCACCACCTGGGGGTTGTGAATAAGCGGCCCCAGCGTGGCCACGCGGCGCCCCCCGGCCAAAAGCGCCTCGGTCATCTCCACGGCGCGCGCCACACCAAAGCAAAACCCCGCGGTGGCCGCCAGCTCAATGCGAACACGCCCCTTTGGGCCTTCCACCTCCACAACGCCGGGCCGGGTGTCCCTGTTTTCGGTCATGTTTATTTTTCTCCGATTTATGGTTTTCCTTTGTAGGGGGCGGCGTCCCCGACGCCCCGCCATGCGGTTTTGTGATGGCCTCAGGACGTCCTAGGTAAGCAATGAATAATCCAGCTGACTTGTCATCCTGAGCGCAGCGAAGGATCTTTCCCTTCGTGTAACAGTGCATTATCCGACTCAAAGATTCTTCGCTTCGCTCAGAATGACAATAAATCAGTGCTTACCTAGGACGTCCTAAGGTCACCGCAAAACCCTGGGATGGGCCTCTCCCTAAAGCCGCTCCTCATACTCCGCGCCAAGGGTTTCCAGCGCGGCGGTAAACTGCTGCTTCGCGCCGCGCAGGGCGCGGGCGTTGTAAGGCCCTTCAAGGCCCAACTCCCCGGGGAAAACAGGCTTGCCGAACACCACGCCAATGCGCCGGAATACCTTCGGCTTGCCCGCGCTGTAGCGGATGTGGCAGGGCACCAGCGGCACGCCCGCCTGCCAGGCCACCACAAAGGCCCCGCTTTTCAGGCGGCCCAAGTTCCCGTCCTTGCTGCGGGTGCCCTCGGGGAAAATCAGCATCCCGCGCCCCTTGGCCACCTCGGCCACAGCGGCGTCCAGCAGCTTGCGGTCGCCCGCGCCGCGCTCCACGGGAAAAGCCCCAAGGATGTCCCAGCAAATATTCAGCAAGGGGTTTATCCTGAACAGCTCGTCCTTGCCCATCACCAGCATCTTTTTGGCAAAGCCCCGCGCCAGCAGTATGTACACGGGGTCTATGGCGTGCAGGTGGTTCGGGGCCAGTACAAAGCCGCCCATGGGCAAATTTTCCCGCCCAAACACCCGCAGCGGGAACAAAAGCTTCACCGCCCAGCCAAGAAGGATGTAGGCGATGTAGTACAGCACTTTGTAAAGAGGTTTCGCACATTTCATCGCGGCGCTTCCCCCAAAAAGGCCAGCCGCTCTTTCAGCAGCGCCAGCAGAATGCCGTAAGACTTTTCAAAGCTGTTGCCCGTGGTGTCCACCAGCAGCGCGTCCCCGGCCCGCTTCAGCGGCGAGGCCGCGCGGTGGCTGTCGTTGTAGTCGCGCGTTTGCACGTCGGCCAAAATGGTCTCGTAGTCTGCCGCAAGGCCTTTTTGCTCCAGCTCCAGCGTGCGGCGGCGGGCGCGGTCCTGGGCGCTGGCGGTGAGGAAAATCTTTATTTGGGCGCGAGGCAGCACCACGGTGCCAATGTCTCGCCCGTCCATCAGCACGTTGTGCTCCCGCGCCAGGCGGCGCTGGGTTTCCAGCAAAAAGGCCCGCACCGGCGGATGCGCCGACACGTCGCTGGCCGCCATGCCCACCTCCTCGCGGCGGATGTCCCCGCTCACGTCCTCGTTGTTCAAAAACACATGTTGTTCGCCGCTTACATAGGCCAGGCCCACGCGGCAGCCCGGCAGCAGGGCGGCCACGGCGGCCTCGTCCTTCGTGGCGGCGCTTTGGCGCAGGGCGTAAAGGCCCACCACGCGGTACAAGGCGCCCGTGTCCACATACAAAAATCCCAGTTCCGCCGCCAGCTTGCGCGCCAGCGTGCTCTTTCCGGCCCCGGAGGGCCCGTCGATGGCGATAGATACCATAAAATCACCTACCATGCTTGATTATAGTCTGTAGGGACGACCGTTCTCGGTCGCCCGTACCCTTGGGATAAGATTCTTCGCTGCGCTCAGAATGACAACCCTTTAGAATAATCTAATATCGTCATTGCGGGCTATTCATCCCCGCCCAGATGCGTAGCCGCCGCGTGGGCGGTGCACCAGGCAATTTGCAGGTTGTAGCCGCCGGTGTAGCCGTCAAGGTCCAGCACTTCCCCGGCAAAGTAAAGCCCCGGCAGCAGGCGGCTTTGCATGGTTTTGGGGTCCACCTGCTTCACGTCCACCCCGCCGCTGGTCACCACGGCGTGCTCAAGGTCCCCCCGGGCGGCAATGGGCACCCGCCAGTCCTTCAGCAGGGCGGCCAGCGCCTGGCGCTGTGCGCGCGTGATTTGGCTTTGCTTCATATTGGGCGGCAGGCCCCAGGCTTCCATCGCCGCGCGGCGCATGCTCTGCGGCAGCAGCTTGTCCAGCGCGTGGGCCACTATGCGCGCCGCGTCCTCGGCAAAGTCCCGCTGCAAGCGGGCGTCCAGCTTTTCGGGGCTTAAGGCCGGCTTCAAATCGATGGAAACCGCGTAGCGGTGATTCGTCATGTCGCCTATGTAGGCGCTGGCGCTCAGCACCAGCGGCCCCGAAAGCCCAAAATGCGTGAACAGCATCTCGCCCTGCTCGGCATACACACTCTCGCCGTCGCACAAAAGGCTCAGCTTCACGTTGCGCAGGGAAAGGCCGGCCATGCGCCGGCAGGCAGCGGCGTCTTGCGCCACCAGCGCCACCAGGCTGGGCTGGAGGGCCACAATGCCGTGCCCGGCCTGCCGCGCCAGCACGTAGCCAATGCCCGTGCAGCCGGTGGCGGGGTAGCTCAGCCCGCCTGTGGCCACCAGCACGGCCCCGGCCTCAAGGCGGCGGCCGTCTTCCAGCCTCAGCCCGGCGGCGCGGCCGTTTTCTGTCAGCAACTCCGCCGCCCGTCCGTGCAGCAGCCTGGCCCCCTCGGCCCGGCGCAGCAGCGCGGCCACCACGTCCTCGGCATTGTCGCTTTGGGGGAACACCCGCCGCCCGCGCTCGGTTTTCAGCGGCAGGCCCAATTGTTTCTCGAACAATTCCATCACCGCCGCCGGGGGCAGCGCGCGGATGGCCGAATGGAGAAATCGCGGGTTGTGCCGGATGTTGCGCAGAAATTCTTCCTCGCCGCAGTTGTTGGTGAGGTTGCAGCGGCCCTTGCCGCTGATGGCAAGCTTGCGCCCCGGCCGGGGCATGTGCTCCACCAGTGTTACGCTGTGCCCGGCTTCCAGCGCCGAGCCCGCGGCAAACAGCCCCGCGGCCCCGGCCCCGGCTATCAGCAAATGGGCCATGCCCCCGGCCCCCTTTCCCGCCTGCGCAGCAGCGCAATAAGCCGCCCCGCGCCAACATAGCCCGCCAGCAGCATCAGCGGATGAATGGAGGCCAAATACATCACATAGGTGCCGATGTTGAAGCTGGACACCGTGACGAAGGCCACCATAAAGGCCCGCAGAAAAACGCACAGCCACAGCCCCAGCACAACCAGCCAGCACAGCCAGCCCTCGGGGTCTTTTTTGCTTTTGCGCAGGCCGCCGTAAAGCCGCGCGCCCGCCCAAAGCTGCCAGCCCAGCGCCGCCAAAAGGGCCACGGGCGTCGCGATGGCGTACAGCCAGCGAAAAGCCTCCAACAGGCCGAAGGCCGCGCGCTGATAAAGGCTGTAGTAAGGCTCTGTGCTGTTTTCCATCGTGGCGGTCAGGGCCTTCTGGTGCAAATACTCCTCCATCGGGGCTATCTTTTCGGCGTAGTAGGCGGCGTCGTTGCCGCCGGGGCTGTAAAGGCTGTAAGGCTCGCACTGGGCAAACACCGCGCAAAAGCCGATGCTGTAAAGCCCCTCGGCCAGCACGGGGCCGATGTAGGCCGCCTTGAGGGGCGGGTTCACCGAGCTTCGGCGTGGCCCCGCCGCCAGCGCGCCCTCGTCGCACAGGGCGTTGATGTCCCCGGCCAGGCCGGCAAAGTAGGCGCGGGCGCTCTCAGGGCTGGCGTAGTGCCCGGCCTTCGCGGCGGCGTGGCGCAGCGCCCAGTAAAACGCGCCGGAGGAATAATCTCCCCCGCCGGCGTATTTTTCAAGGAACTCGTCGCCTTCCAACACGGGCGCCAGCTCGGCAAAGGCGGGCACCCGGGCGTACAGCTTTTCGCGCACGTCCCTCGGCACGTCCACCTTGGGGTTCCAGTTTTCGTGCTCCACGCGGGTCATCGCGCCGTAGGCGTCGGCAAATTCGCCGCTTGTAAAGTCGCTGAGGATAAAGCGCCCGTAGGCGGCCTGGTTGGCTGCGCACCAGCCCAGCAGCCCCGCCGCCAGCAGCGCGAAGGGCAGCAGCAGGGCCGCGCAGCGCACAAGGCGCTGCCCGCGCCCGCGGCCGCCCCGCCACAGGTACACCCCCGCCGCCAGCGCCGCAAAAACAACGAAGGGCAGCAGCCACCAGCCGTCCTCCCGGCACAGCCAGCAGGCCGCCAGCGCCAGGCCCGCCAGCGCCAGCCACCACAGGCTGCGGCGCAGCTTTTGCGCGTGGCGCAGGGCAAAGCCCACCATGCCGGCCACGCACAAAAGGCACAGCGCGGGGAAGATATTATCCCGGTAAATGCGGGTGACGAAACCCAGCGGCTCGGCGGCGTCGCCCGCAAGGGACGCCGGGTTCGCCGTGGACGAAGGGCTGAACAGCAGCACGGCAAACAGCCCCAGCTTTGCCCAGCGGGTTTTGAATAAAGGCGCAAAGGCCGCCGCCGCGCCCAGGGCCGCCAGCGCCCACAGCAGTTGCCCGCCCCACAGCACGGGCATCCCAACAGCGTGCAGCCCCGCCAGCCACACAGAGAACAGCGTCTGCTTCGACAAAGTCTTCCAGCCATACGCGCCCAGCCACTCGCCCTTCGTGATGGACACGGCCCCGTCGTACATCATCATGTCGTCCAGCTCGCCGCCGTCCGGCCACAAAAGAGGGTTTTGCGCGCCGGCCAGCAGAAGCTTTGCCGCCACCAGCAAAAGCCCCAAAGCCAACACAAGGCCGGGGCCGGGGTTATTCAGTTGCTTCACGAGGGCGTTCTTTGGCATGTTCAATTAATACCTTATATAATATAATCTGTGGTTCACGGGCAATCAAAACGTTCTTTGTCATTCTGAGCGAAGCGAAGAATCTTTTAAGCTATATTGAGGCGATTAGCCAAAGATTCTTCGTCGCTTCGCTCCTCAGAATGACAGGTAAACTTTTAGCCGTCAGAAGATAACCGTTATTTCATCAATTTTTCCACCGACTCTACCAAATAAGCCTGCTTGCGGAAGATGAGGTCTACGAGCAGCCCCAAAAACTTCAGCACCAGGGCGAGGATGAGGAAAACCCCGAAGAAGCCGCCGCTCAGCAGCAGCATGGTGGTGGTCCAGCCCTGAATGGGGCTGACGATGCCGCCCAGCCACACCGCCACAATGTAGACGATGGTCAGCACCATCAGCGCCAGCATGGCCACGGCAATGCCGAGGGAGGCGCGCGAGCCAACATCGGTGTACAGCATCAAAGAGTCCATCGCGCGGGAAAGGCGCATGTGGGGCTCGGCGCGGCCCGCCCCGCCCGCGAAGCTCAGCGTGGCCATTTTCAGGCCGCTGGCGGCGTAGGCTGCCTTGCGGTAGGGCGTGGTGGCGCTCAGCCCGCGCACGCGGTTAATGGCCCGGCGGGAGAGAAGGCGAAACACGTCCGTGCGCAGGGGGTAGCGCGTGCGCGAGGCCCCGTTGAACAGCTTGTAGAACAGCGCCGCCGTGAGGTTGCGGTTCTTCTCCGGGCTTACGGACACAATGTCGTTGCCCTCAAGGCAGGTGTCGTAAGCCTCTAAGATCATCTCGGGCGGGTAGGGCATGCGCATGGAGTCGAACTCCCACACAAAGTCGCCCACGGCCATGTCAAGGCCCGCGTTCATCGCAAGCTCCTGCCCCTGGCGCAGGCTCATGTGGATGATGGTGACAGGCGGGGCGTCCTCAAGGGCCTCCAGCGCGGCGCGGGCCTCGGCCTCGGTGCCGTCGCGGCTGGCGTCTTCCACCAGCACCAGCTCGTAATGCTCGAAGCGCGCGCTTAGCGCCCCGGTGAGGGCCTTGAAGAAAGGCCCGGCGCAGCCTTTTTCCTCGCCGATATACACCACGGCGGAAACGTAATTCTTTTCCTTGTGCGGTTTTGGCTCGGGGGCCGCCGGGGCCTCGGGTTCGGGCGCGGGCTCCGGCTCGGGCGGCGCGTCGGGCACCAAATCATCCGGCCCCAGCTCGTACACCTCAATCACCCCGTCGTCGCGGGCCCGCCCCTCGTCATTGCGGGCCTGACTTCCGTCATTGCGGGCTTGACTCCCGTCATTGCGGGCTTGACTCCCGTCATTGCGGGCTTGACCCGCAATCTCACCCTTCGCCCCGCCCGCAATCTCGCCCTCCGCCCCGGCCTTTTCCTCCACTCCGGCCCTTATCTCCGCCTCGGGCACGCTGGCCCCCTTCACTTTGCGCCTGGCCATCACAGCACCTCCAAAAGGTCGTACACCGTATTAATTTTGCCGCTCAGCACGCTGATGAAGCGCGGCTCGTCCTGCATCACGCGCACCAGCGTCGGGCGCGAATCGTCTATCTCGCTGGCCTTGAGGATGGGCTTCATGCTGTACAAAGAACCCTTGTAGGCAAAGCCGAACTCCTCTTTCAGGTACTTTTTGGCCAGGGCGCTCATGCTGGGCCAGGCGCTTTTGGGGGCGGCGGGGCACTCGTTGCAGTTGCACAGGTAGCCGGGTGTACAGGCCGGGTTCTGCGCCTGGCAGGGGAAATGCGGCAGCCGCTGCCCGCTGCTCAGGTGCGGCGTGAAGGCCACCGCCGTTAGCGAGTGCAGCCCCGTTTTGCCGAAGGGCATGATGGAGAAGAAAGGCCCGTCCATCACCGTGAGGCCCACGCCGCGCAGGGCCGGCGCCGCCTCGCACAAAATCATCTCGCACAACTCGTATTTTATGGCAAAAGTCTCGAAGCCCGCGAGGGTGTTCACCTCGTTCACCGAGGCGTAAGCCGCGTTCAGCAGGGTGGCGGCCTCCTCCTCGTCGCCGTTGCTGCAGGCCACGCGCCAGCGCCCCCCCGCCTGGCTTATGCCCGTTACGCCGCAGTGGAAGCGCGTTTGCACGGCGGGCAGCACGGCGAGGTCGTCCATCAACTGGCGGCGCAGCAGAACGGCGTCGTAGGTGTACTCGGTGGTGAGAAAGGCGCCGTCGCACAGGCCGGGCTTAAAGTATTTCTCGGGGTCAAGCCCCTCGCAGCGAATGTCCGCGTTCTGGCAAAACAGCTTAAAGGCCTCGGCGTCCGTCCAGGAAAAATGGCTGCTGGTGGCGTAAACCTGCTCAAAGTCGCTCTTGATGCAGCCCGCGAAGTCCTCGGTGAAGCGATGGAAATATTCGGCGCTGCGCCGGGCCGTGGAGAGGCTGCGCGGGTAGTGGTAGCCCATGTGCACGCGCGCCTGGTTGATGGTGGTGGCGCGGGAGAATGGGCCGGAATCCTTTTCCAGCAGCAGCACGCGCCGCCCCTGGCGGCCGCAGTGGCGGGCGGCGGCCAGGCCATACAGCCCCGCGCCGATAATAATGATGTCGTAGCTTCTCAAGTGCTTTCCTCCGGCGTATATTCTTCGGGCCTGGGCGCTTTCATTCGCCGCGCCACCCCGGCGCACAAGGCCGCCGCCGCCCCCGCGCCCGCAAGGTACAAAAGCACCAGCGGGGCAAAGAAATAACGGAACTCCTGGCTTTGCGTATTTATAAGAAAGGCCGCGTAAAAGAAGGCCGCCGAGGCCCACAGCGCGGCAAGGCGGCGGCGGGCCGCCCCGGCCAAAAAGCGCCAGGCCGCCGCCACAAGCCCCCCCGAAATCAGGAACACGGCCCAGGGCCGCAAAAAGAGGGGGAAGCCCTGCTGAAAGCCCACATAGCTTTGGTAAAAGGCCCGGCGGGCCGGGCTGTCCCAAAAGCCGAACTCGGCCATGCGGCCGTCGCGGTCGTAGTCATACTCCCCGGCGGAAAGCGGGGCCGCAATGCCCAGCGCGCGGGAGATAAATTCACCCTTCACCTTTAGGTACACGGCGGGTTCCTCCAGCGCAAGGTGCAGATACAGCGCGCGGATGCGCGCGGCGTTGTTTCCCTGGCCCACCACGGTATTGGGGATGAAATTGTGGTAGCCGTAGATGCTTTGGTAGTTGTTCGAGGCCACGGCGTTCTCGGTGGTGTCCTCGTCGCCCAAGAAGTCCAGCGCGTGGGCGTACTCGGCGTTGTCTCCCAGCTCACCCAGCATGGCCACGCTCTCCCACAAAAAGCCCACGCTCATTGGCCCGCTGCCGTTGCGTATGCCAAAGCGCAGCACCACCGGCAGCGCGGCGATAACCACAAAGCACAGCCCCGCCGCCAGCGCCTGCGCCGCCAGGGGCCACCACACGCGGGCCCCGCGGCAGCCCAGCGCCGCCGCCGCCAGCAGCACCGGCAGCACGGTAAAGGCGTTCTGGCGGAAGCCCAGCATTACAAAATAGAGAAAGCCGCAGGCCACAAGGTAGCCAAATCTCCTGCCCCGGCCCCAGCCCTTGGCGGCGGCATAGTCCGTGCCCAGCACCAGCATCAGCAGCCACAGCAGGGCCGTCACGCAGGGCACGCTCATCTCCACATACACCGAAAAGCCGTAAAACACCGGGCAAACGGCAAACAGCAGGCCGCAGGCCGGCTTGCCGGCGGGGCAAAAGAAATCGATGGCGCAAAAGGCCGTGAAGAAGAAGAGAACGGCCTGCGCCAGCGTGTAGGCGGCATGGCTGCCCGCAAGGGCGTACAGCAGCGCCATAAAAAGCTGGGGCGGCACGCTCAGCCAGTCGTCCTGCGCGGCCATGTTGTGCCGCAAGAGGTTCTCGGCCAAAAACCAGCGGCCGTAGCTGTCGGAATAAAAAATGCCCGGCCAGGTGATGAGGGTGCAAGCCGTGCCCAGCGCCAGCGCCGCCAGCAAAAAGCCCAGCTTCCGGTGCAGGGCGCCCCCCCGCGCGGAAAAGCGCCCCCAAGCCCTGGCAATCCCGGCGGCATCCCTCATTCCCCGGCCTCCCCCTTTTGAGGGTCATAGCGCCCGGCGGCGTTGGCGGCCAAAATTTTCAGCAGGGCAACGTTACCTGAAAGGCCCTTGATTTTGGTCGGCGTCGCGCCCTTCGCGGGGTACACCCGCGCCACGGGCACCTCGGTGGCCGAAAGCCCCAGCCGCGTGGCCCGCGTGGAGAGGTAGGCCAAAAGCTCGTAGCCCGTGAAAATATCCCGCAAGGGCTGCACGCCGGGGTGCGTGAGGTAGCGCCGCGAGTAAGCGCGGAAGGCGTTGGTGGAATCGGTAAAACGGTGGCGGGCGGTCATGCTTGTCAAGGGCGCGTGGATCAGCTTCACGGCCAGATGGCGGGAAAGCGGGGTGTTCACCGCAAGGCCGCCTTTAATGTAGCGGCTGCCCTGCACAAAATCCCAGCCCTCGTCCAGCTTGCGGATGAAGCGGGGGAGGTTCTCGATGCTGTCCTTGTTGTTGCCGTCCACGGTGATAACGCCCTCGTAGCCTTCGCCCAGCGCCCACCAAATGCCGGTGCGCAGCTGCGCGCCCTGCCTGCCGGGGCCGGTTTTCACCAGCAGGGCCCGCACGCCGGCCTCTTTCAGCAAAGCATCCGAAAGGCTGCCGTCGGTGCTGCCGCCGTCGCAAATGGCAATGTCCGCCAGCTTGTCCACCCCGGCGCGCCTGGCCCGCGCCAGCTCGGCCGCAATGCGCCCGCCCTCGTTGATAACCGGAATCAGCAGGCAGTATTTCGCGCGCTTTCCAAAGTATTCATGCAGCTCGAAATCGGGCACGCCGGGGATGTTTTCCATCAGCTTCACGCGAACACCTCCGCCACATAGCCCAGCGCCTCGGCCAGTTTTTCCGGCGGCGCGGCCTTCATCTCCACCGACACCCACCCCGCGTAACCCTCCCGCCGCAGCAGCGCGGCCAGCTTGCGGTGGCGCCGGTGCGGCACAATGGGCGCAAGGCCGGGCTCGGAGATATGCACGTGGTGGATGGCCGAAACCTGTCCTTCCAGCGCCTCCACGCTCTCATCGTTCTCGACGATGGCGCCGAAGTCGAGGTTCAGCATAAAAGCGGGCCGCGCCACCTGCCGCAGCATGTCAAGGGCCTCCGCCGTGGTATTGATGAAATTGGTGCCGTAAATCGGGGGGTTGGCCTCCAGCGCAATCACGCAGCCCTGCCGCCCGGCCTCCTCGGCAATGGCGCGGAAGAAGGGCAGGGCGTCCTTTGGGCTTTTGCCCTCGGGCAGCACGCGGTTCTTCGGGCAGCCGAACACAAGGTTCGGGCATCCGGCGGCGGCGGCAAAGCGCAAAGCCGCGCCGGTGTAGGCCAGCAAAGCCTCGCGCCCGGCCCCGAACATCGAGCCGCCCTGCCCGTACCAGATGCTCTGCATGCTGCACAGGCAAAGGCCGTGTTCGGCTTTCAGCCGCGCGGCAAATTCGGCGGCGCGCCCGGGGTGCTCGTAGGGCGCGTTGCCCGCCACGCGCGGCGGGGCCATTTCCAGCCCCGTATAGCCGCAGCGGCGCAAAAGGGTCAGGGCCTCGGCCTCTTCCCCCGGCTGCCAGGCTATTTGCGACGCAGCCAGCTTCATGGCGCTCCCCCTCCTTGCTTATTGCCCGCACAACCAACAGTTTGTCATTCTGAACGCAGTGAAGAATCTAATAGCGGAAAGGCTGCCGCCAGCACCCGCTCAGCCACCCAAATACCCCGCCGCAAACTTGGCAATGCCCCCCACCACCTCGGCGCGGTCGGCAATGTAATTGTCCAGCCCGCCTAGGTCGCGCCCGTGGCGGGTGCGCATGTCGTAGCGCACCGGGCCTTTGGGGCTGTGGTTCTCCCACTCCCTGGCGTGCAGCATCTGGTACAGCGCGCCGGCCTCCACGGGCTGGGTGGCCAGGTTCACAAGGCGCAGGCCGTGCTTTTGGCAGCGCAGAATGTCCGCCCACAGCCCGGCCAGGCTATAGAATTGGTATACCGAGCGGCTGTCGGTGAAGGAGAGGGCGTTGAAGTCGTTGTGCTCGAAGAAGGCCCGCAGCGCGGCGGCCTTCGAGAGGCTTTGGGGAACCAGGCGGTAAAAGCCGTTGTCCGCAAGGCGGTAGGCGTCCCGTACAAGGGGTTCCTTTTCGGCCAGCTCGGCAAACTTTTCCTTCACCAGCATGGCCGGGGTCAGCGTCAGCATATCAAAGATGAAATTCTTTTTCAGCCCCTTGCCGAACAGCCCCGGCAGCCGCACAATCAGGGCCTCGGGCCATTCCTCGCGCACCCAGCCCTCAAGGGCCAGGCGGTGGCGGCCGTAGGCCTCGCCGCCCTTGCCGCCGGCGGGGCTGTCCTCATACACGCCCACCGGGCGGGGGTACACGTCTACCGTGCTGATAAGCACCACGCCCTCCGGCTTCATTCTGCGCAAGTTGCACAGCGCCTCTTCGGCGCGGGCAAAGTCGGCGGCGGGGTCGGCGTTCGCGGTGAATTTCTCCGCGGGCATACCGGCGTACACCACCAGGCCGTTGTTGGCCCCAAAGGCCCCGGCAATGTTTTTCGAGTTGTAGAGATTGTCGAAGGCATGGCTTTGGGCCAGGTTCCCGCCCACAAAGCCGGTGCAGCCCACCAGGGAAGTTTTCACATCGCGCCTCCTGTCCTGCGCAAACGCCGGTGCATACAAAGTGATTATACCGTTAAAGCCCGCGAAATACAACCAAGGGACGGATGCAAGGCGTACCGCGAAACAGGCGGCAAAATTGGCGGCAGAATTGGAAAAATCGCAGGGGAGATTCACGAATCGCCCGCGCGCCGAACCCAAGCCATACCCCTTTGTTATTCTGACCCAGTGTCATTCTGAGCGAAGCGAAGAATCTTTCCCGCAGCTAAAGATTCTTCGCTTCGCTCAGAATGACAGATTATGGTTGGCTCTTCTTTCGTTGTTGCGGGCCCCGCCCGCAATCCCCTGGCTTTCGCTCCTTTTGTCAGCGCGCTTCGCCCAGGTAAATAATGGCGATGGCGTCCGGCCCGGTGTTGGTGGACACCGCCGCGCCCAGCTGGAAGGTGCACAGCGGCCCGGCGCCCCACTTCTCGCGGCACAGGGCCACCAGTTCCTCCACCACGGGCCGGCTGGTGCCGCCCACCATGTACTCGCCGCTGTTGCGGTGGCCCTCGGCGTATTCCCACAGCGCGGGCAGCACGTCCTTGTCGCCCCGCACCTTCTTTTGCACGGCGCTTACCCCGCCCACCAGGCTGATGACAGGCCGCAGGCCCAGCAGCTCGCCCGCGAAGGCCGCCGCCGCCGAAATGCGGCCGCTCTTCTTCATGAAGCGCAGGCTGAATGCCCCGAGGATGATTTCCACCCGGCGGAACACGTCCTCCAGCCAGGCGGCCACCTCGGCCATGGTTTGGCCGGCGGCCAGCTTTTTGGCGGCCTCGGCCACATACCAGCCGTAAGCCATGGAGTAAGTGTGCGAATCTACGATGAAAATCTCCATAGGGCTTTGGGGCCGCGCCTCGGCAAATTGCTGGCGGGCCATCTGCGCGCTTTCGTTGGTGGCCGAGCCCGTGCCGTTGATGGACACATACAAAAGCTGGCGGCAGCCGGCGTCGGCGTAGCGGGTGAAGGTTTCCAGAAATTGCAGGGCGGTTATTTGCGCCGTGGCGGGGATGCCCTCGCAGTTGCGCAAAATCTCGTAGTATTCGTCGAAGGTGAAGTCCTTGCGCTCGGTGTAGGCCTTGCCGTCCACCGTGATGCCGAAGCACAGGATATCCACCCCGCTTTCGGCCTCCAAGGTGAGAGGCATGTCGCAAGCGGAATCGGTGAGTACCGCCCAGGTTTTTTGTGCCATTTGTAATTCTCCCAAGTTATGGTTGTTTTTTGGTTTAGTCATTCAAGGCCCTCGAAGCCCCATTGGCGCAGCGCCTCGTAGGCGGCCACGGCCACGGCGTTCGAGAGGTTCAGGCTGCGCAGCGCACCCCGCATGGGCAGGCGCAGGCAGCTTTGCGGGTGGGCGGCCAGCAGCGCGGGCGGCAGCCCGGCGTCCTCCCGGCCAAACACCAAAAAAGCGCCGGGCGGGTAGGCGGCGTCCGTGTATCGCCGGCCGCCCTTGGTGGTGAAGAAGAACAGCGGGCCGCCGGTGCGCGCCAAAAAGTCATCGAGATTCTGGTAGCAGCTGATGTCCAGCTTGTCCCAGTAGTCCAGCCCCGCGCGTTTCAGCTTTGCGTCGGTAACGGTGAAGCCCATGGGCCCCACCAGGTGCAGCCGCGCCCCGGTGACGGCGCAGGTGCGGGCCACGTTGCCGGTGTTTTGGGGTATCTGCGGCTCCACCAGCACAAGGTTAAGCACCCCGCCCGCCGCGCCGCTTGCCGCCCCGCTCACGGGCCTTGCCCCGCCAGCATGGGCAGGAAGGGTTCCAGCCACAGGCCGTCCCGCGCCGGGGCCCCGGCCTCATAGGTGGCGTGGGCCGCGGCCTCCACAAAGCGGGTGGCCCGCCGGGCGGCGTCCTCCAGCGAGAGGCCCCGCAGCAAAAGGCCCAGCACGGCGGCGGTGAAGCTGTCTCCCGTGCCGGGGAAGCGCCGGGGCGCGTGGTTTCCGGTGATGGCGAAATCGTGCCCCGCGGCCTCGCGGCCCAAAGTTTCGTAGCCGCCCGCCGCAGCGGGCACGCTGGTGATAAGCACACCGCGCCCGCCCTCGGCCAGCTCGTCCATCCGGGCGCACAGGGCGGCTTCATCGGGCCGCGCCGCGCCGGGCGCTTGGCCGCAAAGCATGGCGCTCTCGGTGAAGTTCGGGGTGATAAGCCCGGCCAGCCAGCACAAGCCGCGCATCTGCCCGGCGCTGTCTTCGGCCAAACCTTGGTAGGGCTTGCCCTCGTCGCCCAGGGCCGGGTCCACCACATGCAGGGCCTCGGGGTACTGCGCCAGGGCGCGCCGGGCCAGGGCAAACTGCCCCTCGCCGCACAGGTAGCCGATGTACACGGCGTCGAAATGAACGTCCTCGCGGGCATAGTGGGCCAGGGCCTCGGCGCCGAAGGCGGCTTCGTCTTGCCGAACGGGAACGCCGAAGCCGCCGGTGTGGGCAGAGAACAGGGCCGCCGGCAGCGCGCAGGCCTGCACGCCGCAGGCCGCCAGCACCGGAACCACAACCGAAAGCCCCGCCCGCCCCACGACGGACAAATCCATCACGCACAATACGCGCTTGGGCATAGGCTTTGGCCGGGTGGGCATGCTTGGCATGGCGGGCGCTCCTTTAGTCGTTAGTCAGATAGTCATTAGTCGTTAGTCAGATAGTCATTAGCCGGTAGTCATTCGTCGCAAGTTATTATACCTGTTGGGCTGGGAAATGTAAATTGGGAGTTAAAACATCCAGGCTGGATATCGACGTTCTGGCGCGAATATGCACGGTGTTCGATTGCGACATTGGCGATTTGCCGGAGTTTGTGCCGCCGGAAAAATAGGCGCGCGGGGCAAGCTGCTCGAAAAGTACACAATAAACGGCGTTGAATTTTGTACAAAACTGTTGCAAAAGTCAAGCTTATTGTGTAAAATGGATATCACTACCCCTGCGGATTTGTCAATCTCTACAAACTCTGCCCCGGCTGCGGGCGCCCGGCGGCGCTCATCGGCGCCTTTGCTTTCGCTTTTTAGTGATAAGCCCGGCCGCCGCGGGCGGAAAGAAATGAGGCTCAATCATGGCCAATAGAGTGTTCCAGACCGTGGTGTCGCAGATGAAAGAGGCCATAGGCCGCCCGGCCGGCGTGGTGGACGAAGCCGGCACGGTGATTGCCGCCACAGATATTTCCCGCGTGGGCGAGGCGCTGGGCGAAATAGAGGGCGCCGTGACCGGGGAACCCTTCGTTCGGGGCGGGGCCACCTTCTGCGCCTTTTCCTCCAGCCAGCACAGCGACTACGCCGCCTTTGTGGACGGCGCCGACGAGACAGCCGCAAGCTACGCCGCCCTCCTGGCGCTCAGCCTGCAAAACATCTTGCAGTACCACGACGAAAAATTTGATAAGTCCAACTTCATCAAAAACGTGGTGCTGGAAAATATCCTGCCCGGCGATATCTACGCCAAAGCGCGGGAGCTGCACTTTGCCACCGACGTGGCCCGCGTGGTGCTGCTTATTCGCGTCACCTCCGGCAGCGACATTTCGGCCTTCGACGTGGTGGGCGATTTGTTCCCGGACAAGCAGAAGGATTTTGTGTTCAACGTGAACGAGCACGACACCGTGCTGGTGAAGGAAATCAAGCGCGGAATAGACGAAAAGGACATTGTAAACCTCTCGGCCTCCATCATCGATACCCTCTCGGGCGAGCACTACATCAAGGCCGTGGTGGGCATCGGCACCCCCATCGGCAACATCAAGGATTTGGCCGGCAGCTTCAAAGAGGCCCAGATAGCCCTTGAGGTGGGCAAAGTGTTCGACACCGAGCAGAACATCGTCTCCTACAACCATCTGGGCATCGCCCGCCTGATTTACCAGCTTCCCACCACCCTGTGCGAAATGTTCCTCAAGGAAGTGTTCAGCCAGGGCAGCATCGACAGCCTGGACGACGAAACCCTCTTCACCATCCAGCGTTTCTTCGAGAATAACCTCAACGTGTCGGAAACCTCGCGCGGGCTTTTTGTGCACCGCAACACGCTGGTGTACCGGCTGGAAAAAATCAAAAAACTCACAGGGCTCGACCTTCGCGAGTTCGACGACGCCATCGTGTTCAAGGTGGCGCTGATGGTGAAGAAATACCTGAACTCGAACCCCGCCAAATATTGACGGCCTGCCGAGCTTGAGCCCGCCTTCGGGCGGGTTTTTGGTTGATAAAACAGGGGGATTATGCTATGATAGAGCCGTTGTTTACTGCAACGGCTGTTTTTGTTGTACAGTTTTTGCGCCGAGAGAGTAGAGAAGGAAGCGGATATGGCGAGGAGAACCATTGAGACGGACAGCTCCGTCATGATAAGCATGAGCAACGTGAAAAAGGTGTATGCGGGCGGCAACGTGGCGCTGCAGGGCGTCAGCCTGGAAATCCGCCGCGGGGAATTCGTGTTCGTGCTGGGGCACTCCGGCGCGGGCAAAAGCACCTTTCTCAAGCTCATTTTGCGTGAAGAGGTGGCCACCTCGGGCAAGGTGACGGTGGGCGGGCGCGAGCTTTCGCGCATGCGCCGGCGGGACATCCCCTACCTGCGCCGGGGCCTCGGCGTCGTGTTTCAAGACTTTCGCCTCATTCCCACCATGACGGCCTTTGAAAACGTGGCCTTTGCCATGCGGGTAACGGGCATTGCCGAGCGGGAGATAAAAAAGCGCGTGCCCTATGTGCTGAACCTGGTGGGCCTGGCCGGCAAGGCCCGCAGCCTGCCGGACGAGCTTTCCGGCGGCGAGCAGCAGCGCGTGGCATTGGCCCGCGCCCTCGTGCACTCGCCCCCCATCATCATTGCGGACGAGCCCACCGGCAACATCGACCCCGAGCTCTCGGTGGAAATTATGGAGCTGCTCAAGGCCATCAACATGGTGGGCACCACGGTGGTGGTGGTTACGCACGAGCACGAACTGGCCCAGCGATTCTCCGAGCGCATCATCACCATTGACCACGGCGCCGTGGTGGCCGATGATGTGCAGCAGAGGGGAGGGCTGGCGTTTTGAGGATAGGCAGCTTTTTCTATCTGGTGCGCCAGGGCTGGAAGAACATGGGCGCAAACCGCCTGATGACCTTCGCCGGCATCGGCGTGCTGACGGCTTGCTTCATCATCACGGGCATCGCGGCCCTGCTTACGCTGAACGTGAACGCCGTGGTGGATCATCTGGCCGACCAGAACGAAATCACCGTGAGCTTTTTCCCCGAAGTGGACGACGAAACGGCCCTGGCCATGCAGGCCGAGATTGAAAAGATACCCAACGTGGCGGCCGTGGAATATGTCTCGAAGCAGGCCGCCTTCGAGACCATGCAGGGCATGCTGGAGGACTACGGCAACCTGCTGGAGGGCTTCGAGCTTATCTTCCCCGCGCGCTATTTGGTGCAAGTGGCGGATTTGTCCTTCATCGAGGCCACGCGCGCCCAGCTGAGGGTGCTGCCGGGCGTGGAGGAGGTTCGCGCGCCGGTGGATTTGGCCAGCATCATCCTCACCATCAAGGACGCCGTTACCTACGGCGGCTGGGGCATTGTGGCCATTCTGGCGCTGGTGTCCGTCATTGTCATCTCAAACACCATCCGCCTCACGGTGTTCGCCCGGCGGCGCGAGATATCCATCATGAAATACGTGGGGGCCACCAACGCCTTTATCCGCCTGCCCTTCTTTGTGGAGGGCATGACCGTGGGCGTTGTTGCGGGGGTGCTTTCCAGCGCCGTGGTGTGCGGCGCCTACTACCTGGCCATGAATTTTCTGCGCGGCATGTACAACGTGTGGGTGCTCAGCCTTTTGGGCAGTTTGTATAAGCTGGAAAACATCTGGATGTACGTGGCCGGTTCCGCCGTGGCGCTGGGTATGGTCATTGGCGGCCTCGGCACGGCCTCCGCCGTGAAGAAGCATTTGAAGGTGTGAAATAATGGCCCGCTTTGTGAAAAAACGCGCCGCGCGCGCGCTGGCGCTGCTGCTGGTATTCGTGCTGGCGGCCGGCGGCCTTTCCGCCACCCTGCACGCCGAAACCCCCGCCGAAAAATACAAGCGCCTGAAGGAAGAATTGGAGGCCACGCGAGCCAACATCACGGCCTACAAAGACGACCTTTCAAGGGCCCGGGAACACAAGGAGGCGCTGGAAGAGGAGAAGGCCATCATTGATGAGATGGTGGAGGTGAACAAGGGCGAGATTGCCCGCACCGAGGGCGAGCTGGAGGCCAAGGAGATTGAGATAGCCGACAAGCGCCAGGTCATTTACGAAAACGACCAGCTTTTGCAGCAGCGCCTCATCGCCATATACAAAATGAACGACGCCAGCCTTCTCACCCAGGCGCTGAACGTGGACGGCTTCTCCGAGCTTTTCGTCATCATGGACGGCATGCAGCGCATCTCGAAGCACGACACCGACCTTTTGGAGATGCTGAACGGCCAGCGCGCGCAGCTGGAAATAGAACAGGCGGACATCGACGCCCTGCTGGCCGAGCTGGAAAACTACCGCCTTGAGCTTTTACAGAACCAGGAAGACCTCGCCAACAACATCACGGCCACCGACAACCGCATTTCAAACGCCGAGGCCCAGATAGAGGCGCAAAAGGCGATAGAGGGCGAGCAGCAGGCCGCCCTGCTGCAGGCGCAAAGGGAGATGCAGGCCCTGGCCGGGCGCATAGGCGGCAGCCGCAGCAGCGACGGCAGCACCTATGTGGGCGGGGTGTTCACCTGGCCGGTGCCGGGCTACTATACCATCTCCGACCATTTTGGCGGCGGCCACCGCGGCATGGACATTTCCACCAACCGCCAGATAGGCCCGGACATTGTGGCCTGCAACGACGGCACGGTGATTTTGGCCTCCTACGCGCACAACAGCTGGGGCAACTATATTGTGGTGGATCATGGCGCCGGCGTACACACCCTGTACGCCCACTGCCAGGCGCTGTACGCCAGCGTCGGCACGTTTGTGGCAAAGGGGCAGGCCATTGCCTCGGTGGGCAGCACCGGCTATTCCACCGGCCCCCACCTGCACCTGGAAGTGATGGTGGACGGCGCGCTGCAAGACCCCGCGGGCTGGCTGCGAGGCTGACGAAGCTGGCGAGGCCGATAAACAAGCAAAGAAGCGTTTGACCCATTTGGAGGTTCTATGAACAAAAAAATCACGGTGAGCGTGGCGCTCGCCATCACCATTATCGCCATGACGGTGACCTTTGCCATTACGTGGCTGCTTTCGATGTATACTTTCGACAACACCGTGTCCGCCGTGACGCGCCTGCAGGCGCAGTACGCCAAGCTGGCCGAGATAGACTTCTACGTGCAGGGCAACTTTTACGGCGAGATAGACAACAACTACCTGTTCGACCGCGTGGCCGTGGGCTATATGAACGGCCTTGGCGACCGCTACAGCACCTACTACACCGAGCGCGAGTACACCGAGTATCAGAACATTGAAAACGGCACGCTCTCGGGCGTGGGCATCGAGGTGCTGCAGGACGCCGACGGCTTTCGCATTGTGCGGGTGTATGCGGATTCCCCCGCCGCCAAGGCCGGCGTGACGAAGAATGGCCGCATCGCCAGAGTAGACGGCGTGGAGGCCGCGGCCATAGCAAATGTGAATGAGATGCAGCGCGCCCTGCGCGGCGAAGAGGGCAGCGAACTGGTGCTGGACGTGGTGTACGGCGTAGTTCGTTATCCAGCGCAGCCGCTACGCCGCGCCCACGGTGGAGAGCATCTACTTCGGCGAATATTGCTACATTCGCATCCACGCCTTCACGGCCGAAACCTACACCGACTTTGACTACGAGCTGCACCAGGCCCAGAACCAGGGCGTGAAGGGCTTTGTGTTCGACGTGCGCAGCACCTCGGGCGGGCAGTTCCGCAACTGCTACGAGTGCATCAACGTGCTGGCCCCGCGCGGCACCGTGGCCAAAAGCGTGAACAAAACCGGCGCCGTGCGCGTATTGGCCACCAGCGACGACGCCTCGGTGGATTTGCCCATGGTGGTGCTGACAGACGCCGCCACCGCCGGCCCGGCGGAACTGTTCGCCGTGAGCCTGCGCGACATGTGCGGCGCGCGGATAGCCGGCGCGCGCACCGCGGGCAAAAGCAGCATACAGTCCACCCCGCAGCGCCTGGCCGACGGCTCGGCGGTGTCGGTAACCACGGCCATGCTGCTTACCGGGCGGGACGAAAGCCTTGAAGGCGGTATTGCCCCGGACGTGGAGCTGGGCAGCGAACAACTGACCCCGGACATGCTGTACGACCCCGACCCCATGGCCGACACGCAGATACTGCGGGCTATAGAGATGGTGCGCGCCATGGTGCGCGAGGCCGGAGGCGACCCCGGCCCGGCCATCACCACCTTGCCCGGCGGCGCTTCCGGCGGGGGCAGCGGCGGCAACTCCGCCGCTACCTCCAACAGTAATTCAGGCAGCAGTTCCAGCCCCGGCGAAGACAGCAGCCTTGCCGGCGAGGGCGATTCCCTGCCGGCGGACGATAGCGGCGCAGCCGAGAGCGCAGCCGAGCCGGACTCCGACGCCTCGGCCTCGGGCTGACCTCCTGCCAGGCACCGGTTCACCAGTTCACCAGATGCAAGGGAGAGGAAGCCATGCAGCGGTTAAGCGCGTCGGTGGTGATGTACGGCGGCGCCGAGGAGGTGCAACGCTGCGTTTCCAGCATTTTGCGGCACACCGGGCGAGACAGCATTGCCATGTACCTGATAAACAACGCCTCCCCGGGTGATAGCTTCGACGAGCTTTTGCGTCTGGGCCTGCCGCGCGGCACCATCGTGCTTTCCCGAAAGGAGAACAGGGGCTACGGCGCCGGGCACAACGCCGTTTTGCCCATGCTGCGCAGCGATTACCACGTGGTATCGAACCCGGACATTGAGCTGCAATACGACTTTTTGCACAAAATGGCCGATTGGATGGACAACCACCCCGACGCAGTCATCACCGTGCCCCGGCTTTTCAATGAGGACGGCAGCGAGCAGCACATCGCCAAGCGCCGCCCGGCGCTGCTGCCCCTCGTGGCCCGTCAAACCGGCTGGGCCTTCCTGAAAAAGTACGAGCGCCACTACCTGATGCTGGACGAGGAGTTGTCGGCCCCGAAGGACGTGGAGTTTTGCAGCGGTTCCTTCTTCATGATACGCAGCGAGGTTTTTAAGCAGATAGGCGGCTTTGATGAAAAATACTTTATGTATGTGGAGGACGCCGACATCACGCAGAAGGCCCTGCGCTACGGGCGGGCGGTGTTTTTGCCCCAGTTCGGCGTGGTGCACGCCTGGCACCGCGACGCCCACAAGAAGCCCAAACAGTTTTTGTGGCAATTGCGCAGCATGATGCGCTACTTTGGCAAATGGGGCTTCAAGCTGAAATAGGCAGGCGATGGTTTTTTTCTTGTCCTCAGAATGACAGATAAACTTTTAGAAATCAGGGAGAATAGAAGCAGAATGAAGGGAATTGTTCTTGCGGGGGGGGCCGGCACGCGGCTGTATCCCTCCACCATTGCCGTTTCCAAGCAGATGTTAACGGTGTACGACAAGCCCATGATTTACTATCCCATCTCCACCCTGATGCTGGCCGGAATCCGGGACATCCTCATCATCTCCACCCCCGAGGACATCGGCGGCTTTAAGCGCCTTTTTGGCGGCGGCGAGGCGCTGGGGCTGCGTTTTTCCTACGCGGTGCAGGAAAAGCCGCGCGGCCTTGCCGACGCCTTTCTGGTGGGGGAAAGCTTCATCGGAGATGACGGCGTGTGCCTGGTGCTGGGGGACAACATCTTCCACGGCTACGGCTTCACCCAGCGGCTGAACGTTGCCGCCGCGCGCGACGCGGGGGCTACCATCTTCGGCTACCATGTGTCCAATCCCTCAGAGTTCGGCGTGGTGGAGTTCGACGGCGCGGGCAAGGTGCTCTCGATAGAAGAAAAGCCCGCAAAGCCCAAAAGCAGCTACGCCGTGCCCGGCCTTTATTTCTACGATAACCGCGTGGTGGAAATAGCCAAAACCGTGAAGCCCTCGGTGCGGGGCGAGATAGAAATTACCAGCGTGAACAACGCCTACCTTGAAAGGGGCGAGTTGCGGGTGGAACTGTTCGGCCGGGGCATGGCCTGGCTGGACACCGGCAACCACCGGGCCATGCTGGCCGCCGCCAACTTTGTGGAGGCGGTGCAAACAAGGCAGGGCCTGTATATCGCCTGCCTTGAGGAAATTGCCTACAGGCAAGCTTTTATAGACAAAGCGGGGCTGCTGGCCTGCGCCGAAAAACATGGCAAAACCGAGTACGGCGAGTATTTGCACTATGTGGCCGAAACGGTGATGCCCGGGCGCGCCGTGGACTAAATTTAACCAAGGGAGGCCGGTATGAAGATACTCATCACCGGGGCCAAAGGCCAGCTGGGGCGGGAGCTTTGCCGCCAGATGCAAGCCGGGGGCAGCGCCCTTGGCCCGCTGCCCGAGCGCCTGGATTTGGCGACGGTTATTCCCGTGGACATTGAGGAAGCCGATTTGACGGCGCGCAAGGAGGTGGCCACGCTGGTGCGCCGCTACGCGCCGGACGTGGTGATAAACTGCGCGGCCTTCACAGACGTGAACGGCGCCGAAAGCCGCCGGGACGAAGCCTTTGCGGCCAACGCCCTGGCCCCGCGCAACCTTGCCATGGCCTGCCGGGAAGCGGAGGCCAGCCTCATCCACCTCTCCACCGACTATGTGTTCGGCGGCGAGGGTACAAGGCCCTTCACCGAGGCCGATCTGCCGGCCCCGGCCTCGGTGTATGGCACGACGAAGCTTTTGGGTGAGCAGTATGTGCAATATTTTAGCAATAAATGGTTTGTTGTGCGCACATCCTGGCTCTATGGGCGCGGCGGCAACAATTTTGTGAACACCATTTTGCGCCTGGCAGACGAAAAGGACGAGATACGCGTGGTGAACGACCAGCAGGGCAACCCCACCAACGCCGAGGACTTGGCCCACCACCTTTTGAAGCTGGTGCCCACCAAGGAGTATGGGCTGTACCACTGCACCGGCAGCGGCGTGTGCACCTGGTACGATTTGGCATCGGAAATAGTTCGCCTTTCCGGCAAAAAAGCCAAGGTGCTGCCCTGCGCCAGCGACGAATTCCCCAGCCCCGCCAAGCGCCCGGCCAACTCCGCGCTGGAACACGGCATGCTACGGGCCACCGTGGGCGATGCCATGCGCCCCTGGCAGGAGGCCCTTGCGGATTACATCTCCGAACTAAAACTGAGTTAATAGAGCAGAAATCACAAATTAATTCCACGGGAAAGAGGGCATTAATGAAAAATATACTCGTCACCGGAGGCGCCGGTTTCATTGGCAGCAATTTTGTCCTGCATATGCTCACCGGTTCCGCGCCGCTGCGCATTGTCAACTTGGATTTACTCACCTACGCCGGAAACCTTGAAAACCTGAAAGCGGTGGAGAGCGACCCGCGCCACGTCTTTGTGCAAGGGGACATCTGCGACGCCGTCCTGGTGAGCGAGTTATTTGAGAAATACGACATCGATTCCGTGGTGAACTTTGCTGCCGAAAGCCACGTCGACCGCTCGATTGAAGACCCCGGCGTCTTTGCCCGCACCAACGTAATGGGCACGGTGAACCTCTTGAGCTGCGCGCGCAATGCCTGGGAAGGCGAGGCGGGCAACTGGCGAGAGGGCGTTAAATTTTTGCAAGTGTCCACCGATGAAGTGTACGGCAGCTTGGGGCCGGAGGGCTTTTTCACCGAGGAAACGCCGCTGTGCCCGCATTCGCCCTACTCCGCAAGCAAGGCAAGCGCCGACCTTTTTGTGGCCGCCTGGCACGATACCTACGGTATGCCGGTGAATATCACGCGATGCAGCAACAACTACGGGCCATATCAGTTCCCGGAAAAGCTGATTCCGCTGATGATAAACAACGCCTGCCAAAAGAAGGCGCTGCCCGTGTACGGCGACGGGCTGAACGTGCGCGACTGGCTGTATGTGGCCGACCACTGCAAGGCAATCGCGCTGGTGCTGGAAAAGGGCCGCCCTGGCCAGGTGTACAACATCGGCGGCCACAACGAGCGCACCAACCTTGCCATTGTGCGCAAAATAATCGGCCTGGTGCATGAAAAAGTGGATACGGGTGTGGACGAGGGGCTTATCAAGCACGTTGCCGACCGCAAAGGCCACGACCGCCGCTACGGCATTGACCCCGCCAAAATAGGCGCGCAGCTGGGCTGGCAGCCCGAGACCGGCTTTGAGGACGGCATAGGCAAAACCGTGGACTGGTATTTGGAAAACAGCGCCTGGCTTGCGGACGTCACCTCGGGAGCATATCTTGAATACTATGATAAAATGTATAGAAACAGGTAGCGCGCGCCGCTGCAAAGGGAGAAGACCATGCGTGTAGTAATCAAAATCGGCACATCCATCATCGCCCATGCCACAGGCCAACTGAACATTCGCCGGGTGGAGCTTTTGTGCAAAACCCTGGCGGATCTTAAAAACGCCGGGCATCAGGTAATTTTGGTGTCCTCCGGGGCCATTGGCATGGGGGTGGGGCGCCTGCGGCTGCCCGGCCGCCCGGACGATTTGCCCACCAAGCAGGCCGCCGCCGCCGTGGGCCAGTGCGAGATGATGTACACCTACGACCGCCTGTTTTCAAAATACGGCCACACCGTGGGGCAGGTGCTGCTCACTGCCGAAGACATCCGCCACGAAACCCGGCGGCGCAATGTGGAGGCCACGCTTTTCCGCCTGCTGGAACTGGGCAGCGTGCCGGTTATCAACGAAAACGACACCGTGGCCACCGAGGAGATTGAGGCCGGCGTGATTGGCGAGAACGATACGCTTTCGGCCGAGGTGGCCATTTTGAGCGGGGCCGACCTGCTGGTGCTGTTGAGCGATATACCGGGACTATTTACCGCCGACCCCCGCCTGGACGAAAGCGCGAAGCTGATCCCTCTGGTAACCGAGGTGACGGAAGAACTGGAAGAGCTGGCCGGCGGCGTGGGCAGCGGGCTGGCCACCGGCGGCATGGTTACAAAGCTGAAAGCCGCCAAAATGCTGCAGGAGAAGCGCATCGACATGGTCATCACCAACGGGCACAATCCCGAGTGCCTCTACGAGGTGGTGGCCGGCCTGCCCGTGGGCACCCGCTTCGCATTCAGTGAGGGAACAATGCATGAATGACATAGGAAAATTGTTAGAAAAGGCACAGAATACGAAATATGCTGTTTCTGCCCTGACTGAAGCCGAGCACAACGCCCTGCTGAAAGCCATGGCCGAGGCACTGCCCGCCGCCGCCGGGGCTATTTTGGCCGCCAACGCCGAAGACCTCGCGAGGGCGAAAGGCCGCATCCCGGACGTGATGCTGGACAGGCTGCGGCTGAGCGAGGGCCGCATTGCCGATATGGCCCAGGGAATACTGGACGTGGACGCGCTGGAAAGCCCCCTTGGCAAGGTGGAAAGCGAATATCGCCACGCAAGCGGGCTGCTCATTCGTAAGCTGCGGGTGCCCATCGGGGTTGTCGCCATTGTATATGAAAGCCGCCCCAACGTGACCAGCGACGCCGCGGCACTGTGCCTGAAAAGCGGTAACGTTTGTGTGTTGCGCGGCGGAAGCGACGCAATAAACACAAACAGGGTGATTGTTGAGACTATGCGCAATGCCATTGCTGCCGCAGACGGCCCTGCCGATGCCATTCTGCTGGTGGAGGACACCAGCCACGACAGCGTGCGGGCCCTGATGGAGGCCCGCGGCAAGGTGGATTTGCTTATTCCACGGGGCGGCGCGGGGCTTATCCGCGCGGTGGTAGACGGCGCGCGCGGCGTGCCGGTGATAGAGACAGGTACCGGCATTTGCCATGTGTATGTGGATAAAGCCGCCAACCTTGACATGGCCACCGAAATTTTGTACAATGCCAAAACCAGCCGCCCCAGCGTGTGCAACTCCGCCGAGGTGTGCCTGGTGCACCGGGATGTGGCCGAAGCCTTTTTGCCCATGGCCCGCAAGGCGCTGGCGCCAAAGGTGGAGCTTCGGCTGGACGCCGAAGCCGCGAAACTCATTGAGGGCAACCCCGCCGCGCCCGAGGATTTCGACACCGAGTTTCTCGACTATATCCTGGCCGTGGCGGTGGTGGATAGCCTTGACGCCGCCATCGCGCACATCAACCGCCACTCCACCCACCACAGCGACGCCATCGTCACCGGCGATGCCGAGGCGGCGGCGCGCTTTGCCGCCGGAGTGGACAGCGCCGCCGTGTACCACAACGCCTCTACCCGCTTCACCGATGGCGGCGTTTTCGGCCTGGGCTGCGAGATGGGCATATCCACCCAAAAGATAGGCGCGCGCGGCCCCATGGGCCTTTACGAGTTAACCAGCTACAAATACCTCGCCGAGGGCAGCGGCCAAATTCGCTGAGGGACGCCACCCAAATCGCCGCGCCAAAATTGAAGAAAGGGCTATCATGCCAGACGATAAAATGCAGAAAGAACAAAATAAACTCGGGGATATCCCGGAATCTAAGGATATAACTGTGGATTCCACTGTGCAGGAAACACAAAAACTGCCGCTGCGCGACTGGCAGGCCGTATTCGAGCGGGCGCGCCCGGCAAAATCCGCGGCCAAAGTGCCAGCCGAGCCAAAGGAAACGCAAGAGCCGGCGGGCCACACCAAGGACGAGCCTGAAAGCAAGGAAGAAAAGTTGGCGGAGAAAGCGCCGGGAGAAAAGATAAATATAGTGCCGGGGAAAGAGACGATAGAAATCCCCGCGCAGGAAGAAGCCAAAACAGCCGAAAAGGCTGAAAAAGATGAAAAAACCGGGGATAAAGCCGGCCGAAAAAAAGCGCGGCCCGCCGCGCGCAAGGCCCCGTCCAGCGCCGCAAGGCGGCGCATGCCCAAGGCCGACCCCGAGGTGATACGCCAGCGCAAAGAAGAAAGGGCGCGCAGCTCTCGCCGGCGCACCCGCCAAATCATCGGCTTCGCGCTGTCCATCCTCATTGTGGTGGGGGCGGTCAGCATCGTGTCCTGGGGGGTAGACACGGTGGTGAGGCTGCTGGACAGTGACGAGGAGCGAGAAGAATACCAGCGCCTTTTTGAACCAATGGTCTGGTTTGACATACTTCCATTTGAATCAGTGTCCATGGTAGATGAAAACAGCATAAAAGAGATTTGCATCTGGGGTGTGCTGAACGAGAAGCAAGACCTTTTGGAGCGCAACGAATACGGAGAGCCGCTGGTGCCCGTGATGGAGATCGAGCAGTATGCCGCCCGGATATTCGGGCCGGACTTCCGCTTTGCCGTGTACGAGACGTTCAGCACGCCCGTGGAGGGCCTTAGCTACACTTTTAATGAGGACGCGCAAAACTTCACCGCGCCGGTTACCGGGCTGATGCCGCGCTACCTTGCCAGCGCGGTGGAAATAAAGCGCGAGGCCGGCGGCGTGCGGCGCGTGGTGATGGGCTATGTGAGCACCCGCACCGGCGACGACCAGGTGGTGGCCGCGCCGGACTATGAGCACCCCGCCAAATATATGGACTATTTGCTGCGGCGCGACGGCGGCAGCTATTACCTTTACGCCATCCAGAACAACACCACCCACGTGCCCGAGGCCGCCAGCGCCCCGGCGGAGTCGGCGTCTCTGCTGGCAGCCGCGCTGCCGGCGGATAGTTTCCCGCCGGCAGGCAGCCCGCCGTCTTCGGCCCCGACTGCCTTAAGCGGCGATGCCGATTCGGCGGGAGAAGGCGAGGCGCCGTCCGAAGCACAGTCCGCAGCATAATACGCATACGCGTGAGGAGGCCACCAGTGCTGTTTGATTTGGTGATTGCGGTTATTTGCCTGTACATGTCCTACTCGAACATCTCCACGCTGGCGGAGGTGCCATTTGCCGACTGGCAGGCGTCGCAATGGTTGCTGGCGCTGATTACCCTGGGGCTGCTGGTGGTGGGCCTGTACAAGGCCGTGCGCATGGTGCGGGCCTTTATTGTGGCGCAGAAGCGAGCCGCCGCCGAGGCCAAGCGCCTGCAAACCAAGGCCGACGCCGAACGCCGCGCCGAAGAGGACGCCGGCATAGACGCTACCTTGGACGAATAGCAAAACTAAATTGGATGTTGCGGCCCGGAGGAGTGGCTCGTGTGTAGGGGCGAGTGTCTTCCACCCACGCCTCGGCGGCATACTGCCGCCTCCTGCGGCTCCTTTGCTCACTTCGTTCGCAGTTCGCCGGGCGCGGGTTCGCGATAAAAATGCTTCGCATTTTTCCATCGCTCGCCTTTCGGGCCCCATCGCCCGCACCCGACAACAGAACGCCAAAAAGGGACGCCCAAGGGGGCGTCCCCTACGAAGACCGATGATACCCGCTGGCCGCGTAGGGGCCGCCGCCTTCGGCGGCCCGTCTGCGCGGTTATATCACAAGTTGCGGGCGGCCGAGGACGGCCGCCCCTACGATGGGAAAATTCGGGGCTGTTGCAAGGCGTACCGCCATGCAACAGCCCCTTTTATAGTCTCCACCTATGCTTCTTCATGTCCACACAGCCATTCGGGCGAAAGCAGACGCCCTCGGCCTGCAAAAGGGCGCGCTGTGCGCTAAAGCCGGGGGCGGTGCGCCCGGCGCTGTTCACCACGCGGTGGCAGGGCAGGCCCTGCGGCGCGCGGGCCATGGCGCGGCCGGCCCGGCGCGCCCAGCGCGGGCCGCCGGCGTACACCGCCAATTGGCCGTAGCTGGCCACGCATCCTGCGGGTATCCGGGCCACCAGGGCGTATATCCGGGCTTCAAACTCGCCGCTTTTTCCCGCGCCGCCCACGGCTACTTGAGAGTAAATTCGAGGAACACGGGGTTGTGGTCGCTGTACTCAAAATTGGCGTCCACGTTCACCGCGCGGGCCTCCACGTTGTCGCTCACGATAAAGCCGTCCAGCACGGCGCTGAAATTGACCCCGGCGGTGTAGGGCATATCGGTGCTGCGGCAGGTGGCTACGGTGTCGGCATTGTCCGGGCGCACCGCGGCAAAACCCTCGGGCAGGGCGGCATCGTCGAACACCGCCACCCAGCCCGGCACCTGCTGCTGGGTGGCAAAAGCCGCCTGGCTGCCGAAAAGCGCGTGGTTGTAATCTCCGCCCACCACCACCCAGTTTCCGGCGGCGCGCTCGGAGGCCAGGGCCCCGGCCAGCATTTCCATCTGGGCGGCGCGTATCAGGCCCCCCTCGTCGTAGGCGCTCATGTGCGCGTTTATCAGCACCAGCTCGCCCCCGCCCTCCACCGGCAGGCGGTGTACGGCGAAGCAGCGGTCCAAATCAAAAAAGCGGGTGGGGAAGGCCATGTCCACGGGGAAGCTGCGGCGCACGGCCGAGTCTATGTTGTAACGGGAAAGCGTGTACAGCCCGCCCTCCACCGCGCCAATGGGGTTTGCCAGCGGGTAATACAGAAAGGCCGAGTGAAAGTTGGAGGCATACACCGCCCCGTAACCCGGAAAACCCCCGGCGAGAGGCACGCGCTGGTCTATGTGGTGGCTGCGGTCGGCGTCGGCGTCCACCTCCTGAAAAAGCGCGAAGTCCGGGTTTAGCGCCTGCACTGTGGTGAGGGCGCCGATGGTGTTGCGCTGCACCATCTCCGCGCTCTCGGCGCGGGAGCCGCTGCCGGCCACCTCGTCGCCGTTTTGCATCACGCCGGTGTCCATGAAGAAGGAGAAAGCGTGGTTGTATGCGCCGAAGCCGATGTTGTAAGTGACGGCGCTGTAGCCCTGCCCTTTTGCGAGCTTGCCGGGCGCGTTGCCGGAAACGGCGAGGGAGGTGTTGTCTTCAATGCGGCTGTATTGCAGCACCACATACAGCACATAGCCGCCCACCACCAGCACCAGCGCCAGCACCAGGCACAATAGGCCAATCAGCGCGCGTTTAAGTATCTTGTTCATCCGGGTGTCCTTTCTAAACAAGCAGAGTCAACGATATGGATAAAAACAGGCCGCCATGCAGGGACAATCCAATCATTCCTTGTCATTCTGAGCGAAGCGAAGAATCTTGTAACTGAATAAAGAATATTAGCCAAAGATTCTTCGTCGCTTCGCTCCTCAGAATGACAGACAAATATTTAGGTGTCTGAGTAAGTTAAGCTAAAGCGCCTGGCAGTTCGGGCAAAAATAGACGTTTCCGCCAAGGTAGGCCTGGCGGGTGACGGGCCCGCCGCAGGCCGGGCAGGGCAGGGCGGCGGTTTTGGCGCTGAGGATGCTTTGGTAGGCGCCGGGCTTGCCGAAGAGGTCTTTCTCGGTGTTGCGCCCGCCCTTGGCCGCCATGTCGGCCAAAAGGGCCTTGGTCTGGGTGAAAAGGGCCTCAAGCTTCAAGTCTGGCAGGTCTTTCAGCTTGGCCTTGGGGTGCACCCGCGCGGTGAATAGGATATCTTGCAGGCTGCCGTTGCCCAGCCCCGGGATGCGCTGCTCGGTGGCCAAAAAAGCCTTGGCGCTCAGCGTGGGCTTGGCCGAGGCCAAAAGCCCCTCAAAATAGGCGGCGTCGAAGGCCTCCGAGAGGGGCGAGGGCTTTTCGAGCGCGGTGCGGTAGTAGGGATTGTCGCAGACGCCGCCGGGGCAGGCCCACATGCCGCCGTACATCTGCACGCTGCACACCAGCGCGCCGCCGCCTTCCAGCTCCAAAAGCAGTTGGTGCTTCGGCGGGGCCTCGGCGGCCTCGGCATAGTAGCGCAGGTTGATGCCGTCCCCCAGCAGCAGGGCGTTCTCCCCGGCGCTCATGAAGATGAACATGCCGTGGGCCTCGGCCGGGCCAAGGGGCCGCCCGGCCAGCACGGCGGGATATTCTTCCGTGGGCAGGGAGTAAAATGCGAAGCCGTGCGGGCTGCGCCCGGCCTCTACGCGGGCCACACTGCGCCCGGCCACGGTGTCGCGAAGTTGCTTCGCAAGCGTAAGGGCCTCGGGCAGTTCGGTCATGGGGCGTCCCTCCCTTCCGTGTTGGCGGGCGGCGCAGCTGAAACACCTATCTCCGTGAAATTGCGGTCAAGGCGCTTGCGCTCGCCTGCGAAAGCGTAATAGGAGGGCTTCATATCAAAGAACAATTCCAGTTCAAACGAGGCGTTTTGAATGATTTCGTCGAACAATTCCGCATTCATACAGTAGTGGTTGGCCGCGGGGTCGTGCCAAAACAGCGTGCTTCCGCACAGCGAGCAAAAGCCCCGTTCTACGTCCTCGTCGCGGTAAATGGTGATTTTCTCCTCGCCGCGCGCAAACACCACATTTTCCTTCGGCCCGGGGTCAACAGACAACACCGGCCCCGAATTCATCCGGCGGCAATTGTCGCAATGGCAGGTGTAAACGAAATTGCCGTATTCCCGGATGATGATTTCAACCGCGCCGCAAACGCAATGCCCGTGAATATCGTTCATTTTCTCCCCTCCGCTAAACCGCATGGGTGAACTGCGTACTCCTGAGCATAGTATAGCATAAAATAACACAATTTGTTGCGTTCAGCCCTCTTCCCCCTCCAGCGCCAGCCATTCCTCCATGGCGGCGTCCAGCGCGGCATGGGTTTGCCGCAGTTCCTCGCTCAGCGCCGCCAGCAATTCATAATCGCCGGCGTTTTCAGGCGCGGCCAGCCGGGCGTTCAGCGCGCCGGCGGCCTCTTCCAGCTCGGCCAGGCGCTTTTCCGCCGCGGCCAGGCGCTGCCGCCTTTGGGCGTCCTCGGCGCGCTGCTGCTTCGAGCGGTAATTCCCCCCGGTGGGCTTTTCGGGCATTGCTGCCTTTTCGGCGGCCCTTTGGGCCGGGGCGGGGCCGCGCGCGGCGGCCTCGCTTTTTTTGGCGGCGCGGTAGGCGTCAAAGTTGCCCTCGTAGCGCACAAAGCCCTCGGGGCGCATTTCCAGTATGGCGCTTGGCACACGGCGCAGGAAGTAGCGGTCGTGGCTGACGGCGATAAGCGTACCCGGAAAGGCGGCCAGCGCCTCTTCCAGCACTTCCTTGGCCTGGTAATCCAGATGGTTCGTCGGCTCGTCCAGCAGCAGCACGTTGGCCCGGCGCATCTGCAAAATGGCAAAGGCCACCTTGGCCCGCATGGCGCCCGAAAGCTCGCGCACTTTCTTGAACACCGTTTCCCCTTCCAGCAAAAGGCGGCCCAGCGCGCTGCGTATCTCATATTCGGTTTTGGCGGGGTATTGGCTGTGTACGGCTTCCAGAACGGTTTCGTCCATGGGCAGGCCAGCCAGCTCTTGGTCGAAGTAGCCCAGCCGCACGTTGCCGCCCCAGCGGGCCGCGCCCTCGTGGGGCACAAGATTTTGCGCAGCCCGCAAAAAGGTGCTTTTACCCACGCCGTTCAGGCCCACCAGCGCAATTTTCTCCCCGCGCTTCACTTCCAGAGAAAGCCCGCCGTAAAGCCGCCGGGCACCCTCGCCCTCGCCCACCGTCACGCCCAGGTTCTCGCACTGCAAAATGGTGGAGAAGGGCTCCACCTCATAGCCAAAGCTGAGGCTGATGCCCTTGGGCTGGGGCGGGGGCTTCGGTAGGCGCTCCATCTTTTCCAGCGTGTTGCGGCGGCTTTGGGCCATTTTGGTGGTGGAGGCCCGCACCAGGTTGCGGCGCACATAGTCCTCCATTTTGGCAATTTCTTCCTGCTGTTTTTCGTAGGCGCGCACGGCGGCGCGGCGGCGCTCGGCCTTTTGCGCCACAAAGCTGGTGTAGCCGCCTGTGTAGCGCGCCAGGCTGTGGCGCTCCACCTCGCAAATGTCCCGCGCAATGGCGTCCAGGAAGTAGCGGTCGTGGCTAACCACCAGCACGGCGCCCCTGTAGCTGCCAAGGTAGTCTTCCAGCCAGTCCAGCATGGTGAAATCCAAATGGTTCGTCGGCTCGTCCAGCATTAAAAGGTCGGGCTGGAGCAGCAGCATTTTGGCAAAGGCGAAGCGCATTTTCTCCCCGCCGGAGAGGGTGCTTACGCGGGTGGCCCTGTCGAAGCCGGCGAAGCCCAGCCCGGCCAGCACGCGGTCTATCTTGTCGTCCAGGCGGTAGCCGTCCAGCGCCTCAAAATGGGCCTGCAAACCGTCGTATTCGGCCAGCAGGGCGGCGTTGCCGGGGCTGGCAGCCAGGCGCTTGCCGCAGGCCTCCATCTCCTCGCCCAAGGCGTACACCCGGCGAAAGGCGTCCCGCGCCTCCTCGTCCAGCGTGGCCTCGCCGTCCAGCGCGTCGTTCTGGCGCAGGTAGCCTATTTCCAGCCCCCGCGCGCGCACCACTTCGCCCCCGTCCGGCTCCAGCCGCCCGGCCAGAATGTTCAAAAGGGTGGTTTTGCCCGCGCCGTTGGCCCCCAAAAGCCCGATGCGGTCGTTTTCGCGCACCTCAAGCGAGACTTCGCGCAGGACAATATCGTCCAGGAAGCCTTTTGTGATGTTTTGCGCGCTGATGAGCATGGCGATACCCCCCTTTGCCCTTTAACACCTTACAAAAGCGCCGGCGCTTTGTCAACAACAGGCGCGTGACAAACAGGATAAACGAACAGCTTCCAGAGGGTTGAGCATTTGACTTATACACATTGTTTCGGTACCCAAATACCTCAAAACCCTCGGCGACGAAGCGGGTGTCAATTACTCTCAGGAATTGCAGGAACGCCTTAAAGAGCGCCTGCTGCCCGCTGCCCAAGGGATGTGAGCGTGTGCAGCAACGGCCCCGGTGAACCAACCGGGGTCGTTTTATGTCGGTCCATCCTCGCAGTTGTGTGAGGAATCGCTTGACAGGCCGTCCCTTCGGTGATAATATGATAGTGAAATCAAAATGATATCATCCATGTGCCAGCCGCTTGACAAAGCCCTTGCGCTAATGTATCATTGTATTAGACAACTAACACATGTACGCAGGCAAACGAACCCCACTCTACCATCAGCCTGCCACACAATTTATCGCAAAGCGAGGAAAAAATATGCTGACTATTTCGTGTCTCACCAAAACCTATTCCGGCGGCAAGCGCGCGGTGGACAATTTGTCCCTCGAGGTGCGCGCCGGCGAAGTGTATGGCTTCATCGGCCACAACGGCGCAGGCAAAACCACCACCCTGCGCGCGGTGGCGGGCATCCTCTCCTTCGAGGGCGGCGCCATCACCGTTGACGGGCACGACATTGCCAAAGACCCCGTGGCCGCCAAGCGCGTCATGGCCTTTTTGCCGGACAATCCCGATTTGTACGAATTCTTGCCCGGCATCAAATACCTCAGCTTCATCGCCGATATCTACGACATCCCCGCCGCCCAGCGCCAGCCCCTTATTCAGAAATACGCCGACGCCTTCGAGCTGACCGGCGCGCTGGGCAGCCCCATCTCGGGCTACTCCCACGGCATGAAGCAGAAACTGGCGCTGATTTCGGCCTTCATCCGCCAGCCGCGCCTCTTAATTTTAGACGAACCCTTCGTAGGGCTGGACCCCGTGGCCGCCTTCAAGATGAAGGAATTTCTGCGCGAGCTTTGCCAAAGCGGCGGGGCGGTGTTCTTCTCCACCCATGTTTTGGAGGTGGCCGAAAAACTCTGCGACAAAATCGCCATCATCAAGGACGGCCGCCTGGTAGAGGCCGGGCGCACGGCAGACATTGTGGGCAAAAACTCGCTGGAAAGCGTGTTCCTGGAGCTGGCGCGCGAAAACGCCGGCGAGGAACGCCCCAGCTTTGAAGGCGGGGTGGGCGCACCATGAAAGCTTTTCGCGCGCTTTTGGGCCTTTCCTTCAAAAGCCTCCTGCTCACCACCTTCAGCATGGGCCGGGGCAAAAAGGCGGGCAAGGCGGCCTCGGGCGTTGTGGCCTTTGTGGGCCTGTGCGCCCTCATGCTTTTCATCAGCGCCTCGTATTCCTTCTCCCTGGGGCTGGGTTTTTCCATGGTGGGGGCGCTGGACGCCCTGTTGTACATGATGTGCCTTTTCGCCATGGTGTTTCCCTTCTTCATGGTGGTATACGCTGCCCAGGGGCTGGTGTTTTCCACCAAGGACATCGACCTCGTGCTCAGCCTGCCGGTGTCCTCCTTCAGCGTGATGCTAAGCCGGGTGCTGGCGCTGTACCTTGAAGCCCTGATGATGGTGGAACTGCTTTTAATTCCGGCGGGCGTCTCGTATTACATCTTTGGCGGCGTGGCGGGGCCGCTGTTCATCCCCGCGCTCATCCTCGAGGGCGTGTTTCTGGCGCTGATACCCACCACGCTGGCGCTGGCCTTTGGGGCGCTGGTGTCCCTCGTGGTGGCCCGCATCCGCTTCAAGAACCTGCTCAACATCATCTTCAGCTTCGTCATGTTCGCCCTCATCATGGTGGCCAGCTTCGGCATCTCCTTCAGCGGCACCATGTCTCAAACCGGCATGCTGGACGCGGACGCCCTGCGCGCCTCGCTGGGCGGGGCCTTCCCGCCGATAGCCTGGGCGGTGCGGGGCATGCTGGGCAGCCCGATGCAGCTTCTGCTGCTGGCGGGCGTGTGCGTGGCGCCCTTCTTCGGCCTCACCTGGCTGTTCAGCCGCTTTTACAAAAAGATGCTCACGCACCTGGCCAGCACCCACGTAAGGTCAGACTACAAGCTGCGCCGCGTGGCCGCCGCCGGCAGCTTTGCGGCGCTGCTGGGCAAGGAGGCCCGCAAATTCTTTTCTACCCCCGCCTATGTGCTGAATGCCGGCATCGGCGGCCTCATGTGCCTCGCGGCCAGCGTGGCCGCCCTCGTCAAGCGCAGCGCCGTGCAGGGCTTTGTCAGCGACCTCTCCGCCCAAATAGGGATAGATTTCTCAACCCATGTGCCGCTGGTGCTTTTAGGCATTCTGCTTTTCCTGGGTTCCATAATGTACATCTCCTGCGTATCCATCAGCCTTGAGGGCAAAACCCTGTGGATTCTCAAGGAGGCCCCGGTGAAGGTGAAGGACATCTTCGCCGCCAAGGCCGGGTTCAACTTCATCGTGGCGGGCGTTATTATGCTGGTGTGCGCGCCCATGCTGGGCTGGGCCTTTGCCCTGCCGCTTGCCGAGGTGCTGGCGATGCTGGCGCTGGCGCTGCTGTTCACGCTGTACATTTCGGTGATGGGCCTGCAAGCCAACCTGTGGTTCCCCCGCATGGACGCCGACAACGAAACCGTGGTTATCAAGCAAAGCGCCAGCGTGTTTGTAACCATGCTGCTGGGGTTTTTGGCCCTGGTGCTGATGGCGGGCCTTTACATCCTGATGGCCGTTTTGGGCGCGGGCGCCTTCCTGCTGTACGCCATTGCCGCCGCCGCGCTGCTGGCGGCGCTGAACGCGCTGTTCATCGCCCTGCTGGGCACGGTGGGTAAAAGGCAGTTTGCCGAATTATAGTTTTGGGGGCGTCCCCAAGGCGCTGTTTATTGTAACGATTGCTGCAGCACAGCGCAACATCTTAATCCAGCACGTCTTAACCCAGCCACGTCATTGCGGGCTTGACCCGCAATCTAGGTCAGCACTGATTTATTTAGATAGCCTGTCATCCTGAGCGTAGCGAAGGATCTTTCCCTTCGTATAAAAGCAAACTTTCCGACTCAAAGATTCTTCGCTTCGCTCAGAATGACAATAAATCAGTGCTTACCTAGACGGGGAGGAATCAATATGGGGACATGGGAATACCTTCTTCTGGCGGCGCTGCTGGCGGTTTTGATTGCGCTCTTCACCCGCTTCCATCCGACGCGAACGGCAAAAATAGCGGATAATCTATACGCCGTAAACTGTGCGTTTGTCAATTTTTATGCCTACCAAAACGAAGCCGGCATCGCGCTGTTCGACGCGGGCGCAAGCGCCGGGGCGGCCCGGCGCGGCCTGGAAAAGCTGGGCTTATCGCCGGAGGATGTCACGCGCGTATTCCTCACGCACACGGATTTCGACCACAGCGGCGGCTTGTCCGCTTTCCCGAATGCCGAGGTTTTCATATCCGAAGCCGAGGAACAGATGATTAACGGCGAAACCACCCGGCGCGGCTTCATGCGCAACAAGCTTGCGCATCCGCATAAAACGCTGCAAAACGGCGAAACAATCAAACACGGCGATGCGTCCGTCAAGCTGATACTGACGCCCGGGCACACTCCCGGCTCCGCGTCGTACCTGATAGACGGGCGCGCGCTTGCAACCGGCGATTTGCTTCGCCTGACGAGAAGCGGCGCTGTCAAGCCCTTCCTGCGGCTGATGAACAAAGACCACAAGCAAGACGCGCAAACCGTAGAGGGCATGCGCGAAAATCTGGGGCAGGCTAAGTACATTCTAAGCGGCCATACGGGAGTTCTGATGAGGGAAAACGTATGCCGCAAATAATGACTTCAATGTTCAACGTGCTGGTGGGGCTTGTGGCCCCGCTGGCCGTTTTGCTGTATTTTCTGGTGAAGCGGCGGTCTCTGGCGCTGCCCTTTTTGGTGGGCGTGCTCACCTTCCTGTGCAGCCAGGTGCTCACGCGCCTGCCGCTGATGCAGCTATTGGCCACGCAGGGCTGGTATCTGGCCTTCGCCGGGGCGAGACCGGCGCTGTTCGCCCTATTAACGGGCCTTTCGGCCGGGCTGTTTGAGGAACTGGGCCGCTTTGTAGCCATGACGCTGATGAAGCGCAGCCGGGGCTGGGGCGAAGGCATGGCCTTCGGGCTGGGGCACGGCGGGCTGGAGGCCGCGCTCATCGGCCTGAACAACCTGCTGCTCATTCTGCTGTACCAGCCGCTGCTGCTGGCCGATACGCCCTTCAACATCGCCCTGGCCGGCATCGAGCGCATCTTCGCGGTGATGGCCCACCTGGGCTTCAGCCTGATGGTGATGCGGGCCGTGGCCGGCAAGAAGCCCCTGTGGCTGATAGTGGCCATCCTGCTGCACGCCGGGCTGGACGCCGGCATCGGGCTGTTGTCTTTGGCGGGCCTCGGCATTTATGGCATCGAGGTCTTTATCGCGCTGTGCGGGCTGGGGCTGCTGGCCTTTGCGCTTTGGTGCCGCCGGGCGTGGTGGCCAAATGGCCGGGGCGCCCAAGAGGGTATCCCTAATACTACTCTCTGACTGAAATGACCCGCTCAGGTGTTTGTCATTTCAGTCAGAGAGTAGTTAAAGCTTATATGCCGTATTCTTGCGCTACCGCACCCCGCCGCCGCCGCCGCCGGAGCCGCCGGAGAACCCGCCGCCCCCACCGGAGAAGCCGCCGCCACCGCCGCCAAAGGCGGTGCCGGAGTGCGCCGCGTTGTAGCCGGCGCGGTAACCGCTGTAGGCCGCGTGGCCGTAGCCCCGGGCAATGCGGCTGAGCATATAGAAATCAAAATAGGAGAGGTTCGTGTAGCCGAGGTCGCGGGCCATCTGGGTGAAGTAATCCGGGTACAACTGCTCAAACTGCCCGGCCACCTCGTCCGCCATGCCGAACATCTGGGCGAACACCAGATATTCGTCCCACAGCTGCACCTCGCGGGCCTGCCGCTCGTTGATGATGGTGAAATCCTTGAGGTATTTCTTGAAGCCGAACATGCCCTGGGTCAGGCGTTCGCCCTCGGGGCTCATCACGCTGCGGGTGGTGTTCACCAGCCCGAAGAACACCTTTGCCGGCACGTCCACCAAGGCGCCCATGGCCCGCATATGGGCTTTGCCCTCGCTTTTGCAGTGCTCCAGCCAGCCTTCCACCTGCTCGTAGCGTTTGCGGCTCCACTTTTCAAATTCCTTGCTCTGCAAAATTTGGTCAGCTCCGGCGGCGGCCATCAGCATGCCGTACAGCTCCCACTCCTCGGGGGGCATATCCGGCCGGGCGGCGTACAGCTTGATGGCGTCCTCCTCCTTGCTGGAAAAGAAGCCGTTTTGCTGGTGCTTCACCAGTTCCACCTGCCGCGAGCGTATCCAGCGCAGCAGGTAGGCCCCGATGATGTCCCCCTCGTTTTGCAGCTGGTGCAGCTCTTCCAGCCGGGTGTAGGTGGCGGGCAAGCTGCCGCCCCAGGGCAATTCGCGGCTGTAGGGCGCGTCGCGGTATTCGGGCTTCATGCTGCGCAGAGAGAAAACGCCCCCCTTCCCGCGGCCCACCGCGGCGGCCACAATGGCCGCCACGCCGCCCATCACCAGCAGGGGGAAAACAAGCCCAAAGATATTGCCAAATCCTCCAAAGATGTTGCCAAATCTCTTAAAATACACCGCAAATTCGTCATCCTGCCCCGCGCCGTCCTGGCCGGGGTCGGCCTCATTCGCGCCGGGCGCAGCGGGGCCGTCCTGCACATAGCTGCTGCCCTCCAGCACACGGGCCTTCAGGTCTTCAAAGTTTTCGTCGCGGGCCACCGCCGGGCTGAACATCCCCTCGGCAAACTGCACCAGCACGCCGAAATAGTTCCCCTGGGGGAAATTCTGCGTGGTGTAGGCCTGCACCTCGCCATCGCGCACCCAAATCTCGCCTTCGGTGCCGCCGGCCCACACGCCGGTGTTCTGGGTGGTGAAGGTCTGCCCATCGGCCTTGATGGTGATGTCCACGCGGCCGATGTCTCCGGAAAAGTTCCGCAGGAACACCTGATAAATGACTTCGGCGTCGTTGTAGTGCTTCACCATATTGGTCAGGCGGTACTGCACGGTGAATTTGTGCCGCCCGTAGCTGCCAAGGCCCCAGCAAAGCTCGTAGCCGTCGCTGCGCATAACCATGCCGCACTTGCCGGCCTTCTCGTCAAACGAGGCGTTCACATCCCATTCGCCGACGTTCTCGAAGGGCTGGCCGTCCTCGAACACAGCGAAGCCCGAAAGCGTCTGTTCATCGAAATTCACCCGCTCGAGGTACATCTCCGTACCCTCGTCGGCGCTCATGTCCCACACCTCGGTCACCAGGGCCGAGCCGTCCCGCTCAAGGTTTACGGTGATGGCCACACTGCTGTATTCCGTTGCCGCGTGAACGGTGAGCGGCGCACACAGCAGCACCAGCAGCAGGGCCAACAGGCTCGCCGCCAAACATTTTTTCTTCATCGCAATTCCTTCTTTGCTCTGCCTAGCGGGCCATGGTGGGCATGGCCGCCTTGGCGGGGTCTTCCTGCAAATAGTCCCGCACGGTGAAGCCCAGCCCGCCGGCCAAAAGGCTGCCGGGCAGGCTGCGCACCAGGCGGTTGTATTTGGTGACGGTATCGTTGTACACCATGCGGCTCATGCGCACATTATCTTCATAGCTGCGCACGCTGTCCATGGTTTTCAGGTACACGCTGTTGGCTTTAAGGTCAGGGTAGGCTTCGGCCAGGGCGTTCACCCGGCCAAGGCTTTGCGCCAGCATGGCCTCCTGGCCGTCTACCTCCGCCGCGCTGGACTTTGGGCCCACGCCCCGGCGTGCGGCAATGGTGTCCATAATGGTTTTGTACTCCTGGTCGGAATAGGCCTTGGTCAAATCGGCCAGGCTGTTCAGGGCGTCCCAGCGGCTGGCCTGCTGCACGCCTATCTGGCTGAGAGAATTGCTCACCAGTTCCTCGGCGTGCACCAGCTTCTTCTGCCCGCCCACAAACCAGGCCACGGCCGCCACCACCAGCACCACTACCACCAGCACAATTATCAATATAACGCTTCCCAGTCCAAACATCTCGCTCTGCCTCCTTAGCGACGGGTTGCCGCTTATTTGAATAGTTTTATATAAGAATTGTGTGTTTCGCTTACCGTAAAAAGTATATCACAGCAAGCCCTTGCAGCACAATGCCGTAAAAGCCTTGAAATAAATCCCTTAATCGTCGAACTCAAAATTAGACGGCCCAAGCTATGACCTTATTTGGCATCGTAAATGCGTGAATCCATATTGAACATCAGTTTCCAGCCTTCCTCTGCCCGCGTCCAAAATGAAGTGACATAGAATTTCCCTGATAAATCGCTGTCCTGTTCTTCGGCAACGGTGGTTACAACGTAGTGTAAACCAACACAGTTTTCGTCAGCATGGGTAATGGCCATCTCTGTAATTTCAAAATGCTTCAAATTGAAATCACCGATAAAGCCCGCATATTCTGCGCCGGTGCATTTTAAGCCGCCACATATCATCACTGCGTCAGGGCTTACCAACTGTTGAAATATTGGCACATTCCGAGCGATTACCGCATTCCACATATCATTTTCTTTTGCCATTATCAATAAGCCGTTATCAATGATTATTGTCATTCTGAGCGAAGCGAAGAATCTTTGAGTTGGATAATGCACGGCTACACGAAGGGAAAGATCCTTCGCTTCGCTCGGGATGACAAGCAGGCTGGATTATTCATCGCTTGCCTAGTTAATTACAAGCCCTCGGCTGCTTCCCCTGCTCGGCGGGCTTTTTCATGGTGAGGGAAATACGCTTTTTGGCCTCGTCCACGGCCAGCACCCACACGGTGACAATGTCTCCCACGCTCAATACGTCCGCCGGGTGCTTGATGAAGCGCCCGGCAGCTATCTGAGACACGTGCACCAGCCCGTCCTGATGCACGCCGATGTCCACAAAAGCGCCGAAATCGATGACGTTGCGCACGGTGCCCGAAAGCTCCATGCCGGGCTTTAAATCGCTCATTTCCAGCACGTCGCTGCGCAGAAGGGGCGGGGGCAGGCTGTCGCGTATGTCCCGCCCGGGGCGCAAAAGCTCGGCGATGATGTCCGCCAGCGTGGGCTTGCCTATGCCCAGTTCCTCGGCCAGGCGGCCCATGCCCAGCTCCTTGGCCTTGCCCGGCAGGGCGGCTATGGCCTCGGCGCCAATGTCTTCGGGTGAAAAGCCGCACAGCGCCAGCAGCTTTTCGGCGGCGGCGTAGCTTTCGGGATGCACGGCGGTGGCGTCCAGCGGGTTTTTCGCGCCGGGCAGGCGCAAAAAGCCCGCGCACTGCTCAAAGGCCTTGGGGCCAAGCTTGGCCACCTTCAAAAGTTCCCGGCGGGCCTTGAAAGGCCCCTCGGCCTCGCGCCGGGCCACGATGTTCTTCGCCGTGGCGGCCGAGAGGCCGGCCACCCGCTCCAGCAGCGGCGCCGAGGCGGTGTTCAGCTCCACGCCCACGGTGTTCACGCAGTCCTCCACCACGCCGTCCAGCTCGGCGGCCAGGCGGGCGGGGGGCATATCGTGCTGGTACTGGCCCACGCCCACGGCCTTGGGGTCTATCTTCACCAGTTCGGCCAAGGGGTCTTGCATACGGCGCGCGATGGACACCGCGCTGCGCAGGTTCACGTCGAACTGGGGAAACTCCTGCGCCGCCAGCTTGCTGGCCGAGTACACGCTTGCGCCGGCCTCGTTCACCACCATGTACTCCACCTGTGTTCCCTCGGCGGCCAGGCCGCGCAGCAGCCCCACGGCGAAAAGCTCGGTCTCGCGCCCGGCGGTGCCGTTGCCAATGGCAATCACCTCCACGCCGTGCTTCTTGATAAGCGCCTTCGCCACGCGCCCGGCCTCGGCTATTTTCGCCTCGCCCGCCGCCACGGGGTAAATAACGGCGGTGTTCAGCACGCGGCCGGTGGCGTCCACCACGGCCAGCTTGCAGCCCATGCGGTAGCCGGGGTCCATCCCCATGGCCACCTTGCCCCTGATGGGCGGCTGCAAAAGCAGTTGGCGCAGGTTCTGGCCGAAAACCTTTATCGCGCCCTCGTCGGCCCGCTCGGTCAAGTCGGCGCGCAGTTCGGTGGAAAGGGAGGGGTGCAAAAGGCGGGCGTAGCCGTCCTCGGCGGCCAGGCGCACCTGCCCGGCGGCGGCGCTTTGGTTTTTTAAAACGCCCCGCAAAATAATGTCCATGGCGCGGGCGGCCTCCACGGCCACGTTCACCTTCAGCACCTTCTCGTTTTCGCCCCGGTTCACGGCCAAAATGCGGTGCCCGGCCATGCGCTTGGCCGGCTGGCTAAACTCATAATAAAGGCTGTAGGTCTGCTTTTCGTCCAGGGCTTCGCCGCCCTTGGCAAGGCCGCTTTCCACCACGGCGTGCGCGGCGTAAAAGGCCCGCAGGCGGGCGCGCAGGCCGGCGTCGTCGCTGAAATCCTCGGCCAGCACGTCCCTCGCGCCGGCCAGGGCGGCCTCGGCGTCGGGCACTTCCTTTTCGGCGTCCACGAAGGCCTGGGCCAGGGCCAAAGGCTCGTCGCCGGGGCGCTGCTCCAGCAGGCGGGCGGCCAACGGCTCCAGCCCGCGCGCGCGGGCCACGCTGCCGCGGGTTTTGCGCTTGGGCTTGTAGGGGCGGTAGATGTCCTCCACCTCGGCCAGGGTGGCCGCCGCTGCCAGCGCGGCGGCAATGGCCTCGGTCATCTTGTCCTGCTCGGTGATGGACGCCGCCACCTCGCCCTTGCGGGCCTCGAGGTTGCGCAGATAGCCAAGGCGCTCGCTCAGCTCGCGCAGCACCTGGTCGTCCATGCTGCCGGTGGCCTCCTTGCGGTACCGGGCAATGAAGGGGATGGTGTTGCCCTCGTCAATCAGGGCGATGGCGGCGGCCACGTTCGCCTCGATGAGGGAAAACTCTTTGGCCAGTGCTTTGGGAAAATCCATGCTGTGTTTACTCTCCGCTTTCCTTGAATCGTTTGTCATTCTGAGCGAAGCGAAGAATCTTTTAGCTCCGGCAATTCGATTGGCCAAAGATTCTTCGTCGCCTCGCTCCTCAGAATGACAGGTAAACTTTTAGATGTCAGAAGGTACTAATTTATCGTGCACGCCGCTTCAATGATTGGCCTAAGGTTATCCTTATCTGTCCAATCAGAATTGCCCCCCATTGCCTGCATTAACGCCGATTCCCACGGTTCATAATCAGCAGGGTTCTTTTTGGAAACCGCTTTTTTCAGCATTGCGCATAACGCTCGGTCTGTAAACGACATACCCTCCTCATTCCATGCCCCACGGCAGTAAAAGAATGCTATCGATTCCAAATCGCCACTGAAATGCCGCTTGCGCATTTCGTCCATGGCCTTTTCGTCGTATGGGGAAGCGCCCACCGCGAATACCATTATCTTTTTATCCTTTAATTTTTCATAGTGCTTTTTTATGAACGATAATCCCGATATGCCGCCCGCATAAATGCCGCCGCCTAAAATTATTACTTCATGCCCCCGCATCTGGTTTATATCGGCAAGCTTTGTTTCAAAAACATCGCAGGACAACTCCTCAGCCAACCAATCGGCATATTTCTTTGTGGAACCATATTTTGATTGATAAAGAACCGCCGTTTTCTTCATGTTATCTTCCCCTCTTCTTCTCGGTTTTCCGCCTCTCGCTTGCGATTGCGCGCAACGCTTAATGCGACGTAAGCCGCCAGCACCGCCAGCGCCGCCAGGCTGACGGCCGCGCCCACGGCGAGGCCCGGCGTTTGGTATCTGAACACGATTTCATTCTCCCCCGCAGGGGCGCGCACGGCCATCATCCCGCCGCTCACGCGCAGCACCTCGGCGCCCTCGCCGTTCACCGTGGCGGTGAAGCCCTCATCGTATGGCACGGCGAAGAACACGAGGTTCTCGCGCGCCATGTCTATATGGCAGGTGAAGCCCGAGGCGTCGTAATAGGTGGCGTAGGAGGATTCCTGCCGCCGCGCGTCGCAGTCCTCGGTGTAGCGGGTGTAGCCGGTCGCCTCGTAATCATAGTATCCGCCCGCCTCGCCGTTTTCCCCGGCGGCGTCCGCCTGCCAGCTTACGGCGGCCCCACCGGCAAAAAGCTCCGCGTGGGCCGCCTGCTGCTCGTCCGTCAGGCCGATGGCCCGCACCAGCATGGGGGCGCGCTCGCTCTCGGCAATGCCCTCAAGGTAGCGCATGGGCACATACTGGCTGTAGGTGAAGCCCAAAGGCACGAAGTTTTCGTTCTTGTATATCGTGAAGGGGCCCCTTGTGTCGTAGTAGCTGAAGCCCTCGGTGCCCGAGGCGCTGAGGAAGCTATCTACATGGGCGTGGGGCATGATGGTGTACTTTACGCTCAACAGCCCGCGCAGCGCGTAGTTCGCGGTGTCCGGCTTCGAGGACACGTCCCGCGTGACGCCCAGCATGGGGTAGAACTCCATGATGGAGGGGGACACCACCGAGTTGAAGTTTTGCAGGCCGCTTTTGTTCACCCACAGGCCCAGGTTGTCGTTGTCGCCGCCGTAGGTGTCTATGCGGTAAAAGCCCTCGTCTTCGGGCAAATCCAGCTGGGCGCTGCCGTCGTACATCTGCGCCTTGTAGTTGGCGTCGCGCTCCCACTGCACAAATTTGCCAAGGGAGATGTGAATGACCGAGTACAGCACCGAAAAGCCCATCACCGCGCCCAGCAGCAGCGGGGCGAAGCGCACCCGGCCCCGCCAGTTCCGCCACAGGAAGGCCAGCACCCCAAGGCCAAAGGCCGCCGTGAGGATGGTGAGCCAGAACTTGGAGGCGTACTCCGCCACGCCCAGCTTCCAGCCCCCGTCCACCTCGGTGGGCACCAGCCCGAACAGCGCGAAAGCCCCGATGCCGATGGCCACGGCCTTGATGCCCCACCACAGGTTGATATCGGCGTCCTCCAGCGCGCGCAGGGTGGCCAGCGCCGCGATAAGCACGGGCATATAGTACCAGCGGGCGTAGTAACTGGCGTTGAAGGCGTAGTAGCTGGAATTTAGTATGGGCACCAGCGCCATAACCAGGCTGGCGGCCAGCAGCCGCCGCACCGCGCCGCGCCGCGCGCGGCAGTAGGCAAACACCCCGGCCATGCCCACGATGGGCATGAAGAAGCTCATACTGGTCCACTTGATGGCGCCGTCGGTGAAAACGTTCGGCAGATAGGGCGGGTCCGGCGGAAGGAACATTGAGGCGATGATGGAAAAATACTGCTGCGCCCGGCCGAAAATCAGCACGTTCATGCCGCTGGCAAAGTTGTCTGTTCGGGGGTTCTGAATCAGGTTGTAGAAGGCGGGCAGGGCCAGCACCATGCCGATGCCCAGCCCCAGCACGGCCTCGAAGGCCAGAACCCCCAGCTTGCCCCAGCGGAATTTGTAATCGTCTGACAGCACCTTGATGAAGAAATACAAAATAGCGAAGGTGACGTTGCCCAAAAAGAAGAAGTAGTTGTTCAGCAGCGCAAGGCCCACAAAGAGGGCGAAAAGCCCCCGCCGCCCCTCGTACATGAAATTGTCCATGGCCCACAGCATCAGCGGAAAGATAATGGCGGCTTCCAGCATATGGTTGAAAAAAATATTGTACACGTTGATGCCGCTGAAAGCGTACACCAGGCCGCACACCACGGCCATGTTGCGGGTTTTGGCATAGCGCGAAAGGTACAGGCAGCCGCTCGCCGCCAGGCAGCCGAACTTTAAAAGGAACAGCGGCGCCATCAGGTAGGGCAGCCAGCGGCTGGGGAAGGGCAGCGTCAGCCACAAAAAAGGTGAGCCGAGGTTGTAGAAGGAATAGCTGTTCACCACCGAGGAACCGAGGTCTGTGGCCCAGCTCCAGGTGCCGCTTTGCGTGCGCAAAAAGTTTTGCACATAGTAGTAGAAGGGTATCTGCTGGGAGTTATAGTCCCCGCAGTAGAGGAAAAATCCCTTGTCCACAATCAAAAAGGGCACAAGAATGGCCGCCGCGCCCGCCGCGCCCAAAATAAAGGCCAGCGCCACGCCGTTCATGCCCGGCTGCTTTTGCAGGCGCGAGGGGTACAGCGGCGCGCCGCCTCTCAATATTTTCAGGGCCTTTGTCATGCTAGCCTCCAACACGCGCTGGGCTTTGCGGCGCGTTTTGTGGTATACTTTGTTTCGAGGTGACACCATGGAAAAAGAGTGCTACGCGCTGTGCGCACTGCTGAGCCGAATGAAGTACATCACCCGCTGGGGGCTGATGCGCGCCTCGCGGGCCGAAAGCCTGAGCGAGCACGTGGCTGAGGCGGCCATTATCGCCCACACGCTGGCGCTCATCGCCGCCGATATACTGGGCGACGCCGAGGTGCGGCCCGAAACCGTGGCCGTGGCGGCGCTGTACCACGACGCCTCGGAGATACTCACGGGGGACATGCCCACCCCGGTGAAGTACAAAAGCGAGGCGCTGAAAACCGCCTACAAGGCCCTGGAACGGGAGAGCGCCGAGAGCCTGGCCCTGCTGGCGCCGCCCCCCCTGCGCGAACCCCTGGCCGGCTACCTCACGGGCGGCGCGCTGCGCGCCGGGGAGAAGAAGCTGCTGAAAGCGGCCGACCGCCTGTCCGCCCTCATCAAGTGCCTTGAGGAGGAGGCTTCGGGCAACACCGAGTTCGCCGCCGCCAAGGCCCAGCAGCAGGCGCTTTTGCGGGATATGGCCTGCCCCGCCGCCGATTACTTCATGACCCACCTGCTGCCCTGCTACGAGAGAAACCTGGACGAGCTGACACGCACGGTAAATGCCGGCTAAGAATCAAAACATGTTGTCATTCTGAGCGCAGCGAAGAATCTTTCCCTTCGTTTTGATGTCATTCTGAGCGCAGCGAAGAATCTTGCCCTTTATATATTAATAAGTTTTCCGACTAAAGATTCTTCGCTGCGCTCAGAATGACAGTACATATTCAAAATGACAATAATTCATCGCTTGCCTAAGCATTATACCTGTAGGCCAGCTCGGCCAAAGCCGCAAGGTCGGTGTACCAGGTGAGGCCCACGGCCTGCCGGCGCAGCGCGGCGGCCCCCGAAAGGCCCCGCATGGCGGCGGCGGCCACTTTGCGGGCCTCGCGCATGGCGCGTTCTTCGCCCTTCAGCTCTATCATGCCGCGCACTTGCTCGTCCAGCGCCGCCAGGCGGGCGCGCAGCGTGGGCGGCGCGGGCGGCGCTTCGCCGCGCAGCGCGGCGGCCACCCGGCCAAAAATGAAAGGGTTGCCCATCGCCGCCCGGCCTATCATCACTCCGTCGCAGCCGGTTTCCCGCAGGGCAAAAAGGGCGGCCTCGGGGCCGTCCACGTCCCCGTTGAACAGCACGGGAACGGACACGGCGCGTTTGATTTCGGCCACGGCGGCGTGGTTCACGCCAGGGCTGTACTGGGCTGCCCGCGTGCGGGCGTGCACCGCCAGCAGCTGCACGCCGGCGTCCTCGCAGCGTTTTGCCACCTCCGTGCCGGTCATCGTCTCGTCGTCCCAGCCAATGCGCATCTTCGCGGTGACGGGCCGCCCAGAGGCCCGCACCGCCGCTTTCGCGAAGGCGCCGGCCAGCGCCGGGCTGCGCATCAGCGCCGCGCCGGCCCCGTGCCCCGCTATTTTGGGGGCCGGGCAGCCCAGGTTGAGGTCCAGAAAATCATATTCCTCGCCCTCGATGAGGGCCACGGCCTCGGACAGCACCTCGGGCTCGGCGCCGAAAAGCTGCACGCCGTAGGGCGTCTGCGGCGCGTCGGGGCCATTCGCGCCGCGCAAAAGGGCAAAGCTTTTCTTGTCTCCCATGGCAAGGGCCTTGGCGCTCACCATCTCGCTGACGGTGAAAACGGCCCCGTGTTTGGCGCACAGGCGGCGCATGGGCGCGTCCCCCACTCCGGCCATGGGCGCCAGCGCGGCCCCCAGCCCCAATACCACCGGCCCAATGCGCAAATGCCTTGCCCTCCCCAACCATCTATTGCTACTATACGGTCACTATTATAATCCAAACCATAGGTACATACCAAGTAAACGATGCAGAACGCGGAAACCATCCCTATAGGGACGCCATTCATGGCGTCCCTGCAAAGCGGTGTGATGCAGAACGCTAACATCATACCACAAAAGCCAAAACTGTGGTATATTGTTGCAGAAGGTTTTGCAGGCTTAGCGCACAAGTTATACGCCCCACCGATAAGGAGACGCCATGAAACTGCTGGTATTGGACGGCAACAGCATCCTGAACCGCGCCTTTTACGCCATCAAGCTGCTCACCACGAAGGACGGGCTTTACACCAACGCCATCTACGGCTTCATGAACATCCTTTTGAAGCTGGAAGGCGCCGAAAAGCCCGATGAGGTGGCCGTGGCCTTTGATTTGCCCGGCCCCACCTTCCGCCACAAGATGTACGAGGGCTACAAGGCCAAGCGCAAGGGCATGCCCGAGGAACTGGCCGCCCAGCTTCCCATATTAAAGGAACTGCTGGCCCACCTGGGCTATGTGGAGGTGTGCCGCGAGGGCTACGAGGCCGACGACATTTTGGGCACCCTGGCCGCCGCCACTGAAAAGCGGGGCGACGTTTGCCTCTTGGCCACGGGGGACCGCGACGCCCTGCAACTGGTGGACGGGCAGATTACCGTGCTGCTTACCACCACGCAGATGGGCCGGGGCGAAACCACGCGCATGGATTTGCCCGCCCTGCGGGAAAAGTACGGCGTGGAGCCGAAGCAACTGATTGAAACCAAAGCCCTCATGGGCGACGCGTCGGACAATATCCCCGGCGTGCCCGGCGTGGGAGAGAAAACCGCCTTCGCGCTCATCAAGCAATTCGGCAGCATGGAGGGCGTATACCAAAACCTCGAGGACGAGAGCATCAAGGATGGGCTGCGGCAAAAGCTGCTGAACGGCAAAGAAAGCGCCGAAATGAGCCGCAAACTGGCTGAAATAGACTGCGCAGTGCCTGTGGATACCGCCCCCGGCGCCTACCAAAAGCGCGCGCCGAACGCGGCGGCGGCCTCGGCCCTGCTCTCCCGGCTGGAGATGGTTTCCATCCTTGGCCGCCTGGGCCTTGAGGCCCTGCCCGCCGCACCGGGCGCCGAGGCCAAGGCCCTGCCCGACTTGGCCGCCGCCCCCCTGCCGGAGGGGCTTTGCGGCATGGTGTTCATGGCGCCGGTGAAGGGGAGCGTGCGCGAGGGCTGGGCCATTGTGCCCGCCGGCGGGGAAACGCTCTATTTCGCCGAGGCCGGCGAGGCCGCGCTTTTGGCCCTTCTGCGCAACGAAAAAGCCTACAAGCGGGCCTTCGGCACAAAGGAACTGCACCGCCTGGCCCTGGCCGGAAACGGCCAAAAAAGCCCCGCCCAAAGCCTTGTGTTCGACGCAAAGCTGGCCGCCTACCTCTTAAACCCCGCGGCCAGCGCCTACACCGTGGCAAGCCTCGCGGCGGAGTACGGCGCGGCCCCCGCCTTCGCCTGCCCCGAGTTTCCCGAGGCCCCGCTGCTGGAACCGCTGTTCCGCAAGCTGGCGGACGAAGTGAAAGCCGCCGGCATGACGAAGCTGCTCAGCGACATTGAGCAGCCCCTGGCCGAGGTGCTGGCCAGCATGGAGCTGTATGGCATTGCGCTGGACGCCGCGGGCCTGCGCGCCTTTGGCGACGAGCTGGCCGCCGAGCTGGAAAAGCAACTGGCCTTTATCTACGAGGCCGTGGGCTACGAATTCAACCTCAACAGCCCCAAGCAATTGGCCGAGGCCCTGTTCGGCAAGCTGGGCCTGCCCCCCGGCAAGAAAAACAAGAACGGCTACAGCACCGACGCCGAAACCCTTGAGGGCCTGCGCAAGCTGCATCCGGCGGTGGACGGCATCCTGCTTTACCGCACCTACCAAAAGCTGAACTCCACCTATGTGGAGGGCCTTTTGAAAGCCCAAGGGCCGGACGGGCGCATCCATTCCAGCTTCAACCAAACCGAGGCCCGCACCGGGCGCATCTCCTCGCTGGAACCCAACATGCAGAACATCCCCGTGCGCACCGAGCTTGGCAGCCGCCTGCGGGCCTTCTTCGTGGCCCCGAAGGGGGAGGTGCTGGCCGACGCGGACTACAGCCAAATCGAGCTGCGCATCCTGGCCCACATCTCGAAGGACGAGGCCATGCGCCAGGCCTTCCTCACCGGGGAAGACATCCACCGCGCCACCGCCGCCCGCGTGAACGGCCTGCCCCCCGCCATGGTGACGCCCCGGCTGCGCAGCGCGGCCAAGGCCGTCAACTTCGGCATCGTGTACGGCATCGGGGCCTTCAGCCTTTCTAAGGATATCGGCGTCACGGTGCGCGAGGCCCAGGAATTCATCGACAATTACCTCGCCAGCTTCCCCGGCGTGAAGCATTACATGGACGAAACCGTAAACTTTGGCCGCCGGCACGGCTATGTGGAAACACTCTACGGCCGCCGCCGCCCCCTGCCGGAGCTTGCCAGTTCGAACCGCAACGTCGAGGCCCTGGGCAAGCGCATGGCCCTCAACACCCCCATTCAGGGCACCGCGGCCGACATCATCAAGCTGGCCATGATACGCGTGTGGCGGCGTTTGCGCACCGAGCACCTCGCCGCGCGGCTGATTCTGCAAGTGCATGACGAATTGATTGTGGAAGCGCCGAGGGCCGAGGCCGAGACGGTTTCCCGCATATTGCGGGAGGAGATGGAGGGTGCGGCCAGCCTTGCCGTGCCGCTGGACGCGGACGTCCACCTCGGCGGCAACTGGCTAGACGCGAAGGGGTAACTTGCGATAAATTGACCCCATTCTGAACCGAACCTGTCATTCTGAACGAAGTGAAGAATCTTGGGAGCCTTTATGAAGCCTTATTCCATCCACGACATGCCCGGCGAATTTGTGGAAAGCTACGGCAAGGGCGACATCACCCTTGCCCTCAGCGCCCTTGCAGGCGGCGAAAGGCTGAACGTGAGCCTTGAAAGGCTGCCCCCCGGCGGCCACAGCGCCAAATACCACGCCCACTCCCGGCAGGAGGAGTTTTTCTTCATCCTTTCCGGCAGCGGCGTGCTGCGCACGGCGGAGGGCGAACGGCCGGTGAAAGCGGGAGACTTCATGGCCAAGCCCGCCTCCCCCGCCTTCGATAATCCCCACAACTTTTTCAACCCCGGCCCGCAAACGCTGGAAATACTGGATATTGAGCTATTGGATGCCGGCGACGTGGCCTACTACCCGGACGAAGACGTTTACTATCTTCGCGGCGGCCGCCCGGCCTTTTCGGGCGGCAACGCCCTGCGGCGCTGGACGCCCGAGCCGGACGTTGACGGCGAAAACGCCGATGGCTGAGAAAGGCCGCGCGCTCTGCTTCGAGCCGCTGGGCCCCGCCCGGCTGGACGCCTGCGCCGCCATCGCGGCCACCGCGCCCGACCCATGGAGCCGGGACGCGCTGGCCCGCGCGATGGACGACGAAAGCCATCCCTGCTTCGTGGCCCTGGCCGGGGATGAGCCTCTGGGCTTCGCCTGTTTTTTGGCCTTGGGGGACACCGCCGATTTACAGCTTATCGCCGTGCGTGAGGACGCGCGCCGCCAGGGCGCCGCCGAAGCCCTGCTGCGGCACTGCCTGCCGCAATTGGCCGCGCGGGGCGCGGCGCGCGTGCTGCTGGAATTGCGCCAAAGCAACGCCGCCGCCCTGGGCCTGTACCGCAAGCTGGGTTTTGAGGAACTGGCTAAGCGCCCCGGCCTGTACCAAAACCCCGCCGAGGATGGCATTTTGATGGGCAAGGATTTGGGCGCCATGCCGAAAGTGCCCGCGCGCAAACCCATTCGCCTGAAAGACCATGATTATTCACAGGCCGGGTGTTATTTTATCACCATCTGCACCAAGAACAAGCAGAGAACCCTTGCGCGAATCGTAGGGGACGCCGCCCTCGGCGTCCCGCGCACACAGCTTACCGGCATCGGTACGCTGGTAAAAAAGCGCATTGAACACATCAATACCATCTCGTGCAATCATTATTTAGAGCACTATGTAATTATGCCAAATCACATTCATTTGCTGATTACAATTAAACCCGGGACGCCGAAGGCGGCGTCCCCTACGAAGGCCGCAATTCCGCAGTTAATCAATTCGTTGAAGGCTTTGACGTCCAAAGAAGCCGGTCGGTCACTGTGGCAGCGCGCTTACTACGACCACATCATCCGCGATGAAGACGATTACCTGCGCATCTGCCAATACATAGACGAAAACCCGGCCAAATGGCGGGAAGACGCTTATTATACCGAAATATAAGCCGGGCGGCCCTTTCCCTCTGGGAACTCGCGCCTCAACTACAAAAACACCGCGCTGCCCCGCCGCGCAACCGGCGGTTGACAAAATACCAGGCCCTGCTGGTGGCCTTGCAACCGGCCACCCCGCTATGATGACATTACTTCAGGAAAGGAGTGTCATTCAATGAACATCGCAGACCGCATTCAAACCCTGCGCAAAGCAAAGGGCCTCTCGCAGGAGGAACTGGCGGACAAGCTGGGCGTGTCCCGGCAGGCCGTCTCCAAATGGGAAAGCGAGCAAAGCATCCCCGACATCGACAGAATCATCATCATGAGCGACTTCTTCGAGGTGACCACGGACTACATCCTCAAAGGCATCGAGGCGGAAAAGCCGGCGGCGGGGCGCTGGGACGCCAAGCTCTTTGCGGGCGTCGCCACGGGCCTCAACTTCATCGGCCTCATCCTCGCCTGCGCGGTGTGGTACGAAAATCAAACCGCCACGGCGCTGGTGCTCGGGGCCGTGGTTATGCTGGTGGGCTGCCTCAATTTCGCCATCGGCCAGTCCGCTGCGGCGCGGAACGCCGAAAAGGCGAAAGGCTTTTTCTGGACGTTCAACATCTGGATTTTATCCTTCATGCCGCTTTCGCTGGTATATAACGCGCTGTTCTCCTATTCGCTGGCGCCCTATCCGCTGCTTTTCGGCCCGTATTACATCCTGCAATACCCCGCCTTCTGGCTCGTCTACATCGGTATTTGCCTTAGCGTTACGCTTATCGAAGTGAGGAAAATGAAACAAAACCCATGAAAATTCTTGGTATTGAAACCAGCTGCGACGAAACGGCCGCCGCCGTGGTGGAAAACGGGCGCACCGTCCTTTCAAACACGGTGGCCTCCAGCGTGCAGGAACAAGCCCTCTACGGCGGCGTGGTGCCCGAAATCGCCAGCCGCCGCCACATCGAGGCCGTATCCGCCGTGGCGCAAAAGGCGCTGGCCGACGCGGGCCTCTCGCCCTCCGGGCTAGACGCCGTGGCCGTCACCGCTGCGCCGGGGCTTATCGGGGCGCTGCTGGTGGGGCTGAACTTCGCCAAGGGCCTGGCCGCCGCCGCCGATAAACCGCTGGTGCCCGTGCACCACCTGCGGGGGCACGTGGCCTCGCTCTACCTCAGCCACCCCCGCCTCGCCCCGCCCTTCCTCTGCCTTGTGGCCTCGGGCGGGCACTGCCACTATGTGCTGGCGCACAGCTACACCCGCTTTGAGGTGCTGGGCCGCACGGTGGACGACGCCGCGGGCGAAGCCTTCGACAAGGTGGCCCGCGCGCTGGGCCTTGGCTACCCCGGCGGCCCGGCCATTGCCGCCGCCGCCGAAAAAGGCAGCCCCGCCGCCTACGCCCTGCCCTCGCCCAAAGCCCCCGGCCCCTGCGACGTTTCTTTTTCCGGGCTGAAAACCGCCGCGCTGAACCTGATGAACAGCGCCCAAATGAGGGGCGAGGCGCTGGACGTACCGGGCCTTGCGGCCAGCTTCCAGCACAAGGTGGCCGATATTTTGTGCGAAAAGCTTTTTGCCGCCGCCGAGGCGCAGGGCCAAAACACCCTGTGCCTGGCCGGCGGCGTGGCGGCCAACGCCCTGCTGCGCACAATGGCCGAAAAAGAGGCCGCCGCCCGGGGCCTTGCGCTCTACCTGCCCCAGCTGCGCTACAGCGGCGACAACGGCGCCATGATTGCCGCGCAGGGCTACTATGAGTTCCAAGCCGGGCACTGCGCCGGGCCGGGCCTCAACGCCTCGGCCACCTGGCCCATGGAGGAGGATTTCAGCGAATGAGGGGCAGCGCCGCCACCGTAAAAACCCCCTTGCTGCGCGCCGGGGGCTACTCCCTGCGCCGGCCGCGCCTTGCGGCTTTTTTGTGCAGCCTGGCCGTGGCGGCGGCTTTCATTCTGCCCTTCGTTTTGCGCCGGGGCGGCATCCTCTACGTTTCCAACGACCAAGTTACCCAGCAAATACCCTTCACCCAGGCCATTGTGCGCAATCTGCACGAGGGCCACTGGCTGTACGACTTTGAGCTCGACCTCGGAAGCGGGCTTGTGGAGGGCTACGCCTGGTACAACCTTGGCAGCGTGTTCAGCCTTGTGCAGTACCTCTTTCCGGCGGAGGCAACGCCCTATCTTCTGGGGCCCATGCTCATTCTGAAATTCGGGGTGGCGGGCCTTTTCGCCTATATGTGGCTGCGCCGCGCCACCCGCACCGACCTTGCCGCCCTGTGCGGCAGCATGCTGTACGCCTTTTCGGGCCTCGCCGTCTCCAACATGGTGTTCCCCTTCGCCGACGTATACGCCCTGTTCCCGCTTTTGCCGCTGGGGATGGACTTGGCCTTCGAGGAGGGCCGCTGGGGCGGCTTTACCCTGGCCGTGGCGCTGAACGCGCTGGTGAACCCGCCGCTTTTTGTGGGGGCCGGGGTATTTATGCTGCTGTATTTCGGCGTGAAGCTGGCCCGGCGCGCCTATGCCTGGAAGCCTCGCCGCTTTGCCCAGTTGGCCGCCGAAACCGCCTGCGGGCTGGCGCTGGCCGCCGTGATACTCGCGCCCTTCGCGGCCTCGCTGGCGGGCAACCCCCGGGTGGGGGGCACGCTGGGCTTTGGCTGGGACTGGTTTTTCTACATCCCCTATCGTTACTTTGAAATTATGCGCAGCCTTGTTTTGCCGGCGGAGGTCATCCACGCCAACTCCATGCTGCTGTTGTTCGACGCCGTGTCTCCCGAGTGGTATCTGCCGATGCTGGGCACAGTTCCTCTGCTGGCCTTTGTGCTGCGGCGGCGGCGCCACTGGGCGGCGGGGCTGGTGCTGGCAAGCTTTGCCTGCATGCTGCTGCCGGTGCTCAACGCCGCGTTCTCGGCTCTCAACGCCACTTATTACACCCGCTGGCTGTACATGCCGCTGCTGGCGGCGGCGCTGTGCAGCGCGCTGTGGGCCGCGCTGGCCGCGATGTACGCAGGCTGCGTGCTTTTGTGGCGCTTTTACTACGGCTACCCGTCCTTCATCACCTACCTGCCCGCCTTTGCGGTGAACCTTGCGCTGTGCGCCGCGGGCCTTGCGGCCACGGCCTTTGCGCGGCGCGGCTGGCGGCGCGCGCCGCGCCTGGTGTGCTGCGGCGTGGCGCTGTTCGCCGTGGCCACAGGCGGCTTCAACCTTTTGTTCAACCAGGCCGAGGCCAGCGTCGCCTTTGGCGAACTGACGCGCCTGCCCGCCAATTCCATCTACGCCGCCGCCACCGTGCCCCTGCCCGAGGGGGTTTACCGCATCAACTCCCCGGTGTCGAACCTCTACTTCGGCCACGGCAGCCCTTTCAGCTTCAACAGCACCGTACCGCGCGGCGTGTTCGATTTGCAGGCCGCCTTCGGGCGGCAGCGCACCTCCATCTCCCGCATTGAGTACAGTGAGCCGGGCCTGTGGAGCCTGTTGGGCGTCGAATACCTGCTGCTGCCTCCCGGAAGCCCGGCGGACGTTTTGCCAAACCTTGAATTCTACGCCGAGGGCCAGCCCTATGACGTGTACCGCAACCCCGACGCCCTGCCTTTGGTGATGGGCTTTGACGCCGCCCTGCCCGAAGCCGCCGTGGAGGGGCTTGACAACACGCACAAGAGCATCGCGCTGCTGCACGGCCTGGTGCTGAACCCAGAGGCCGAGGCCGCGCTGGGCCTGCCGAGGCTGGGCACAGATGCGGCGGCGCTGGGCTACGCCGAGGGCGTGGCGGCCCGCCAGGCCATGGCGGCCACGGGCGTGACGCCGGGCCGCGCCGCCCTCAGCGCCCGGGTGGATATGCCCGCCGCCGGGGCGGCGCTGGTTACGCTGCCCTACGATGCCGGCTGGCGCTGCACCGTGAATGGCGAGGCCGCAACGCCTGTTCTGGCGGATTGGGGGCTGATGGCCCTGCCGCTGGACGCCGGTGATAACCTCATAGAGATGCGCTACTGGCCCGCCGGGCAAAGCGCGGGGCTGGGTTTGTGCGCCCTCGGGCTTATCGGGCTGGGGCTGATGCTGTGGCTGCCCCGCCGGGCAAAGCGCCGCCGCGCGGACGAGGCCCTGGCCGAGATGGAGCTTGCCGCCCCGCGCTGCACGCTGCGCCCCTTCCGCGAGGAAGACCTCGACGATTTCATGGCCTATCGCAATAATCTTGAATGGATGCAATACCAGAACTTCAAGGGCCTTGGGCGCGCGGCCTACCAAAAGGCGTTGCTGGGCAAGGCCACGCTGGCCGAAGGCCGGCAGTACGCCATGGTGCACAGCGCCGAGGGCCGCCTGATTGGAGACGTTTACCTGCGGCGCAGCGGCGGGGTGTACTGGGTGGGCTACACCGTGCGCCCGGAGTATGCCCGCCGGGGCTACACCGGCGAAGTGCTGGCCGCCCTATTGGCCCGCCTGAAAGAGGCCGGGGCAAAGCGCGTAATGGCCGGCGTGATGCCCGAAAACCTTGCCTCGGCAGCACTTTTGAAAAAATGCGGCTTCACCCGCAGCGGCAGCGCACAAGACGGGGAAGATTTATATTCAAAAATGCTGTAGGGGCGTCCATCCTCGGGCGCCCGCGCCCGGCAGCAGCACGCCAAAAAGGGACGCCCAGGGGGGCGTCCCTTACAAAGGCACACGGTATGCAGTTTGGCTATGGCCTGCGGGCGGCCGAGGACGGACGCCCCAACGATGATAACTCACCCTTGTTCCGGTTGACCACTGCCCTTCACAGTGCCTCATGCCAAACTTCCAGTTCTATCAGCGTGGCTTCGTCTTCGGGGGAGAAGCGGGCCACGTAGCGGCCGTTTGGGCCTGTGAATATCAGTTCGGTGCCGTTCATGCTGCGGTAGATGGAGGCGGGCCGGCCCAAGAGCGCCTCCACCTCGGCGCGGGTGGAGGCTTCGCTGAGGCCGCCGGCGGTTTCCAGCGGCAGGCGCAGGCTGGCCTTGCTGCTTTCCACCATGGCCACAAAGCAGCCCGCAAGGGGCTGGGCCGTGGCGCTGAAATTGTACAATACGGTGCGCAGCACCTGGTTGCCCCGGCGCAGGCTGGCCCCGCGCAGCCAGCCGCCCGCTTCTATCTCGCCTTCGTCGTGCAGCACCCAGCCGTTTTCAAGAAAAGCCGCCACCGGCGCGGGCAGGCTGTACATATCGCCGCCATAGCGCAGGCGGTAAAGCCATGGATCCTCCCCCAGTTCTGCCGGGGGCTGCCAGGCGCGCGCCTCGGGTGGCAGCGCCTCGGGCCTTGGCGGGGCGGCCGGAGGGCGGGTGCATTGCAGCCTAAAGGCCGTCACGCCGCCGCTGCCGCCAAATGTGAAGCGCAGCCAGGCGCCGCGCCAGGCGCCGTAGCTCAATTCGGCGGCGGTTTCGGCGTCGTCACCGTCCGGCGCGCCGCACAGGGCCAGCACCTCGGCGCGGGCGCTGCCCAGCCCAAGGCCCCCCGGCAGCCGAAGCGAGGCCGGGCCGGCGGCGTCCCCCGTCACGCCCACCACCTCGCACTCCGCCAAGGGGCGCGCGCGCTCGCCAAGGTTCGCCACGCTCAGCGTCAGGGGGCCGTCCGGCGTTTCAAAGGGCACTTCGGCGCTTTGGCCCGGCTCAAGGGCCTCCCTTTCGGAGGCCAGGGGCCGGATGCTGTGCGCGGCCAGCGCCGCGGCCGGGTAGGGCAGGGCCGCCGCCACGCCGGCCACCTCGAAGCGGAAGGCGAACACGTCGTCTCCCAGCTCCACAGGCGGCGCGGGGGCGGTTTCTTCCGGTACAGAGGCCGCGGGCTCGGATTCCGCCTGGACGGAAAGGGCCGCCGGGGCACTCGCCGAGGGCGGCGCGCCGGCAGGCCCGGCCGCAGCCGGGGCGCAGCCCGCAAGCAGGGCCGCAGCCAAAACCGGCAGCGCCCAAAGCCGTTTTTTCAAGCTTTCCCCCTTGCTCTGCGCTTAATCCACGGGGCCGGGGTTCGGATACAGGCGGTACACCACCCGGCCTACGATTTTCATCTTGTCTACAAAGGTGTTTGCCCAGTAGCGGGAATCCCAGGATTCGGCCCGGTTATCCCCCAGCACGAAATACATGTTGCCCGGAACCGTGTAGGGGCCGAAGTTACCGGCCGGTTCGCCTTTCACAAAGCCGCTGTCCAGCGGCTGGGGCTCCCCGTTCACATACACAAGGCCCTCCCGTATCTCCACTTCCTCGCCCGGCAGGCCAATAACGCGCTTGACGTAAAGCAGGGCCTCATTGTCCGGGAATTTGAAGATGATGAGGTCGTACCGCTGGGGGGCGCTGCCCACATAGGCCAGGCGCAGGCCCAGCAGCCTGTCTCCGGCGTCGATGGTATCGGCCATGCTTTGGCTGGGCACCTGGGCGCACACCAGCACCACCTGGGTGAGGAAGATGCACAACACCAGCGCGATGAAGAGCGCCGCCAGCCCTTCCAGCAGCAGCCCTTCCCGGCGGCGCTTTTCCAGCAGCTTGCCGTAGGCGGCTTCCAGCTTGCCGGGGCCCTCGCGGGCGGGCGCGGCCTGTTCTTCGCGGGCGATTCGTGAATCGCCCCTGCGCGGCGCGCGTTCGCGGGGCGGCGGCGGGGGCGGCGAGAGGTATTGCAGGGTTTCGATGGCCTCGATGGGCGGCGGAGGCGCTTTGGGCTTGCTTTCGGCGGCGGGCCGGGCCTGGTTTTCGGGCTGTGCCGCCGGGGGCGGGCCCTCGGGTGGCGGCGGTACTATTGGGGGCGGGGTGGGGCGCGTGGCCCGCCCTGCCGCCGGGGCGCTTTGCGCCATGGCGGGCGGCGCGGCTTCCTGCGCCGCCGCGTCCGGCGCAGCCGGGCGCGGCAGGGCGGACGGCTGGCCGCCCGCAGATGCTTGTTTTGCGCTGAAACCGGCGGCGTCTTCCGGTGTTTGGGGCAATGGCCCGGCTGTTTTCTCTCCGGCTTGGCCGGGGCTTTCGCTAGCGGGTGCGGCGTGTTCCTCGCGGGCGATTCGTGAATTGCCCCTGCCGGACGGCGCGTGTTCGCGGGGCGGCGGCGGGGGCGGATGCCGAAGCGCCGGCCTCGCCGGGCGGGGCGCGGGGCGGCTGGGGCGTTGCGGCAAAGGCCCGCGCCCGCCGCGTTTTTCGTCGTCCATGGCGTAAATCCTCTTATGACTTGCGATTCGTTAATAGTATAGCATCCGGCGTGGGCGGGCCGCAAGCCGAAATTGCCAAAGACATGAAGGATTACCGCATCTGCGGCACTAAAAGTTACCTGTCATTCTGAGGAGCGAAGCGGCGAAGAACCTTTGGCTTCTTGCTTTGCAGTAGCCTAAAGATTCTTCGCTTCGCTCAGAATGACAATAAATTGGGGCGTGTTGCGCTGTGCGGCGGTGATAATTACAAGAAACAGCGCCTTTGGGACACTTCCTTTCCATCGGCTAATATTTATGATATACTGATACTGGCCCGGAGCCGGGCCGCCACCTATCGAAAAGGAGCCCTTTATGAATGAAAACGACCGCGTCATCGCCTTGCTGATAGACGCAGAGAACGTTTCTCCCAAATACATCGACGTGATTTTGGACGAACTGAGCATGTACGGCACGCCGGCCTACAAGCGCATTTACGGCGACTGGACCAGCCCCGATATGGCAAGCTGGAAGAAAAAGCTGCTGGAAACGAACCTGACTCCCATCCAGCAGTTCAGCTACACCCAGGGCAAAAACGCCAGCGATTCCTCGATGATTATCGACGCCATGGATATTTTGTACGCCCACAACTGCGACGGTTTCTGCCTTGTGTCCTCAGATTCCGACTTCACGCGCCTGGCCTCCCGCCTGCGGGAAAGCCGGATGTTCGTTATTGGTATGGGCGAGAGCAAGACCCCCGTGTCCTTCAAAAGCGCCTGCGACACGTTTAAGTACCTGGACGTGCTGCTGGAGGCCCGCCGCAAGGAGGCCGCCCAGAGTGACAAGGCCAAGCCCCGGCCCGCCAAAAAGGCCGCAAGGCCCGCCGCCAAGGCCAAGAAGGCCGCCGCGCCCGAGGCGCCGGAGCCGCCCGCCGAGCCGCCGCGCCACGGCGAGGACGTCTCGGGCTTTGTGCCCATGGAGGACATCGTCGCCCGCATCAAAAGCATCATCGAGAAGGACTCTGAGGAGGACGGCTATATGTCCCTGTCTCAGGTGGGCAGCATCCTCGGGCGCTTTTACTCCGACTTCGACACCCGCAACTACGGTTTCTCGAAGCTGCACAAGCTCATCGAGTACACCGGCGAGTTTGAGACCCGCTACGACCAAATACCCGGCGGCGGCAAGAATTTGATGCTGAAAATTAAGAACTAAAGGCAAGCGAAGGGGCGGGATGAATGGAGCCGCAGGACGAATTGAGGCGCTACTACGAAAACGAGGGGCAGGAGGATAAACGACTGGACGCTTCCGGCATCCAGCACCTGGAGTTTCTTACCGCCGCGCGCTACCTTGGCCGCCATTTGCCCGAAAAGTGCCGCCTGCTGGACAGCTGCGCCGGCGGGGGCGTGTACGCCTACCACTTCGCGCGCCTGGGCCACAGCGTTACCGCCGGAGACATTGTGCCCTACAATGTGCAGCGCATTCGCGAAAACCAAGGCGATGCCCCGCCCTTGGCGGGCATTTTCGAGCTGGACGCCACCGACCTCTCGCGCTTTGAGGACGAAAGCTTCGACGCCGTGTTGTGCATGGGCGCGCTGTACCATTTGCTTAAGCCGGAGGACAGGGAGAAGGCCGTGACGGAGGGCCTGCGCGTGCTGCGGCCCGGCGGCGTTTTCGCCGCCAGCTACATGAACCGCCACGCCGTGGTGCTGAACAATCTGACACCAAAACTCGACAACCTTGAGGACATGCTGCGCTTTTCGCAAAGCGGCGTCGAGGGCATCTTTTACGCCTCCACGCCCGAGGAGGCGAAGGCCCTGATGGGCGGTTTCGGGCTGGAGAAACTTTGCCATGTGCCGCTGGACGGCATGGCCTATTTCCTTGTGTACACCGCCGGGCTTATCGACGCCTCGGCCTTTGAACGCTGGAAAACCTATCACTTCGCCGTATGCGAAGACGAAAGCACCCTTGGCGGCAGCTACCATAATCTTTATATTGCGAGGAAACCAACATGAGAAAACGCGCATTTGCCGTCGCATCCGTTCTGCTGGTGCTGGCCCTCTTGGCGGGCTGCACCGCAACCGTGAAAGTGGGCTATGTCAGCAACATCAGCCACGACCCCGCAAGCGGCGGCTTTTGGCAGGCGGAGTACAGCCTTTTCACCGGCGAGGAGGAGCATGGCTTCCGCTTGGACGGGGATGGCGAACACACCTTCTATGTGGAAATTACCACCACCGAGGGCGATTTGGCCCTTTCGGTAACAGGCCCGGATGACAGCGGGGAAGAGCCTTTCACCGGCGGCTCGCTGCCAAGCGGCAATTTCAGCTTCAACGTGCCCGGCCCCGGCCGCTACACCCTGTGCGTGGAGGCTAAAAACCACAAGGGCGGGTTTGATATCAGCTGGAGTTAGGCAAGCAATGGTTTATTGTCATTCTGATACTACTCTCTGATTGAAATGGCAAATAGCAGAGCGAGGGATTTTTTCTCCTCGCAAGGCGGAGGAGGGAGGAATACTTTGTGTATTCCGACCGACAGAGAGTAGTATGAGCGGAGCTGAGAATCTTTCCCTTCGTATAGCTGTGCATTGCCCGACTCAAAGATTCTTCGCTTCGCTCAGGATGACAGGATTATTTGGGATGTCCCCGGGGAAGGGCGGGCACCTTTGGTTTTTCACACCTAAGGCGGAATGCCAACGGGCCGGGACGCCGAGGGCGGCGTCCCCTGCGAAACAAAACCAAGGGCTGCCGCAAACCGATTGTCTTCGGTTTGCAGCAGCCCTTCTGCTTGCATGCAACCGTGCAGCAAGGCAACAATAACCACGAACTATCAACTAATAACTAACAGCTACCAACTATTTCGCCTTGCCTTGGTTCGCCACGGCGGCGGCTTTGGCGGCGATGGCGTCCGCGTCGCCCAGGTAATACTTGTTCAGCACCTTGAAATTGTCGTCGAACTCGTACACCAGCGGCACGCCGGTGGGGATGTTCAGGCTCACGATGTCCTCGTCGGAGATGCCGTCGAACTTTTTCACCAGAGCGCGCAGGCTGTTGCCGTGGGCCGCTATCAGCACCCGCTTGCCGGCTTGCATATCGGGCTTAATCACCTCTTCAAAGTAAGGCCAGGCCCGCTCTATGGTAATGGCCAGGCTCTCGGTGAGGGGCATGAGCGCCTTGTCCTCGGCGCGGTAGGGGGCCTGGGTGGCCGGGTTGCGTTCGTCGCCCGGCTCAAGCTCGGGGGGCGGCACATCGAAGCTGCGGCGCCACACCAGCACCTGCTCCTCGCCGTATTTTTCGGCCGTCTCGGCCTTGTTCAGGCCCTGCAGGGCGCCGTAGTGGCGCTCGTTCAGCTTCCAGCTTTTTATTACGGGCAGCCACTCCCTGTCCATCTCCTGCAGTATGTGGTTCAGGGTGTGGATGGCGCGCTTCAGGTACGAGGTGTAGCACAGGTCGAAGTCGTAGCCCTCGGCCAGCAGCAGCCGGCCGCCCTCGGCGGCCTCCTGGCGGCCCTTGTCGCTCAGTTCCACGTCGGTCCATCCGGTGAAGAGGTTCAGCCGGTTCCACTCGCTTTCGCCGTGGCGCACCAATACCAGTTTCATCATAAATATTCCGCCTCCGTCTATACAATATTTTGCTTTGTTGCCACAGCTAACAGTATAGCACCCCGGCCCCGGCTTTACAATGCTTGCTCCCCGGCGTGCCGGCTGGTACATCATGACAAAATATAGTTAAATATTTGTAAGATTATGCCCTTGACGCACTATATCTGGTATGATACATTATCTACAGCCCTTTTAATATGGAGGTTGTATAGCATGCCGGAACTGCAGAAAACAAGAGTCCGCACCATCCAAAAGCGGGATGGCCGTGTTGTGCTGTACGACGAGACAAAAATAGCCGCGGCGGTGCTGAAGGCGCTGGCGGCCGCCGGCGAGGACGACGCGGCGGCGGCGGCGCGCATTGCCAACGAGGTGGGCGAGGTGCTGGCCGGGCGCGGGGGTGAAAGCTACCGCATAGAGGACATTCAGGACGAGGCCGAAAAGGCCCTGATGCGCGCCGGATACGAGGACGCCGCCAAGCGGTACATCCTCTACCGCGCCGAGCGCACCCGCGTGCGGGAGGCCAACACCTCTCTGATGAAGTCCTGCGACGAAATCACCCACGCCGACGCGCGGCACTCGAACTTAAAGCGAGACAACGCCAACGTGGACGGCAACACCGCCATGGGCAGCATGCTGCAAATAGGCGCCGCCGCCGCCAAGGCCTACAACGGGGCCTATTTGCTGAGCGCGGAGCAGGCCCGCGCCCACAACGAGGGCTGGATTCATATCCACGACTTCGACTTTTATTCCCTCACCACCACCTGCTGCCAAATCGATGTTGAGACTTTGTTTGCCGGGGGCTTTTCCACCGGGCACGGCTATTTGCGCGAGCCGCAGGACATTCAAAGCTACGCCGCTTTGGCCTGCATCGCCATTCAGTCGAATCAGAACGACCAGCACGGCGGGCAGAGCATCGCCAATTTCGACTATGGGCTGGGCAAGGGCGTGGCGAAAACCTACGCGCGGCTGTATGGCGAGAACCTCGGCAAGGCGCTTGAACTGCTGGCTGAGGGCAAAGGCGAGTGGGAGCGCAAGGCCATGAAGGCCCTGTGCGCGCGCATGGCCGAGGAGGCCGGCGAAGGCCCCGCGCTTTCGGGCAACCCGGCCTTTAGCGCGGCGCTGCAAAAAACCCTCGAGCCCCTTGTGGGCGAAGAAACCGCCCGGCGGGCCATGGCTTTCGCGGCCTCCTCCGCCGAGAAGGAGACCGACCGCCGCTGCTTCCAGGCCATGGAGGCCGTGGTGCACAACCTCAACTCCATGCACTCCCGCGCCGGGGCGCAAACGCCCTTTTCCTCCATCAACTACGGCACCGATACCTCCCCCGAGGGCCGCATGGTGATACGCAACGTGCTGCTGGCCACCGAGGCCGGCCTTGGCCACGGGGAGACACCCATCTTCCCCATTCAGATATTCAAGCTGAAAACGGGCGTGAACTATAACCCCGAAGACCCGAACTACGACCTTTTTGAGCTGGCCTGCCGATGCAGCGCCAAGCGCCTCTTCCCCAATTTCACGAACCTTGACGCCCCTTACAACGCCCAGTTCTATGTGCCGGGCCGCCCCGAAACCGAAATTGCCACCATGGGCTGCCGCACCCGCGTGATGGGCAACGTGTACGACAATAGCCGCCAAACCGCCTATGGCCGGGGCAACCTCTCTTTCACCTCCATCAACCTGCCGCGCCTGGCCATTGAGGCCGCCGGGGACGAAAAGGCTTTCTTTGATGGCCTGGACAGCATGATGAACCTGGTGGCCCGCCAGCTTTTAGACCGCTACGAAATTCAGGCCAAAAAGCGCGTGCGCAACTTCCCCTTCCTGATGGGGCAGGGCATTTGGATGGACTCGGCCGCCCTTGGCCCCGACGACGAGGTGCGCGAGGTGCTGCGGCACGGCACCTTGTCGATGGGTTTCATCGGCCTGGCCGAGACGCTGGTGAGCCTTTATGGCAGCCACCACGGCGAGAGCGCCGAGATGCAGGAAAAGGGCCTTGCCATCGTTGGCCGCATGAACGACTTCTGCGCGGCAAAAAGCAAGGAAAAGGGCATGAACTTTACGCTGCTGGCCACCCCGGCCGAGGGGCTTTCCGGCCGCTTCGTGCGCATGGACAAAAAGCAATACGGCCTGATTCCCGGCGTTACCGACAGGGACTACTACACCAACAGCTTCCACGTGCCGGTGTACTATCCTGTGTCTGTGTATGATAAAATTCAGATAGAAGCGCCCTATCACGCGCTTACCCCGGCGGGGCACATCACCTATGTGGAGCTGGACGGCGACACCACCGAGAACCTTGAGGCCTTCATGGCCGTGGTGCGCTGCATGCACGACGCCGGCGTGGGCTACGGCAGCATCAACCACCCGGTGGACCGCGACCCCGTTTGCGGCTATGTGGGCATTATTGGCGAGGTGTGCCCCCGCTGCGGCCGCCGCGAGGGCGAGGCCATTCCCCCCGAAAGGCTGGAAGAACTGAAAAAGCTTTACCCCTATGTGGCCGAAGTGCACGGGCTGATGTAGTACCTTTTGACCCTAAAAGGTTGCCTGTCATTCTGAGGAGCGAAGCGACGAAGAATCTTTGGCCGATCGATATAGATTCTTCGCTTCGCTCAGAATGACAAGGATAGTTATAGATGTCCCTATGTAGTAGGATGACGATTTAGCGCAAAGAGGTGACGGCAATGAACGAGAACAAAACCACCATGCAGGGCGCCGGCAAGGGCATCGGCTTCGAGCGCATCCGGCGCATCACCGGCTACCTGGTGGGCACCATGGACAAGTGGAACGACGCCAAAAAGGCGGAGGAGCGCGACCGTGTCAAGCACGAAATTGCCGGCTGAACACCGAGCGCCATTTATACAAGAGGGTACCCTCGCGGGTACCCCTCTTGTTTCTGTACCCGCCTCAGGCGGGGGCAGCGCCGTCTTTCTGGCGCAAAACGGCTTTGTGGCGGATTCCATTGTGGACGGGCCGGGGCTGCGCTGCACGCTGTTTGTGCAGGGCTGCCCCCACGCCTGCCCCGGCTGCCACAACCCGGCCACCTGGCCCTTTGAAGGCGGCGTTGCCGCCGAGCCGGCAGAGCTGGCCGCGCGCGTTGCCGCGCAGCCGCTGTGCGCCGGGGTTACCTTTTCCGGCGGGGAGCCTTTTTGCCAGGCCGAGGCCCTGGCCGAGCTGGCTGCGCGCCTGCGGGCCGCCGGCCGCTGGGAGCTGGCGGCTTACACCGGCTACACCTACGAGGAGCTGGCCGCCGGCACGGCGGCCCAGCGGCGGCTGTTGTCCTTTTTGGACATTCTGGTGGACGGCCCCTTCATCGAGGCCCGGCGCAACCTCACGCTTCGCTTTTGCGGCAGCGAGAACCAGCGCATTTTGAATGTGCCCAAGAGCCTTGCCGCCGGCGGGGCGGTGTGGGAAAGCGCAGCGCGCTGGGTGAAGGGCAGTCGTTAGTCTTGAGTCGTTAGTCAATAGTCAAGGGCAGGGGGACAAGGGCGCGGGCCGCCGAGGGCGGCGGCCCCTACTGCGATCTTGTGTCTAAATCTTGTCATTCTGAGCCGCAGGCGAAGAATCTTTGGCCCAAGCACAGGGCAAGATTCTTCGTCTCGCTCAGAATGACACGTCTTGTTTTAGGCTGAACAAGCTAGTGTGCTGACCGAGTTATGAATTAGCGTTAGCGCGCCGCCAGGCGGGCTTTATGCAAGGCACGAGATTGCAGCACTCCTTGGTGGAATGCAAGCCTGGCGGTGGGATAACCAATTTATAACTCGGTCAGGACACTAGTATGTGTGTAGGGACGATTCGTGAATTGCCCGTTCCCTTTGTGGGGGACGCCGCCCCCTGCAAAGGCAACTCTGCACGTTTGGATGCTTCCCTTGCCCGAAAAAGCTTGAAAATACCGGCAATTTGGGATAAACTATTAATCGTTACTTACACTGCGGCTGATGCCGCCGGACGGACACAACAGGGCGCAGCCCGCTTGGAGGATAAGGCAGAATGATTTCAGCAGGTGATTTTCGCAACGGCACCACTTTTGAGCAGGACGGCAACGTGCTGCAGGTGGTGGAGTTCCAGCATGTGAAGCCGGGCAAGGGCAGCGCCTTTGTGCGCACCAAAACGAGGAACGTCATCACCGGCGCGGTGACGGAGACGACCTACAACCCCTCGGACAAGTTCCCCTCGGCCCAGATAGACCGCCGGGAGATGCAATATCTGTACGAGGACGGCGGGCTGTACTATTTTATGGACACCGAGAGCTACGAGCAAACCCCCCTGAACGCCAAAGACCTTGGGGACGCCTTCCGCTTTGTGAAGGAGAACGAACTGGTGAAGGTGCTGAGCTACAAGGGCAGCGTGTTCGGCGTGGAGGCCCCGAACTTTGTGGTGCTGCAAATTGTGGAAACCGAACCCGGCATGAAGGGCAATACCGCCACCAACACCTTAAAGCCCGCCAAGGTGGAAACCGGCGCCGAGGTGCGCGTGCCCCTGTTCATCAACGAGGGGGACAGCATCCGCATTGATACCCGCACCGGGGAGTATATGGAAAGGGCCTAAAGCCCTGCCCTGCCGGAGAAAATATAAAACTGGAACGGAGAAAGAACATGAGCCTTGCAGAAAAAGCCGCCTACATCAAGGGCCTGGCCGACGGCCTGGACTTGGAGGCCGACAAAAAAGAAGCCCGCGTTATTAAGGAAATGCTGGAACTTCTCAGCGAAATGGCCGGCGACGTGGATGACATGGGCGCCGATTTGGGCGAGTTGTTCGACGTGGTAGAACAGATAGACGAAGACCTGGCCCAATTGGAGGACGAGGTTTTCGGCGGCGAACCCATCGGATTTTCCGACGAGATGTATGAAATTGTGTGCCCGAACTGCCACGAGGCCGTGCAGCTGGACGAGGAAGTGCTGATAGCCGGCGACGTGATTTGCCCGGCTTGCGGCGAAAAAATAGAGATTGAGATAGACGCCGAGGCCTGCGACGCCGGGCCGGAGCACGACTGATACTACTCTCTGACTGAAATGACAAACATCTGAGCGGGTCTTTTTCCCCCTCGCCGCGTTGTCGTCGGTCGGAATACACAAAGTATTCCTCCCTCCTCCGCCTTGCGAGGAG
>QMCE01000042.1_pt1 | contig 116644 bp, 100 predicted proteins | sample 1821851 | NCBI WGS metagenome assembly QMCE01 (sample SAMN09453174, study PRJNA476694) | Termite gut metagenome, whole genome shotgun sequencing project. | isolation source: worker | host: Odontotermes sp. | place: South Africa:Pretoria | collected 2016-01-28
ACACACGGACCAGCCTCAATTACAGTGCATGGTATGTTCTTACCCTCGGCACTGTAAACGGAAGTCATTCCGATTTTTTTTCCAATTAGTCCTGACATTTCGTTTTATTAATTAATGTTGCGGGGATCAGAGGGAAGCGGAAAACTTCCATAACCCGATTGTTTTTTCTATTTGATGATTTGGTAATTTGATAATTTGATGATGACCGTCGGCGTGCTTCACACGCATTATCAATTACCAAACTACCAAATTAATTATCGTCAAACTTTAATTTCAACTTCCACACCGCTCGGAAGCTCGAGTTTCATCAGCGCGTCGATCGTTTTCGAGGTCGACGAGTAGATGTCGAGAATGCGCTTGAAGGTGCAGAGTTGGAACTGTTCGCGCGCCTTCTTGTTGACGAAGGTCGAGCGGTTGACGGTAAAGATCTTTTTCTGCGTGGGCAGGGGCACGGGACCGCTTACGATGGCGCCCGAACCTTTCACCGTTTTGATGATCTTCTCGGCCGATTTGTCGACGAGATTGTGATCGAACGATTTGAGTTTAATGCGTATTTTCTGGCTCATATCTGTTTATTGTTTTTCTTTGTCTTACAAACCCCGGGGACGCTTCGGCCCCCGTCCGGCCACTTTATTCATCGTCGCCACCACGACGGCGGCCTGCCGATTTCTCGATGATATCCTTGGCGATGTTCTGCGGAACCTCTTCATACGACGACAGTTCCATCGACGAAGTGGCCCTTCCGCTCGAAAGCGTACGAAGAACGGTGACGTAACCGAACATCTCCGAGAGGGGCACCTTGGCCTTCACTAAGCGCGCGTTGCCCTTCTGGTCCATGCCCTGCACCTGACCGCGGCGTTTCGTGAGGTCGCCGATGATATCGCCCATGTTCTCTTCGGGAGTAACCACCTCGACGGCCATCACGGGCTCCATGATCACGCTGCCCGCTTTGGGAGCCGCGTGGCGGAAACCGTTGCGTGCCGCGATCTCGAACGAGAGCTGGTCGGAGTCCACCGCGTGGAACGAACCGTCGATCAGGCGAACCTTCATCGTGTCGACATGGTAGCCAGCGAGAGCGCCGTTGGTCATGGCCGAAGCGAAACCTTTCTGAACCGCCGGAATAAACTCCTTGGGAATGTTGCCACCCTTGACCTCGTCGACGAATTGCAGTCCTTCGCCCTCGAAGTCGGCGTCTGCCGGGCCGATCTCAAAGATGATGTCGGCGAACTTACCGCGACCCCCCGTCTGCTTCTTGAACACTTCGCGATGCTGAACGGGCTTGGTGAGGGCTTCCTTGTAGTTGACCTGCGGAGCGCCCTGGTTGATCTCGACACCGAATTCGCGTTTGAGGCGGTCGACGATGATCTCGAGGTGCAACTCGCCCATACCGCTGATGATGGTCTGGCCATTCTCTTCGTCGGTGCGAACGGTGAACGTGGGGTCTTCCTCGGCGAGTTTCGAAAGGCCGACACCCAGTTTGTCGAGGTCTTTCTGAGTCTTGGGCTCGACGGCCAGACCGATCACGGGATCGGGGAAGGTCATCGACTCCAGAACGATCGGAGCCTTTTCATCGCACAGCGTGTCGCCGGTACGAACATCCTTGAAGCCCACGACGGCGGCGATATCGCCCGCGCCCACGACCTCGATGGGGTTCTGCTTGTTGGCGTGCATCTGATAGATGCGGCTGATGCGCTCTTTCTTGTCGGAACGCGAGTTGTAGACATACGAACCTGCGTCGAGCTTGCCCGAATAGACGCGTATGAAGGCCAGACGTCCCACGAACGGGTCGGTGGCGATCTTGAAAGCGAGCGCCGCGAAAGGATCCTTCTCGGTCGGATGGCGTTCCACTTCCTTGTCGGTGCGGGGATCGGTTCCCACGATCGCGTCCACGTCGAGAGGCGAGGGGAGGAAAGCCACCACATAGTCCAAAAGGAGCTGTACGCCCTTGTTCTTGAACGACGAACCGCACAGCATCGGCACGATCACCATCTCCATGGTGGCTTTGCGGATGGCGGCGATGAGTTCGTCGGGAGTGATGCTGTCGGGATCGTCGAAGAATTTCTCCATCAGGGCTTCGTCGACGGTCGCAACCTCCTCGATGAGCTTGGAGCGCCACTCGGCGGCTTCGGCCTTCATCGAATCGGGAATTTCCTTTATGTTGAAGTTGTCGCGAACGCTCTTGTCTTCGAAATAGTAGTATGCCCTGTTATATATAAGGTCTACCAATCCTTCGAATTCGTGTTCGTGACCGATGGGCAACACCACGGGCAGAGCCGTCGCACCCAGTTTCTCCTTCACTTCGGCGCACACCCCGAGGAAATCGGAGCCTGTGCGGTCCATTTTGTTGACATAACCGATGCGCGGCACCTTGTACTTGTCGGCCTGGCGCCAAACGGTTTCACTCTGCGGTTCCACACCGCCCACGGCACAGAACGTCGCCACGGCACCGTCCAACACACGCAACGAACGTTCCACCTCGACGGTGAAGTCGACGTGCCCCGGGGTGTCGATGATGTTGATCTGGTACTGCGCGTCCTTATAGTTCCAGAAAGCGGTGGTGGCCGCCGAGGTGATGGTGATACCTCTTTCCTGCTCCTGGGCCATCCAGTCCATCGTCGCCGACCCTTCGTGGGTCTCGCCGATCTTGTGGGTCTTTCCGGTGTAGAACAGGATACGCTCCGACGTGGTGGTCTTACCCGCGTCGATGTGTGCCATGATGCCGATATTTCTGGTATATTTCAGATCTCTTGCCATTTATCCTTCTCCTCCGTCGTTAGAAACGTGCATAGTGTGCAAACGCCTTGTTGGCGTCGGCCATGCGGTGCATCTCTTCCTTACGTTTGAATGCGGCGCCTTCCTGGTTGTAGGCGGCCACGATCTCTGCGGCGAGTTTTTCTGCCATCGATTTCCCGGCGCGTTTACGCGAGTAGAGGACAAGGTTCTTCATCGAGATGGAGACTTTGCGCTCGGGACGAACCTCCATGGGGATTTGGAAAGTGGCTCCACCCACGCGGCGCGATTTAACCTCGACCTGCGGAGTGATGTTTTCGACAGCCTGTTTCCAAATTTCCAGAGGTGCCTTGTCTGCGTCTTTCACCTTCTCGCCCACCAGATCCAACGCATCGTAGAAAATGGTGTATGCAATACTCTTCTTACCGTCCAGCATCAGGTTGTTCACGAAACGTGTTACCATGGGGTCCGAGAACTTGGGATCCGGAAGTAGAATTCGCTTTTTAGGCTTAGCTTTTCTCATTGTTATTCAGTTGAAAGTTGAAAATTGAAAGTTGAAAGTGTTTGGCTTTCAATTCTGTTTCGGTTAATACTTAGTTTACTTCTTTTTCTTGCCGGTCTGTACCACTTCACCGGGTTTGGGTTTCTTCGAGCCGTATTTCGAGCGGCGCTGACGGCGGCCGTTCACACCGGCCGAGTCGAGTGCTCCGCGTACAAGGTGGTAGCGTACACCGGGAAGGTCTTTCACACGGCCGCCGCGCACCAGCACGATCGAGTGCTCCTGAAGGTTGTGGCCTTCGCCGGGAATGTAGGCGTTGACCTCTTTCCCGTTGACGAGCCTTACCCTGGCAACTTTACGCATCGCCGAGTTGGGCTTCTTGGGTGTGGTGGTGTAGACCCTCACGCACACGCCTCTGCGCTGGGGGCAGGCGTCGAGCGACGGAGATTTACTCTTGTCCTCGATCTTTACGCGCCCCTTTCTTACTAACTGTTGAATAGTTGGCATTGTTTGTTCTGTTAATTTGTCCTCTTTTGTTTGCTGGGCCCGGCGTCATTCGCCGCGGCCTTTTATTCGTTTGAGTCAGAATTACTTCCGGCCCGGTTTTATTCGTTTTTCGCCTCTCAAAACTGCAGAAACGGCCCGCAAAGGTACGAAAAATTCTTTACGCGCAATACTTTTCCCCGCTTTTTTCGCTGATTTCGACCGATTTTCGGGAGTTTAGGCGATTTTGATTATTGTATTTTCTTATAGTTAATCTCATCGAATAATTATCGCTTATACAACAACGCAAAAAGCGACTGTATACAACTGTTTTTCTGTCTATTACGGACATATCAAAAAAATAATATTGCCGTCGGTTTTAACCGACGGGCTCGAATGCCCTCACTCTTTCGGGCTTTAGCCCAACCGTTCTGTTTGGGCTAAAGCCCGGGAGGGAGGATCGCTTCTTATTATCCGTCGGTTAAAACCGACGGCTATGAATATCGGGAGAGTCTCTCTACCCCCTGACACACTTTAGCACATTATTTGTATCTTTGCCCCTCTATGAATAAACGACTTCTGATATTTCTCCTCGCTACGTTATGGGTTACAGGCGTTTCGGCCCAGGGGTACACCCCCGAAACGGTACCCAACGTGCAACTCTCGGACTCGCGCCGTTTTGTCTCCAATCCCGACGGAATACTCTCAGCGGGGACGGAGGCCGAGATCGACCGCATATGCGGCGATATCCGGCAGCGCGGGCTTGCCGAGGTGGTGGTATTGGTACTCGACAGGGTCGACGAACCCTCGCTCGACATGTTCGCCCACAGCGTGTTGAACCTTTGGGGAGTGGGCCAGAAAGGAAAAGACAACGGCCTGGTCATAAGCGTAGTGCGAAGCCAACGCGACATCCGGTTCGAAACGGGATACGGCCTCGAAGGGGTGCTTCCCGACGCTCTGTGCAAGCGCATCCAACAGGTCTACATGGTGGAGCCACTCGGCAGGGGCGATTTCGACACGGGGGTTCTCGCGGGCGTACGCGCGGTATACAATGTTCTGACCGACAATCAGGAGGAACTCACGGCTCTCAGGGCGGCCGAGGCGGAAGATAACGCCGGTGCGGCTTTTATCGGCATCGCGGCGTTCTTGTTCATCGGGTTGATGATCCTGCTCATTGCGATAGCCGCCCGGCACAATAAAAAAGGCGGCGGAAAGGGCAACGGATACGGCGACGGTCCCGATGGTCCGGGAGGACCGGGTGCGGGCCGCTTCGGAGGCCCCGACGCGGGTTCCGTCATCGGCGGCATTCTGGGCGGAATGCTCGGCGGCGGCATCGGGGGTGGATTCGGTGGCGGCGGAGGCTTTGGAGGAGGCGGCTTCGGCGGCGGTTTCGGTGGAGGCCGTTCGGGCGGCGGAGGTGCTCGTTCCGGGTTTTAATTTGATAATTTGGTGATTTGATGATTTGACAATTGGCTACGCAGAACATACAAAAACAAAGAATATATTAAACCAATAATAGAAGATTATGAAAAAAGGATGGATCGTACTTATCGTTATCGTGGCGTTGATTGCCCTTTGGGGAGTGACCAAGTATAACGGTTTCGTGAACAAGGAAGAGACGGTGAAACAGGCGTGGGCGCAGGTCGAGAACCAGTACCAGCGCAGAGCCGACCTCATTCCCAACCTCGTGAACACGGTGAAGGGCTATGCCGCCCACGAAAGCAGCACCCTCGAGGGCGTGATCGCCGCGCGCGCACGCGCAACGCAGGTGACGGTGAATCCCGACGACCTTTCGCCCGAAGCCATAGCCGAGTATCAGGCGGCGCAGGGACAGGTCTCCTCGGCGCTCGGACGCCTGATGGCCATTGCCGAGAATTATCCCGATCTGAAGGCCAACCAGAACTTCCTCGAACTGCAGGCGCAACTGGAAGGCACCGAAAACCGTATCTCCGTCGAACGTCAGCGTTTCAACGAGGCGGTTCAGGGCTACAACACCTCGCTGAGGCGTTTCCCGGGTAACATTTTCGCGGGACTGTTCGGTTTCCAACAGCACGGCTATTTCGAGGCCGCCGAAGGTGCGGAAACCGCTCCGGTAGTACAATTCTAAGACCTTGCGAAGCGCTTCGTGAGGATCGTCTACATCGTACTTGGTAGCATTACGCTGGGATTGGGTGTCGCGGGCATATTCCTTCCGGTTTTGCCCACGACGCCTTTTTTGCTATTGGCGGCGGCACTCTACTGCAAGGGTTCGCCCAAGCTGTACCGCTGGTTGCTCGACAACAAACATCTGGGCGCGTATATCCGCAACTACCGCGAGCACAGGGCCATTCCGCTTAGGGCGAAGATCGTTTCGGTCTCGACGATGTGGGCGACGGTCCTCCTGTCGGCGTTCCTCGCGGTGAACGTATGGTGGTTGAGGGTGCTTCTCTTCGCCATCGCCGTCGCCGTGACATGGCATATTTTATCCTTCAAAACACTGAAAAAATCGTAGTGAAACCAACTGCTGCCCAAATGAGTTTTTTTTCGATAATGCTTCTGCTTTTCGCCGGGGCCAACTTCTATGTTCTATATCGCCTGTGGCATCTCGTTCCTGCCGCGGCCCCTACCGTTCGGGTTGCGGTTCTCGTTGTCGGCATCGTGCTCACCTTGGTGTTTTTCAGCGGTATAACGGCACGAACGGGAGGCCTTCCGGTGTGGCTCGTGACGTTTCTGTACCGCATCGGAACGGCATGGATATTCGTGTTCCTCTATCTGTTGATAATATTCGCGGTAGGCGATCTTCTACGGTCGGTGCATCTCGTTCCGCGCGGGGTGATTATCGGCAACTGGCTGTCGCTCGGTGTTTTGGCGGTAGTTCTCGCCGTGGTTTTCACGGCGGGCAACATCGCCTATCACACTAAACGGCGTGTGGAGATACCCATGGAGGCCGCTGTCGACCGCCCTCTGAAAATAGTGGCCGTAAGCGATCTGCACCTCGGCTTCGGCATAGGACGGGGCGAACTCTCCCGATGGGTCGATATGATAAACCGCGAGCGGCCCGACGCGGTGCTGTTGGCGGGCGACGTGATCGACACCTCCACGCGGCCTTTATGGCAAGGCGATTTTGCCGCCGAGTTGCGACGGCTCGACGCCCCCTGGGGCGTTTTCGCTGTGCCCGGCAACCACGAATACATTTCGGGTATCGACGAGAGCCTGCGGTTTCTGGCAGAGGCGGGTGTCAGGGTTCTGCGCGATTCCGTGACCGTCGTCGCGGACGGAGTAGCCATCGTGGGACACGACGACGCCTCGAACCGCGCGCGACGAAGTGTCGCGGAGCTTAAAGCGGCGCTGCCCGATGGCCTTACGACCATTCTTCTCGACCACCAGCCTTCGGATCTCCGCGAGGCCGAGGACGCGGGCATCGACCTTCAAATTTCGGGACACACCCACCGCGGACAGATCTGGCCCGCGACGTGGATCACCGATCGCATGTTCGAATGTTCGCACGGCGAGTACCGCAGGGGCGCGACGCGCTATTATATCACCCAGGGCCTCGGCATCTGGGGCGGCAAATTCCGCCTCGGCTCGCGGTCGGAATACATCGTTATAAACCTGTCGCCAACCCTTTAATATTGCCGTCGGTTTTAACCGACGGACTACAAGGCGATAATAAATCCAAGGGCTTCAGCCCAACCGCCATATTTGGGCTAAAGCCCGAGATGTGGGCGGGCTTCTTTATCCGTTGGCTAAAGCCAACGGCAAACGAGCATCGAAGATGCGAGGCTCAGCGACCGAGCGCCGACCGTCGCCAAAGGCGGGGGGGCATCCCTGCGAGGGAGATAATATTAATTTAGGAATTTCCTTATGATGCAAAAAGGCCGGATAATATCCGGCCCTAATTATCAAATTATCAAATTATCAAATCATCAAATTTATTTCTTGCGTTCCGGACGGAGCGAACGAACGGCCGCGCCTGCCTGCCACATTTCGCTCTCGCGCATCTCGCGAAGTTCTTCACCCAGTTTTTCGCGATAGTCGGGCTGGCTGTTCGAGTCGATCGAACGCTGGGCCTCTTCGCCCGCGGCCACTTTGTCGTACAATTCGCGGAAAACGGGCAGTGTCGCGTCGCGGAAAGGCCTCCACCAGTCGAGTGCGCCGCGCTGTGCGGTGGTCGAGCAGTTGGCGTACATCCAGTCCATGCCGTTCTCGGCGACGAGCGGCATCAGGCTCTGGGTGAGTTCCTCTACGGTTTCGTTGAACGCCTCGGAGGGGGAGTGTCCCTTCTCGCGCAACACGTCGTACTGGGCGGCGAAAATGCCCTGAATGGCGCCCATCAGCGTACCGCGCTCGCCGGTAAGGTCGGAGTAGACCTCCCTCTTGAAGTCGGTTTCGAACATGTAACCCGAGCCGATGCCGATACCGAGAGCAACCACACGTTCATAAGCCTTGCCCGTGGCGTCCTGATAAATAGCATAGGAGGAGTTCAAGCCGCGGCCCTCCTGGAACAGGCGACGGAGCGAGGTACCCGAACCCTTGGGTGCGACGAGAATAACGTCGACGTCCTTCGGGGGAACGATGCCCGTGCGGTCGGCGTAGGTGATTCCGAAACCGTGGGAGAAATAGAGCGCCTTGCCCGGAGCGAGGTTCGCTTTAACGGTGGGCCAAAGCGCGATCTGGGCCGCGTCGGAGACGAGGAACAGTATGATGGAGCCCTTGGCGGCGGCTTCGTCGACCGGGAAGAGGGTTTCACCCGGGATCCAGCCGTCGGCCACCGCCTTTTCCCACTCGGCCTTGAACTGCGGAGCCTGGCCGATTATAACATTAAACCCGTTGTCGCGCAGGTTTTGCGATTGGGCCGGGCCCTGAACGCCATAACCGATGACGGCTATGGTTTCGTTCTTCAACGTTTCGAGCGCTTTGCTCACGGGAAACTCTTCGCGGAGCAGGACGTTTTCCTCGACGCCGCCAAAATTGATCTTTGCCATTTTTTCTTAGAAGTTTGGTATTGTTTTTTATACGGTTATTATTATTTCGTCCGTGCTACGGATCGCGGCGCCCGGTTTCTCCGGAGCCTACAAAATTCCATTCATCGTCTCCTCGACCGTTTCGCGGTGGAGAATTATCGAACCCGAGCGCGACAGCTCCATCAAAAGACCGCGTTCCTTCAGATCGTCCCTGAGCGCGTCGATCTCCTCCTTGTAGCCGCTTTTGCGCAGCACGAGATACTCGCCGTTCATCTGCAACAGCCTCAGAGGATGCTTTCGCGAGACCTGCTCGAAGGTATCGCCCCTCAGGATGGCTTTTCTGACCTTGAACAGAGCCACCTCCTGCGAAAGCTGTCCTTCGGCGGTGTAGTAGCCCGCCTTGAGCACATCCACCACCTTGTTGATCTGTTGAACCAGAGTGCGCGCCATCGCCTCGTCGACCATCACCACGATAGTGAACAGGCTGATGCCCTTAACCGGGGAGTCCGACACCTTGAAACTCTCGATGTTGATCTTGCGCCGCAGGAACACCGAGGCTATGCGGAACAGAATGCCCGGATGGTTCTCCGTGAAGACCGATATTATATATTCTTTAGTGTTTTCCATGTTTTTCCGCGTTAGCCCATTATCAAATCATCAAATTATCAAAGGTTCTCATTGAACATAATATCCGAAAGAGGCGCACCGCCGGGGATCATCGGGAAGACGCAATCTTCCTCGTCGACCTTCACTTCGAGGAAATAGGCCCCCGGAGTGGAGAGCATCTCGTCGATGGCCGCGGCCAGATCTTCGCGCCGCTCCACGAGGCGGTGGGGTATCTCGTAAGCATCGGCTATCTTCTGGAAATCGGGGTTGGTCATCGGCGTCGACGAATAGCGGCGCTCGAAGAACAACTGCTGCCACTGGCGCACCATCCCGAGGAACGAGTTGTTCAAAAGCACGATCTTCACGCCCACGCTCCATTCGAGCACGGTGCCGAGCTCCTGAATGGTCATCTGAAGGCCGCCGTCGCCGCAGAAGAGCACCACCTGCCGGTTCGGAAGGGCGATCTTTGCCCCTATCGCGGCGGGAAGGCCGTATCCCATGGTTCCGAGGCCGCCCGAGGTTATGAGCGAACGGGTTCTCGTGTATTTCGAATAGCGCGCGGCCTCCATCTGGTGCTGGCCCACGTCGGTGACGATTATCGCGTCGCCGCCTGTCGCCGCGGCAACTCCGTCGATCACCTCGCCCATCGTGACGCGCTCCTTCGTGGGGTACAGGTCTTTGGATATAACCTCTTTCTCCTCTATCGCGTATTGGGCGGCGGCGGCGGCGAACCACTCGGGGCGGTCGCGATGCTCGATCGTGCGTTTCATGGCAGCCAAAGCCTCGGCGGCGTCGCCAAGTATGGCTATTTCGGGAGCGATGATGCGCCCGAGCTCCGAGGCGTCGATGTCGATATGGATCATCTTAGCCTGCCTGGCGTACTCGTTTATCTTGCCCGTCACGCGGTCGGAGAAACGCATCCCCACGGCAAGGATCACGTCGGCGTTCTGTGTCAGCCAGTTGGGCGCAACGTTGCCGTGCATCCCCACCATTCCCACATAGTTCGGGTGGTCGGTCGGGATGGCCGAAAGCCCGAGCACCGTGGAGGCCATCGGAATATTGCCGCGCTCGGAAAATTCGCGCAGTTGTCTCTCGGCTCCCGACAGTTTGACGCCCTGCCCGAAAATTATCAAGGGGCGCTCGGCGGCGTTGAGCAACTGCACGGCGCTCTCCAGAAGCGACGTGTCGTGCACTTCTCATAGCTGAAATCCTCTTCGAGCATCTCGACCAGAGCGTTCTTGGTGATGTCGATCACCACGGGGCCCGGACGTCCCGTTCCGGCGATGAAGAAGGCGCGGGCAACGGCGGCGGGGATATCGGCGGCGCGCGTCACCTGACAGTTCCACTTCGTGACCGGCGAGGTCATCGAGATTATGTCGGCCTCCTGAAAGAAGTCTGTTCCGAGAGCGTTCACAGGCACCTGCGCCGTGACGCACACCACGGGCGTGGAGTCGATCATCGCGTCGGCGATGCCCGTGAGAAGGTTCGTCGCTCCGGGGCCCGAGGTGGCTATGCAAACACCCGTGCGTCCCGACGCGCGGGCGAACCCCTGGGCGGCGTGGATCGCCCCCTGCTCGTGGCGCGTGAGTATGTGGCGCATCCGATCGGCATGGACGTAGAGCGCGTCGTAGAGCGGAATTATCGTCCCGCCCGGATAACCGAACAGAGTGTCGACCCCCTCGGCGTTAAGCGAAAACAGCAGCGCTTCGGCGCCGGATATCTTTTTTTGTTCCATCATTTTTTCTCAATTTGGTAATTTGGTGATTTGATAATTATTTCTGCGTAGCCCATCATCAAATTATCTAATTAACTAATCATCAAATAATTCTTACTCCTCCTCTATCGGCACTCGCCACCATCGAAGCATAAGCCTGAAGAGCGCGGCTCACGGTGCGGTCGCGGCGGGGTTTAAAGTCTTCGGCGTCGCGGCGCGCGGCGAACTCTTCGGCGCTCACCAGGGCGTTTATCGTGCGGCCGGGAATGTCGATCTCTATCTTGTCGCCGTCCCTCAGCAGGGCTATGGCGCCTCCGGCCGCGGCTTCGGGCGAGACGTGGCCTATCGAAAGCCCGCTCGTGCCGCCCGAGAAACGCCCGTCGGTCAACAGGGCGCACTCGCGGTCGATGTGCATACTCTTCAGATACGAGGTGGGGTAGAGCATCTCCTGCATTCCGGGGCCTCCCTTGGGGCCTTCATAGCGGATCACCACCACGTCGCCCGCTTTTACTTTGCCTCCGAGAATTCCCTCGGCGGCGTCCTCCTGACAGTCGAAAACCCGTGCCGTGCCGGTGAAGCGAAGTATCGAGGCGTCCACCCCGGCAGTCTTCACGATGCAACCTTTTTCGGCTATGTTGCCGAAAAGTACCGCGAGGCCGCCGTCGCGCGAATAAGCGTTTTCGACCGAACGGATGCAACCCTTTTCGCGATCGAGATCGAGGCCGGGATAGTATGTCTCCTGCGACGAGAGCGTTATGTTGAATTTTCCCGCCGGAGCCGAAAGGTACATTTTCTTCGCTTCGGGAGTAGCGCTGCCTCCGGCAATATCCCAAAGCGCGATCGTTTCGGCAAGGCTCGGAGCATCCACCCTTGCCGCCGAAGTATCGACGAGACCTCCGCGAGAGAGTTCGCCCATGATGCCCACGATGCCGCCCGCGCGGTTGACCTCCTGAATATGATAGTGGTAGTTGGGCGCCACCTTGCACAGCACCGGAATACGACGCGAGAGGGCGTCAATATCTTTCATGGTGAAATCGACACCCGCCTCATGCGCCACGGCCAGCAGATGGAGCACCGTGTTGGAGGAGCCGCCCATCGCGATATCCAAAGACATTGCGTTCAGGAAAGCCTCGCGAGTGGCAATGGAGCGCGGAAGCACGCTTTCGTCCCCCTCGAAATAGTAGCGCTCGGCGTTGCGCACGACGAGTTCGGCCGCGCGGCGGAAGAGTTCGGTACGCTCGGCGTGCGAGGCGAGCACGGTACCGTTGCCCGGCAAGGCGAGGCCCAAGGCCTCCGTAAGGCAGTTCATCGAGTTGGCCGTGAACATTCCCGAACACGATCCGCAGGTGGGACAGGCTCCCATCTCGATGCGGGTGAGTTCGTCGTCGGTCACTCCCGGATCGGCGCCTTTCACCATCACGTCTATCAGATCGTAATCCCGGCCATCCACGCGACCCGCCTCCATAGGCCCTCCCGACACGAAAACCGTAGGGATATTGAGCCTCATCGCGGCCATGAGCATACCGGGCGTCACCTTGTCGCAGTTAGAGATGCAGATCATCGCATCCACCGTGTGCGCTTCGCACATATACTCGACGCTGTCGGCGATAACCTCACGCGAGGGTAGCGAATAGAGCATTCCGGGGTGGCCCATCGCGATGCCGTCGTCGATGGCTATCGTGTTGAACTCGGCGGCGAAACACCCTAGGGCCTCGATCCAACGCTTGACCTGCTGTCCTATTTCGTGCAGATGCACATGTCCGGGAACGAACTGCGTGAAGGAGTTCACGACCGCTATCACCGGCCGTCCGAAGTGCTCTTCTTTCATTCCGTTAGCGCGCCACAGAGCGCGTGCTCCGGCCATTTTCCGCCCTTGGGTGGAGATACTACTGCGTAATTTTGCCATTTGTTGCTTACAATTTGTAACCTCGGGGGCAAAGCTATGAAAAATTAAAATAATTTAAAAATTTAGATATGTTAAAAGATTGTCAATTCGGTATTATATTTGCAAAAACTACTTTCCGGACCAGCGGATCACACTCCGGAAAAGCCGATGGATTAGGGCTTATGCTAACACGCCCTAAAGTTTCGTTTGGCTTTTCGCTCGGCTTGAGCTATCTTTGTAATATGAAAAAACGACACCTTTCAGAGAACGAAATAACCATTTTGCAGTCGAACGGCTGCAGTGCCGAAGATTGGGGACGCATCCTCGTTGCGGAAAATTTCGACCCCCTGCGCGTCGAGCGAACCCACTTTTCGGGCGACGTCGCGTTGGGAACCTTCACCGGAAATTTCGTTTTTCCGGGCGGAGCGACCCGGCCCAGCGGCATTCGCGACGCCTTCATCCACAACTGCACCATCGGCGACGGGGTGCTGATAAAGGGAGTGGGCAACTATATAGCGAATTACGACATCGGCCCCGGCTGCCACATCGCCAACGTCAACCTCATAGTGTGCGACGGGCGCTCGTCGTTCGGCAACAACGTATCCGCCAGCGTGCTCAACGAAACGGGCGGGCGGGAGGTTCCGCTCTACGACAACCTGTCGGCCTCGCTGGCTTATGTCATTGCCATGTACCGCCACCGCCCCCTGCTTATCGCGCGCCTTTCCGAGATGATCGCCGCCTACGCCGGATCCGTCGCCTCGGAACGCGGTAGCATCGGCCCCGGAGTGAAGATCATCAACACCGGCACTATCCGCAACGTCCGCATAGGAGAGGGCGCCACCATTGCCAACGCCACACGCCTTGAGAACGGCTCGATCAACAGCAATCCCGCCGCACCCGTCTACATCGGCGACAATGTGATCGCCGAAGATTTCATCATATCGTCCGGAGTGTCCATCACCGACGGGGCATCTCTCAACAGATGTTTCGTGGGTCAGGCGTGCCAGATATCGGAGCTGTTCATGGCCCACGACTCGCTGATGTTCTCCAACTGCGATTTTGCCTGCGGCGAGGCGTGCGCTATTTTCGCGGGGCCGTTCACCGTCTCCAAACACAAGAGCAGCCTGCTGATCGCCGGGATGTTCTCGTTCCTGAACGCGGGCAGCGGCTCCAACCAGTCGAACCACATGTACAAGCTGGGGCCCATCCATCAGGGCATAGTCGAGCGTGGCTCGAAAACCACCAGCGACTCGTTCATTCTGTGGCCCGCGAGGGTGGGAGCGTTCTCGCTCGTGATGGGACGCCACGATCAGCACAGCGACACGAGCGACATGCCGTTCTCGTACCTGATAGAGTCGGGCAACGAAACGTGGCTCGCTCCGGGGGTGAACCTCAAGAGCGTGGGCACTATCCGCGACGCCCAGAAGTGGCCCCGACGCGACCGGCGCACCGATCCCGAGCGGCTCGACGCGATAAACTACAACCTGCTAAGTCCTTTCACGGTAGGTAAAATGATGAAGGCGATCGCCATTCTGCGCAACCTTCAGTCGATCTCGGGCGAAACATCGGGAGTGTATTACTATCAGAACACCCGCATGAAGGGATCGTCGTTGCAACGCGCCCTCAAATGTTACGACATCGCGATACGCAAGTTCATGGGCAACTCCATCATAAAACGGCTCGAAGGGGTCGATTTCCGCTCCATCGAACAGGTGCGCGAAAGGCTTCGGCCCACTGAACAGCACGGCCGGGGCGAATGGATCGACCTTTCGGGACTTTTTATTCCGAAAGAGGCGCTCGAGGAACTTTTCGAGGGGATAGAGATCGGCCGGATCACGACCCTCGGCCCCATCGAGGAGTTCTTCCGCCGGATGCACGAACTCTATTACGACATGGAGTGGACATGGGTCTACGACGTGTGGCGGTCGGTGTACGGCGTGTCCCTGTCGGAGATCACGATCCCGCAAATTATCGACACGGTACGCGGATGGCAGGAGGCGGTGATAGGTCTCGACGAGATGCTTTACGAAGACGCCCACAAAGAGTTCTCGCTCTCGGCCATGACCGGTTTCGGCATCGACGGCTCGGAGGGCGACAAGCGGCTCGACTTCGAGGAGGTTCGCGGCGTCTTCGAGACAAACTCGTTCGTCGAGGCGGTCAAGCGCCACATCGTCGTGAAACGCGCCCTCGGAGATGAACTCATTCAGAGAATGAGTTTAGTTACGAATTAAGAATTACGAGTTACGAATCAGGCTAACGCGCGATTTATTTCTGCGTAGCTAATTCGTAACTCGTAATTCGTAACTCGTAATTTACATAAGCCAGCCGCCGAGCCAGTCGACGAAGGCTTCGCCGAAGTGGATGTAGAGAAGCACCCACACTAAGAAGCGGCACAGACAACCGGCGTATGTCAGAAGGGTGGTGACGGCGGGACGGGCTTTGTAGAAGCCCAGGCCTATCATGAATAACTGCCCCACGACGGGTAGCCACGACAGAAGGGCGAGCCAGACGCCCCATTTTCTGATCTTGGCCTTCTGACGTTCGAGAGTCTCCTCACGTACCTTGAACCATCTCTCGATCCACTCCCAGCGCGCGAACCACCCCATAGCATAGGATGTCATCGCCCCGGTGGCGTTGCCGACGGTGGCCGCGGCGAGACATATCCACGGATCGCCTCCGGCAAGCAACATTCCCACCATCAGTATGTCGGAAGAGAGAGAAAGTATGGTTCCCGCAATAAAAGTGCCGAGCAACAGGCCCCAGTAGCCCAGATCGAGAAGCCAATCGGCCTGAAAAAGAGTTTCCACGCCGCTAAGGTATGAAAAAAAAGTCTATCTTTGCTTTCCGTAACCAAGATGTAATGGATATAGACTTTGTGGTGACGTGGGTCGATATGGACGACCCCGCATGGAGAGCCGACTTTGCGAAACACTCGGGCCTCGACGCCGCCGACAACTCGCGCAACGAGACCTCCGAGGCGAGGTTTCGCGACTACGGCTTTTTGAAATACTGGTTCCGGGGGGTGGAGCGGTTCGTTCCGTGGGTGCGCAAGATACATTTCGTGACTTGCGGTCAGAAACCCGAATGGCTCGACGAGACAAATCCCAAACTAAACCTCGTAGACCACAAGGACTATATCCCCGCCGAATATCTGCCCTGCTTCAACTCCAACGTTCTGGAGCACTGGATGCACCGCATTCCGGGACTGGCCGGGCGGTTCGTCTATTTCAACGACGACTTTTTCCTCACCGCGCCGACCCCGCCGGAGAGGTTCTTCAAGGACGGACTGCCGTGCGACATAGCCACTTTCCGCTTCAATTCGGGCGGCTCGCAGTGGGCCAAAATGCTCCGCAACAACATCGATATAATTAACGATCATTTCGACAAACGCGTGGTGATGAGCCGCTGGCGCGACAAATGGTTCGACCCGTCGTATGGCGCCAAAGCGCGATGGAACTATCTCCTGTGGTGGTATCCGCGCTTCGTCACGTTGCGCACGCCTCACAACGCCCAACCATTCCTCCGGAGCACGTTCGAGAAGGTGTGGGCGGCGGCGGGAGAGGAGTTGCGCGAGGCCTCGACCCACCGTTTCCGGTCGAGTGAAGACCTCACTCCGGAGCTTTTCCGCACATGGCAGATATGCGAGGGTAATTTCGTGCCCTACAATACCTACCGTGACACCAAAATGTTCCCGCTTGTGGTGAAACCCAGAGCCGCGATAGAGGCTGTGAGGAAGCAATCCTACAAGTTGGTGTGTCTGAACGACAACGTCCACATACGCAATTACGCCCGCGTGATGCGCGATCTGGAAGCCTCCTTCGCCGCGATCCTGCCCGAAAAATCGAGTTTCGAGAAATGAAAATATCAGTCATAATCCCCGTCTACAACGGCGAAAAATGGGTGGCGCAGTGTATCGAGAATATGCTATGCCAGAGCCATAAAGACTTGGAGATCATTGTAGTAGACGATGGTTCGACCGACGGCACCGCCGCCATATCCGCGAAATATCCCGTCACTCTCATCAGTCAGGTGAACGGAGGGGTTTCGACGGCCCGCAACAGGGGGATCGAAGCGGCGACGGGCGACTATATCCACTTTATGGATGCGGACGACCGGATCAACCTCGATTACTATGCCCGCATGGCCGAAGCGGTCTCGCTAACAGACGCCGATATGGCCTATGGCGGTTGGATCCACGAGGCGCTTCCGGGTCTGACGCAGAGTTATTCCGAAAGATGGCTGATATCGGCGCTCGAAGACAAATTCAGCTTCACAAACACCATAATGCAGGGAGCCGCCTGGCGTTACATAGTTCGCAGATCGTTGCTGGAAAAGACGGGATTGCGCTTCGAGGCGGGGCGCTCCTACGGCGAAGACATGCTGTTCTCCATTCAGGCATTGTACGAGGCGGACAAGATCGTGACCGTTCCCGGAGCGGTGTACTGTTACAAGTTCCGGAGCGGGTCGGCAATGAGAAACCGGAATGCCGCAGCGAAACTAAAACGAAAGAAAAGCAGGGCGGCGGCCAATGCGGCCCGCGACGAACTGATGCGAAAGTATGGTCTGGATAATATGACGGGAATGCGGACGGTGCATAAAGTCCAATATAAACTACTGGGTATCCCCGTGCTCGAAAAAAGATTTCTCAACGTCGGAAAAGCGCGCTGGTTCCTTTTCGGGCTCTACGTTTTGCAGGTCAAACAACTCGGGCAGAGACCCGACTGACGCTTTGGACTGAAGTCCGGGAGAGGGAGGATCGCTCCTTTATCCGTCAGCTAAAGCAGACGGCAATAATGAACGGGAATTTCCTTCTCACTGAGACTTAAATGCCTCCAAAGTATCAGCAAAGCAGACTGCAATATTCCGATCATTCTTTCTCGAAAGCCGACGGGGTAGGGAAAAGCGTCTCCAGAAAGGGGCGGATGCGGCGGCGGTCGTCATCCGTAGCATGTTGGCTGTCGTTAAGGCAGAACAGACGGGGGGAGTAACGTCTGATAACACCCATATAATCGGGCGTTTGCACCGGGATGCGTACACTCTCACTCTTGCTCGTCACCCATTTCAGATGAGCACGCCCCGCGGCGATCGCCCAAAACGAAAGCGCGACACGTTGCACGTCACCCTCGGCGCGAACGTGATGCGGGATCATGGCGGCAATCTTTTCGGGAAAAACCTCTTCGGCCACGTGCCTGTTATCAGCCTTGAGGTAGGCGTCGATGTTGTGGTGGGGAATGGCCGAAAAATATCGGCCTGTGACGCGTTCCACCTCGCTTGCCGCACGGAATACCGACCTGCGGTAGTATCCGAACCCGATTTTCAGCGCCTTTTTTATCACGAAACGCAACTTACCGCACATCTTCCGTTTGAGTCGCACTATCGGGAAACCGTCGCCCGGGTCGAAGAAGAAACCGGGCGTGAGCGGAGCGTCGAAAAATGTGTCGTCGTTGGCGCATAAAAAGCGTTCGGCAAGCCCTGGAATACGGTACAGGAAGTACTCTATCACGGCGGAATTGTAACACGGCAACGCCTCCGGAGGTAAGATATCACTGTGGTCGACTATCTGCACCCTCGGATTGGAAACATCGAGCCACTCGGGAGTCTGACCGTCGGTGACGATGAATATCCGGCGTATCCACGGAGCGAATTGCTCCGCCGACCGTAGCGAATAACGCAATTCGTCGTTGTCGACGTAGCGAGCCTTGCCGGTCGCCTCCGCCTCCGCACCCGATTCCCCGGTGAAAGCGCGTTTTTTGGCCAGCCACGCCGGGTCGTTGCCGTCGACCCACATATAAACCAGATCTATTTCCATCATCTCAGGGGGATTAATGCCGCGAAGATAACGGAAATTTACGAACTATTATCGCAATTTCAGGCTGTCGATGTAGAGTGAGTGGATTATTCCGTCGGCAAGACCGATGGTGGGGACTATCACCTCGCCGATGCGGCAGGTCGCCGCAGCGGTGAGAAAAATCTCGAGCGCGGGAACGATCACGTCGGCGCGGTAGTCGTTGAGGCCGAACCGCTCCATGCGCTCGTCGTAACCCACGGCCACCAGAGAGTCGTAGAGTTTTTTCAGATCGCCCGCATGGAGAATGTTCTCGCCGGGCCCTCCGGCCTTTTTCGCAAGCATTTTGCGCACCTTGTTGATATTGCCGCCGGAACCTATGATCGCATGGGGACGGTACCGGGCGCGTATGCGGGTGAGCGCCTCTCTGAAACGTTCTCTCTCGGCATCGGTCACAGTGCCGCTCAGTGTACGCACCGTGCCGAGGGCGAACGATTCGGAGCAGGCGCGGCGGCAATCGGAAAAAACACTCACCTCGGTGCTGCCCCCTCCCACGTCGATGAAAAGATACCTTTTACCGTCGGAGGTGAGGCCGGTGGCCTGGCCCGCCTCGAAGATGGTTTCGGCTTCCAGATGGCCGGAGATGATCTCCACCCTAAGGCCGCTCGCGCGTTCTATTTCGCGGGCGAGGGCCGGGCCGTTGGAGGCTTCGCGCATGGCGCTGGTGGCGCAGGCGCGGTATGCTTTCGCGTCGAACACTTTGATAAGGTGGGCGAACCCCTGCATAGCCTCGACCACGCGGCCGAACTTCCCGGGGCCTATTTCGCCCGTGGTGAAAACGTCCTCGCCCAATCTGACGGGCACGCGGATGAAAGCCGCCTTCCGGAACCGGGGAGCGGAGTTCGGCCCGGCGCTCTCGACGTGGCTTATCAGAAGGCGGAAAGCGTTGGAACCTATGTCTATCGCCGCGAAGGTATCGTGGGCCGTCATTGGCTTTGAGCTTTGAAATATTCGTACAACTCGGTCTGGCAACGGTGGGGCTCTTCGCCGGGAGCGGCCTTGACGTGGTCGTTGTTGTAGGGAGGAACTATCTCGCGCGCCTTGGTGTTGTCCCTCCACTGGATGTCGAAATAGTCGACGAGCGTGGAGTGGATGGCGCGGTCGCGGATCTGGATGCCCGCTTCGACGCGGCGGTCGAGGTTGCGGGTCATAAGGTCGGCGCTCATTATCCAACTGCGCGGCTTTCCTCCGCTGCAAGTGATGAGAAGGCGCGCGTGTTCGAGATATTTGTCGATTATGCTGCGCACCTCGATGTTGTCGCTCACCCCCTCGATGCCCGCTTGAAGACAGCACGCTCCGCGAATTAGCAACAGAATGCGAACTCCCGCCGACGAAGCCTCGTAGAGTTTCTCGACCATGCGTTCGTCGGTCAGCGAGTTGAACTTGCCGCATATCCATGCCGGACGTCCTCTTTTGGCGTTCTTTATCTCGACGTCGATTATCTCTTCAAATGCCGAGCGCATGTAATAGGGCGAGACCATGAGTTTTTTGTACTCTGGATGGCGGTGGGTGTTTTGCAGGAAGTCGAACAGCCGCCGCGCATCCTCCACCGCCGCCTCGTCCGACGTCAGCAGGCCGAAATCGCCGTAGATGCGCGTCGTGTCCTCGTTGAAGTTCCCGGTGCCCACATAGAGATAGCCCCGGCATTCGCCGCTCGACTCCTTGCGCTCTATGAGCAGTAGCTTAGAGTGGACTTTCAGCTCTTCGAGGCTGTGGACGACCTTAACGCCGCCATTTTGCAGAACCTCCGTGATGGCGATGTTCTGCTCCTCGTCGAAACGCGCCTTGAGTTCGACAAGGGCCGTGACATGCTTTCCGTTCTGCGCCGCGCTCAGCAACGTGTGGATCACCTTCGAATGGTGGGCGGTGCGGTAGAGCGTCATGCGGATAGACTGCACCCTCGGGTCGACCGCCGCTTCCCGGAGCAAGTCTATCACGTGCTTGAAGGTGTGGTATGGATAGGCCAAAAGCACGTCCTGCTTCCGAATAACCTTTATGATGCTTTCCGAGGGGTCGATCAGCGGATGAAGCACGGGGGGATCGCGCGGCTCTTCAAGGGCGGGATCGACGGCGGGAAACTTCATAAGATCGCGCATCTGGTGGTAGCGGCTTCCCGGTTCGAGCTGTCCGTGGTTGCGGGTACCCAGCTTGCGCGCGATGGTCTGCAACATGTCGTCGGGCATCATACGGTCGTACACCAGCCTCACGGGACGGCCGTGCTGGCGTTTCAACAGGCCCTGGAACATCTTCTCCGACATGCTCTTCGAAACGTCGTCGTCGAGGGTGAACTCGGCGTCGCGAACGATCTTGAAGGTGTGCGCCGTGATGCTGTCGTAGGCGAACATGAAGAATATGTCGTCGAGACACAGGCGGATAATGTCGTCGAGGAATATCACGTCGGCGCGCCCTTTCTCCGAGGGCAGCCTCACGAAGCGGGGACACGACTCCGAGACCGGTATTTGCAGAATGGCGTAACGGCTGCTACGGGAAGCCGCCATCCTGACCGCCAGATATATCTCGCCGTCGGGCAGGAAAGGTATCTCGACGCTTTTGCGCAACATCAGCGGAACGAGCCTCACACTCACCGTCGAGTAGAAATAACTGCGGCAGAAGCGTTCCTGTTCGTCGGAAAGGCCCGCCTCGTCGACCACGCGGATCCCCTGCGCCTCCATCTCGGAGACGATGCCGCTCCACGTCTCGCTAAACAATTCGCGCGACACCTCCATGCGCCGATCTATCAGGGGCAACAGTTCGGCGGCGGTGAATCCCCCGGTGAGGCGCGGCTGGTTCTTGCCTTTGAGCGCGGCAAGGCGCAGAATGCCCGCCAGACGCACGCGGATGAACTCATCCTGGTTGTTGGAGAATATCCCCAGAAAACGAAGCCTCTGAACCAGCGGTACAGAGCAGTCGCGCGCCTCCTGCATGACGCGGTCGTTGAACTGCAACCAACTTAATTCCCGGTTATAAATATTCATAAATTACGAGTTACGAGTTACGAGTTACGAGTTCAGGTGTGCTTCGCACGTATATTATATGATGTGATAATGAGCTCATTATTATTTACGTTAGCCAATTCGTAATTCGTAACTCGTAATTCGTAATTAAACTAAAGTCGTAAGGTGGCGGACGAAAAGTTCCTCGCCGCGCGCCACCCAGTCGCGGAAAGCGGCCGTGTCGGCGGCGTATCCGGGGATGGAGTCGACCAGAAGCGACAGGTCGAAATCCCCGGCCACGATCCCCGCACCGATCCCGGCGGCGTCTTCGGCATTTATCTCCTGCTCCAGATGGGCGGGCACCAGCAACGCCGGTTTACCGAGCCACAGGGCCTCGCACACCGACTCGAACCCCGCCGTGGTGGCGTAGCCCCGGCAACCGGCCATCATTTCGAGGAACTTCCGGTCGTCGATGCGATGGAAGGCGAGGGTATCGTCCACCGTGAGCGTTTCGGGAGCGCCCGCCTTGTCCCAGAAAAAGCGCAACGGCACCTCCGGGTGGTGTCTGTGCCACTCGCGGATGTCGTCGGCGTAGCCCGGATTAAGCACATAGCCCAAAATGTAGCCTTCGTCGCGGGCTTCGAGTTCGAAAAGTTCGCTTCTCAGAAGCGGCGGCACCACCGCCATCCTCTCGCGGTAGAAGTCTTTGAGCGGATAGAGCGACAGCGCGAGGGTTTTCGTCGTGCCGAGCGAACAGAGCATGTTGTTGAGCCGGAGCGCGAACTGCCCCTGGTCGGAGCGCGAACGGTGTGCGTAGTCGGGATGGTCGACAAGGAACTGGTGGCCGACGCTGACCACGGGCACGCGAAGGCGATGGAACAGATGGCTCACACCTAACAGTATCTCGTAGAAGTTGACCACCACGTCGGGCTCGACCTTTTCTATGCGGCGCACTATGCGCGTCATGCTTTTGCGCCACTTTTCGAGCTTCGACGGGGTTACGTTCACAAAGAGGGTTTTGGCGATCTTTCCGCGTTTGCCCGCCCGCCCGTAATCGAACGACGGGGAGTCGAACGTTGAGAGGGGACAGTCGATCTTCTCGGCGAAAAAGGGTGGGAGAGTGCGGTTGGGATTCTTGCCCACCATCACCTCCACAACCTCGTGGCCGTGTCGCCTGAGCATCTGCGCGAGGGCTATCGCCTGCGTCAGGTGGCCCCGGCCCTCACCCTGAACTATGAACATGTACCTCATAACGTGGATTTCACGAATTCAGACATTTTACCATTCAATAATCGCAGCATTCACTTTGTCTGAACTCGTGAAATCCGCGTTAACGGCTTTTTCAAAGCCGTCCCTTGTAACCTACCCCCTAAATTCCACATCTGCCGCCGGGCAGTGCCCAGCATTTTCAGCTCCCCTTTCTCGCTACGCTCGGAAAGGCTACGCCCCCCTTCGAAAGGGGGACTTTGCCAAACCTGCGGTCTGGCGGAATCGGAAAATTAGCTTTATTTATTCTCCTCTTCCATGCGGTGGATTTTCCAATTACCGTCGTGATCCTCGGTCAGCGCCGAGAGAGATTCGATCCAATCTCCGGCGTTAAGATACAAAATTCCTTCCACATTTCGCACTTCGGGGTGGTGAATGTGTCCGCAGATCACGCCGTCGCACTCTTTACGCCGGGCCACCTCGACTATATGCCGCTCGAAATCACTGACATACGACACCGACGCCTTCACTTTTTGTTTTATCTCGCGAGCGAGGGAATAATAGGGTTTACCCTTCAGAATGCGCCTCCGGTTGTAGATACCGTTCGCCCACAGCAGAGCAGAGTAACCCACGTCGCCCAACTTCGCGAGCCAGCTCATGCGAGAGGTGACGCGGTCGAACACGTCGCCGTGGAGCACGAAATATTTCCGTCCGCCGCTCTCGTAAACGAGATCGCGCACGATAGACATACCCAAAAAACTGACGGGAACGATGCGGTCCAAAAAATCGTCGTGGTTGCCCCTCACGTAGATTATGCGCGTGGTGTGGGAGATATCGAGCAGCGCTTTGATAAAATTGGTGTGGCGGCGGCGCCACTTCACCTTCTTGCCGCGCATTATGGCCCAGCCGTCGATGATGTCGCCGCAAAGGATCAGCGTTTCACAGCTGTTGTTTTTCAAAAAACGGGTCGCCTCTTTGGTTTTAGACCATTTCGACCCAAGATGTACGTCCGACAGGACGATAGTGCGGTAATGTGTGTTCATTTTCCGCCGCAAATCTACGCTGCCGATATTACGAACGGATTACGGCGGCGTTACGGTGGAATAAAAAACAACTATTGCCGTTGGCTAAAGCCAACGGCAATAGGGCGGCAAAACAAACCGGGCTTCAGCCCAACTCGGATTATTTGGGCTAAAGCCCGGAAAAATGGTGGGCTTTTCTTATCTGTCGGTTAAAACCGACGGCGATTATCTTTTCATCCTACCGGGTAAGGGCGGCGCGGGCCTCGCGGTCGGGATCGTTCTTCACTTCGCAGACCTTGTCGAGGATCATCGTCTCGCCCGTTTCGGCGGTGTAGCGCGGCCACGCGGGAAGTTCGGGAGTGTTGGGGTCGCCCGTGCGCATGAAAGCCACCAGAGCCGACGACATACGATCGGAAAGCTCCCGGGGGGCCTTTCCGCCGCCAGTGTGGGTGAGCATCAGGTCGGTGTTGTGGAACCAATAACAGATATCGACGCAGTGGAACGCCCTTTGGCGGCCGTCGAACAACGGCGAGTGGAAACCGAACCACGCCATCCAAACGTCGGGCGACTGGCCGAGTTTGGTGTTTGCAGAATTCACTACGCCCCGCCGGTTGGACATAATAAGCGACCATATCTCCACGGGTTTCATCTCGGGAAACGCCTTCACATAGGCTTCGACTATCTCGCGGGCGGAGTCGCCGTAACCGGCCGTGAGCCGCTCGACGACGCCGTCGATGGTGATGTTCTCGAGTTCGGCGTTGTCGCGGCTGGGGCTCTGCTCGTTAAAGGTGGTGCAGAAGATCATCGGAATATCAGGAGCGCCCTCCTGGGCCCAAAACGTCCCTTCCGGGATGTTGACACCGTCGGCCACGGGGCTGAATCCGCCGCGTCCCGCTCCGGGGTTCTCGCCGCGCATCTTCGCCGCCGCACGACCCGCAAGTTCATAATACTCCCTCCACGGCATCTTCTGAAGTTCGTCGATGCGCGCGGGCGTGAGACCGGCCTCCCGGAGTATGGCTTCGCCCAATTTCTGCGCGTAGGCCTTGTCGGTGGCGGCGGTGCTGCTTCCGCTCAACGCGACCCCCTTGTGGACGAGTCCGCGGGCGGCAGGCATGGCAGCCACGGTGCACACCTTCGAGCCGCCGCCCGATTGGCCGATGATCGTCACATTGCCGGGATCGCCGCCGAAAGCGTCGATATTTTTATTCACCCACTTCAAAGCGGCTATGATGTCGAGTATCCCCACGTTGCCCGAGTCGCGATATTTTTCACCACCCACGGCCGAGAGGTCGGAGAAGCCGAAAGAGTTGAGCCTGTGGTTGATCGACACGAAAACCACGTCGCCGAAACGGGCGAGGTTCTCACCGTTGTAACCGTCCTGTTCGATGGCGTTGCCGCTCGAATACCCTCCGCCATGGAGCCACACGACGACGGGCCGCCGCGCCGCGTCGAGACCCGGCGACCAGACGTTGAGGCGGAGACAATCCTCGCCCACCATGTCGTAGTTCCAGTGGTCGGCAAACGCCCAGTAAGATTCGGGGCTTTGGTCGGGAGTGTTCTGCGGAGCCGACTCCGAGTAATTCACTGCCGGACGAATATTGTCCCAAGGCTCGGGCTCGCGGGGAGGCATGAAGCGGTTTTCGCCGCCCGTCGGGGCGCCGTAAGGTATGCCGCGGAAGGTGTAGATCCCCCGCAGGATAAAGCCCCTGACTTTTCCGTAGACGGTCGGAGCGACGGCGATATCGTCGCCGATGACGAGTTGTTGGGCATCGGGATCGAAAACCGGATCCGATCCCTTCCCCGAATTACCGCAACATCCCGAAACGAGCGCGGCGAGCGCCACTGCGGCGCAAATGTGTAAAAGTTTCTTCATAAGGTTATGTTTTAGAGGTTTCTGGATCAATAGACGTGAATGCTGCTCTGGGCCGAGGGGAGGTAGTTCACACCGAGCCATGTGATGAGCAGCATCAGAAACGCAACGGGCAACAACCACAGAGCCGTGCGCTCGTACCGGGGCCCGGCGAGGCGCAGATGGATGTAGACGAGATAGCCCAGGGCCGTAACCAGCGCCCAGGTCTCCTTCGGATCCCACTCCCAATAGTGTCCCCACGCGGCCTTGGCCCACACGGCGCCCATAAGCATACCCAACACCAGCAGTCCGAACCCGGCGTAGACCAGATTGTCGATCAGCGCGCCGATCTTCGGGTCGGCCACGCCGCTACGGTCGAGCTTCACCAGTCCCACTATCGAGGCAATCGTCGCCGCGCCCAGCATCGCGTAAGAGAGCATGTACGAGGTTACGTGCGGCACGAACCAGATGCTTTGCAGGGCGGGCATCAGATTCGCCGAGTGGATCTCGGGTTTCAGCAGGTTTATCAGCACGAAGACCGTCGCCATCACAGCCGAATAGCTCAGCAGCCACGGGTACTTCCACCGCCGCCAGGCCGCGAAGCCCACTCCCGACAGGAAAAACGAGTACCAGAGCCGCGTTTCGCCCATCGTGCGCATGGGAGGACGCCCCAGAGTTATCCAGAATCCCAGGATAAAAGCGGCGAAAACGGCGATACCGACACCCATGATAATAGTTGTCAGGCGGTCGTTCCGTCGGTATACCACAACACCCGCCGCAAGCCACATCGCCACCGCGGGCAGTGCAAAAAATATAAAATTATCCCAACTCATTTCAGCAATTCATAACTTATCCTATATCAACGCTATTGCGAGGAGTGGAGCGACGAAGCAATCCGAAGACGGAAGCTGGATTGCTTCAGGCTCTCGCCTTCGCAATGACGATCTCACGTAGCTCATTTCCAAATTATCAAATTATCAAATTATCAAATTATCAAATTCCCATCATTGCGAGAATCGGCTACGCCCTTTATATATCATTAATAAAGCTCCGAGGGCGATCATCCCGAAACCTATGTAAACGGCCGTAAGCCACGGGTCGCGCACGATCTCGACTATGCTGTACGCCGACGCTGGCCCCGCCTCGCGGTCGTAACCGTATTGATAGACGAGCATATCGCCTGCCTCGAGAGGATGATTTACCTCTGTGAGGCCGCGAACAGATGTGCCTTCACGCGCGGTGATCTCCACCTCGGAGGCGAAACGCCGGGGTTCGGGTCGCGCACCGGGCCTCGCGGGAGGATACTCCTCCATTATGAAGTCGTGGAGCGTCACGGAGACCGGCAACATTCGAGGATGGCCCGTCGAAGGGTCGGTACCCACGGTGGCAGTGGCTCCTTCGTCGACCTTCACTATGTAACGTTCGATGTCGGCATGGCCCAAGCCCGCCGCGAAAAGCACGAGCCAAAGCCCCAGATGGTTCAGGTAGAAGCCACGGTCGCGCCACCGGAGGCGGGCAAGCCGCCTTGCGAGGAGTCCTCCGAGCGACATAAGGAGCGCGAAATAGACGAGCACGAACGGCCAAGAAGAGGTCATCGCGTTGAAACCCAGGCGCGCCGACACCTCCGCCACGCCTCCCACGGGAACAGCGCCCTGCGGAGTAAGGCCCATTATGAGGGCAAGTATGCAGAGAGCCGAGATAAGGCACACGGCCATGGGTGCGCCCGTGAACCAACGGACGAAGCGTGTGTCGGAGAACATCGCCATCGCGGCACAAACGAGTATCATCGCGGCTCCGGCGAACAGGTTGACGGGGGCGGCAAGCGCCGAACCGTCGAACGGGCCGAGAGCGAGTTGCAATAAAAAACCGACCCCCGCGAGAATGCCGACGGCTACAACAGAGCCGGTGAAGCGATCGCGCGGGGGCTGGTTATTTCGAGAGGTATTCTCCTTCGACATGGTTGGATCAGGTTTTCGATTTATCCTACAAATGTAGTAAATCGAAAACTAAATCGCAAACCCTATGGCGACACCGGACGCGGCGGTATGGCGTTCCTGTCGAAATAGCGGATACATCTGTAATAGGCGGTGTTCTGTTTTTCCACGGTGCTGGCGGCTCCCGAGGTGAAATTCACCCTCCAGAATGTGGAGTTGTTGCCGACGTTGGTGATCGCCCAATGATCGCCCGGCGTGAAATCATTATATGTCGTCGCTCCGGGAGGGCCGTATTGGGCGGCGAAAATATTCTCGATCAAGCCGGCGTAAGCGTATATCAGGGAGAGTTCCTCCTGAGAGGGGAGTACCCAGCCCGTGGCGTATCCCGGTTCGCTGTAGTTGCCGCACGCTTTTTCGTCGCCTCTCGCCGTGGTCGGATTGGCCGAATGCTGCGCCGTGGTTCCGTACCATCTCGACACGGCGAACCCCCTGCCGAGGGTGTTATTTCCGGGATTGCGCAGATCGTTGGTCGGTATAAGGTCTTTCCCGTCGGCGATCATCCCTTCGGGATAGTTGTCGGTCATATTGCCTATCACATGGCCGCTGCCGTCGTTGTAGAACAGTCCGCCTCCGAGTGTCCCGGGGATATCGCGCACACACCTGACCGGATACCTCGTGTTCTTATTCATCGCCGTCACCATCGCAGCGGCCTGACCGAAGTCGACCACATAGGCGTTGGGATCGGGGCCCGTGACCTGCTCTGTGGTCGTCCAATAGTAGCGGTCGGTGGTACTGAAGGGGTTGTAACCCTGGTTGAGGCTCCAACTTCCGCCCCGGAACGCCTCCCGCCATGCGTATATCTGCATTGTCTGCACGGGGGTGGGCATATACCATTTTACCTCGGCTCCTTCGATCACTCCGTTGCCGTCGCTGTCGCGGTTCTTGCGCACACAATAGTCCGGCGCGTTGGTGTTGCCGTAGGGGTTGTATACGGCCGGATTTCCGGCAAGCGAGTTTTCGGGATTGAGCGCCTGTCCGCCTCTCACCGGAGGAATGTTGCCCGGATAGGTGTCGCGGTATTCGCCGTAGCGGTAGAGCGTGGCGGAAAGGCCGTCGTAGGGGTAGCGGTTCTCGGCCAGACCCGCGCCCGGCCCTTCGATATAACGCCACGGAAGGCCCGAACGGACGACATCGGGATTATTGCCCTGAAGATAGAACCTGAGCCAATACTCCTCGACGCTCTCCACACCCAGAAGCGATCCGTAGTAACCGCCGTCGCCCGTCCATCCGCCGATCTGTCCGATGGTCTGGAGGCCGTACTGCGACACGTCGAAATAGAAGGCCGACTCTCTTCCTTCCGCCGCCCACTGGTCGTACTGCTCGGGAGAGGTTGCCCCGTCGACAAATCCGACCCTCACCGTCGCCGTTCGCCGGGGTGGATTCACTGCGGGTATCGAAGCTCTCGCCGCACCGGCGGGATATGAACCGGTCGCGGCGGTGTTGACGAACTCGGTGAGGTGGAGTATCGGCATTGCCTCGGCGCGGCCGTTCGTAAGCGTCATGGGTGAATAGAGTGTCGTGCCGACATTGCCGTCGCCCGGATAGGGATCCCTCCATGAGAGGGTGAGCCAACGCTCTTCGACGGGTAACTGCGACATAGGTCTCCACGAAGCGCCCGTTCCGACACCCGTCTCCAGCTTGACATAGCCTCCGGCACGTCCCTCCATGTAGACCGGAACGTCCATGAAGTGCGCGTCGAGACGGTCGAAGTCGTCGGATCTGTTGATAAGGATCAACTGATTGAGGTAATCGCGCCGCGAGTCGATGGTTACATCGGAGATGCCGTTGATGTATATGTTGAAATGGTAGGCGCAGTCGCGGTCGACATCGTAGTTGGTTATGTCGTCGACGGCGGTCGAAGGGGTCATCTCGGCGTCGCGCCCCTTGCCCGCGTGGACATAGGTGCGCAGAATGTCCTCGTCGGTAAGCGAGGTGAGCCTGATATAAGTCGACAGCTCGGGTGCGACACCCTTGCGGGCGTAGACGTTCGGAGCTCCGGCGGCGCCGTTGTTCTGAAGGTAATTCGCCATATCCTGCTCGCTGACCGACCCGCGGCGGTTCTCGAGACAGTAGAAGGTTATCAGCTGCTTCGTGTAGTAATTCGTCTCGGGAAGTCCGGTCTTGGTGCTTCGGACGGTTATCTGTTCGATGCCCGAGGAGGCGGGTAGGAAGTTGGTCGTCGATTCGTAGTATGCCGAGGGGCCTTCCGTGTAGGCCTTGTCATGCGAACCGTCACCCGCAACGGGACGTGTCACCACATAGGAGTAGCGCGGCACGTCGACGAAACTGAGCGTCGAGGGATAAACTCCCGAAGTGACCGTTGGGTCGGAGGCCGAAGCCACTTTGTTGTAGATGGTCACCACGAACTGCGAACGGAGCCTGTGGAGAGTGATCCGGGGCGTGAACACCTCTCCGGCGCCCGCCAGCGAGAGGTGCACCACGTCGAGGGTCGACATCATCATCTTGCCGATATCGTCGGCGGAATAGTTTATCGCCTGAACATAAATATCCTTCAGGTCGCCGTAGGTTTTCACCTGTGCCAGAAACGAATCTATGTCGCCGGTGGGGCAGTATCTGTCGTCGAGGTTGGCCAGCGCGAATACGAAATAGTCGGTATTGCGGCGCAGATAGACATGTTGCCGCGTACCGTATTCGTAATAGTTGCGCAGTGTGACCGCCGCGTCGTCGCGCGGAGCGAGGCTGCCGTCGGGCCGGGTCACGGGGTTCGTACCGTCGAAGATCATCAGATGCACATCGTCGATGCGGTCGAATATATCGTCTTCGGCACGGGTCAGGTATGTTTTCTGACCGGCGACAACGAATTCCGGCTCAACTTCGACGTATCCTTCGGGCACCCTGCCGTCTCCGGGAAATTCATAGGGATCGCTCTCCACGCAACCCCCGAGCATCGTCACAGCCGCAAGGCAGCAGGCAAATATGTTTTCACGTTTCATAATAGTCTGTTATTTAATCGAACACCGAATCGAGCCACCAATATTTGACCGGTTGCACTTCCCACTGTACCTCGTATGACTCCATAAGCGTAATCACCACATCGTAGGCCGTGCCGGGAGCGCTCTTGGCAAAGGCATCTTCCGTCGTGGCGAAACTCACGTTGGCCTGTACCCACAGGCGGTCTTCAGTGAGAGCTTCGAAGCGGAAGCCTGTTGCAGGGAGAGCCATCACATAGCCCGCGTCGAGAGGAGTTTCGGCATCCCTGAGCATGGAGCCGTCGGGATTCCTGACGTCGAACACACCGGGCTTGGCCACCCTCACGCCTCCCTCCATGCTGAAGAGTGCGAATTGGGCGAACCCCACCATCGGATAGTCCGTCCGGTCGCTCGAGGAGGGGGTCACGTCGAGGCTTATCATGTCTATCCCCACGCCCGCAGGCTGGAACCGGAGTATGAAATCTTCGATCTGTCCGAATTGAGTGGCCGCCTTTTCGCTTTCGGCTTTCACCTTCACCCTGAACAGCGAGAACATATGAGAAAGGATCACCTCTGAGTTCGGGACGGCGGCGGTGGTCATCTCCACGTGGTCGACATTGCCCCACGCGAGATTGGAGAACATCACGTCCTGAGAGCCGTCGAGCCCCGAAATGACGAGCGACGCGCCCTCGGCAGTGGGTTGGATTTTGGAAACGGGATCGCCCGAGGCGTTCACAAAAGGATGGTAGACGTGGGCGAAATAGTACTCCCCGCCCTCGTCATAGAGCATCCTTTGGATCCGGGTGCCGTCCTCGTCGGTGAACTGGATCTCTCCCGTCGATACAGTGGGTGGATTTAAGCCGGGCCCTCCGAAATATCCTCGCGAGAGGGAAACCGTTGTGCCCGACCATGCCGCAGTGCCGGGTTGATCGACGGCCGGATCGGCACTCGTGTAGCCCACGGTCGCTATTCCCACCGTCAGCTGGGTGGGCGGCAGACCCTGCGCGTCAGGTATGATCCGGGCACGGGAGGCGGCATCCTGCTGTTCCAGACGGCCGCTCATCACCACCGACGGCCTGTTTTCGGGATCTGGCCCGGGGCCCGGTTTTTCTTCCGTGCATCCGCCGGATAGCGAGAGCGCCAAAATCCCGACGGCTATAAAACAGGTTCTTTTCATAATCATCCGATCTATCTTTTAGAACATCTCTATCAAATCGCCTCCGGGGCCACCCAGCACACCGCCTTCGATCCACGCCTCGATCCTGTTCGTTCCCTTGAACACGACCGAAGCGCCCTCGGCGGATATGTTTATCAGATACACAACCACGATCCCCGGCTCCATAGTGGTTTCGGGAATGGGAAGACGGTAGTTGTATTCGGTGCCGACATAAGTTTCGGTCGCGGGATCGTAACTGTTTCCGCTCGCGTTATAGTAGTAGGTAATGTCGACCGTTGCCATACCCCGGGGAAGATCGAACGGGAAGATCATCATGCGGTTGATGTCGTCGGTGAGCCTCGCCGTCCGACCGGGAGCAAGATTGTTCGAGTTGTCGGGATCGAGGATAAAATCCCAATGTACGTTGCCGTTAAGGGACGGAGCGCCCCACACACCCGTTTCGAGGTCGAGGGTCGAGGCGAGCGGCATACCGTCGGCCATGAACGAAAGGCGGTTCACCGAATAGGTTTCGCCGGTCGGGACGGCTGTTCCCACCGAAGCGGGAGCCACGACGAACGCGAGCCACGTGAGAGAGTGCTCCATCCGATATTTGACCATCCCGTTTGTAACCTTGTCTGTCGATTTCAAATTGACATTGTACACCGGCCTGGCATACAGAACGTCCTTTTGTCCCGCTATCGTCTCGGGAAGCCGGTAGCGAAGGGTGGGGGCGCCCCCCGCCGCGGGCACCGACGCCACCGCGTAGGAGGTCTCCTCGAATTCGGACGAATGGGGCGAATATGCGAAGAACGAGTTTTTCAAAGTCGGGTCTATGGGCCAGAACGCCTGCGGAACGTATGTCCAGACGTTCGGGGTGACGCTCGCGTCCCTTGTCACTTTTTGGTCGGAGAGCAGGTTCGCCGGGTATGCCCATCCTCCGACGGGGGTTCCGTTATCGTTGGGAATATCGCTCGTACCCGTCGTGTAGCCGAACACGCCGAGGGTGGTTATTTCGTTCACGCTGAGGAGGGCGTTCCCCCGGGTTTCGGGTGAATGAATGCCGAAACCGAGAGCGACGGGGCCGCCGGATTCCTCCTGCTGCCTTGCGCAACCGCTCCCGAGAAGCATCCCGCAACAACAGGCCGATATCAAAAATGTTGTCGAAATTCGCATATTGTAATGTCTTATTTATGACCACATAACACGTAACTCGTAATTCGTAACTCGTAGTTCATTAAGGCGCCGGTGTGGCATTGCGTTTCACGATCACCGAACCGTAGGTCGATATCGTGGCGGAAAGCGCCGGAGTGCTACTCGCCGTCGCCGTCGCGCCGGTGGACGCGTCCACGGGATCGGTCACGTTTTGCAGGGCGGGTTCCAAGGTCCAGTACGTGGGATCATACTGGAGGGTGAATGTGACGCCCGGTGTCCACGCCCCCACGATCTTGCGGCCGTCGAAGATGACGTTTTCCCCTTCGGTGAACATTCTCTCGTAACCGTTCATGCTCACGACCAGATTCGATCTCATGTCGTTCATCAGATAGATGGCGAAATAGTTGCAGGCCGTCGGAGGAGGAACGTTATTGTCTTCGTTGAGATTGAGGTGTCCGAGCGCCGAGAGCGCCGAGTAAAGCCGGTTCTGGTCGTTCTGCGTATTGCCCGCCAGAGGCACCGGTTGGATCATCACCTTCACGTTCCAGTCGGTCAGGGCCAGATCGTCGACCGACACCAACACCAACCGCACCTGATCGCCGTCGACCACAAGTTGGTAGTTGTACGACTTTCCGGGCAGCCACTCGGCAGGCGAGAACACCAGCGACGGATAGACGGTCTCCGCTCCCTGTTCGGTGAGCGTCACCTGCATCGTGGGGTCGAGACCGGCGGCACGCTCCAATGTCTGCGGCACGAGGAACATGTATCCTGTCGCCGTGGTCAGATTCGCGGCAGTGGCCGAAAGGGGTACATCGGCCAGTTCGCTCCCCGCGGTAAGCGTGTAGGATGTCGTGGAGGTATCGTCGACATTCCAGGCGAGGGTCCGGGCGCCGAGATCGATCGATCCTGTGTGGTACAGGCCGCCGAGCGTGACCGACTTCACGGAGACGCTCCTTCCGGTGCCGTTGAGCAACACACCCGATATGACAATGCGACAGAGAGCGTGGCCGAATATCAGGGGCACCGGTTTCGAACCCGAGTAACCCGCACCCGTCTGGTCGAATATCGGCTTTGCGACGACGAGGTCGGTTTGGGCCGCCACACTACCGTTCACCTCGAAAGAGAGGGTGGGGCTTCCCGCACTCGAGGGAGTGCCGACAGTCGCACTTCCGGCGGGGCCGTAGGCGAAGAACGACACATATCTGTCGTGCGGCCACTCGGCCGTCGCGGCGGAACTCCACACCAAGCCGCTCCCGGAGTCGGCTCCCGTCACCTTCACATTGTCGAGCAACGCCGTTTTAGCGGGATTCGTGTTCCACAGGGCGGGGTGGCTCAAAGCCCACACGTCGAAGCCTCCGCGTGCGGCCAATCCGGCGGGGTCGGAGAGTACGGCGCCTCTGGTTATGGGTTCTCCTTCGAGCCGAGTCGAGAAGTTGATCCGCCGGCTCTCTCCGTCGTCGGGTGTGACGACCCTCTCTCCCGTGCACGAAAGAGCGGCGGCGCATAGTAAGACGGGTAATAATTTCTGTTTCATGCCTTCAGGTGTTGTGGGGCCGGAAGGGCGGTCAAACCCTTCCGGTCTTAAAGTAATCACATGGGAGCCACGCAGGTAAGCGTCGCGATACGACCGCTCACGGCGAGTGTCCAATTGGTGGTGGGAACGGACGACTTGAGATGGGCCGCGCTTGCCGCGTCCACGAACTCGACGCGGATCTGGTCTCCGGCATCGAAGCCCTCGATGGTCGTCAGGGTCATATCAGCCGAAACGGTACCGGGGACATTGATGGGGAATACTTTCAGCGTAGTGGTCGTCGAATTGGCCGCGCTGTGTTCGTCGATAGCCTGCACGAGGTGTTCGAGAGTGGCGTCGGCCACCTGAAGCGTCTGCGCGATGGTGGAAGCGTCCACCCACGGATCGATCCGGACGTTGAAGGTGATCTCGCCCGTGGTGAGGAAGCTCGAAAAGTCGAATTGATAGAGATAACGCTTGCCCTCTTCCCATGAGGTTATGTTGAAGTCCCTCAACAGGGAGGTCACACCGGTACCCGTCTTGGTCGTGACTGTGCCGGAGGTGTTGTATGACAAAGCATAGTCGAACACGATGGCGGCGGCGGACGACGCGCCGAACGACTGGGGCAGAAGCATCAGGGCGTTGGTCGCGTTCTTCATATCTTTCGGAGGCCCTGCGGTACCGTCGGTTATATTGGTGCCTGTCGCGGGAAGATACGGATAAGTTTGTGTGCTCGAAGCGACGGCCCAACCCGGCGCCGAGCCGTTAATGGTGTAGGTACCGGAATTCAGAACGCCCGTAAGCCTTATGTTCGTAACCTGGATCGTGAGACCGAACGTCTGGACAAGACCGAAATTGATCTGTGAAAGGGTGTGTTTGAACTCCAATGGGACGGCGGCAAGGCTCGTGGAGACACCCACGGCGATAAGGTCTTTCTGTGCCGTGTAATCGGCGGGAACGGTGTAGCCGAAAGAGTAGGAGGTGGCCGCCGGGGTATTGCCCGTCACATAGTCGCTGGGATACCACGAATAGTAATGCACCAAAATACCGTGCGACGTCTCGGGATCGGCATAGCTCCACGCCGTGCCGTCATAGTTGAGAACGAACGGATTGTGGGCCGTGTAAGCCGGTGTGGTGGAGTTCGGCAGATAGGCGTAGACGCTGAGCTGGTTGCCGTTCACCCACGACGTGTTGTTGAATTCGGTGGCCCTCGTGGCGGTTTGCTTGCCGAGAACCGTGCGGAATGTCAGGAGGTCTTCGCCATTGTCCGGCGAATCCGTCGTTTCGGTTTTGCAACCCGCGACCCCCGACAGGAGGACGAAGACTGCAAATCCCAATAAATACCGTTTCATAATGATCTATTTTGTTATTATTATTATCTTCACGATGGATTCACTGGCACACGTATTACCTCGTCGTCGTCCCACTCGCCGATCCCGATGATACCCTCGATAGGTTCGACCTCGGGCAGGGTGAGTTCGATGAATATGGGAAGCGTCAGTCCGTACTCGGGCGGGCCCGTCTCTTCGATGTTGACGCGTACCTTCTCGATGAAGGGAAGCACCTGATCGGTAATGTCGACGGTGGTTTCGTACGTTATGCCGTCGACGAGCACGATCCTTAAGTAGACGCTGTATGTATTATCGGGCATGTCGACCGGCGGGCCGAAGGTCACGAACTCCGGAGAAGAGATCGTACCCGTGTCGGTGTCCGTGTCGGTCATCGTTTTGCCGTTGAGGTTGAACTGATGGGTCACAAGGAAGTGCGAGGGCATCCTGTCGGCGGCGAAAGCCGATCCCGCGAAGCCGTACACCGCCGCGTCGGCTCCATAGGCGCTCGATATGTTGGTGATCTCCACCGTGACCTTCGCCGGATAGGACATGGCCTGCGGAATCATTAACAACTCGAGTTCGGACCCTCCTCCCGGAATGTCGCCCGTGTCCTTCCCGTCCTCATATTTCTTATGGTATCCCCCGTCGGAGTCGATCTCGATCCGGCCGGCCATCGAAGTGAATATCTCCATGTTGTTGGTGGCTATGTATTCGCCCTCGGCACGGCTGAGCCTTCGAGGAGTCGCGGTCGCCTCGGCGGCAACGGCCTCGAAAGTATCAAAATCGTCTGTGCCGCGGAAAAAAACGCCGTCGAGATGGGTGTCGTCCTCGGCGTACATCAGTCCGTTGAATATCATCACGCCGTACTCGCCGGGTTCCGCCTCGATGGTCGCTTCGTGGGGTTCGAAGAAATACTCCTTAGCGTAGAGATGCGCTCCCCCTTCGGAGTAGGCCACCGCCGTGGCATCCATCGACATATCGCTTCGGCCGAGCGAAGGCACCCAGTCGCCCTTGATATCGAGGAGCGTGTCGGCAAGGACATAAAGGTCTCTCTGCCGGTCGCATCCCGCCGCGAGCATCGCGACACAACATATCGCTATAACGAATCTTTTCATTCCCACCTTTTTTTATTTATCAACCATACGAAATCCACCCGCACCTGGGTGAGGGCGATCCGGCCGACGTTGTATCTTGTCTTTTCCCACATCAGGTGTCCGTCGCGGGGACGGCCGTACTCTCTCATCTCGGGCGAATGGAAGTAACCTCCCATCGCGGAGATGCCCAGATTGAAGTTGTCGGAAAGTCTCCATGCGTAACCGGCGCTCACACCCGCCGACCAGTATCCGTCGCCCTGCACGCCGCGGCCCCATTGCACGTCGAAGCGGCTGCAGTAAGTGGCGTATATCCCCGCGTTCCAGCCCGTCAGAGGGTTGCGGCGGGGATTGAACCAGTAGTTTCCCTCCACCGTTCCGCGGATTGTCTGAAGGGCGTATGTGTTCTTAATGCGGGTGTAGGCGTAAGCGAAATCGCCGCCCACGGAGAAATGCCTGCCTATGGGGATCACGACGCCGAGGTTGGGCCCACCCACCAGATCGAGCAGCAGGTTCGTCCGCAGAGCCACCGGCCGGGTGACGACAAGCCTCCGAGAACTGTCGATGGTGTCAGTCGTGGGAGAGGGCGGGAGTTGTCCCTCGGGCCGCGGTTGCGGTTCGGTCTCGGGTTCGTCCTCCGGCCACGGATCGTGCATCCACAACGGGGGGTGCAGTTCCACCGTCGCCGAACCCGTGCGCAGACGGCGAAGGATGTAATTATCGCGCAGGTAGGCGAAAGTCTCGCCGCCCCGCATGGAATTCATTCTTCGGTTCTTCGCCTCGTCGGAGAGAGCGGGATCGAGAAGTGTCGTCAGAAGTTCGCCGCCCCCGGGAATGGCAGGGTTCCGCTCCAGAACCTCTATCAGACCCTCCCAATAACGCCTGTCGGCGCGCGCCCTGACGATGGAGCCGTCGAGATGGGGATAATGGAGGAGAATGTAATCCTTCAGTGAATTGGCACGGCGCAGGGCCAGACGGCGATTATGCGCGGGCGCTCCGTCGGGCGACGCGGCTCCCGTGACGACGATCGAATCGAGCCGACGGACTATCCTTTCGTTCGACATTATCCGACGAAGGGTTCCGAGAGCGCGGGCGTTGTTCATAAAACCGCTGTCGACGACCGCCTTGTCGAAGGGGAACAGAATCGCGATCCGCCGTGTGGTGTCGACAGACCCGCTTCTTGCACGGATCTGTCCTCCGGCAACGCCGACCGCCATCAACGATATGGCCGCCGTGCAAAGGGTTGTTTTCAAAAGAGAACGCATACGGTAGAGGTGTTTTTTCGGCACACCTCCGAACAGACGTCAAAAAACAGGCCAAAATCGAAATTAGGGCCTGTTAAGCATGAAATATATTCGGTAGATCCCTCGTCGCCTTCGGCTCGCTCGGAATGACATCGCGTCGGAAAGCCGGTTACTCTCCCCCCGAAGCGGCGCAATTTCGCATCTCGCGCGTGAGGCGCATCGCACAGAAGTTGGGGCCGCACATCGTGCAGTGGTCGCTCTCGTCGCCCAGACGTCCCGCCCTATAGTATTCCAGCGCACGCTCGGGATCGAGCGAGAGATTGAACTGATCCTTCCAGCGAAAGTCGAACCTCGCCCGGCTCAGGGCGTCGTCGCGGACCTGCGCTCCGGGATGGCCCTTGGCGAGGTCGGCGGCGTGGGCGGCGATCTTGTAGGCGACCACTCCCGCGCGCACATCCTCGCCGTCGGGTAGCGCGAGATGCTCCTTGGGGGTGACATAGCATATCATGGCCGTGCCGTACCACGCGATTTGCGCCGCGCCGATAGCCGAGGTGATATGATCGTAACCCGGAGCGATGTCGGTGACAAGCGGTCCCAGCGTGTAGAAAGGCGCACCGTGGCAATGGAGAAGCTCCTCGTCCATATTCGCGCGAATCTTGTGCATCGGAACATGGCCCGGCCCTTCGATCAGCACACCGATACCGTGCTCCCACGCTATTTTCGTCAGTTCGCCCAACACCGACAGTTCGGCGAACTGAGCGGCGTCGTTGGCGTCGCGAATGGAGCCGGGACGCAGGCCGTCGCCCAGCGAAACGGCCACGTCGTACCGGGAAAGTATCTCGCATATCTCCCGGAAATGGGTGTAGAACAGATTCTCCTCGCCGTGAAGCGTCATCCAGTTGGCGATTATGGAGCCTCCGCGCGAAACGATGCCTGTCGTGCGGTTCGCGGTGAGCGGCAGATGTGCCCGGAGCAGTCCCGCGTGGATGGTGAAATAGTCGACCCCCTGTTCGCACTGCTCGACGAGGGTGTCGCGGTACACCTCCCACGACAGGTCGGCGATGCGGCCCTTCACCTTTTCGAGCGCCTGATACAAAGGTACCGTGCCCACCGGAACGGGGCAGTTGCGCACGATCCATTCGCGCGTTTCGTGGATATTGTCGCCCGTGGAGAGATCCATCAGCGTGTCGCCTCCCCATTTGCAGCTTCGGATGGCCTTCTCAACCTCCTCGTCTATTCCCGACGAGAGGGCAGAATTACCTATGTTGGTATTAATTTTAACCAGAAAGTTCGCACCTATTATCATAGGCTCCGCCTCGGGATGGTTGATATTCGCGGGCAACACGGCGCGACCCGCCGCGATCTCGTCGCGCACGAATTCGGGGGTGATATGGGTTTCAATGCCAAGCTGCTCGTTCCCGAGGTTTTCGCGAATTGCCGCGTACTCCATCTCGGGGGTGACGATCCCGCGGCGGGCGTATTCCATTTGGGTTATCCGCGTCCCCGGTTTCGCCCGGCGCGGAAGGTTGGTCACGGGAAAACGGATAGCGTCCAGAGAGGCATCTTTCAGCCGCTCGTTCGAGTATTCCGAAGAGAAAACCGCGAGCGTTTCGGTGTCGCCGCGCCGCTCGATCCACCCGGAGCGCAGACGCCCCAGGCCCCGGGTGATATCGACGGTGACGCCGTCGTCGGAATAGTCGCCGCTCGTGTCGTAGATTACAACCGGAGCGTTGGGGCTCTTTTCGCCCTCTGCCGAGACGGTGTCGGTGAGCGAAACGCGACGCATGGCGACGCGAATATCGTGTATCTTACCCGGAACGTATATCTTTTCCGAAGCGGGGTATGTGATCTTGTGGGTCTTTTTCATCGGGATAAGGCGGTTAATACAGCCGCAAAGATAGCCGTTTCCCGAAGAATTCGGTACCGACCGTGCGAAAGTGGCACATTTATTGAGCCGGGAGGCAAAAACTTCCGATCATGAAATTCACAAAGAAAGACATCCTCGTTCTCCTCGCCTATTTCGCGCTCGTCGCGGTGCAGTTCTGGGTCATAGAGCTGTTGCATTGGCCCGAGTGGGCGCTCATGACGCTCCGCCTCGCAGTTATTCTCGTCAATGCTTTCATCGTCATCTATTCGTACCGGGGCGTTCTGGGAGCCGACTGGCACGATTTCAGAGAACGGAAATGGACGAAATGGCTCTTCATAGTCGGCACTTTCGCCGTGGTGTTCGGAGCTCTGACCCTGTTGCGGCGTCTGTCCGCCGGAGCCGCCGACAAGGTGGTCGAGGAGGGTGCGGCGGCTTTGGAATCAGTCGCCTCGGACGATCCGAAGGTGCCGTTGGTTTTGACCCTTATGGTCTCTCTGGTACCCTTGGTATCGTCGGTCACCGAGGAGATCGTATTCCGCTATCTGCTCATGTTCAAACACTCCGGCCGCACGCTGAGATGGGTTCTCTGGGCGTTGTCGTCGGTGGCGTTCGGATTGATCCATTTCGAAGCTCTGGGAAGTTTAACCGCCGCCGTTCCGTACATATTCGCGGGAGCGGCCTTCGGCGTACTCTATTTGTGGAAACGCAACATCTGGTACAACATATTCGCCCACATGCTCTTCAACGGGATCAACGTGGCGATGGCGCTGTTAGGAACCATCATGATGCGGTTCGTGTCGTGATATCCGGTCTTTCACGGACTCCATCGATACGGCAACGAGCGCACGATAATCAGGACCATGACTAAAATACCGTCGAAATCGCAAACAGAAGGCCGATTCGCAAAAATTAAGTTATCTTTGTCTTGTTATACGCGCATGTTCACATGTGCTCTCTACCAACTATAGGATAAAGTGATCGATACCCGTACATCCAAAAGTATAAAAAACGCTCAGGTGGCAATACTCTATTATTGCCTTAACCTTATACTTACCTTTTTTTCCCGTCAGGTGTTCATCGAACGTTTGGGCGCCGAAGTTTTGGGACTAAACACCACGGCGGTGAACCTGCTCGGCTTTCTCAATCTGGCCGAAATGGGGATCGGCTCCGCCGTTTCGTTTCTGCTTTACAAACCCTTGGCCGAAGGAGATCGCACTTCCGTCAGCAATATCGTTTCGGTTCAGGGGTGGCTTTACAGGCGCATCGCTTTTTTAGTCATAGGGGCGGCAGTGGTGCTGATGTGCTTCTTCCCTTTGATCTTTGCCAAGGCGGAAGTTCCTTTGTGGTATGCCTACGCCACGTTCGGAGTGTTGCTGTTCGCCTCGCTATCGGGGTACTTTTTCAATTATCGTCAGATCGTTATCACGGCCGATCAACGCGACTACCGCCTGATGGCGGTTGCCCAAAGCATCAAGAATGCCAAAGTGCTGTTGCAAATCCTTGCAGTCCTGTTTTTCGCCCATGGATATGTATGGTGGTTACTGTTGGAGTTCGTCGCCTCCGTAGCGACCATCTTCGGCATAAACGCCCTTCTCAGGCGCCGCTATCCATGGCTTAAGACCGACGTGGCGGGTGGAGGCAGGCTACGTAGACAATATCCTGAGATCGTCACCAAAACCAAACAGGTGTTTTTTCACAAGATCGGCGGCTTTGTCCTGATGCAGACCAGTCCTTTGGTCGTATACGGGTTCACCTCGCTGACGATGGTGGCGATCTATGGCAACTATATGTTCATTGTTCTGGGAATCGTCGCACTGCTCAACGCCCTGTTCAATAGTATCACCGCCGGAGTGGGCAATCTGTTGGTGAGCGCCGACCGGGAGAAGGCATTGCGGTTTTTCGGTGAGATGTCCAGTATTCGTTTTCTTTTGGCGTGTTCGGCCTGCTGCGCGATGTGGCTATTCACCCCTTCGTTCATCGAGTTATGGGTCGGGAAGGAGTTTCTGCTCGACGACATTTCGTTGGGCCTTCTGGTAGCCCTCCTTTATGTGATGATCACTCGCGGCACAATGGACACATTCATCGGAGCTACCGGCCTCTACCACGACATCTGGGCTCCTGTCGTGGAGGCAGCGCTGAATCTCGGCGCATCAATTCTGCTTGGTTCGATGTTCGGCCTGCACGGAATACTTTCGGGAGTACTATTGAGCCTTGTGGTGGTGATGAAAGGATGGAAGCCCTATTTCTTTTTTAGCCGTTATCTGAAAACTTCTTTTCGCCACTATCTTGTAATGTACGCGCGACATGTCGCGGCATTGATCGTGGCATTGGCGCTATTCATTCCCGCGATCCGGCTGGTAAATGTCGATGCGTTCGATTCGTGGCTGAATATGATACTTTACGGAGCCGTTATTGTCACGGGCTTCATGTTGCTTTTAGGTGGAGCTATGTGTCTGTTCGACCGAGGAATGAGAGATTGCGTACAACGCGCGTATGCTGTTATCAAATCGAAATATATAAAATAATATAGCACATGAAGCGTATATTGCTCGTTTTCGGGACACGCCCCGAAGCCATCAAGATGGCGCCGCTCGTCAAGGAATTTCAAAAGAACGTTTCCGATTTCGAGACCCGTGTATGCGTCACCGCACAGCACAGGCAAATGCTCGATCAGGTGTTGGAATTCTTCGATATCCGTCCCGATTACGACCTCGACCTGATGAAGCCCAACCAAACGCTGAACGGGGTGTGGGCCGACATCCTGGTCGGAATGCAGCCCATTCTGGAGGAGTGGAAGCCCGATTGGGTGTTGGTTCACGGCGACACGGCCACCTCGACCGCAGTCGCTTTGGCAGCCTATTTCGCCCAGTGCAAAGTGGGTCATGTGGAGGCCGGATTGAGAACCTTCGACAAGTGGTCGCCTTTCCCCGAGGAGATGAATCGTCAGTTGACGGGTAGGCTGGCGGACATTCATTTCGCCCCGACGCCCCAAAGCCGCCTCAACCTGTTGAAGGAAGGAGTGGACGAGGCGGCCATCCATGTCACTGGCAATACGGTCATCGACGCTCTGCACACCAGCACGGCTATCGTTCGTGAAGGATACTCCAATCCTGAGATAGAGCAATTGCGAGCTATACTCAATCCCGACAAGGAGATGGTACTTGTGACGGGACACAGGCGGGAAAATTTCGGTCAGGGATTCATCAATATATGTACGGCCCTGAAACGCATCGCCTCTCAAAGGCCCGACACCCGGATCGTCTATCCCGTCCATCTGAATCCCAACGTTCAAAAACCCGTCCATGAGATCCTCGACGGGGTCGAGAACATCCATCTGATCGCTCCTCTTACATACCCGAGTTTCGTCTGGGCCATGGACAGAGCCCGGTTGATAATCACAGACAGCGGAGGTGTGCAGGAAGAGGCGCCCTCTTTGGGAAAACCCGTACTGGTGATGCGCGACACAACCGAGCGGCCCGAAGCCGTGGAGGCGGGCACTGTGATACTGGTGGGCACCGACACCGAAAAGATCGTCGCCGAAGCGCTCGATCTTTTGAGCAACGAGGAGCGGTACCATAAGATGAGCCGTATCGAAAACCCCTATGGCGACGGGAAAGCCTGTCGGAGAATAGTAGACCTTTTAAAATAACACCGTATGGCAACCCCGCGTATTCTTTTTATTGCTCCGTCATCTTATCCTATTTCCGACGCAGAGGCCAACGTTAACGCCAAGGCGCTGAAAATGTTGACCGATCGTGGATGTGTAATAGATCTGGTGTGTCGAAAGTATAAACGGGAATACTATCCCGATTCTCACGACGATCTGTTCTTCGGCAAGGTGAACTCCATACATGAAGTCTTTACCGACACCGAGTGGAATATTCCGACTATATGGAGACATTTACGTTGCCTAACGGCCACGGGATATGTCTATAAGGCGTCTGACTGGACGGTATCCGCCCTGAAAGTATGTGAATGGTTAATCGCCCAAAACAAATACGATTTTATCTATACCTACAACAGACCGTCAGAGTTGGTCGGGTATATCCTATCCGAACGCCACGGCATCAAATGGGTCGCCGTATGGAACGATCCTTATGTGCCCGATAAACTTCCGGCTCCTTATGGCAAAGGGAGCGGGTACAAGTTGAAAAATCCCCTCAGACGGAAACTGATCGCCCGGATCGGACAAACGGCGTATCGTCATCTGTTCCCATCGGAGCGTCTGCGGGATTACATGCTGTCGTACATGACGGATATGACCAAAGAGAAGACCTGCATCGCTCCTCATATCGTTGGGCGAAGTCTGTCCGGGCCTGTCGACAAACCCTTGGGAAATGTTCTGAAAATCATACATTCGGGCTCTTTGAATATTGTTCGCAATCCGGATACCTTTTGTGCCGGATTACGCATGTTCATAGACAGAAACCCCGGGGCGAATATCGAGTTTACGTTTCTCGGGGTATTCGAGCGGGAAAAAGACTATTTTTCCGCTCTGATCGCCCAATATGACCTCGAGTCCCATATCCGCCGACTGCCTCCGGTATCCTACACTGAGAGCATAGAAGCGCTCGATCAATATGACGCATGTTTGCTGATAGAAGCTAAATTGGACGAAGGCATATTCCTTCCGAGCAAAATAGCCGACTACATACAGGCCGACAAACCTATTATTGCACTGAGTCCGGCGGAAGGAGTCGCCCACGACCTGCACATTGACGGACAGATAGAATACTTCGCGGATGTAACCTCCCCGCAGCAGGTCGCTTCCGTCATCGGACAGGTATACGGGGATTTCCTTGCGGGTAAATTGAAGCGCCGCGATAAATCAGTCTCTTTTTTCAGTGAGGACTCTGTTTATCAAATTCACGAACGTATTTTTAACAGTGCGGTTGAACACCAAGTAACATAGTCACATAATCATTCTGTGGAACCGACTGCCATAAGTCGGGAAGAAAAAGAATAAGTCGAACAGATGATCCTATACTACCTGATATTTTTTCTCCTTGCATTCTTCGCTTTCTTCAACCTTCCGGAGAAGCAGAGAAAAACCATTCTGATGGTTTTCTGTGCCGTTTTTGTGCTACTTGCCGGGCTAAGAGGAGCAATAGATGGTGACCACAATGCCTATCTAAGCAAATATCAGGATATTATTGCAAGTGGAGACGCGTCGGGATTCGAGATAAGCTATACTGTAATATCCAAGATCGCCGGATTTTTCGGTTCGTTCCAAGTACTCATTTTCATCTACACCCTGCTCTCCGTCGTTCCATTCACATATTTGGTCATCAAATATTGGCATTCCGATATTCTTATATTTTTGCTTTATTTCTCGTTCTTTTTCTTTCTTCATGCGATGACCCAGATACGCATCGCAGTAGCTATAAATTTCTTTTTACTCGGCCTCAATTATATAGCGGCCAAAAAACCATGGAAATTCTCAGGAAGCCTTCTGGTGGGCTCCCTGTTTCACAGAAGCGTCCTGATACTCGCGCCATTATACTTTTTCCTGGGCAAGCATCTGAAAACGTCATTGATGATAATCATTATCGTCACGGCGGTAGCACTTTCCGTTGCGATCGACGGTATGTCACTCATCATCAATCAACTCGGACCTTTAATAGGAGGCACTATAGAGACAAAACTGCAAATGCACGAAGGAACGATGATGGGTGGACTCGGCGGCCGTACATCCGGCGTTTACATAATTATGGTATCCGTAAAACTGATCGTGAATGTTGTTTACAGACGTTTGTTTACCACGGAGATAAATGAGAATAGTCTGCTGAGAGTCTATCTGAACGCCACTTTTTTCGGATGTGTCTTCTATATCGTCTTTTCGGACTTCCATATTGTAGCCGCCCGGGTCGCAGAGATGTTTTACATCACCGAAATATTTTATATACCGATGATAGTCGGATGTATAAAGCAGAGGACCATCGGCCGGTTTGCGGTAATAGTGTACGCCTTTGCACAACTGTTCGTCACCATCGAAGTAATAGGATTTATACAACCATACAGATTGGGAATATGAATATAGTTTTCGTCACACCCTCCATGAAAACCGGTGGGGGCAACAGGGTATTCGTCGAGTTGGCCGGTGAACTTGCCGGTTCCCACGAGGTGTTTATCGTGGCGCCCAATAATTCCGAACAAAAACACACCTTCGAGATCGACGACCGGGTGAAGGTATTGTCTGTGGGTAGAACCGGTCTGACAAGGATGCGAAAAGTGCTCAACATAGCGAAAACGATCCGGTATCTGAACGCGAACCACAAGGATGATGTGACGATATTTTCCGACCCGATTCTCTCCCTTTTCTCTCCTTTTTTCAGAGGCCGCAGGTTATACAGATTTATGCAAGCCGATGATTACAGGATATTCGACGATGGAGCGTTACTTGGCGGTCTGTTTCTCAAGGCCTATAAGATGTTGTGTCTACTGTCGTACAAGTCGAAGCGAGTTGAATTTATCTTCAACTCAAAGTGGGTACACGACAGGTTCCGGGAAGATTCGGGAAAGAATGTCAAGTTAAATATTGTACACCCTGCCCTGAATCTGCAGGTGTTCAATCCGAAAGGGCGGAAGTCGGCCGACGGCACGAAGTCACTGTGTTTGGTAGCGCGCAGACATCCGATGAAAGGACTGAAAACTTTTATCGATGTGTGGGAAAAAATGGAGGAAAACCACCGGTCGCGACTCAGTGTCGAAATTGTGAGCCATGACGACTTAACCGATTTCAATTTAAGTGGGATGCTTCTGACTATTCCTGTCTGCGACCGCGATATCGCCGATGCCTATCGCCGCGCTGATATTTTCATTTCGACTTCGTGGTGGGAAGGTTTCGGATTGCCGCCGTTGGAGGCTATGGCGTGCGGTTGCGGGGTCATTCTCAGCGACGCCGGCGGGGTTTGGGAATATGCCGTGCCTGAAGAGAACAGCCTGATGTTCGAACCTCGAAATGAGGTTGAATTGAAAAAATGTCTCATAAGATTGATGGACGACATGGAGTTGTGTGCCAGGTTATCTGCCGCCGGAACGGAGCAGGCAAAAAATTTCACTTGGCAAAACTCGGCTAAACAACTTACGGATATAATTAAATGATGACAGCTTCGATTGTAACTTTCAAAACGAACAGGAAAGAACTTGCCACTGTATTGCGATGCCTGGAGAACAGTCCGGTGGAGCGAATATATATAGTCGACAATTCTCCCGACGACGGCCTGCGCGATTTCGGCGGCTTCGACTCCAAAGTGAAATACATTTGGGGGCACGGTAACATAGGGTATGGCGCGGCGCACAACATAGCCATACGGAAGTCGCTTGAAACGGGGGCGAAATACCACATCGTTCTTAACTCCGACATCCATTTTGAACCGGGCACGATAGAGGCCCTTCGCGAATACATGGAAGCAAATCCCGATGTGGGGCAGGTGATGCCCCGTGTCGTGTATCCCGAAGGAGACATTCAGTACCTGTGTAAATTACTACCCACACCGATGGATCTAATATGTCGGCGTTTTATTCCCATACGCGGTTTCGTCGAGCGTTCCAACCGACATTTTGAAATGCGTGCGTGCGGCTACGACAAAGAGATCGAAGTTCCTTATCTTAGCGGATGTTTTATGTTTTTCCGTTCTTCGGTGCTGAATGAAACACAGGGCTTCGACGACAAGTTTTTTATGTACTGCGAAGACATCGACCTGTGTCGGCGGATCGGTATGAATGGACACAAAACGATGTACTATCCAAATGTAACCGTCATTCACGCGCATAAGAAAGAATCTTTTAAGAACATGACCATGCTCAAGGCACATATCCGGTCGGCCATCCGGTACTTTAATAAATGGGGGTGGGTATACGATAAATATCGAAAAAAACGTAATGCCGATATTGTTCGACAATATCCGAAAAACGAGAGTTGCAAATTGTAAACAAGCTTTTTGTAACTTTGTGTCGATTGCACTGTAACAATGAAAACCCTGAAGTACATATTTCCGATCGCGCTTTGTGTGGCGCTGGCTTGTTGCCGGGCGGGTTCGCGGCCCGGCGAGGGCGAGGGTGGGGTGCGTGCGGCGATCGACTCTCTCAATCGGCAGGCATTCGAGTTGAGATATAAAGATATCGAGCGCTCCACTGAGAAGGCTACCCGCGCACTGGAACTTATCGACGCCGAAGCGAACGATTACCGGAGCGCACGGGCCCAGGCTCTGAACCACCTCGCATACTCGAACTATCTGACTTCGCGATTCGAGAGGGCGCGCCATTATATCGGACTTGTGAGGGCCGTCGAGGGCGACTATCCGGGCCGCGAGGTGGAGGAGGCGATAACCTATATCACAGAGGCGAGGCTGTTCCTCAGAGAGTGTCTCTACGCCGAGGCTTTCACCATCTACGACTCCGTCATAACCATCTTCAAACGTCCTCTGAGCCGCCTTCGCCATGGTGGAAACCGTCGTTACGACTGGGCGCGGTCGGATTATCTGATAGGCAACGCCGTGCTCGACTACTATTACCGCGAGACACGGCTTTCCGATATTCTGCCCTCGCTCGACCGGGTCGCGCGCCGCGAAAGACTCCACATCGACACCACGCAACTCTCGATCCTGTACTACACCTACGCGGCGAGTTACGAAAGGGCCGCGGGCGACGACGTGGCGAACCTTTACTCGGCCCTCGACAACGTGGAGAAAGGGCTCGACCTGGTGGCTCCCGCCGCCTCGCGCAACGACCACGGGTTGGCCAACCTCTACCAGATCACGGGCAGTATCATCGAGGGCGAGGGCTCCTCGAAATGGGTGGCAGGTGTCGATTCGACGGAAATACGAGGTCGTTTCGATCGCTTCAAAAGGGATTATCTTATCGAAAAATACGGATGGAGTCCCCGGGATGCCTTCTCGCCGGAACTTTCGCTTGTGCTGTTGCTACGGGCAGACTCGCTGTTCCGGCCTTACGACGATCCGTATCAGAACCTGGCGTCGAGCCTCCATATTGGGAATTATTACCTCTCCCGCGGCGACACGACGAGAGCCCGGAGATATTTTTCACGCGGCCTGACGTTCGACTCGCTGATGTCGGCACGCGGGGGCAGCGCGCCGATCTGGACCGCGCGCCTCTACAACACGTTGCTCGAAAACGCCCCCGACGGAACCCCGACGAAGACACTGAAGAGTTGGTACGAGACCTTCTCGAACCAAAAGGCCATCATCGACCAGAACGCGCGGCGCGACTACAACACTCAGAAGGAGAGGGACGAGGCCACTTCGCTGGCAAGCCGCGTGCTAACCGTGGCGGGATTCATACTCGTGGTGTGCGCCGTGGTGTCGGTGTTGCTCTACTTCCTGTGGAAACGCAACAGACAACTCCGCTTCATGCAGAAAAAACTGATCGAACAGAAACGTATGGAGCTTCTGACATACGTCGTGCGGGGTATCTCGCACGAGTTGTCGCAGCCTTTGGGCGCCATCACACAGACCCTTTACGACACCCGGCGCGACGTGGCCACACTGCGCGAAGGGCGCCAACGACTCTCCGACGAGCGCTACGCCGAGATAGTCGGCAACATAGATTCCGACCTGAAAACCATAACTCGCGGCAAGGACACTATCGGCGATCTTGTGGCCTCGTTTCGCAACACCATTCGCGACAATGTCACCGACCACGAGACGGAGTTCAACCTTCGGGCACGACTCGACGACATAGTGAAAGTGGTGCGACCGGGCATCAAAAGCAACATCGAGTTGGAGATCGACTGCCCGACGGATCTCACCGTGAGAACCTATCCGCTGCTTTTCGGACAGGTGGTGACCAACCTCGTCTCCAACGCCGACCAGCACGCCTTTCCCGACCCCGACTCCACGGACAACCGCATCCGCATAGTCTGCCGCGCGGCTGACGGCGATCTGGTGATGAAATGCGCGGACAACGGCACGGGTATACCAGTCGGCGAGTTGGAGCATCTGCGCCAGCCCTTCGTGTCGAAAAAACAGACCAACCTCGGTCTGGGGCTGTCGCTCGTCGGCAATATAGTGGAGTTATATATGAACGGCTCGGTCACCTTCTCCTCAGACGGCGGACTTACGGTGACCGTGACCATTCCCGATTGTATTGTGAAGAAATGAAACACGAGACAGTGAACATAATGATCGTCGACGACAGCGACGCCTACCGCGAAACTCTCGAAAGAAGGTTTGCGCGCAACCGTTTCGACGCCGACACACCCTACCGCACCATCTCGGCGGCCAGCGCAGCAGAAGCGATAGAGAAAATATCGGAGTGGACGGGCCCCATCGACGCCTTTCTGGTGGATATACGCATGGAGAGCGACCACGCCGGGATCACCCTAATAGAGTACATCCGCCGCAAGGAACGTTTCAAATACTCGCCCATCATAGTCGTCACGGGACAACCCGGCGAATATTCGCGCTCCAGAATCGAGCGTGAGCACCTCATTCACGGCTATATCGACAAGTCGGACAACGTGGACGTCGTGGAGCAGGTGAGAGCGATCATCGTGCAGCACCGCATCTCGCGGCGCGGCGAACGGGAGCGCTTACGGGAAGAGGTGGAACGCCTGATGGGTACCTGCCCCGCCATGCAACGTCTCTACGAACAGGTGGAGAATTGCAGCCGCACGGAACATCCGGTGATCTACATCGACGGCGAGACCGGAACGGGCAAGACGCTCGTGGCCGAATATTTCCACGACCTCTCGTCCCGCGGCGGAGCGTTCATCGACTACAACTGCTCTTCGCCGGTGGGCGCCGACGAGAACATCCTTAAAAGCATACTCTTCGGCTCCAAAAAGGGTTTTCTCGCCGCCGACCACCGGGGCAACGAGGGCCTTATAGCGCAGGCCGAAGGCGGAACGCTGTTCCTCGACGAGTTCCAGAACGTGAGCGGCGAGGTGCAGGCGATGCTTATCAAGGTGATCGAATCGAGGCAGTACCGCCCGCTCGGCTCGGAGGAGGTACGCCGCTGTAACGTTAGCTTTCTGTTCGCCGGTAATCGCAATCTCGGCGAGTTGGTGCGCACGGGGGCTATCCGCGAGGATTTCTATTTCCGCATTCTCGACGTGCTCAACGTGCCGCCTCTGCGTAACCGCCGCGAGGATATCCCGTACTTTATCAACCGCTTCCTGCAGGAGAGCAACCGCCGCCTTCACAAATACGTGTCGATCTCGGCCGGGGCCATCTCCCTTATGGAGGCTTACGACTGGCCGGGCAACGTGCGGCAACTCAAGAACGTGGTGGAACGCGCGGTGTTGCACTGCCGCGGGTTCGAGATAACCGGGGATGATATACGGCTCGGCGTGCCGGATTTCGGGGCTGGTTCAGGTTCAGGTTCGGGTTTGGCTTCGGCCTCCTCCGCAAGCGGCAACGCAAATGGGAGCGACGACTTTTTCACCGAACTGCGCACACTTATCGACCGCCACGTCGCTCTCGGAGGCGAGGCGTTCCAGTCGAAAAATCCGAAGGACAGGGGAGTGTTCATCGACTTCGACGCCTACCGGTCGCTTCTTCCCCGCATGGTTCTCGACGCCGCGGGAGGCAACAAAAAAGCCACGGCGCAACTCCTCGGCCTCACGGTCGAACAACTCGCCACCCTGCTGAAGAATTCCGGAAAATAGTTCGCCGCTACACCTCGAGGCTTTCATCCTCCATATTGCATTGTCATTCCGACAGAGCCGAATACGGAGTGTTTCCAATGTGCAGGATATTTCGGATCAATGAAAAAACCGGGTGGAGTAAAAAGTAATTTAGCGACGAACCGCATCCCGTCGGGATGCTACTATCGGTAGAAAAGATATCTCGATCGTAAACCCCGGACGAGTAATCACACTCCGAGCACATCGTCTTTCCCGTCGTCCGCCGCAAACCGAGACCCGATCCACAGCGGACGACAGGAAGGTTTTACATGTTTGCGAAGCCCTCTGCGTCCGTGGATATTGTCACAAAACCATGTTTCTACCGATAGATATTCCCTATGGGAATTATTATACTCCTCCTGGTTATTTTCCCAATGCGGTTGCCAAACACTATACAATGTCGTGATTTCACATTGTGATTTCACGGCTTTTTTTATTGTGCGTTACATAAATCCCCTGTTAATCAATGTGTTGAGAATCGTGGCTCGCCGATTGATATCGAAAGGGTAGAAACCATTAAAACATTAAGCCATGAAAAAATTATTGATGATCTGCACAGTGGCGCTAATAGCCCTCGCCGGACAAAGTTGCACCGCGGCTTACCACGCATCGCACCGCCACCCCGGACATCGCGTCGAGATCCGTGTCGACCATCCTTCGGGCAAACACCACAAAAAAAATCACAGGAAATATCGCCGGAACGACCGCAGGCCGCACGGGAGGCCCGTTTACGGAATGCAAACCCACCGGCCCGAACCTCCGCGCCGCCCGGAACCCCCTCGCAGACCCGAACCTCCCCGCCGTCCCCGCCGATAGACCCCGGCCATGAATTGCCGTCGGCTTTAACAGATAGACAATAAGATAATTAATCTATAATATATCGAAACCATGAAAAAGTTAATGTTTATAGCGGCAACCGCATTGATCCTCGCCGCGTGCGAAGGGCCGATGGGACCGATCGGGCCGATGGGTCCGCAGGGAGCGCCTGGGCAGAACGGATATAACGGACAGGATGGCCGCGACGGCCGTGACGGACACGATGGCGAAGGTACCAAATGGTTCAGGCAAAAATTCACTGTCTATCCCGAAGAATGGGGAGTGGACAATGGAGCGCCCGGCCAACTGAACACCTTCTTTTTCGCCTTGAAAGAGTTGCCCGAACTCACACGGGAGGTCTACGACAACGGTTCGGTGATAGCCTATATAGAGAACGCCGAGGGGATCAAGAACGGAATGCCTTTCGTGTGGCCCCGGGGAGAAGTCACGGACGGCGGCAAGAACGATTATCTGTGGACGGAGATATACGATTTCGATTTCGCGGTGGGTGAGGTAGGATTCTATCTGAGATATTCAGATTTCGAAACGGGTGTGCGACCCCTCGATCCCATAACGTTCTACGTCGTGCTGATCTGGCCGTAAGGTTCCATCCCGAGAGAAAAAACCGCTCTTTTCACGAAGGGCGGTTTTTTGTTGTTCAGAATGAAAATTCGGCTCACAATTTTTAAGAAAATAACAAATTTTAGCTACATTTGTGAGCATAAAAACCTGCCTTAACCTGAAATTCGCAATGAGCAAGAACCTTTCCGCCGACGAGGTACGCCGGTGGGTCTCCAAACTGTATGAAGAGAGCGAGAGCCGTCTCACCGAAGCCGAACGCCGCGAACAGCACAAGTACGCCACCCTCGTTCAGAACCGGGACGACAAAATTTTCCTGTCGAAGATGCTCGACGAGTCGTCGCAGATCCGCGACGAGAGAAAACTCGCGCGCCGCATCAAGATACTGATCGACCGGTACGGTGTACCCGAATTTTTCAACGCCTGGGACTCGCTACTGCTCCGAATGTACCGCATGGTGGGTTACAGGTTCGACTTCGTGGCGATCCCCATCATCAAGCGGCGCCTTAGGAAAGAGACCGCGAGCGTGGTGATCGACGAGGCGCGCCCGCGTCTGACGAAGCATCTGGCAAGGCGTCACGGCGAACAGATAGGGCAGAACGTCAATCTGCTGGGCGAGGTGGTGTTGGGCAACGAGGAGGCCGACGGCCGCTACCGCCACTATCTCGAAGCTCTCGAATCGCCCGACATCAACTACATTTCGGTAAAAATTTCGGGCATCTACGCCCAGACCCACGCGCTGAATTACGAGGAGAGTTTTCCGGAACTTGTGGAGCGTATGAGCGCGCTCTACCGCAAGGCTATCGACTTTCCGTACACCGATTTCGACGGCACGCGGCGGGCGAAGTTCATCAACCTCGACATGGAGGAGTACAAGGACAGCCACCTCACGCTGAGAGTTTTCAAGGAGGCGCTATCCCATCCGGAGTTCCGCGACCTCGAAGCGGGCATCGTCGTTCAGGCCTATCTGCACGACGCGTGGGAGTTCCAGAGCGAAATCCTTGAATTCGGCAAGCAAAGGGTCGCGGCGGGCGGCGCACCGATAAAGATGCGTCTGGTAAAGGGCGCCAATCTCGAAATGGAGAGCGTGGTGTCGTCGCTCAAGGGGTGGCCGAATCCGATATACGCCAAAAAGACCGAGGTCGACGCCAATTACATGAAGATACTCGACCGCGCGCTGCTACCCGAAAACTCGGCCGCGGTGAAGGTGGGGGTCGCTTCGCACAACCTCTTTTCGATAGCCTACGCCTTTTTGACCGCCGAGCGCAACGGTACTCTGGAAGACGTGTCTTTCGAAATGCTCGAAGGTATGGCCAACCACATCTGGAGGGCGCAGTCGTCGCTTGGAAACAGGGTGATACTCTACACGCCCGTAGTGAAGGACGAGCACTTTCTGAACGCCATTTCGTACCTCGTGCGCCGCATGGACGAGAACACGGGCCCCGAGAACTTCCTCGCCTATTCGTTCAACCTCGTCCCCGGGAGCGAGGCGTGGGAGTTTCTCGACAGGCAGTTCGCCGAGGCGCTGGCCCTCAAAGATAAATTGCCGCACGGGCCTGTACGCACACAGGACAGGCGGAAGAATTACGAATTACGAATTACGAATTACGACTCTTTCTCGAATGAGCCCGACACGGACTTCGATTTGGAGGCCAACCAACGCTGGGTCGAGGAGATCGTCGTCCGGTGGCGGCGGGCGGAAAGCGATGCTCCGATGCAAATCCCGCTTCAGATCGGAGCGCAGGAGATCGCGACCGCCGACAAAGTGGCTTATAAAGACCGCTCGCAGGACGACCGTGTCACCGTGTGCGAAATGTCGCGCGCCGGAGTGAACGAAATTCGAAAAGTGATCGCCATCGCGGGAGAAGACCCCGCCGGATGGCGCAAAACCACCCTCGAAGAGCGGCGAAAAATACTGTATAAAGCCGCCGACAATCTCGCCGCGCTAAGGGGCGACCTGATAGGCTGTATGTGCGCCGTGACGGGCAAAACCGTCACCGAGGGCGACGTGGAGGTGTCGGAAGCGATCGACTTCACGCGCTTCTATCCAACGTCGGCCCGCGCGTTCGACGAGTTGAAAGGCGTCGCGGCGACCCCGAAAGGCGCCGTGCTCGTGATCTCGCCGTGGAACTTCCCGTGCGCCATTCCGTGCGGAGGCGTTGTGGCGGCCCTTACCGGCGGCAACACCGTCATTCTGAAACCCGCCACGGTCGCGGCCCCCGTCGCGTGGACACTGGCCCGCGCCTTCTGGGACGCGGGAGTACCGCGCCAGGCGTTGCAGGTGGTGATCGCCGACCGCCCCGCGCTTCAAATACTCAACACCGCGCCCGAGATCCGGCACATTATCCTCACGGGCGGCACCGACACCGCGCGCGCCATAGCCGCCGTGAACCCTTCCGTGCCTTTGAGCGCCGAAACCGGCGGCAAGAACGCCATGATCCTCACCGCCTCGGGCGACCGCGACCACGCGATATTGAACGTCGTGGCGTCGGCTTTCGGCAACGCGGGTCAGAAGTGTAGCGCCTGCTCGCTGCTGCTGGTCGAAGGAAGCGTGTACGACGATCCCGACTTCCGCCGCAAACTGCGCGACGCCGCCACGAGCCTTAAAACTGGCGGCGTGTGGGAGATCGGCAACGTCGTGGGTCCGATGATAACCGACCGCAACGACAAACTGCTGGAAGCGATCGAAACTTTACAGCCCGGCGAGGAGTGGCTCGTGGAGCCGCGTTTCCTCGACGAGAAGCGGTACATCCTCGCCCCGACCATAAAATGGGGCGTGCGGCCCGAGAACTTCTCGTTCCGCACCGAGCTTTTCGGCCCCATGCTCAGCGTGGTTCGTGTTCGCGATCTCAAAGAAGCGGTACGGCTTGTGAACAGCCTCGACTACGGCCTCACCTCGGGACTCCAGAGCCTCGACGAAGCCGAGATCGACTATTGGAAGGCCCATCTCGAAGCGGGCAACCTCTACATCAACCGCGGCATCACGGGCGCGATAGTCAATCGCCAGCCTTTCGGCGGCATGAAACTGTCGGCTTTCGGGGGCGGCATCAAGGCGGGCGGCCCCAACTATGTGTCGTGCTTCGTTAACTTCGCCGACCGGGACGCCGACGACGAAGCGGCCGTAGAAGCGAATTACACTGCGGCGTGGGAGAGCGTCTTCGCCCACCCGAAAGATATCAACGGGTTGTACGGCGAACAGAACGTGCTAAGGTATCTGCCACTACGCGGGATGATACTGCGCGCCGAACCGGGCGACACCACACGCGACATAACGCGGGTGTGCCTTGCGGCGCGGGTGTGCGGTACACCTTTGGATGTGAGCCTCGCGCCCGGCGACTCTCGTGAACAGGAACTGAAACCGCTGTGCCGCGAGATTTTCATCGAGAGCGGAGAGGCTTTCGAGGGCCGCATTCCATTGTACGAGCGCATCCGCACCTGCTCGACGGCCATACCTGCCGAATATTATCGCGCGGCGGCGGCCCACGACAAGTATATAGCAACGGCCCCCCCGAGCCGGGAGGGCCGTGTGGAACTGCTCCACTATATCAAGGAGCAGAGCATCGCCCACGAATACCACCGTTACGGCAGCATCACAGAGATTCCGCCGGTAGAGTAGAAGCGGGTTTCCGCCCGATGTAGAACACATAGCCGTAACAGGCTTTGTATTTGTCCCACAGCGATTTTTCCTGCCGCTCGGAGTCGATGAAGGCTTCGGCGGCGGGATTACCCGCGTGTTTTTCGAGGAAGATTCTTTGCGCTTCGGGGTAGGGTGCGTAAAACTCTTCCCAACACTGATCGGGCAACGCGAACGCGGCGACGAATTCGTAACCGGCACGCTGCATGGCGGCCACCTTCGCGGGGATCGTGTCTATCTCGGGATAGGCCGCGTTCCAGAACGCCTCGATCTCGGGGGGGGGGACGCTCCCCGGTGAACCATGTATTCTCCGTCACGGCGACATACCCGCCGGGCTTGAGGAATTCGCGCCACTCGCGAAGGCCCCTTTCGAAACCGATGTTGTAGATCGCTCCCTCGCACCAAATGAGGTCGAGCGAACCGCGTTCGAAAGGCAGCGCGTCCATCGAGCCGACGAAACCCTGTACCCGGCCCATCACGCCCTGCTCCCAGGCCTGTTCGTTGAACTTGTCGATAAACTTCGGGAAGAGGTCTATACCCGTGATGTGCCCCCGGGTTGCGGCGGCGAGGGTCATGGTTTGCCCTCCGGTGCCGCATCCGAGGTCGGCGATATGTGACGATGCGTCGAGCCCCTCGATGAAACTCAGCGCCCGCAACGTCATTTCGGGACTTCCGGGCCCCTGACGGTCGAGTGAGAGAAAGAATTCACAGATAAGATCGAAGTCGAAATCGTGGATTGTGGCGATAGTATTGTTATTTTGTTCGTTTTTCATGGTTGTAATTGTATCGACCCGAAAACGCCCCGAGCAGGGGTCGTTGCGAGTCTGTTAATGAAATATGTAAATAATAGAAACATTCCCCGGAAAGAACCATCCGGGAAAGTACAATGGGTGCGATCCGCGCATCGAATGCGCCGACCGCTTACCTCACAATATCCGCTGAAAGAATAAACATAAGTCGTTTTGCGGGTACAAAGATAGCGATTTTTCTCAAATAACCTTATCTTTGTAAGGTAATATGCAGACTCGAAGACAAAGACTCAACCTGCCGTTCATGAAACGGCGCCGTGATCCGGTGGACTGGATATACGACCACCGGGCCGGAGTGTTCTCGATAGTGGCGCTCGCGCTCGTGATGGCGATACTGTTCATCGGCTCCAAAATAATGATCCGTACACCCCGGCCCGACGACGCCATTATCGTGGATATCCGCACGGTAGAAGAACTTCGCGAAGAGGCGCGGCGGCTTCAGCGCGAGGTGATGTTGCGCCAGAGCGAGGCCGACCGCGAAAACATTCGCAACGCCGTCAGCAACGAAGGCGCCGAACTGCGCGACGACCGGAACACCAACCTCTCGTCGATGCGCGAGGCAATCGACAACGTAAACCAGAGCCTGCGCGGCAATCGCGACGCCTGGGATTCCGGCTTGCGCGACATAGAGCAGATGAGGGGGGAGCGCGACGGAGAGGGCGAAAAGAACGCAAACAACGACACTCGCGCCAAAGGAACCTTTCAGGTATCGTTCTCGCTTCTAAATCCCACGCGCTATTCGGTCGACCTTGTGAACCCCGGCTACAGGTGCGAAAGGGGAGGGGAGGTGACGGTCGCGATAACGGTGAACCGAGGCGGCGACGTGGTGGCCGCCGCAGTCGACCGGAACTCTTCCGACGCCGATGCGTGTATGCACACGGCGGCCCTCGATGCCGCCCGCCGCTCGCGCTTTAACATCGAGCCCGCGGCTCCCGAACGCCATTCGGGCACCATAACCTACATATTCATACCGCAATGAACATTTTAGAGAATCTCCCCATATCGGTCACCACACTTGCGATGCTCGTGGGGGCCGTTCTTTTGATAATAAGCATTTTCGCCAGCAAAGTCTCGTCGCGTTTCGGCGTCCCGTCGTTGCTTCTGTTCCTTGTGGTTGGGATGCTTTTCGGAAGCGAAGGGCTGGGATGGGTGCATTTCGACAACGCGCGGGCGGCTCAGGCGATAGGCACCCTCGCCCTGTGTATAATCCTCTTTTCGGGCGGCTTCGAGACCTCGTTCCGCGAGATACGGCCCGTTCTCGGGCCCGGAGTGGTGATGGCCACGGCCGGAGTGCTTATGACGGCCCTTCTGACCGGAACATTCATCTGGCTTATAAGCGGGGCGGTGTTCGAATGGGGACTTATCGGGATCAGGCTGACATTTCTCGAGTCGCTGTTGATGGCGTCGGTGATGGCGTCGACCGATTCGGCGTCGGTGTTCTCGATCCTGCGCTCGAAAAAACAGGGACTGAGGCAAAATCTCAGGCCATTGCTCGAACTCGAGAGCGGATCGAACGACCCGATGGCCTACATTCTGACCATCATGCTGTTGGGGCTCGTCATGGTGGCTCCGGGCGAGATTCCCGACTGGTGGGGCACCGTGGGGCAGTTCGCCCTGCAAATGAGTGTCGGCGGCGCGGCGGGTTATCTTCTCGGAAGGGTCATCACATGGGTCATCAACCGCATCGGTCTTCACAACACATCGCTGTACGGTATATTGCTGCTGGCGATGGCTTTGCTCGTGTTCGCGCTCACCGACGCGCTCCGGGGCAACGGCTATCTGGCCGTCTACATAGCGGGGCTCGTGGCCGGTAATCGCAAGATCGCGATGAAGAAACCCCTCACGAACTTTCTCGACGGCTTCACCTGGCTGTTCCAGATCATAATGTTCCTTTCACTCGGCCTGTTGGTGAATCCGCGGATGCTGTTCTCACCCGGAACGGTGCTTATGGGTGTTCTGGTGGGAGTTTTCATGATAGCCATAGCCCGTCCGGCTACGGTGCTGGCCTGCATGTCGCCCTTTCCGAAATTCACATGGCGCGCGCGCGGATATATCAGTTGGGTGGGACTTCGCGGCGCCGTACCGATCATTTTCGCGATCTATCCGTTAGTGGCGGTCGCTGACGGGTTCTCGCCGGTGGTGGCCGATCTGATATTCAATGTTGTGTTCTTCATTACGGTAATGTCGCTGGTGATCCAGGGTTCGACGGTGAGTTGGATGGCCGAACGGTTGGGACTCTCGAAAGTGTTGCCGCAGGACAATTTCGGGATCGACCTGCCGGACAAGATCAAATCCGCCCTGTCGGAGATCGAGGTCAGGGAGGCTTTTCTGGCCAAAGGCGAGCACCTGAAAGATATCTCTCTGCCGGCCAACACACTGGTCGTGATGGTTAAGCGTAAAGAGGAGTATTTTGTTCCCACGGGCGGCACCCTGCTGAAGTTGGGCGACAAACTGCTCGTACTCACCGACAACGATGTGCAGTTGAAGAGAGATCTTCAGAAACTCGGCATAGATTGCTGATTTTCACCCGAGTTATGGCGTCGCGGCACAACGTAACGAAAATATTTGTAAGTTTGTGTCGAAAGTAGTCGGATCCAAATCTTAGGATTATGAGAAAATCGTTGCTCTTGATGGTTTGCGCGGCATTGGCGGCTCTCTTTTCGTCGTGCGGCAATAAGGAACCCTGGAGGCTGTCGCCCCGAGAGGCCAAACTCGTGGGAGAATGGAAGGCCACAGACGAAGATATCCGGGTTTTGAAGAACGGATCACCGGTAGAGGTCGAGGTTCCGGAGTTGGAACGGATCGTCGACTGGCACTACGAATTCGAAGACAGCGGCCGGGGATCGGGATCGGAACATTATCTGTCGGGTGGCGACGAAACCGTCGATTATCATTTTCTGTGGAACTTGACGAACGACCGCATCCGTTTCGCCCACATGGAATATGACGACGAGGATAAACACCAACACTCCTCACGCCTCCCGCTGGGTTTCATGCACAGGGAATACGAGGTGGAGAAGTTGACTTCCGACAGATTGGTGCTCACATGCGAGGATATCTGGCGGGTCGGAGACACCGAATTCGATATGATCACCACCTATTTTTTCGATAAGGTGGAATAACGATCGGTCAACTATTGCCTTCTTGGTTTTATCCGATAATCCGATGGTTACCCCCGGTGTGATTTTTGCCGTTGGCTAAAATTCCCATAGGGAATATCTATCGGTAGAAATGTGGTTTGCAAAAGATATCTCGGACGAAGATGACGGTCGGAGATGTGCAGGTCTGCCCGTCGTCCGTCGCGAACGGATATGTTCCACGGCGGACGACGGGATGATCTACGGGTGTTCGACTCTCGTCTTCGCCCGCGGTTTCGGGACTGACGGGAGTTTCTACCGATAGATGCATCCTTACAGGATGCGTTGGCCACTAAAGCACCATTCCCTCCACCCGGTTTTTACATTGTGCCGGTTAAGGTGATCGCTCCTTTATCCGTCGGTTAAACCGACGGCAATCAGCTAAGCTACCGCAAAATATCTTTACTTCAGGCAAGCGTATAATATCTCGGCCGCCTTTTTGCCGTCGATATTGCGGCCTTCGCCGAGGGTGCATCCGCGCTCGGTGAACCGGCGCTCGATCTCGGCAATGGTATTCTCTCCCACGTTCAGTTCGTCGAGGCGCGTGGCGAGGCCCAGCGAACGGAAGAACTTTTCGGTATGCTCTATGGCCCACTCGGCTCTCTCCGCCTCCGTTCCGTCGACTATGCCCCAAACCCGCTCGCCATATTGAAGCAGTTTGGAGATTTTCTGTCCTTTCATAACGCGCATCACCGCCGGAAGCACTATGGCAAGGGTCTGTCCGTGGGAAATGCCGTGCAGGGCCGTCAGTTCGTGGCCTATGTCGTGGGAGACCCAGTCCTGCGAAACCCCCAGGCCGATATAGCCGTTGAGGGCCATCGTCGCCGAAAGCATGTAATCGGCCATTGCGTTATAGTCGTGTTTATCGGCGCGGATCTTCGGCGCCGTCTCGATGAGCGTGAGCAATATTCCCTCGGCCCAGCGATCCATCAGAGGCGACTGCCCGGCGGTGGTCATATACTGCTCGGCGACGTGGACGAAGGTGTCGCAAATTCCGTATGCTATCTGCTCGTCGGGTAGCGAGAATGTGGTTTCGGGGTCTTCGATCGAGAACTCGGGGTGGCGGGGAACGGCCATTCCGTACTTCTCGCCGGTGGCGTCGTTCGAGATCACGGCGTTGAGATTCATCTCCGAACCTGTAGCCGGAAGGGTCATAACGATGGCGTAGGGGATCATCTCACCCAATTTGTTGCCATTGAGCACGATCTCCCACGGGTCGACGGCGTTGCGGATCGACGCGGCGATGAGTTTGGTTCCGTCGGCGACCGATCCTCCGCCCACGGCCAGCAAATAGTCGATGTCGTTTTCCTTCCCGAGTGCGACGGCTTTTCTTAATGTTTCGACCCTCGGGTTGGGTTCTATGCCCCAGAACTCGATGAATTCGCGCCCGGCGAGAGCCTGCGTTACCTGTTCGTAAACACCGTTGCGTTTGACGCTTCCGCCTCCGAAAGTCACCATCAGGCGCGCTCCGGCAGGGATTTCCTTAGCCAGTTTCGCGATGGTTCCGCGACCGAAAATAAGTTTGGTCGTGTTCTTAAATGTGAAGTTTTTCATATTTTTTTGTAATTTTACGTCGGACGTGTAAAGATATAAAAAGATTATGAAAAAATCTACTATCATCGCACTTGTGGCCATAGCGGTCGCGGTGCAGGCGGCGGGACAGAGCGCCGACGGGAACATTTTCAGGTACAGGGTGGGGGATGCCGAGGTCGTGTTGCTCTCCGACGGGCAGGGCGAGGGCGACACCCGGGTTCTGATAGACGCGCCCGCGGAAACAACAGCTCCTTACCTGTCTGAAATGGGCCGCTACGCGACCGCGACCAACGTTTTCGCGGTGATTTACGACGGTGAAGTCACGCTCATAGACGCCGGGACGGGAAAAGCCCTGCAAGCCAACCTCGACGCCGCCGGTATAGAGAGGATCGACGCGATTTATCTGACCCACATGCACGGCGACCATATCGGCGGGCTACTGAGGGACGGCGAACGAGCGTTCGAGGATGTGCCTTTACTCCTGAGCGCCGTCGAAGCCGGTTATTGGCGACAGCAGGGTGGTAACGCCTCGAGGGTGCTCGACCTGTACGAAGCCGAAACTTTAAAACCCGTTGAACTCGAAAACGTGGCCGCCCATAAGGATGGAACTTTTGCGATCGAAGCCTTCGGCCACACCCCGGGACACACGGCGTTCCTCGTGGTGTCGAACGGAGATAAACTGCTCGTTTGGGGCGATCTGACCCATGCGATGGCGGTGCAGATGCCGCGGCCCGAAATATCGGTAAGATACGATGTCGATCCCGACGCGGCACGTGCCTCGCGCCTTCGTATTCTCGAATATGTCGCGGCACACAAGATACCGGTCGCCGGAATGCACATTCCGTACCCGGGGATCGGCACCGTGGAAAAGGCCGCCCAAGGATACAAATTCACACCCGTAAAACACTGACGTTATGAGAATTAAAAACCTTTGGCTCTCGACCGCCTGGAAAGGCGTCTTCGTCGTGCTGTGTGCGGCGGCGCTCATACTCGATTTCGGTTTTCTGAGGGGGCGCGCCGACTTTTACATCCTCAATTACTACACGGTGTTGAGCAATCTTGCCTGCCTCGTCTACTTTTCGATAGCACATGGACGGCAGGCGATGGCGCTCAGGAAGAGAATGTGCGATTTCACCTGGCGCCCCCGACTCGAAGGGGCTTTCGTTTTTATGATCACGGTGACGGGGATCGTGTACGCGACGTTGCTCGCTCCGGTCGACATTGCGGAAGGCAACTTTTTCACATTCCAGAATCTGGCCCTGCATTACATCGGCCCGGCGATGGTGATCCTCGATTGGCTACTTTTCAGTCCGAAGGGGAGCTTCCGGCCGACCGATCCGCTGTTGTGGTTGCTTGCGCCGCTGGGTTACTTCGGCTATATTCTTGTGCGCTCGACCTTCGCGGGCGATATAGGCAATTCGGGTAGCGCGTTTCCATACGGCTTCATCGACCCCGCCGTTCAGGGCGGCTGGGGTAAAATGCTATGCGGTGTGGGTTTCATCGCACTCGCCATGGCGGCGTTAGGTTACGCTATCTACGGACTCGACCGGCTGTTTGCCCGGTGTGGCAGCCGCTGAGGGCAGTAGAGGGAACTTCTGAGATAAGTAACGAGTGGCCGGAGGAGATTCCGGCCACTCGTTTTTTAGAGCTTGTTCGGAATTTTTCACCGACGTTGCAAAGGCCGACCGATATTGACCAAATCACAATGAACTAATTATCAGCCACATAGATACTTTCTGTTTCGCGATTATATACCGATATAAATTTCCATATCCTAACATGTTGATATCAGGCCTATTACACAGGCGTCGATTAGATGAAAAAAGAATTAAAACCGCCATTTTTTCAACGACAGTGGTTTAATTTTGCAGTTACACCAACTATCGCTATAAATAAATGAAAGTGAAGATAACCTCGATGATTATTACGACCTGGCAAATACTGGGGAAGAATCGGTTCATTTTAGCAAGCGATTCCGGTCGCTTCTTTCCCCGCTTTCTTCTCTTGCCGGAATTGCAATGACCTTAAAGGGTCTGTGAAAATTCAGTCTACAAAATTTAAACCGACTCCGAACAAACAAAATTTATTATTTTTGTTTTGGTAAAGCGAAGAGAAGAAGGTCGATATAACGTGGCACTTGTATCGAAAGGGGTGTTAGCCGCAAAAATTTATCATCGCAACCTTAAAACCGAATTAATTATGAAAAAGTTCTTCATAGTATTGGCAACCGCCGCTTTGTCTTTCGCTTCTATCGGCGCAAGCGCAGCAACCATCACGAATCTGCAACCGGTACAGGAGGTCGAAACACTTGCCCAACGAGCAGTCATCGTTGAAGTCCTCATCGTCGAGTATCCGGACGGGACCGTGGAAGTTTATGTTCGAGTGACCGTTATTAATTAACGATCCGATAAGGCTTCAACCCGGGAAGCCGGGTTGAAGTTTTTATATACTAACCACTAACAAATATTCAAATGAAAAAGCTACTGATAACTATGGGTTTAGCAGTCGGACTTAGCGCCAATGTCGACGCGCAGGGTATAAAAGCGACATACATGGAACGAATTTCAGCACCGGCTAACGTTAAAGAGTTGCCTTCCGAGATCCGGGCCGTGGTGGAGGCGCAATTGGAGCGGCAAAACAAAACCATGTGTTTATATTCCCATCGGGGAGAAAGCAATTATTCTTCGATACGGTCGAAGTCGAATACGGACCCCCTGCATGATAATATTTCCGTCCAAACGATCAAAGTGGGAGGAGGAGGCGCCACGATATATAAAAACCAGAACGACAAGCAACTCGTATCGCAGGAATACATTCTGGACAGGCTGTTTCTTATCACGGAAGATTTGAAAACTCCGGTTTGGAAGATCGAGACGGCGGAAAAAACCATCGTAGGCCATAAATGCAGGAAAGCTGTTAACGACGCCGGGGCTGTTGCCTGGTATTGCCCGGACATTCCCGTCAACGACGGACCCGGAATATATTTCGGACTGCCGGGGCTCATAATGGAGGTGGAAACGCCGACCAAAACCATCGTCGCGCAAGAGGTAGACCTGAGATACGACACCTCTAAAGATATCAAAAGGCCCGAAGACGGCAAAGCGATAACCCGGAAAGAATTCGACGAGCTTCGTACTAAAAAAATGGAGGAAATGGGTATCGGCGGAGGCGGTTCGGGCGTCCGGGTAATAAGAATGTAGCCATAATGAAGTCTCTCTTCCTGTTTGCCCTTCTCGTCTTTCTGCCGGTCGGGGCATTTTCCCAGTTTGTCATATCGGGAAGCGTTACGGATGGGAATGGGGAAGCAATTCCTTATTCCACGGTAACGCTCATCCGGGAGACCGACTCTTCGGTTGCCGACCATACGATCACCGGCATGGAGGGGAGATATGAAATTGTTCACAAAGAGGCCGGAAACTATCTTCTGCGGGTCGGATCTTTGGGATACTCCACCAAGACGGCACCTGTCATTCTCTTCGACAACACGACCATCGAGGTGGATTTCATACTTGAAGACAATCTGATCGCAATGGACGGTGTTGTCGTAACGGCCCGCAATACAGGTATCAGATTTCTACAGGACACTATCCGTTACGATCCGAAGGTATTTACCGATGGCTCGGAGGTCATACTCGGCGATGTACTGAATAAACTTCCCGGTGTCGAGGTCGACGAGAAGGGTAGCGTGAAAGCTCAGGGCAAACAGGTCGAAAGCATACTTCTCAACGGACAGGATTTCTTTTCAGGCAATACGCAGATGGCAACCAAAAATCTGCCCGCAAGCGTTGCCGAAAACGTGGAGGTTTTGAACAATTACAGCGAGTATTCTTTATTGAGCGGGTTTCAATCCCACGAAAAGACGGTCATCAATGTCGGTGTAAGCGACGATAAGCTGGGTAAGATCTCGGGAGAGCTCACCGCGGCCGGAGGTTACAAAAACAGATACCTGGGCAAGGCGAATTTAATGCAGATCGCTCCTAAACTGATGACTTCGTTATTGGGCGCGCTCAATAACACCGGGGAAGAGGTTTTCAGTATCGAGGAATACATTCGCCTCCAGGGAGGTATAAATGAGCTGACGAGCAACAACTCAGGTTCGTCCATAACATTGTCGGACGAGGAAGCGAAATTATTGATACCTCAGAATAACACGTTCAAACGCCGGAGCGGGTTGGGTGCTTTCAATCTGGCGTACCAGCCTCACGAGTCGTTGAAATTGACAGCCTATTTTTTGTTCAACCAAACCAAAGAAGCATCGCAGGACATCAACAGATACAACTACACCCTTCCGAACAACAGCCTCGAAACCACGGAACGGTATGACGGCAACGGAACGAACAGACTGTTCAGCGGGCTATGGAAATTGAATTACCAACCGTCGGCCGCCCTCAATCTGACATACAAAGGAACCGTCTCCGATATCGACATGAGCAGGGTGGGCCGCTCCGCCAATACGATAGACCGGCAACAGATCAACGCCATCGACCGACATGACGCCCGCACGTTCAAGACCCGGCACGACGTTATGGCCATGCGATCCTTAGGGAGGCATCTGCTGACGGCGAATCTGTTCTTTTCATACTCCGACAAACCCGCGACATACGATATGCAGGTCGATTCCCTGTTGTTGCCTGTTGTTCTTTCAGCAGAGGATGGTTGGTACTACGCGAGGCAAAGAACAGGCCTCGCACAGACGGAATCGGGACTGAATCTTTCTTTCCTGTACAAGATCAACCCGGATTATTTTATCAATTCGAGTGTGAACGCAAGCACTAACGATCAAAAATACAACTCGGGGATCTTTCAGGATACTCCTGCCGGACCGCCTGTCGAATTCGGCGTCGACAGCCTGCGAAACAGCATAAAGACGGCCTTTCGTGACTACAATGCGAGTGTCGGCCTTGTAAAGAACAGAGGATTGTTGAGATTCAAACTCGGAGTATCGGCCCATCTGTACAAGTTTCATAACAGTAAATTGGGTCCCGCCGAAAAGGCAATGCTGAATCCCATGGCCGAGGTGTCGTTGTTCTTCAGCCAGAAGCACGTTTTGAACGCCTCATTTTCATCGTCGGCCACTCCGATCCCTGTCGATATGTTCCTTTCGGGGATAGTCTTCGACTCCTATCGTTCATTTCGGTATAACAGTTTAACGGATCGTTTTTACAGCCCTAAGAACAATGCCAATCTGTCGTACCGGATCTACGATATGTTTTCCAATACGATGGTTGTTTTGACGGCCATGTACAGTCGGGTCGAAAATTCCGATACGAGCGATTATACCCAGGAAGGATTATTGACCCGGTATCGGCCCATGACGGCTTTCTCCAACGAGTTTCTCAATGCCAACCTGTTTGTGAACAAGGGGTTGGGATCTATTCCGTGGACGGTAAAAGTAAATGGGGGCTATAATGTTTCGTCGTTTTCGAACCGCTCGAACGGCACGGACAACAGGATCAGGGTCGAGAGCACTTCCGGAAAACTTCAACTGGAAAGCAACTACCGCAAGCAGATATTCAATTTCGAATGCAAAGCCGCAGTGGAGTATTTAAAAAACAGCTCTTCGATAGGAATGGGAAACACTCAACTGATCCAACGGTATGGCGGAAAGGTTAAACTGAATTTCGGCGAACGTCTGTTTTGGGCCACCGGACTGGAATATGTCATCAACGACGCGCCCGACTATAAACAGAATCTGTATGTTCTGAATACCGATCTCTCTTATGCCGTAAGTAAGAGCTTCGATCTGGAGATCGCCGGTGAGAACATGCTTCACATGGACAAACAGGACTGGGTGGCAACTTCTTATAACGGGGTCTATACGTCGGAACGCTATTTTCGTCAGATACCCGGAAATATTATGCTCAGAGCGAGATTCAGGTTTTAGAGATTGTTTGGAACTTTCACAAATCGCAAAACAATATCCCGAATAATTTACTTATCTTTGTCAAAACACATCGAGCGGATATAAAGGATCCATGGTGAGATTTATTCGCGATGTGAAGATATATCAATTAGCTGTCGCATTGATAAATACGATGGCGCAAGAGGAGGTGGGTATATACTTGTTTACGCTTATTACGTGTTGATAATGTATTGTATGTACTTGTTAAGACATTTGACTCCATTTGGCTGTTCGCAGTATTGGTTACCGAACCCGTCCGGTCGTCGAGTAGGTCAAAATGTTGGGCTTTAGGGATTTCCTCATGGATTACCGGGTAGGTCGCTCCTCTTGTTTTTTGAAAAACCTTGCGATTATGATATTCGAAGTGGAGTTCCTGTGCTTCGACGAGCGTCCGTTGCGCAGAGACAACAGGGGATTGGTTCCCTTTTTGGAGAAATTGCATCAAAACGATATTCCTATTGCCGGCCCTCCGGGAGATCGTTCCTATCCCTATTATCGCGGTGTGGGCGCTTTGAATAAAAAAAAGAGGGCGGACGGTGAATACAATCCCGCCTTCTTCAAAACGCGCAACTCCATTAAATTCCCCGCTTTCGAGAGTCTCAAGTTGGCCGATTTTGAATCTGACAACTACGAACTTCACCGTCTGAATCGTGTACGCAGGCATTTTTATACGAGTGATTACGGAGTTATCAATCGCCTGAGATTGGGTTTCGGATTCCGCCTCGAAACAAAAAACGGTGCGAAAAAAAGTCCAAAGAGCGAGCAGAAAGACGCCTTTGAACTTATAGAATACATCCTGGGGATGCCGGTCAAGACGGGACTTTGCAACGAGGGCAAAGTTTGCGAAGAAAAACCATGCCGCCATTCGCCGGTTCGAGCACGTCAGACAGAAAATTGTGAAGGAAAAGAGAAAAAAAACGGGGAATGCCCTCGCAGCGACTGCAAGGGAATTCGCCTGCGTGATCTCGGAGAGAAATGGTTGCCCGACACCGTTCAAAAATCGACCAGACTCGCTTCCTATAATAATAAGAAGAAGAACGGTAACAAAAAGCGGCCCGTGTATTTGGGAGCTACAGCCGTTATGATGTACAAAACAAGCGAACTGACTAAGCCACCGCAGATAAGTGATCCGTTCCGGATCGATGATCACCCCCAACAGTTCAAGTTATTCTACTGCGACTACATAGTCCCCGTAACCGAAAAACCCATACGAATTTACATTATCGAGCATGACAAAAAATGTCCCCCTGATTTTATCCACAGCCTGAAATCACACCTGTTGAACATGAAAACCAACTTCGACTGTCTGGAACATGCTTTGGAGATGAATACGGACAACAAGACACACACCGTGTTTGTCAAAAAGTTGAAAGAAAACATCCTTTCGCTCAGAGACAGTAAACAATGTGGCTTTCTCGATTTGCGCGATCAGGATAGGGGCGAGGTATGCACAAAAAAGAGGCGCGATAAGATAAACAATAACCTGAAGCCTTATCTTGTAGATATTTACGGGCTTTAAAGCATTACGAAAATGGGAGTGAATGACAAATTCATAGAAGTATTTAACGGCACGAAGGCGCTGCAGCTTCTGGTGATAATTTCGATTATGGGGATCGTGGTCTCGGTTTATCCTGTTTATGAGAGTGTGCACAACAATACTTCGCGAAAAATTGCATTGGCAAGGGAATGGCAGGGTCTTGAGAATGCAAGGAAATTGCCCCCCGAAACGATGGATGCCCTATACGATCAACTCGTCGAGGAATTGAACAGTAATCATGGAAGGGTCGAAGCTACCTTCGCATCATTGAGTAAATCGGAATCGGAAAAATCTTTTTGTCACATTATTTGGAAATTTTTATTCGGCGGTTTACTCTATGCCTTTTTTTACTTTGCGATAATGTATTTTCTCTGTCGCTCTTTGTCCGGTAATAACAATAATGCCAGAGAGAGATTATTTAAACGCCACTGGCCGGTTCTTGTCATTTGGTTTATCATGGGTGTTGTAAATGCGCTCATCCCGTTCTATTCTCCCTTAGTAAACTATGTGTTCTTCCCCTCGTGCTTCACCCTTCTGTATGCTGTCGGGAGTCTTCTACGAAATGTGGCCATTAAACATGTCCAGGACTCTACAAAAAAAGATGGAGAGGTGAGAATGGTATAACGTATGTGGGCTCACGCTTTTTTGGCGATCTCTGCTATCTTTGCGGGCAAATTATATAGGGGACTATGAAACGTAAAAGCATATCGGTCTTGGCAGGAGCGCTTATTTTCGTCGCGCCGGGATGTACGGAGATGGAGTTTCGGCCGCAGACCGGCGACCTGCTCTTTCAGGCGGGCAGGGGCGGCGATATGACCGAAGCTATCGCGCTGGCGACCGGAGATGAACGCGATGTGCCGTATACCCATGTGGCGATCGCGGTGGTCGAACCAGATGGGATATACGCGCTCGAAGCGTCGGGCCGAAGAGGCGTGACGATGACCCCGTTGGCGGAGTTCCTGGCAGGTTCGGCCGCCATCGACGGCAGGCCCGTGGTAGCCGTGGGCCGACTCCGTTCCCCGGAGCGCGAACAAATCGCCTCCCGGGCGGTGGAGCGAGCCAAAACTTTCCTGGGACAACCATACGACGACTCTTTTCTGCCCGGAAACGGAAAGATGTATTGCAGCGAGTTGGTTTGGGAGAGCTTCCAAGCCGACGGAGAGCCGATCTTCGAGGCGCGCCCGATGAACTTCCGCGCTCCCGACGGCGCTATGCCCGCCTATTGGACCGGGCATTTCGAAGCGCTCGGCGAGGCGATCCCCGAAGGGGTTCCCGGCACCAATCCCGACGATATGTCGCGCAACGTAGCGATACGGATCGTTCACAGGTACTGAAACTCCCCTCCCGCCACCACGAAACCCGCGTGCTCTACCACCTTTGACCTCTCAGGGCGTCGTAAAGGGATCCCGCCCAGTAATTTCTCAGTCCGAATCCACGAGCCTTTCCCATCATGCCCTGCCCGTGCAGAACTTCGCGCGTGGCTATGTCGAAATAGATAACTATGAAAGTTCCCATGTAGGTCGATTTGTCGAGCAACTCCCCGATAATCACCAGACCCGTTCCCTCTTCTTCCTGCAGTTCGTACCGGCGTACCATGTCGGCGACCTCGTCCTTGGAGATGAAGTAGTCGGAGGAGGTCGTTTTCACCTCGGAGGGATCGATACCGTCGTTGAGACGTGCCGTTGCCGAGATGTCCCTTACGACTATGTTCTTCGAGAGGAATTTTCCGGGATCGTACTTCGGCCATTCGGATATGACGAGCGTGTTGATCCTGATGAAAGCATCCTTGAACTGCAATCCCGATTCGGCTGCCGCGAACACTTTTGTTTTCGAAAAATCGACACCATAATAATTGACGTTGTTTCCCACTTCGCTCTGTGCGGACAGGGTCGCGCACGCAAAAAGTGCGGCCGCAAGGACAAAAATCTTTTTCATAATATTCGGATTGATTAAATTTTACTCAAAGATAACTATTTTTCTCGGTTTTCTGCTCATCGGCGGCATTTGAATTTGCCGTATGCGGTCGGCGCTGTCGAAGATCACCTCCGGCGCGACCCTTATCCGTGCGCGGAAAATGTCTTTCAGATGTTTTACGAACCCTTCGCTCCGGTCGGAACTGTCCACCCTCACGGCCACGCTGTCGGTACCCAGAGTGTTGGACGAAACCTCCACCACATAGTTCTTTATCTCGCCCACGCTGTCCAGCACATCGAATATGGCGGGCGGATATAACGTGGTGCCCTTGAATTTTATCATCTGTCCCTTGCGTCCGAACACCGGACCGAGGCGCATCGTGGTTCGACCGCATCCGCACTTTTCGTGGTGGGCCACGCAGATATCGCCCGTTTTGAACCTCACGAGGGGCATTCCCTCGACCCCGAGTGTGGTGACGGTGACCTCGCCGGGCGTGCCTTTCGCCACCGGCTCGTTGTTATCGTCCAACAGTTCGACGATGATGAGTTCGGGCTGGAGGTGTCCTCCGCAGCGGCATTCGCACTCGGTGAGGGATGTCTGCATCTCGGTCGAGGCGTAGGTCGAGCGCAGGTCGAGTTCGGGCCATTTTTCGTGTATCTGCCTGCCGAGCGTGTTGAGCGAGAAATCGGCCTCGCGCAACGCCTCGCCTATACAGATCGCCCGCCTCAGAGAGCTGGCGCGGTAATCGATGCCGTTGGTTTCGGCGAACTCTATCAGCTTTACGAGGAACGACGGAACGGCGATGCAGGTGGTCGGGTGCGTGCGGCGGATGGTGTCCCATTGCAGTTCGGGTATGCCGTTGCCCACCCTCACGACTCCGCAGCCGAGCTCCCTCGCGCCCAAAAAATAGGCCAGGCCCGCCATGAACCGGCGGTCGATGGTGGTCATCAGTTGCAGAATATCTCCCTGTGAGCAACCGGCCGTCGAAAACGACAGGGCTTCGTTGCGGGCGAGGCGCGAGAGGTCACCGTCGGTAAGGGCGAATGTCACCGGCTCGCCCAAAGTTCCCGAAGTGGTGACGTAATCTATTATCCGTCCGGGCGGTACGCACACAAAATCGCCGCCGTGAAGTTGCAGATCCTCTTTGGTCGTCACGGGCAACCGGACGATATCTTCGAGGGATTGTACGCTTCGTGGGTCGATGCCGTGTTGGGCGAACAGCCGCCGATAGAAAGGCGAGTTTACAGCTACGTAACCGAGAGTTTCGGCCAGAAGCGACTCCTGAAAGCTCTTTATCTCTGCGGGAGGAGCGTATTGTATTTCGGGATCAAAGTTGCGTGTCATTCCGCTGCAGGTATTGTGAGCGGCGCCGTGCGGATTTCGGTTGAGAAATCGGGCGCCTCGAAGATTTTATTCAGATCGTAACAGACATATTCCCCCCAATGCCCCATGCCGGCGGAGACCCACATGAGAAGCTGGGCGGGCTTGAATATCACCGAATGGTGGGCGAAAGGCTGGGCGATGCTTCGGGGATCGTCGGGGGCCAACTCCCCGCCGCCCACACCGAGCCTGTCGCGCAGGATGGCCGCCGCGCCCGGAGGGTCGATCGTGCCGACCGCCGCGATCAATTCGTCGATCCGCCTGTGTCGCCAGGGACTGTCGCTTGTGGCAATATTCTCCATGTTATATTTATCGGCCGCGAACTCCTCGCTCTGAAAGTGGTTCGTGCAGATCAGATAGTCGCCATCGGGCGAATAAAGCGCCGTCCGCTTCGGCGATTTCTCGATCACGGCCGCCCGTCCGTCTACCGCGGAACCCACGAGCAACGATTCGCTCACGAAAGTTTGCCGCCCGCCCGCTATCGCCATCGCCTCGTCGATCGTCGCGGCGTATTGCAGTATCTCGCGGGCAAGTAGCGAGATCGGCATCGCGCTCGAGGTCGGGGGAGCTCCTTTGGCGGCGTTTATCGTCACGGTCAGCCCACGCTCGTTCATGCCCGACAGTACCCCGGTCATTCCGAGCCATGTCACCGATGCGAATTTATACCCTTTTTCGGGGGAATAGAAGGCAACCACCTTGTTGCGGGCGAAATCGTCGCCCACCCAGAAATCGAAATTGCGGCCCACTATGAGCGTCGAGTCGGCGCTACGCCCACCCCACGCCGCAAAAGACGAACAGCCCACCAACATATACTCCTGCATGGTGTGGCCTATGTCGTGCGCCGCGTGATAGTTGAGTTGTCGCTCATAAGGCGTTCCTATCGCGTCGAACTCATGGGAGCACGAGAGCGATACGCCGTAGATCTCTTCGCGAAACTCGTCGGGCACATGCTCGCCCAGATTGCGGTTGAATCCGACGAGCAGCCAGCGCAAAAACTTCAAATAACCCTCCGACGGAACGATGCGGCGGATCTGGTCGACGAAAACCTTCTCCTGATAGTAAAGCAGGCTGTCGGTCATGCGTCCCAAGGCCACACCCCGTTCAAAAGGCGCTCCGTGTAGCCGAACCTCCCACAGGCCGCTGTCGCTCCGGCGAAACAATCCCGCGCGGCTTTCGGTCCATCCCTCGTGCCGCACGACGGGCATATCCAGCGTGTCGATCGCGACGTCGGGCTGGCGCATATCGGCCGAAAAATACCACATGGCAGTCAGGGCGACCAGAAAAACGATCACCGAGACCACCGAGATGGCGAGCCATTTGAGAATTCGTAGCGAGGCCTTAAGCATTTCCTATCTTTTTTGCGAGGTATTCGGCGCCCAACAGGCGTGAGCATGTGAGCGCGGCGGTGACCGTTACACCTAACGCTCCATGAACGTTTATATTCTGTCCCGTGAGCAACAAATTTTCAAAACGGGTGTTTACCGGAATGAGTGTTGTGAGCGGCGAGCGGCAGTTTTTCACTATTCCGTAGGCCGAACCGCATGGCGAGGCGGTGTAGTCGCGCCAGGAGAGCGGCGAGGTGGTGCAGGTGTGCTCGACGGCTCCTCTCAGCCCCGGGAACCTGCGTAGCGTGAAATCGAGTATCCTGTCGGCAAGGTGCGCCTTGTGTTCGAGATATTCGGCGCCACGCTGCTCCACGGCCGTGTTTTCCCACTTTGCAAATGGGGCATAGTTCACCGGAGAGAGTATCGAGGCGACATCGGCGAACTTCTGCCGGTGTCCGGAGGCCTGCATGTTCAGCATCACGGCCCGCGGAGTGTCGCGTATCGTGTCGTATTCCGTCATCCAGGTGTCGCCGCCTCCGTGGATATAGTAATTGCGGTTTATGTACGGAACGGTATCTTTTTTCAGGATCAGATGGACGGTAAACACTCCGCACGAATTTTCGAGACCGTGAAGCCTCGTGAGATGAGCCTTTTTGATCTTGGGAGTTTTTTCAACCAGATCGAACGTCACGGCGGGGTGTACGTCCGATATCACGTGCTTCGCCTCGATAAACTCCCGGCCTCTCACCTCCACACCGCTCACACGATCTCCCTTCACCCTGATTGCCGTGACCCCGGCATCGGTCACGATCTCGCCCCCGGCCGCGCGTATCTTTTCGGCCAGCGCGTCGGCCAGTTGCTGCGATCCACCCACGAACCGGTATGAACTCTCTATAAAAGAGTGGTTTATCATACCGTAGTGATAAAGGGTGGTCTTGGCCTTCCCTCCGCCGTAAAGCATGGATCTTGCGGCGAGGAGATTTTTCAGCGCCGGGTCGGTGAACCCTCCGTCGAGGGTGTCGAAGGCCGAGCGTTCGATATACCGCATGGCGCCCTCGGAGATCGACCCGCGCCGTAGCCCTTCGACGCTCATCGTTCCGCCGATCTTTTTCAACAGATCGCAGAAACGATCGACATTTGCGGCTTCGGCGGGAAAATATCTTTTCAGATTACCGGCAAATTGTTCGTATCCCATTCCAAAGCCATATTCCGTGTCGCCGAGTATCACGGTGTCGAAGCCGTCGGCGTCCATTCTCGCAACATCGAGCGAAGGCATCACGCCGAGATATTTGAAGTATTGGTTCAGTATCTGCCCCTCGTCGAGACTTCCGATGTAGTGTATTCCCGTATCGAACGTCCGGCCGCGGCGCTCGAAAGTCTGAAGGCAACCTCCGATCCGGCGGTTTTTCTCGAGCACGCAGACGCGATAGCCCTCGCGGCCGAGCATAACCCCGCATTCGAGTCCGCCGAGACCGCTCCCTATTATCACGACATCGTACATATATATATTTTGTTTGATGTTTTAACTGCGTCGTCGACTATCTTCACCGAAAATCCGGCCTTGCGGGCGGCGGAGACGATCCTTTCGCTGTCGGTGAAGTGCAACTCGCCGACGGTTTTGTTGAACCTCAAAAGACGCGTCGACCACTTTTCGGTGCGTTCGGTGGCCCTGTGGCGTTCCCGCTCCGAGGAGTCCCCGTCGCGCACGATCACCATTCCGCCCGGAGCGGCCAGCGAAAAGCACCTCTCGAGCAACGCGTCCTGCCTCTCGAATGGCATATAGTGCAGCACATCGTTCAGAATGAATACGTCGGCCTGCGGCAGGTCGAATCCCAGAGCGTCGGCGGCCACAAAAGAGGTACGCTCGCCGTGCAGGAAACTGTGCCGCGCCACGGCGATCTTCTCCTCGTCGTAGTCGATGCCGAGCACACGGCGCCTCTCCGACAGCATGGAGAGCATATAGCAGAGCGCTCCGTAACCGCATCCTATGTCGACCACCGAACCCTCGCGCGGAACGAGGCGATCGAAAAAGTCGTAACTCTTCTCCATCCCGACCTTGACGCGCATATACCACTCCAGAACGGGACCTTTGTAGGTGTAGCTCTTTATCAGGGCGTCGTAAAAATATGGATTGCAGGTGCGGTTGTACTCTTCGTACACGGCGTCGTACTCTCTGCGGAAATAGCGGGCGATCCGTTTTGCCCGTTCGGAGTATGTCCCGCCAAACGAACCGTCGCCGGGGGTGATCCGGGGAAGTATCTTCGAGACGAGCAGACTCTTTTTGATGTAGAACGGCTGGCGTTTCGACGAGGCGAGGCCGTTGCCGTAGAGCACGACGGGCAAGATGTCGAGCCCCAGCTTCTCGGCGAGATGGAACGCCCCCTTATGGAATCGCCCTATCTTCATATCCGCCGAGCGCGTTCCTTCGGGAAACACCACCACCGAATAGCCGTCGGCGACCTTTTCATGTAGCGCATCCGCGAGGTTGTCATACCCGTCGGCAGTGTGGTAAAAATCGGCGTACCGCACTATCCGCCCGAAGAACGGCGAGCGCCACACCCACGAGTTGGTAACCATGACCAATTTCGGATGAAGGCCGAGAAGAACGAGAATGTCGATGAACGAGGAGTGGTTGGCTATGATGACGGCAGGCTTGTCGAAAGTCTCGCCCCGGGGGTCGATTCTCACACGTCTGACCGTTATCATGGTCTCGAGGAAGAACCACGCGGCGAAACGCACGCATCGGTGGAACCACAGTTTTTTTCGTTTTTTCCCGACCGGAACGAGCGACAAAACAAGAATTATCGCCTGAAGCACCAGGCAACCGATCAGAAAATAGGTGAACGCATAGATCGAGTTGACAAGAGCAGCCAGCGTGTATGGGAAACCTCCCTTGCGGGTTTGGGAAGAGATGAACATCCGGAACACGACGGGCTGAAGCACATACGCGACCACTATCACGGCGAGTATACCCAGGATCGAGACGACGGCCAGCGAGTGCATTGCCGGATGACGGGCGAGTATCATCACGCCCAACCCGACGATAATGGTGAACGCCGAGAAAAATATGGCGGTCTTGTGCGCCGAAAGCATCTTTTTTCCGTCTTTGTATTCCGACAGCAGGCCTTCCATTATGAAGATACTGAAATCGTCGCCTATGCCGAAAATGAAGGTCGACAGGATTATGCTCACGATATTGAACTCGATGCCCAGCAGCGCCATCAGCCCCAGAATTATGATCCAACTCACAAGCATCGGCATAAAAGCCATCAGGGTCAATTCTATGCGCCCGTAGGAGATCAGCAGCGCAACGAATATAAGCGCCGAGGCGACGAGCAGGATCAGGTTGAAGTCGTCGCTCACGCCCCGTGCCATGCGCCCCGCAAAGTAGCTACGGTCGACGATCACCGTATCGGGGTCGGAGGCAAAGCGCGCGTACACAGCCTCTTTATTCTCAGGGGCGAGTTTCACGCTCGACACCAGCATCGTGGTGCCGTCGTCCGCAACGCTCACCCGGTCGGCCAGGAACGAGGGTACCTGACCGGCCGAAAGATCGGTCACGGTGTAGTTTTTGTCGAGATTGTCCGCAAAAGCGTCGAACGCGCCGGGCCTGAAACCGTTTGCAAGGGCGCTTGCCTCGATCCGCCCTGTCGTCTCCTCGCGCCGCCGGTCGCTCCAGAATTCCCTCCACCGCTCGATGCGCCCGCGCTGAACGGACGGCGGCGGCAAAAAGTCGGCGGCGGAAACAAACCCGTTTATCAGCCCTTTGTCTTTCAGACTGTCCAAAATCTCATCCGTAGCTTTGTAGGCGGCGAATGCCTCCTCGAAATCCCCGCCCGTCGAAACGAACAGCACCGGCCTCTCTTGCCCGGGAGTGAAAGACATGAGCCTCTCCTCGGCAGCCTTCAGGTGTGGGGGCATGTAGTTGAGGTTCATCATGTCGCTGTCGAAGCCGACCCTGCCGTAGAAAAAGAGGCAAACGACACATGCCGCGACCACAGTCCAGATCATGCCTCTGTTGCGGTCGTAGGGATAAGCGCCTATCTTTCCGATGATTCGCCCGACCCAACCCGTCGAATTTTTCCGCCGCCCTCCGGCGAGAAAATGGGGCAGGAAAATAAGGCAAAAGAGGGTAGTGCCGACCAGCGTCAGCGCCGCGAAAAGTCCCAGATCGCGTAGCAACTGCGACCCCGTGAAAAGTAGCCCCAGAAAAGCGCCTATGGTCGTGAAGCTGCCCACGGTGAGAGGGTAGGCGAGTTCGCGGATTATCCGGCGCGGGTCGGAGGTGTGGTTGGCGTGCGAGATGACGTGGATCGAATAGCTTAGCGCGACGCCCAGCACAGCCGCACCGGCTCCAATGGCTATCGCCGATACGGTGTGTTGTCCCGTGAGCCATATTATCCCCAGCGCGAACAGCGCTCCGAAGATCACGGGTGTCGTGACGAGCACCACGGCAAGGCGGTTGCGGAAAGCGGCGAAGATGAAAACCACCGTTATTATGAGCGCGATCGAGAGCGTGAGCGATGTGTCGGCCTTAACCTGACGTGCATTGTATACCGCCACGCTCGGCCCTCCGATATATTCCATCCGCACATCTTCGAAACCCTCGGAGGTCGTTTCTTCGATGCTCCTTTCGATGGCCGAGATAAGGATTTCGTTCGACCCCGTATCCCCTATGCCCTGTTCGGGTTCTATTATCACGAGCATCGTCGCCATATCCGGCGAGAAGATACGCCCGTCGTATATCTCATAATCGGCGATCGAAGAGAAATTCTCAAGGGCCGCGAACTTACCTGTGGCTATGTTCAGAGGGTCGGCGAGGGTCGTCTCCCGAACCGCCATTCCGAGCGGAGACGCCAGGCGGTTATATGCGTCGGTAACGGCCCTCTCCACGCCGTCCGTGGCAAGCAGCGAGTCGATCCGGCGATAATCGGCCTCCGTAAGATAAACGGGAAGGTTGCCATAGATAAGGTCGATGGTGCCCGCGATGTCGCCGCTTCCCACATCCGAGGTGATGGAGGCGATTTGCCCGGCACCCTCCGTCGAAGTCAACAGAGCCTCGAACCGCTCGGCGCAGGCTATGCTCCGGTCGGGATCGGGCGAGGAGAACATCACCACGATCCTGTCCATAATCTTCAGGTGGTCGAATATCATAGCCTGCCGCCCGCCTTCGTCGCCGTTCCGGAAAAAGCCGGTTATCCGCTCGTCGTAACGTATTCGGAGGGCGAAAAACGCCATCGCCCCCACGGTCGCGACAAGCACGACCCACAACAGGGCCCGCCGCCGCTCGAAAAAGTCGTATATGCGTATGAACAGATCACCCATTGGCCGGTTCCTTTCTCAAAGTCTTCAACAATATCCAACTCCCGAACCATGCGACGAGACCCGCCGCAACGCCGAGCGCGACGCTGCCGACAAGATATTGTACGAGGCTTTCCGCAATGCTTTCGAACGTAACCTCGCCCACCAAAAAATTGATCGGTCTGCCCAGGAGCAATCCTCCCGCGGCAAAACTTCCGAACAGGATGAAAGGTATCATCGGAGGAATGCTGATGTTGGAGCTTGCCACGGTGATTATTTTATTGAGTTTGAGTAGATGGGCCGTAACCCCGGCGAGGATCATCTGCCATCCCCACACCGGAGCGATCCCCCAGAACACACCCAGTCCGATGGCTGCCGCAAGCCGCCTGTTCGATTCACCGGAGTGGGTGAGGTTTTCCCGGATGAACTTCGCCAGGTTGCGCCACGAGAGCCACCTGAAAAACTTCACGGGATAGTACCAGAACAGGGCGATCAGAACCAACACACTGTTCAGAAGCGAGATACGCGAGAAGTCCCTCAGCGGTTTGAAATGGGAGACACGCTCCTCGTCCGGAGCATACCAGACTCTCACGGGAATATTCACGACCGGCACTCCCTTCCAGGCGAGGCGGACGGCGGATTCCAACTCGAACTCATAGCGCGAGGTGACGAACCTCATTCCCCGCATCGGCTCCAGCGGCCAGAGCCTGAAACCCGACTGGGTGTCGTCCATCTTTTTGCCCGTTTCGAGCCTGAACCAAAAATTCGAGAAGCGGTTGGCAAAGGTGTTCTTTGCCGGCATGTTCTCCTGTGCGAGGTTGCGGGCGCCTATCACCAGAGCGCCGGGGGTTCGTTCGGCCTGCTCCAAAAAAAGCCCGATATCTTCGGGAAAGTGCTGCCCGTCGGCGTCGATGGTCAGCGCATAGCGGAACCCCTGTCGGTCGGCCGCCGCAAGTCCCCGCCGCAGTGCGTGGCCCTTGCCGCGGTTGTCGGGATATGAGATGAGTTCGATCCCGTCGATCTCGGCCAATATCTCTCCCGTACCGTCCGTCGAACCGTCGTTCACGACTATCACCTCGTCGATGAAGTTTTTCACGCGCCCGACGACATCGCCCACCGTACTCGCGTTGTTGTAGACGGGAATAATGGCCACGCATCTCATTTCACGCGCCTTTTGCCGTATGTCGGAGGGGTTATTCATCCGGTTCGAGGCGGGCTTTAAGTTTGAGCATTACAGTCTCTCCGCAACGGATGGTTGCGCCGAGAGTATAACCGCCGCTGTCTTTGGAGAGTTTTAATCCGACCGTCGGGCGGGCGTCGGGAGTGATGGCCGCAAGAAATTTGCTCTCTCCGAGGGAGGCATACCTGAGCGGCACTCCGGCCGACAGCGACGCGCACTCGCGGACGATCATAAGAGAGCATACACCCGGCAACACCGGATTGCCCGGAAAGTGGCCCCGGAATATGGCGTGGCTTGGGTTCAATCGAACCTCGAACAGACCGCTTTCCGGCCGGGACGTTATTTCATACAGCCCTTTCATTGCACATCGAAACGCCGGGGGTCTATCTCCCCGTTGAATTTCTTGTTGTAGAATTCGTACCGCGAGACATCGCCCGAAGTCTCCTCCATTCTGAGTGTGGTGAGCGACATGTTCTCTTTTTCAAACGTAAGCGTTATCAGCTTCACCATGCCGCGGGTGCGGCGGTCGGAAGGCGTGACGGTGACTGTGAAAGTCGCTCCCACGTCCTCGAAGGCGAGTTCGGAGCCCTCCTCGAGCATCGACACGTCGCCCGTCATACATGCCATCAGCATCCTTTGAAGCTGTCGGAGCATCGGATTCGAATCGACCTTCACGACGGAAGTTTTGCCCGACGAAACGATCCGGAACCTCTCGCGTCCCATCGTTATTTCGTCGCCTGCCGGACGGGTGAACTCGAGTGAAATGCCCGCTCCGCGAAGATAGCTGAAACGCCCCTCGGAAACTACGTCCGAGGCCATTATGCTCATCGTGCGGGTCAGGGTGAAGTCGCACTCGATCGTTCGGGTCGCCGCGCTGACGGTTCTCAGTCTCTCCGCGAAATCGGCCTCCTGTCCTCTGAGCGTTGCCGCCGCAAGGCAGGCGCAAAGGGTGAGATATATCGGTTTCAGGGTCATAATCCAAACAGTTTATCGAACCTTTCGACCTTATAGTCGTTTTGTTCGAGGTGGTTCAAAATCATTTCAAGCAGGGTGTCGCTCTCCGGGCGGTCGTCGTGGAGCAACACCACCGAGCCGGGACGCACGCGGCGGCGCACCCTCTCGAAAACCTTCCCGCGCGACCGGCTCTCCACGGTATCGAGAGAGCGGACGTCCCAACCCGCCACAGCGTGGCCTGCGCGCCGTACCGCCCGGGCGAGCGCGGGATCGGTGACCCCGAACGGAGGACGGAACAGGGTGGGGCGCGCACCCGTTATCTCCTCTACCGCCGAATCGCACCGGTCGATCTCATCCTTCATTCGTTCCTTACTCAACCACGGGAAGTTGCCCGGGTGGCCGTATGTGTGGTTGCCCACAAGATGGCCTTCGGCAACTATTCGCCGGACTAAATCGGGATGGGCTTCGGCCCTATCGCCCGTGACGAAGAAAGCCGCTTTCACCCCGTGCAGTGCCAGAACGTCGAGCACCTTGGGCGTACGGTCGGGATGGGGCCCGTCGTCGAAGGTCAGCGCCACGACCCTGCGCGTGGTACGCGCCCGGCACAGGGCCTCGACGTACACTCCCGAACCGATGTCGGCCGAAGCCCACACCATCATCGCCACAAGCGCCACAACCGGTATGACTATCACCCAAGCCATCTCTCCAGATTTTGTTCGTTAAGCGCCTCCACCTCGGCGAGGCAACCCGGAAGCGGCCGGGCGGAGACGACGAAAAACCATGCACCGTCGCGCCGGGGCAAATCCCGCACTCCTCTCATGCGTTCCTTAATCCTCTCCAGCGTCGGAGTGGTCTCGTCGAACAATCCCACAAGAACGTGTTCCGCACCCATTTGGTCGATTTGTATCATGGCATCCGTGAGCGCGGCTTCGAAACTCCGTTCGCCGTGAACATAGGTCATGTTGTAGCAATGGTTGCGTGTCAGGCGGGCTATCAGTGCGCCCACGGTGTTGAATGTCGACTGGATGAAGGGGGTGGGATTCAAAAGCCCCCCGTCGTCGTCGATCACACCACGAAGGAATTTTTCGCTGTCGGCCAAACAACCCAGCCTCGTCGCCGTGACGATAGCCGAAACCTGCTCTCCGGACGGTAGCGCGACCAAAGCCTCCATTCCCGCCGCAACGCCCATCCGCAGCACACGGCCCATGCGCCGCCTCACCTCGGGCGCGGGTATGAGTTCCCTGATATCCTTCGTAAGGGTATCGGACGACGCAAAACTATTTATGCAGTAAGCCATCAGCGGACTGAAAATAGGAGCGATGAGTTGTTGCCGCCAAACCCGAAAGAGTTCGATAGCACATGTTTTATTTCGACGCCTTCTCCAAAGGTGGTCTGTGGAACGATCGAGGGCTCTTCCATCGGTTCCGAAAAGTTGAGGTTCGGGAAGATCACGCCACGCGTAATCCCCAACAGCGATATCACCGCCTCGATGCCGCCCGCCGCCGCGAGAGTATGCCCCGTGAAAGGTTTCGTGGAACTGAACGGCGGCACGCGATCGCCGAAAACGCGCACGAGGGCCGCCGCCTCCGAGGCGTCGTTGTTGACGGTACCCGTACCGTGGGCGTTGATGTAATCTATCTCAGAGGGCGACAGTCCCGCCATTGCGATAGCCTCCGACATCGCCCGGTACGCTCCTTCGCCCGTGGCTGACGAGGCCGTCTGGTGGAAGGCGTCGCCCGCGTTGGTCCATCCCGCAAGATAGCCGTAAGGCTCGCGGGTGAGGGTGTCCTCCCTTTGCAGCACAATGTAGCCCGCCCCTTCGCCGAGGTTAAGCCCCGCGCGCGTGCGGTCGAAGGGACGGCACGCCTCGCCGTCGAGTATGCCCAGAGAGCGGAACCCGCCCAGCGTGAAGCGGCAAAGGGCGTCGGTGCCTCCCGCAACCACCCGGTCGACCAATCCCTGCCGGATAAGTCCCGCCCCGAAGATAATGGCGTTGGCGGCCGACGAACAGGCTGTGCTTACGGTCGTCGTAAATCCCGTTATGCCGAGCCTGCCGGCGATGCGGCGTGTGGAGTCGGCACACTCGTGACCTGCCACATCCCGAAGCCTTCCGCGGCTGTCGTCGCGGGCGAAATCGCGGAAAAACAGCTCCGTCAGATCCATTCCCCCGGTCGAGGTGGCGTTCACCAGCCCTGTCCGAAGGCCCGTTCCGTCTCCCGCGTCGGCCAGAGCGTCTCCGGCGGCCACCATTCCGAGAAGGGCGGTGCGTGTGACGGCGGTGGCGGGCGAAATGCCGAGCATGGCTTTCAGCTCGCGGTTATCGCAGGCGACTTCGCCCACGAAGGCTCCGTGCGCCGTCTCCAAAAGCGTGAGCGGGCCCACACCGCTGCGCTTCAGACGCAGGGAGTCGAGAACCTCGCCGGTTCCGTGTCCGATGGCCGATATTACCCCGAGCCCGCCGACCGCTATCCGCATTACTTGTTCCTGTTTTTTTCGATATACTCGGCCAAAGTGCGCACCGAATAGAATATCGGACGGGCATCCGCCGTGTTTTCAAGCCTCACCCCGTATTTCTTTTCGAGCAGGATGATGATCTCCAGAGCGTCGATCGAATCGAGGCCGAGTCCGTCGCCGAACAGGGGCATATCGTCGCCTATGTCCTCGGGCGTGGTCTCTTCGAGATTGAGCGCCTCGATGATCTGCTCTTTAAGTGTTTGGATCAGTTCTTTCATGTTATTTGGTCTCTAATAATGTCATTATTGCATCGAAATTCTCCCCTGACAGTTCGCACCGGCCATAGATCACCGCTTTAAGATATCCCCGGCGCAGTAGCATCCGGGCATACTCTTCGACGAACACGCCGTCGGGGTCGTCCTCTATGAAGAACGTGGTTTCGCCCTGTATCTTGTGCCGGATCGAAACTTCTCCCGCGCAGACGTTGGGCAGCGTGTAAACGAACACGGCGGGCGAAACCTCGTCGCCGTTGCATTCGATCTGCTCGATATGCCGTCTGTCGGTATCGAGCGAGGACGAGCGGTTGGCCAGCACGAGGCCGATCTCGTCGGGATTGTATTTTTCTTTCAGGTCGACTCCGCGCAACAACTCTCCCGCCGCAACATAAGCGAGGCGCGAGAGGTCGTCCATCCTGAAAAATTTCATATCGGGGCTTTCCAACGCGCGAAACCTCTCGCGGATCATCTCGCCGAACGGGCGGCCGTCGGGAGCGATGCTCACTGTGGCGATTTCACGGACATTCTGTAATCCCGAGGGTTTTAACCCTCGGTGGAAAGAAAATTCCTCTAATCCATTGCCGTCGGCTTTAGCCGACGGAGTGGCAACATCGTCACCACCATTTTTCCTGAGAACCACCGCCGCGTTGCATCCCCCGAAACCCGACGCCGTCTTGACGCACACACGACTCTCGGTGGTGCGATGGCGGGGCGAAACGTCGAGAGGGTGGGGTGTTCCCGCCCGGGTGAATCCCGGTGTGCCGTAGACCGTTCCCGCGCGGAGGGCGTGTGCCGAAACTATGGTCTCGACCACTCCCGCCGCACCCAGCGTGTGGCCGAAACAGGGTTTCAGTCCGTTCACCGGCACGCCGTCGAGTCCCGCGAGTGCGAAAGCCTTGCTCTCCATCTCGTCGTTGTAGACCGTTCCGGTACCGTGGCCGTTAACAAATCCCACCTCGGCGGGGGTCGCACCGGCTTCGGCCATAGCGTTCCGAATGGCGAAACAGAGTCCGTCGCCCGTGCGTGAAGGGCCCGATATGTGGTTTGCGTCGGCGGAAACGGCCCCGCCCGCGACCTCTATATATGGCTCGGCGGCACGTGTGCGGTCAGCGGTAAGCAACACAGCCCCGCAACCCTCGCCCAGCGTAAGTCCGTCGCGAGAGGCGTCGTAAGGACGGCACACCTGCTCGCTCACCGAGCGGAACGCCTCGAATCCCGTCACCACGAAGCGGGTCAGGGTATCTCCTCCCGCCACCACCACATTGCGGTAGCGGCCTTCGCGTATCAGCCGCGCCGCCACGATGATCGCCGAAACTCCCGAAACGCAAGCGTTGGAGATCACTATCGGTGTGCCGGTAAAGCCGCAACGGGAGGCGACCCTCGCCGCCATATCGGCCAAAAACACTCTCCGGTCGATCTCTCCGGAACTCGAAAGCAGTTCGATGTTCCCTTTTGTCGAGGCGATGACAAGGGCCGTATCACCTGCCGCCGTGTCGATGCCCGAACGCCGGGCCACTTCGCCGATCGCCGTTATGAACATTCTCTCGAGCAGTGTGCAGCCCGGCAGGCAGGGAACCCTCGCCGCATCTATCCGGCCCGCCGTGAAGGGTTTGCCCCAAAGCTCCGGATCGTCGATGGGGCGGCACCCGACACGACCCTCGCCGATGGCGGCCAACACCTCTTCGGAGAAGTGCCCCAAAGCGGTTATCATGCTGTCGGCGCCGAGCCAAACCCTGTTCATTTCAAACCCCATCTCTTTTTCCATTCGAGATAAAACGCGGGATTCACCAGTTCGAGTTCGCCGCCTGTGCCGGTAAAGACCTGCATCGTGCTCGCGGTGGCGACAAGGGCGCCGTCGGGACGCCTGATCTCATATTCGAAACATATCTTGGCGGCGTCGCTGTCGATATACCGCGTCTCTATCACAGCCTCCTCGCCCAATCTGAGCGGCCCGCGGAACTGCACCTGCATATCGACTATGGGCGCGCCGTATCCGGCAGCGTGGATATCGCTATAACCGAGGCCCGGATATTCGCGTCCGAACGCCTCCCGCCCGTCTTCCAGATAGAGGGCATAGTTGCCGTGCCACACGATGTGCATGGAGTCGACCTCGCTGAAGCGCACCTTGAACCGGGTGGTGGCGGTAATGCTCGGTGAGGATATCTGTTTTGTCTTCTTCATTGCCGTATAAATATTTTAAGCGTCGCGGCGCATATATTCTCGCCGCCGGAGGTTACCCCGGCCTCGGCCAGCGTCACTCCCGCCACCTCGGCCACAACCCTCACCGTGGTGTGAAGCGTCTCGCCCGCGCGAACCCTGCGTCCGAAGTCGCACTTGCCCACCGAACCGATAAAGCCGAGCGGTACGGGCCGCCCCTCCGAAACGCACAGCCAGCCGATCCTTAACGCCGCCGACTGCGCCATGTTCTCTATGAGGGCGCACTCGTCCAAAAGCCCGTCATGGCAGAATACGCTCTCCCGGGACACGGTGAAGCCGCTGTACGAACACTCTCCGTCCACGCCCCAGAGGACATCGACCATCACCACCGGCGGACGCTGGGGAATGTAGTCGAGGATACGTTCCCCTTCGACTAAGGCTATTTTGTTATCGTGCATTCCATTATGCTGTGTCCCAGCCCCAAATTATCGTGGATCGCGCAGATCTTCAGACCGGCCGCCTCAACACAGCGTTCCATGTCGGGCGAATAGTACATTTTGCTGTTGCCGTTCGCAAGGGCGGTGAAATAGAGGCTCGTCTGCGCCAGACAGAACGCCGCCGTTTCGTAGCGCTGGCGATCCCAGAACGTCTCCATAATGTAGAGTCTGCTCCGGGAAGACATCGCCTCCGCCGCGCGCGTCAGGATGCTCGTAACCTCCTCTTCCGAGAAACAGTCCAAAAACTGGCTCATCCATACGGCGTCGAAACCTTTCGGGAAGGGCACATTCTTATCCAACAGGTTCGCGCCGTGGCCGTGAATGCGTTCCGCACCCGGCAGGCCTTTTACCGCCTCGCGCATCAGGCCGAGTTGCTGCGGCAGGTCCATGATCGTGACTTCGACTTCCTGCGACCGGGCAACACAACGGGTTGCCCAACGGCCGGTGTTCCCCCCGACATCCAACAGTGTGCGCGGTTCGCGGCGGAAAACGATCTCCAGCGCCTCGTCGAAAGAGTTGTCGGAATAGAAATGGTCGAACCCGAACCAGCTTTTTTGCACCTGAGGCGGCAGGCTCGAAAGCCCTTCGTATATGGTGGGCCAGTCGCCGAAGCGCTTCAGTCCTGCCGGACGGCCCTCCAGCAACGCGGCTTCGAGGTCGAACAACCCCAGATAGTTGACGTCGTGGATGAAATCCACGTTGACGCGCGCCATCCGGTCGTTGAGCAGGAACCATCCCGCTTTGGCAGTCCGAAACCGCCCGTCTTCGAGCAGCACTGTTCCCGCTGTGAGCGACGATTCGAGGAGCACCTGTGCGGCGTAGCGACCGAGGCCGCTTTCCCCGGCCACCTCGTCGAGCGTCATGCCCTCATCGCTGCGTAGAAGCATTTCGAAGATCCCGAACTTCACCATAAGGCGGGAGACTTGGAAAACAACGGGGCCGAAGGCTATCGCCTGGGCCAGTCGTTGGGCTTCCGCGGCGGTGAGGCGCTCCTGTTCATATCTTTCCGATATCATCTCTTTATCGTTATTGCCAAAATTTATAGAAATTGAACCACTGCCGGGGATACCGCCGCACGATCCGTTCGGTCGCCGCAAGATACTCGGCCAACACCCCTTTTTCCGACTTCGCGGTAGCCTCCACAAAGTGGAACCTGTAACGGCGTCCCCGCTCTCTGGTCGAATAGTAGAAAACCACCGGAACGCCCATCTTCGAGGCGACGAGGAACGGCCCTCGCGGAAAACGCGCCTTTCGTCCCATGAAATCGGCCTCCACGGTTCCTTCCTCGGTCACATACCGATCGCCCTGAAAACAGACGTATTCGCCCCCGTCAAGAGCGTTCTTGATGCGGATAATATTCTCCAACCCGTCGCCGCCGACGGTTATCGTTTTATATTCCGTTCCGGCCGAATTGCTCTCCAACGCCTGTTTTATTCCGGCGGCCTCGCCGTCGTAAAGCACGATGTTCATCCTTCGCGCATAGTCGCCGAAGAAACGCGAACCCGCTTCCCACGCTCCCACGTGCGCCCCGATCATCACCACCCCCGAACCGGAGTCGAGTATCTTCAAAAATTCGGAGTAATTGTCGAACTCGAAGCCGTATTTATCTCCCATTCCGGAGGCGATGGCTATCTTGTCGATCAGTGTCTGGCCGAAACGATAATAGTGGGCAAACAGGCCGCAAAACGCCTTCGATCTTCCCTGGCCCAATATGCGGCGGTTGTAGAACCACACCGCCGAGGTCGCTTTCGGGGCGAACGGGATGAAATAGATAACGACGAGCGCTAAAAAGCCATACGCAAAGCCGATACCTGCTTTGCGTATTAGGAAAATGAAGAACCGGTGTCCGAAACCGCCGCCTCTCGATCTTCCGCTCCACTTATCTCTCCGCCGCGTCATCCATTCATCTTGCCGATAATGAGGTCGTAGAAGTCCTGAAAAGTGCTCATGCCTACGAAATCCTCACCCTTGAGAGTGATGCCGAAATTCTGTTCGACGAGCACCACCACATCCACGAGGTCGAGGGAGTCCATGTCGAGGGTCTCCATCAGGGGAGCGTCGGGAGCGATTATAGCTTCATCGACCTCGAACTCCCCGGCAAGCACGGTGTTTATCTTTGCGATTATCTCGTTGTGATCCATATATTACAGGTTTTTTACTATCAGAGTCGAATTCGTTCCGCCGAAACCGAACGAGTTCGAAAGGAAAATATCGAAAGTGGTATCGACCCTGCCGGAAGGGATCATCAACTGCGACGAGGCCTCATCACCGGCGGCATAGTTCAGATTAGGCGCGATGAAGTTGCCCCTCATCATCAGGATCGAGTACACTATCTCACTCGCTCCCGCCATCCACATTTCGTGGCCGGTCTGCGATTTGGTAGAGGTGACGTATGGCCTGTGGCTGCCGAATACCTTCGCGATGGCCAGCGCTTCGTTGTAGTCGCCCAGAGGGGTCGATGTCGCGTGGGCGTTCACATAGCCGATCCGGGATGGTTCGAGACCTGAGTCCCCGATAGCCATCTCGAGCGAACGGGTGGGGCCGTCGACGTTGGGAACGGAAATATGGTCGCCGTTAGACGAGAATCCGTAGCCGACGATCTCGCCCAGAATGTCGGCGCCCCTCGCCGCGGCCGATTCCAGGCTTTCGACTATGAGCGTTGCCGCCCCTCCGCTCGGCACGAGGCCGTCGCGATCTTTGTCGAAAGGACGGGAGGCCGCCGCCGGATCGTCTTCCCTGACCGAAAATGCGTTCAGCGCGTCGAAACTTCCGACCGCGTAGATGTTCACCTCCTGAGCGCCGCCGCACACCACGCAATCCTGCAAGCCGTTCTTTACCAACAGATAGGCCATCCCAATGGCGTGGGAGCCGCTCGCACACGCTCCCGCGACGGTGAAATTGATGCCCCGCAGATTGAATATCACCGACAGGTTCATCGACACGGTGGAGTTCATCGATTGAAATACGTTGCCCGACCCGACGAGCGCCGTGTTTCTCTTTTCGCGTATGATGTCGACACCTTCCACCACGGGTTGGGCGGTGCTGTCGTTGCCGTACAGTATCCCGACCTCGTTGTCGGACAGGAATTTCTCGTCGATCCGGGCGGCGCGGAATGCTTCGAGGGTCGCCATATAGGCATACGACGCCTGCCCGGGCATACACAGGCGCGCCCGCCGGTCCAAAAGACCTTTCAGTTCGGGACGCGGCACGATACCCGTCAGCGACGAGCGGTAGCCGAACTCCTTACGCACGGGGTCGATGCCAATGCCCGAACGCCCCTCGTACAGCGACCGGCGCACCTGGTCGAGATCGGTGCCGATGCACGACCATATCCCCATCCCCGTGATGACCACCCGCCTGTTGTTATTTCCCATATTTCGTTGCTATGTATAAAGTCCGCCATTGATCGAGATCACCTCTCCCGTTATGTAGCCTGCGTCGGGCGAGACCAGAAAAGCCACCGCGGCGGCTACCTCCTGAGGTTCTCCGAAACGACCGGCGGGTATCATGGCCTTGAGTTTGGCCTCGTCCATGTCGCCCGTCATGTCGGTTCGTATAAAACCCGGAGCAACTGCGTTCACCGTAACTTTTTTCTTTGCCACCTCCTGCGCGAGCGCCTTGGTCGCCGCGATCACTCCGCCCTTTGCCGCCGAGTAGTTGGTCTGTCCGGGCAGTCCGCTTATCCCCGACAGCGAAACGATATTCACGATGCGCCCGTTCTTCGCTTTCAGCATATCCATCAGCACGGCTCTGGTCACATTGAAAAATCCGCCGAGGCTCGTCTCCACCACCGCGTCCCACTGACCGCGCTCCATCCACATCATCAGGCCGTCGCGGCGTATTCCCGCGTTATTGACCAACACTTCGATATGCGCTTCAGGATGGTTCTCCTTCCAAGTGCCGAGAGCCGCCGCAACGGCATCGAAATCCGACACGTCGAAACGCATAAGCTCCCCGTCCGAGCCCGCTTCACGCACAGCCCGCAAGGTCTGGGCTGCGGCGGCGTCGTTGCTCAGATAGTTTATGAGCAGACGGTAGCCCATTTCTGCCAACCTGACAGCGATCGCGCGGCCAATCCCGCGCCCGGCGCCTGTAACGAGAGCGTACTTCATATCTGTTTCAGATAGTCGATAACTCTTTTTATATCGTCGTGACGGGGAATGTCCACATCGTCGAACGGTGCCGACAGCGCCCTCACGTCGTTATATATCTTTTGCGACCGCTCCGAGAGCTGGTCTTTAATACCGAGACAGTCCACCGCCTGCGCCAGAGCCAGATAATGGATCGCCATCACCTGAAAGGCGTTGTCGACCACCCTGCGGGCAATGAGCGCCGAGTTCGTTCCCATGCTCACAATATCCTGGTTGTCGTTGTTGTTGGGTATCGAGTGAACATACATCGGGTTTGACAGGGTCTGGCTCTCCGCGGTGGTCGAAGTCGCCGTAAATTGCAGCGCCTGAAGCCCGTAATTCAATCCGAGCGTCCCGAGATTGAGGAACGGCGGCAACATCCCGTTGAGCTTGTCGTGGAACAGATAGTTCATCTGCCTCTCGGCAAGCATCGTCATCTTGGTAACGGCAATTTTCAACTTGTCCATCTCGAACGATACATAATCGCCGTGGAAATTGCCACCGTGGTATACGCTTCCGCTCACCGGATCGACCACGGGGTTGTCATCCACCGAGTGAAGTTCGTCGAGCAACACCCGCTCCGTCGCGTCCAACTGATCCCACACAGGCCCCAGAATTTGCGGCGTACACCTCAGCGAGTAGTAGGGCTGCAACTTATGGGCGAAGATCCGCTCCTCGTTCTTCTCGCGATACATCGTTTCGGCGCGGTTTTTCATCCGGCGCGACGTGGCGGCTATTTCACGCATCGCCTCGGCCACCCTTCGTTGCCCGGCGTGCAGTTTGCTCTCGTTGAGAGGCTCCGACATGAAGTCGTCGTACGAATCGACGATCTCGTTTACCATCACCGACGCGACGATCGCGGCGTCGAGCAACTTCCGCGCCCGGATCAGGTTCACAAGACCGATCCCTGTCATAACCGAGGTGCCGTTCGTAAGGGCCAGTCCCTCGCGGCCGTGCATCGCGAGCGGAGAGAGGCCGTTCTCAGCCATCACATCCGCCGCCCCTCTCTTCACGCCGCCGTAAAACACCTCGCCCTCGCCGATCAGGGCAAGGGACATATGCGCCAACTGCACCAGGTCGCCGCTCGCCCCGACGCTTCCGTGTTCGGGGATCACAGGGCATATATCCCTGTTTATGAACTCCTCCAGCAGGTCGGTGACGGAGGGGTGAACGCCCGAACGGCCCTGAACGAAGGTCATGTAACGCGCCAGCATCGCGGCACGCACATACACCACACACAAAGGCTCTCCCGCACCGCAGGCATGAGAGCGTATGATATTATATTGCAAGGCACCGAGGCTTCCATCGTCGATGCGGTATTGCGCCATCGGCCCGAAGCCCGTGTTAATGCCATAAATAACTCTGTCTTTCGAGAATTCCCTTAAAAAAAGATAACCGGCTTCTACTCTCTTCCTGTCCGTCTGGGTCGTCGCGATCTTCTTTTCGTGGAATAAAATCTCTTTTATATCCTGTATGTTCAACATTACCTGGGTTACCGTAGGCTTTCTGTAATCGTGGTCGCAAATGTAACAAAAATAATTCAGAAATTAAAAATATGATAGCACGGGAGCGCCTGCCGCTTCATTTCAAGAGCGAGAATGGGAAATTCCAAACAAGCTCTTAGTAGCCGCAGGTCCGGTAACCGCTTCGATAAAAGCCTTATTGATACATTATCACGGTGGGGCGGGGCGACAGAGAGATTACCTCCTCGGGAGTGAGGAGCGGGTGGTCGTACCCGGCGCCGCGAATGCCGAAATTGTAAAAAAGTTTGAAGCCCTTGTCGGGCATATTGGTCGCCTCGGCATTATAGGCATAGGCGGCACGTTTTTCCGACGGCGAACCGAACCCGTCGGCGCAGTGGATCAGCCGCACACGTTCGCGATTCGTATCGACCCTGTTGCGCCCCGAGATCATTTTGGCTTTGAACTGATGAACCACCACAAGTCGCTCGCCGGGTATCTCATTCTGCTCCATATACTCCTCCATCGATTGCAAGGCATCGTTGATCTCGTCGGCCGTGACACTGCCGATCTCCTGCATGGGTCTCGTGGTGCGCCATTCGGGATCGAGAGCCAAATGGACGTTGGGGTAGGCGAGCCACCGGAACATCTTCCCGAGCGAAGCCACCGGATCGTAGCGGCCGATCTGATGGTCGATGAACACGATCATATCGTGGTCGGCGGCGTAGTCGATATATTGCTTCAGCCGCCTGTCGCTCATAAAGCCGATCTCGCCTTCGGGCCACACCGTACCGTAGACCAGATAGAAAGCCTTGATGACACCCCGGTCACCGTTCGCGGCGTCGTACTCGGCAGCCAACTCAGTCAGTTTTTCGTCGAGTTCCTCCATGGAAAAACGTCCCAGGATTCCCATTTCCCGCGAATCGGGATGGCCGTAAAAGGCAAGGATATCGTTCCGGTCGAGCGGCCGGGAGATCGGAGCCCGATCGCAATCGCAGGGCGATGCCATGAGCATAAGGGACAATAGGGAGATGACTAAAGACATGTTTTTTCTTTTTAATAAGTTGAGTGCAAAAAAAGTGCCAGCAGCATAGCTTGTGATGCCATGCACCAAGTTTTTAGCAAACTCAAAGTTAGTCATTTTTTTGTGAAACAGATACTCCGCACTGAATTATTCGAGCATGGGGGAAGATATGTAAAACCGGATATCTTTGTTACTTTTGTATCGACAAGACCCCGCCGTCATAAATCCGAAAAAATGAGAAAACTGTTTTTTGTTATCCTCGTCCTTCCGCTGTTTTGCGATTGCCGGAGCGAAGAAACCTCCAGACCGCGCATTCTGATCAGCAACGACATAGGCGGCACCGACCCGGACGACAATCAGTCGATGGCCCATTTCCTGATGTACAGCGATCTGTTCGAGATCGAGGGTCTTGTTTCTTCTCCCTCTTACGGAAGGATTTATCGCCGATTACAAGCAGATGGATGAATTCAACGGCAAATACTACGATACGTTCATTCGCGGCGGCGGCCACTTGGGCGAAGATTTCATCGATTACCTGAACGGAAATACCAAAATGGGGGATACCCCCTCGTTGCTTTATTTGATGAACGGCGACTCGACCCAGAGGTAGGGGGAGTTGACACTGCCCCAATATTTCAACCTCGCCTCGGAGAGCGAGCGCCGCAATATAGCCGCGTTGGTCATGTAATAGTCGATATTCTCCTGTATATGCCTCAGCCCCTCGGCGCGCTGAACAACGCCTCGAAGCAGCAGGGAGACGTCGCCGCTGTCGAGACGTATCGGGTTAGCGTCGTGGTGGATGGTTCGGAAGCGATTGACCTTTTTATCGATACGCTCCTGAACGTCGTCGCCGAACACTTTCAGGAACTGAGAATTAATAAGTACCATCGGTCACAATATTTAAACAGACTCTGTTTCCTCCTTGTTTTCGAGTGCAAAGGTAGTGAATTTCATAAATCCGATAGAGCCTGTCCGAAACTCAAACTTTCAATTTTATCGCGATAATTTCACAATTAATATATATTGACGTATATTTACAGCGATTTTCAATGATTAGCGAATAATATTTTAACAATTTACACCACACTCAAGAATGGAACCTTACAACCTGGATGAGCTGGATTTACGAATCCTGAACCTTATCTCGAACGACACACGAATGTCGTTCCTCGAAGTTTCGCGCCTCTGTGGCGTGTCGGGGGCGGCCGTCCATCAGCGCGTGCAGAAGATGACGGCGGGCGGCATCATCACCGGCTCGCAGTTCAAACTCGACCTCGACCGCGTAGGCTATCGGACATGCGCCTATCTCAGCCTCAGGTTCGACGGGATCGCCGATGTCGATCTCATCGCCCAACAACTGAGCGCCATCCCCGAGGTGGTGGAGTGCCACGCCACGGTGGGCGAATGCGATTTTATTATCAAAATTTATGCCCGCGACAACGCCCATCTTCTCAGACTTATCCGCCGCCGCATCAAACCGCTCGGCCCCGTAGCCATGCAAACCACCCTTTCGGGCCGCGAGATATTCTGCAGACAAATGACATTCAACACCAATATAGCCTCCAAAAAATAAATATCACACTAACACGGGTGAAAATGTGTATAACTTATATATATCACCCCGAATAGTCTTTTTTTTGCCCCTCACTCGCTCTTTTTAACAAAAAAATCGTTTTCTTTGCATCGACATAAGATTTGGAACAATTTGTTAAAAATGAAACCATGGAAGAAGAAGTAAAGCAGTATGTAGAAGATTTCATGTCTTCGCTCATTGCCCGAAATCCGGGTGAAAAGGAGTTTCACCAGGCGGTGCGTGAGGTTGTGGAGAGCCTCGCACCCTATATCGTCGAAAATCCTCAGTTGCGCAAGATGAAGATCCTCGAACGGATCGCGGAGCCGGAGAGGGTGGTGATGTTCCGTGTGCCGTGGCTCAACGACCGCGGCGAGGTGGAGATCAATCGCGGATATCGAATCCAGATGAACAGCGCGATAGGGCCGTATAAAGGAGGTATACGTTTCCATCCGAGCGTCAATCTGAGCATCCTCAAATTCCTCGCGTTCGAACAGACCTTCAAGAACAGCCTCACCACGCTGCCGATGGGCGGCGGCAAGGGCGGTTCGGATTTCAGTCCCAAGAACCGTTCCGACCAGGAGGTAATGAAATTCTGCCAGAGCTTCATGACCGAGCTCCAGCGCCACATAGGCGCCGACACCGACGTTCCGGCGGGTGATATCGGCGTCGGCGGCCGCGAGGTGGGCTTCCTTTACGGCCAATACAAGCGTCTGCGCAACGAATTCACCGGCACGCTCACCGGCAAGGGCCCCGGTTGGGGCGGCAGTCCTCTGCGCCCGGAAGCGACAGGCTACGGCACCTGCTACTTCGCACAGGCCATGCTCGCAACCCGCGGCGAGAGTTTCGAGGGCAAGACGGTGGTCATCTCCGGCTCGGGCAACGTGGCGCAGTACGCCGTGCAAAAGACGCTGCAACTCGGCGGCAAACCGGTAACCTTGTCCGATTCCAACGGATACATCCACGACCCCGAGGGTATCGACGAGGGTAAGTTGCAATATGTGCTCGAATTGAAGAACATCTACCGGGGCCGCATCCGCGAATATGTCGACCGCTATCCCCAGGCAAAATATTTCGAGGGCGAACGGCCGTGGAGCGTCAAGTGCGACATAGCCATGCCGTGCGCCACTCAGAACGAACTCGACGGCGAGGCGGCCGAAATCCTCGTGAAGAACGGTTGCAAGTGCGTCGCCGAAGGGGCCAATATGCCCTCGACACCCGAGGCGATCGCCGTGTTCCAGCAACACAAACTGCTTTACGCCCCGGGTAAGGCGGCCAACGCGGGTGGGGTAGCCACTTCGGGATTGGAAATGACCCAGAACTCGATGCGTATCAGTTGGACGCCCGAGGAGGTGGACGCCAAACTCCACTCCATAATGGACGACATCCACGCCTCGTGCGTAAAATACGGCACCGAGCCCGACGGCTACGTCAACTATGTAAAGGGCGCCAACATCGCAGGCTTCCTCAAAGTGGCCAACGCGATGTTGGCACAAGGGTTGGTTTAATTACGAATTACGAGTTACGAGTTACGAGTCGGCTACGCGGTATTAAAAGAAATTTTACATATCTTGCATGGCAACTCGCAACTCGCAACTCGTAACTCGTAACTCGCAACTCGTAACTCGTAATTCGTAATTCGTAATTCACATGAAGGACAGAATCAGGGCATCGCTCGAAAATTTCGATTACGACCGGTTGATGCAAAGGCGCATCAGCCGGATCCTGTTGATATGCAGCTCTTACGACGCCTACATTCTCGAAGAGGACGGCCGTCTCGATGTGCGTATCAATCAGGAGTACCGCGAGTTGAGCCTCACCCATACCCCGACGTTTATAAGGGTGAGCACAGCCGCCGAGGCATTGGAAGTACTCGCTACCGGGGACGAGATCGACCTTGTGATAAGTATGTACAATGTGGGCGAGCCCGATGTCTTTACATTTGCCCGCCGGGTGAAGGAGATGCGTCCCGAACTGTTGGTGGTGCTACTGACCCACTTCACGCGCAATATTTCGAGAAGGTTGTGGGGCGAAGACCAGTCGGGACTCGATTATATATTCTGCTGGCACGGCAACCCGGAGTTGATAATAGCCATCGTTAAGTTGATCGAAGACCGCATGAACGCCGACGAGGACATTCTGGATATCGGGGTGCAGTGTATCCTGCTGGTCGAAGACTCGATCCGTTATTACTCCTCCTACCTGCCTGCCATCTACCGCATCGTGATGAAGCAAAGTCAGGAATTCGTCCGGGAGGCGATGGGCGAGCAGCAACAGATGACGCGCAAACGTTCGCGCCCCAAGATACTGCTGGCCACCAACTATGCCGACGCAGTGGCGACTTACGAGAAGTACAAGAACAATCTGCTCGGCATAATCTCCGACGTCGGTTTCGTGATGCACAAGGGCGACAACCCCGACGACGAAAACAGCGACGCGGGGATCGAACTGTGCCGTTTCGTGAAGGCCGACAATCCTTTGATGCCGTTTCTGATGCAGTCGTCGCAGGCTTCGGTGAGGGAGACGGCGCGCGAGTTGGGTGTCGGTTTTCTGGAAAAATACTCCGACACGCTGTTACAGGAGCTGGAACGCCACATAACCGCCGAGTTCCGGTTCGGCGACTTTATATTTCGCGACCCCGAAACGATGGCCGAAGTGGGACGCGCCCGCGACCTGAGGGAGATGCAGGCGGCGCTCGAAACGATCCCCGATGAAGTGTTGTTCTACCACGTCGACAATCAACACATATCCAAATGGCTCTATGCACGCGGGATTTTCGCGCTCGCCCACGTTTTCGAGCAGGCTCCGGCCGAACATAACCGCAATCCGGCGACGATAAGGGCATTTTTGGTCGAGAACCTCGAAAGCTACCGCATACTCCTTTCACAAGGGGTCGTAACTCCGTTTTCGGAGCAGACATACAGCGACAGCGTCTGGATGTCGCGCATAGGCGAGGGATCGCTCGGCGGCAAGGGTCGCGGACTGGCCTTCATGAACAGCATGTTGCTGAAACACAATTTTTACGACAAATATCCGGGGGTGAGGGTGATGCTACCGCGCACGCTGGTGGTGGCGACGGACTGTTTCGACGAGTTCATGGAGATCAACGGACTGCATTATCTTGCGAGCGCCGATCTGTCGGACGAGGACATACTCTCCGAATTCGTCTCCTCCCACCTGCCCGAAAGTCTGCTCTCGAAGTTGCGGGTCTTCATCCGGTACGCCTCGGGGCCGCTCGCGGTACGATCCTCCTCGAAACTCGAAGACTCGCACTATCAGCCATTCGCAGGCATATACTCGACCTACATGATACCTCTGGCCGAGAACGAGGACCGCACTCTGCGCCTGCTCGGCAAGGCGGTCAAGAGCGTCTACGCTTCGGTGTTTTTCGCCTCGGCCCGCCAATATATCACAGCCAGCGGCAATATGCTTTCCGAGGAGAAGATGGCCGTGGTTATCCAGGAGGTGTGCGGCAGTGAAGAGCAGGGGCTTTTCTTCCCCACCGTTTCGGGGGTGGCACGTTCGCTCAATTTCTACCCGCTGGGCAACGAACGTCCCGAGGACGGAGTGGCCGAGATCGCGACGGGGTTGGGTAAATTAGTCGTCGACGGAGGTCGCGTGCTGCGCTTTTCGCCGCGCTATCCCCGGCACACGCTCCAACTCTCGGTAACCGAACTGGCGTTGCGCGAGACCCAGCGCGAGATGTATGTGCTCGACCTGCGCCCCGAAAAGTTCAAAACTTCGATCGACGAGGCGGTCAACCTGCGGAAGATCGACATCAACACGGCCAAAAACTTCCGCAACATGACCCATGTCGCCTCGACGTGGGATATGAACTTCCAGATGATCTCCGACAGCGTGGCGACCGACGGACCGCGTATAATCACCTTCGCCCGGATACTCAAATACGACTCGTTTCCACTCGCCGAGATACTCGCCGACCTGTTGGAGATGGGCAGCCGCGAGATGCGGGGCCCTGTGGAGATCGAATTCGCCGCTAACCTCGATGTGCCCTACGGAACGAGCAGGATATTCAATTTCCTGCAAATTCGCCCCATCGTCGACAACGAGAACCGCACCTCGCTCGACTGGTCGAAGGTATCCACCGACAACGCACTGCTGTGGGCCCAAAGCGCCGTGGGAGCGGGGGCGGTCGAAGGTGTGTGCGACATAGTGTATGTGAAACCGGAGGCTTTCGACAAAATGAAAACCGGCGAGATAGCCACCGAGATCGGTTGGGGTTCGAGCGTGCCTTCGCTTGGTGTGCCCGTCAAATGGAGCGACATTTCCGAGGCGTCGGTAATAGTGGAGTGCGGCCAGAAGAATTTCCGCGTCGACCCGAGCCAGGGTACCCATTTTTTCCAGAACCTTATCTCGTTCGGGGTGGGGTATCTGACGATAAACCCGTTCCTGGGCGACGGCGGACTGGATATGTCGGCTCTGGAAGCTGCCGAAACCGTCTCCGAAACCCACTTTGTGCGACATGTACGCTTCCCCGAGCCGCTCTACATATTCGTGGACGGACGAAACAACAAGGCTATCATAAAAAACCAATAATTCATTACTATGAAAAAGATCAAAGCGGCCGTGATCGGCTATGGGAACATAGGAAAATATGTGGTGGAGGCCCTGCGGGCGGCTCCCGATTTCGAGATCGCAGGCATCGTGAGACGCTCGGCCGCGGGCGCCCAACCGACGGAAATCTCACAATACAAAGTGGTTGACAACATCGCGGCGCTCGGCGGGGTCGATGTCGCAATCGTATGTTCGCCCTCGCGCGAGGTGGAAAAAACGGCCGGAGCGATACTCGCTCTCGGAGTCTGCACCGTCGACAGTTTCGATATCCACTCCGAAATAGTCGCGACACGCTCGCGGCTCGACAAGATCGCCTCGGAGCACGGATCCGTGGCCGTGATCTCGGCGGGTTGGGATCCGGGAAGCGACTCGGTGGTTCGGACTCTACTGGAGGCTTGTGCGCCTAACGGCATAACCTACACCGACTTCGGCCCGGGTATGTCGATGGGCCACAGTGTCGCGGCGCGTGCCGTACCGGGAGTTCGCGAGGCGCTTTCGATGACCATTCCCACCGGAACGGGCGTTCACCGGCGCATGGTTTACGTCGAGCTTGCGGAGGGCGCCGATTTCGACACCGTAGCCGCCGCGATAAGAGCCGACGCCTACTTCTCACACGACGACACACGGGTCACGCAGGTCGCCAGCGTCGCCGCGCTTCAGGATATGGGCCACGGGGTGCAACTCACACGAAAGGGCGTGGCAGGGCTCACGCACAACCAACTTTTCGAATTCTCGATGCGTATCAACAATCCGGCGGTGACGGCGCAGATCATGGTTTCGTCGGCCCGTGCGGCGGTGAAAATGCGCATGGACGGCCGGAAAGGCGCCTACACCATGATCGAGATCGCCCCGATAAACTATCTCCCCGGAGAACGCGACACCCTTATCGCCAGGTTGGTGTGATCCACCCTCGGAAAAGATCATAAAAATCACGAGTGGCCGGAATTTCTTCCGGCCACTCGTGACTTTAGGCCTTTAGGGAAGCCTTTTTCCCGTTGAAGTCTGTCGACTTGGTTTATTCGAGTTTGCGGGCACCGTCGGAGATCACGACCTCGATAATGCGGGGGGTGAGACCGAACTTGGCGTCGAATTTCGCCTGAACGTCGGCGAGGTAGGCGTCGGCTACCGATTCCTTCATCAGGTGGATGACGCATCCGCCGAAGCCGCCGCCCATGAGCCTCGCGCCGACAACGCCGTCGTAAGCCTTCGCCGCATCGACGATGAAGTCCAATTCGGGCGTCGAAACATTGTAGAGCCCGGACAGGCCGTCGTGCGTTGCGAACATCTTGGCGCCGAACGCGTCGTAGCGTCCCGCGTCGAGGTCGTCGCAACCATCCAACAGGCGTTTGATCTCCTCGACCACATAGAGGCAACGGCGGTAGACCATTTCCGGCATTTCGTCTTTGTATTTATTGAGCGTTTCCAGATCGGTGTCCCTCAGGCTCTTGACCTCGGGATGGTGGGCGGCGATGATCTCGACACCCTTTTCGCACTGTTCGCGGCGTTCGTTGTACTCGCCGCCCGAAAGGTTGTGCTTGACCATTGAGTCGATCAGCACCACGCGGTAGCCTGTCGCGGCGGGGTCGAAGGGCTTGTACTCGAAGCTCAGGTCGCGGCAGTCGAGCTTGATAACGTGTCCCGCGCGGCCGTGCAACGAGATGAACTGGTCCATGATGCCGCACTTCACACCGATATAGTTATGCTCGGTCATCTGGCCGATCACGGCCAACTCGGCCAGTGTGAAGCCGAAGCCGTACATGTCGTTGAAAGCGAACGCGAAGGTGCTTTCGAGGGCCGCCGACGACGACATTCCGGCTCCGAGAGGCACGTTGCCGCCGAAAACCGCTTCGATCGCGCCCACTTTTTTGCCGCGTTTCGCCATCTCCTGCGCAACACCGTAAACATATTTCGCCCACTGGGGTTCGGGCGCCGCGCCGCCTGAGAGGTCGACCGAAATCTCGGCGTCATAATCGACGGAAAAGAGACGCGAAACATTGCCCTCTATGGGGCGGATGGCCGCGTAGATGCCCTTGTCGACCGCGCCCGGGAGCACGAATCCCATGTTGTAGTCGGTGTGTTCGCCGATCAGGTTCACTCTGCCGGGCGAAGTGAAAAGCGAGGCTCCGGGGCCGTAGCGTTTTTCAAATTCTTGTTTTACTCTGGTAATCATAGCATTATTAGGGGTTTGGTTAGTATGTTATGTTCGTTAAAAACAGCCCGTGGGCCGGCGCTCCTCCGCTCGCCAGACGAAGATCGCGCGCGTCGGTGATCTCGACGAATCTTTCCGGGGTGATCTTTCCGCGCCCCACGTCGACAAGAGTTCCCACGATCGCGCGAACCATGTTGCGCAGGAACCTGTCGGCACGGATCGTGAAAACAAGCGTGCCGTCCACCTCCCGCCTCCACCGTGCCTCCCCGACGCGGCAAACGTTCGTCTTGTTTCCTCCGCCCAGCTTGGCGAAAGTGGTGAAATCGCTTACCGTCGGCAGGTGGGCCGCCGCCCGGTTCATCGCCTCCACATCGAGCGGCACCGTGTACTGCCACGCCGTTCCCGTGCGGAACGGGTCTTTGAAAGGCACTATATAATAGGTGTACTCCCTTTCGCGTGCGTCGTAACGGGCATGAGCGTCGTCGGCAACCCGCCTTATACCCTTCAGCGCAATGTCGGGCGGCAGGATCGAGTTGAGATGATAGAGAAATCTGGATTGCTTCAGCGACAAACCGTCGCTTCGCAATGACGTTTCGCTCTCATCCGCAATTTCGGCAACCGTGTCGAAATGCGCCACGTAATGTGCCGCGTGAACTCCGGTGTCGGTACGTCCGGCTCCCGTCACCTCTATTTTTTCGCCTAACAGCGTCGAGAGAGCCTCCTCGATGGTTTGTTGCACCGACGGAGCATCTTTTTGTCGTTGCCAACCGCGATAATTCGCACCGTTGTATGATAATTCTAAAAAATACCGCATTGTTCAAGGTCGCATCCCGACAGGATGCTAAAGTTGTGGCCTCGACGTTTTTTCTACCATGAGATATTCCCTCCGGGAATAGCGCCTCACTTGTATTTCGCGACGGTGTCGTAAAAATCGGCCTTGTCCTGCGCGGTGAACTCTCCGGCGCGGAAGTAGACCAACTCGCCCTCACGTGTAACGAACAGCAGGCAGAACTTATTGTTGCAATTTCCCAGACCCCACGCGGTCGAGAGTTTACGTCCGTCGTCGGCGAGGTTTATCGACGGTTTACCCTTGGTGCGTTTTTCGGCCATCGAGCGCACTATGCCGTTCGGAAGCGCCGTGTCCTTGAGATTCAGCACGGCATAGGCCTGAATATTGGGGCTTCGGAGATCTTCGTCGGCTTCGATCTCCGCCTGGAACGCGGCGTTTTGCTTGTGGGCGTCGGGATCGACATAGAAGATCATCAGGTGCTTTTTGCCATAGTCGGCAAATCCGGTGAGTTCTTTGTCGAGATCGGTGAGGGTGACGTTGTTCACATGCGCGGGCAGTTTCGGCCCCTGCTTTTGCTGAGCCGACAACAGGAGCGGCAAGAGCATTGCCACCATCGGAAGGAAAAATTTTGCTTTCATAATTTTCGTTGTTTGTCGACGAAAATCCATGCAATCCGGGTGCCGAGGGAAACTACTGCTTGGCTTCGATGCACAGGGTCGCGTGGGGAACGATGCGGAGGCGTTCCTTGGGAATAAGTTTCCCTGTCTCGCGGCAAATGCCGTAGGTTTTGTTCTCTATGCGCACCAGAGCGGCCTCGAGATGCTGAATGAACTTCAACTGACGTTGCGCCAGACGGCCCGACTCCTCCTTCGAGAGTGTTGCGGCTCCCTCCTCCAACACCTTGAAAGTGGGGGAGGTGTCCTCGGTGTCGTTGTCGGCCGAGTGGGTGATGGTCGAGCGCAAAAGGTCGTAATCGGCTTTAGCCTTTTCGAGCTTGTCGAGAATTATCCGCTTGAATTCGGCCAGTTCGTCGTCCGAATACCTTGTTTTTTCCTGTTCTGCCATGATCTATATCGTTTTATTTTATTTCGCTGTCGGCGGTTCCGATCCATAAAATTAAACTCTTTTTTCGAGACTGCCAAATTTGTGCCACATTTTTAAATCTTGGTTATCGCAATACGCACCGGAGTGTCGTCGATCTCGACCGTCTGCACGTTGGCTCCGGTGGGGTTTTCCGTCGTCCGTACTTCGCGTGCGAGCACCTGCGAGGCTATATAATCGCTCTGATCCGCAAGGCTCTCCACGATGAACGGATGAGCCTCGATCTCCACCGCGATCTTGTCCACCACCTCCAAGCCGCTCTCCTTGCGGAGGTTCTGGATGCGGTTGACGAGTTCGCGGGCGGTGCCCTCGCGGCGCAGTTCTTCGGTGACGGTGATATCCAAAGCGACCGTCAACGCCCCTTCGTTCGCGACGAGCCAACCCGGCATATCCTCGCTCGTAATCTCGAAGTCTTCGCGGGTGAAGAGCAGAGGTTCGCCGTTGATAGAGAGAGTTACCGCATCGCTGCTTTCTATCGCGGCGATGGCGTCCTGCGTGAAATCGGCAAAAATTGCGGCGATGGCTTTCATGTGTTTGCCGTACTTCTTGCCGAGAGTCTTGAAGTTGGGCTTCAGGCGTTTGGTTATCAGGCCGGTGGTGTCGGTTATGAGTTCCACCTCCTTGACGTTCACCTCGCCCGTTATGAGGTTTTTGACGGCCTCGACACGGCGTCCGGTCTCGGGGTCGAGAATGGGGATGATAATTTTGGTGAGCGGTTGGCGCACCTTGATATTGACCTTGCGCCTGAGAGCCAGCACCATAGACGACACCCGTTGGGCGAGTGACATCATCTTTTCCAACTCGCTGTCTATGAGTGCGGTGTCGGCTTTCGGGAAGAAGGCCAGATGCACGGAGCCTTCCGCGTGGCGGCCGCTCAGTTTATTGAGGTCGCGCCAGATGCGTTCGGCGAAGAACGGTGCGAAAGGCGCGGCGAGCGCGGCCACCGTTTCGAGACAGGTGTAGAGCGTCTGATAGGCGGCGAGTTTGTCATCGGTCAGTCCGCCGCCCCAGAAACGTTTGCGGTTCAGGCGCACGTACCAGTTCGAGAGGTTCTCGCCCACGAATTCGGCTATGGCCCTTGCCGCCGGGGTGGGATCGTAGTCTTCGAGCCGATCGGTTACCTCCTGCACGAGCGTATTCAGCAACGAGATTATCCAGCGGTCGATCTCGGGACGCTGTGCCACGGGGATTTCGGGCTCACGACCCGTGAAGCCGTCGACGTTGGCGTAAAGGGCGAAAAAACCGTATGTGTTGTAGAGGGTTCCGAAGAATTTTCGCCTCGCTTCGTCCACCCCGTCGGCGTCGAAGCGGAGGTTGTCCCACGGCTGCGAGTTGGTGATCATATACCACCGCACCGCGTCGACCCCATAGCGGTCCATCATCTCGAACGGATCGACGGCGTTGCCCAAGCGTTTCGACATCTTGTTGCCGTTCTTGTCGAGTATCAAACCGTTGGAAATGATGTTGCGGAAGGCCACGCTGTGGGAAAGCATCGTTCCCAGCGCGTGGAGCGTGAAGAACCATCCGCGCGTCTGGTCGACCCCCTCGGCTATGAAGTCGGCGGGGAAGAGTTTACCCTCGAAGTCGCCGCCGCTCACTTCGAACGGGTAATGTGCTTGCGCGTAAGGCATTGCGCCGCTGTCGAACCATACGTCGATAAGGTCTGTCTCGCGACGCATGGGCCTTCCGCTATCGGAAACGAGCGTGATGTTGTCGACAAAGGGGCGGTGCAGGTCGACGCCCTCGTAATTTTTCGCGGTGAAATCGCCCTCCCGGAATCCGGCGTAAGGATTTTCAGTCATGAAACCCGCGGCGATCGCCTTCTCGATCTCGGCCCGCAGTTCCGCCACCGAGCCTATGCACTTCATTTCGGAATAATCGTCCGTGGCCCAAATAGGCAGGGGAGTGCCCCAGAACCGCGAACGCGACAGGTTCCAGTCGACAAGGCCCTCGAGCCACTTGCCGAAACGTCCCGTGCCGGTCGATTCGGGTTTCCAGTGAATGGTTTCGTTGAGTTTTATAAGTTGCTCCTTGCAGGCGGTGGTGCGGATGAACCAACTGTCCAACGGATAGTACAGCACCGGTTTGTCGGTGCGCCAGCAGTGGGGATAGTTGTGGGTGTACTTCTCGATCTTGAACGCGCGGCCGGTCGATTTCATGTACACGGCGAGCTCCACATCCAAAGGCTCGGCGCCTTCGACGGGCGCGGGATCGTAGTCGGGCTTCACATATTTGCCCGCGAATTTCCCGTACTCAGCCACGTTGACACTCGCCGCGACCCACTCCGGGTCGAGTTCGTCGATCGTCCAGAAACGCCCTTTGCGGTCAACCATCGGCTGGTTCTTGCCTGCGCGGTCGACCATGAACAGGGGCACTATGCCCGACGCCTGCGCCACACGCATATCGTCGGCGCCGAAAGTGGGGGCGATGTGAACTATGCCCGTCCCGTCCTCGGTGGTGACGTAATCGCCTGCTATCACGCGGAATGCGTCGCCGTCGCCTCCGCCAGCCAGCGGGTTCACCCACGGCAGCAACTGCTCGTAGCGCAGGCCTACCAGATCGGCTCCCTTGAACTCCTCGACCATCGAAGGGTCGTACTCGCCGATGCTTTTGGCGTAGGCTTCGAGGCGCTCTTTCGCAAGGATAACGGCCTGGGGTTTACCGGTGTAGGGATTATTGTGGAAAATCTTGACGTATTCGATGCCCGGCCCCACGGCAAGCGCCGTGTTCGACGGCAGGGTCCACGGAGTGGTCGTCCATGCCAGCAAAAACGTCGGGATGTTGTGCTCACAGGCCACATCCGTACCTCCGTCCGCCGGAAGAACACGGAACTGCGCCGTCACCGTGGTGTCCTTCACATCGCGATAGCACCCCGGTTGGTTCAACTCGTGGTTCGACAGGCCCGTGCCCGCCGCCGGGGAATAGGGCTGGATGGTGTATCCTTTATATAGCAACCCTTTGTCGAAGAGTTGCCGTAGCATCCACCACAGCGTCTCTATGTATTTGGTCTCATAGGTGATATAAGGGTCGGTCATGTCGACCCAGTATCCCATTTGGCGTGTCATCCGCTCCCACACGCCGGTATACTCCATCACCGCCTCGCGGCACACGCGGTTGTAATCCTCTATGGATATTTTGGTACCGATATCGTCTTTGGTTATGCCTAACTTCTTCTCCACGCCCAATTCGACGGGCAGTCCGTGGGTGTCCCAACCCGCCTTGCGGTTCACCAGAAACCCTCGCGCGGTTTTGTAGCGGCAGAAAATATCCTTAATCGTGCGCGACATCATGTGGTGGATGCCCGGCAGTCCGTTGGCCGAAGGGGGCCCCTCGTAGAAAACGAACGGCGGACAGCCTTGGCGTTCCGCGAGACTCCGCTCGAAAGTCTTCTGCTCGTCCCACCCCTCCAAAACTTCGGCCGAAAGCCGCACCAGATCGAGACCTTTGTATTCTTTAAATTTGTTCATAGCGCCTGTCTTGCATAAATAAGCCACAAATATAGCAAAAAGCTGTTTAAATATCTTAGGCCACAAATTTTAAAACAGCTTTTTTAAATTATTTAAAAATAATCTATCTTTGCAGACTGAAAAGTTACGCGAAAGAGATGATTATTGAAGATTTCGATGTGGTGATAGGCGACGCGACCCATGCCGCACACGCCGCCGCGATCGTGGAGGAGATGGCAGAGAGCGCAAAGGCCCGCGGTACGGGTATAGCGCGCCGCACGCCCGAATATGTAGCAGGCAAAATAAGGGAAGGCAAAGCCGTGGTCGCCATTCATCGCGAGACGGGCGAATGGGCCGGTTTCACATATATCGAGACGTGGGGACACGGACGCTATGTAGCCAACTCGGGACTCATCATAAACCCCAAGTTCCGAATGATCGGCCTTGCAAGGGCGATCAAGACCAAGGCGTTCTTCCTGTCGCTCAAACTATTCCCGGGGGCCAAACTGTTCGGTCTCACCACGGGCCTGGCCGTGATGAAGATCAATTCGCGCCTCGGTTACCGTCCCGTGCCGTTCGCCGAACTCACCGATGACGATTCGTTCTGGGAAGGGTGTAAAAGCTGCGTCAATTTTCCCATCCTCGAGATGAAGGAGCGCCGCAACTGTCTCTGTACAGCCATGCTGTTCGACCCGGCGGTAGACCGTGTGCAGACCTCGATGAAGGCGTCGGAACTGTTCCGCATAATGGATGATATAAGTAAGGTTAAACCGAAAATATTATTAGATAATTAGATGATTTGATGATTTGGTAATTTGATAATGGGCTACGCGGGAAAATAATTATCAAATCATCAAATTATCAAATCACCAAATAAATAAAAATTATGGCCGCAAAAAAAGTCGTTTTGGCATTCAGCGGAGGTCTCGATACCTCTTACAGCGCAGTTTATCTCCACAAGGAGATGGGTCTCGAAGTGCACGCCGCACTGGCGAACACGGGCGGTTTTTCGCCCGAGGAGTTGGAGCGCATCGAATCGCGCGCCCGTGCTTTGGGTGTCGCTTCGTATCGCGTGCTCGACGTAACGCAGGAGTACTACGACAAGCAGATCAAATACATGGTCTTCGGCAACGTTTTGAAAAACGGAACTTATCCCATTTCGGTCTCGTCGGAGCGCATTTCGCAGGCGGCGGCAGTGGCGGAATACGCGCGCGAAATAGGCGCCGACTATCTGTGCCACGGCTCCACCGGCGCGGGCAACGACCAGGTGCGTTTCGACATGATATTCAACATTCTGGCTCCCGAGATAAAGATCATCGCGCTGATCCGCGAGAAGCGGTTGACCCGCGATGAGGAGATCGAGTACCTGCGCGAGAACGGCGTCGATTTCGACTTCAAGAAGGCCGAATACTCGATCAATCAGGGACTTTGGGGTACTTCGGTGGGCGGTCGCGAGACTTTGAGTTCGGGCGAGACCCTGCCCGAGGCGGCATATCCTTCGCAGTTGACTGCTTCCGGGTCGCGCCGTGTCACGCTGACCTTCGAACGCGGCGAGTTCGTCGGGCTCGACGGGGTGCGTTATGAAAACCGTGTCGAGGCGATCCGCGCCCTGCACGCCGTGGCCGCACCCTACGCCATAGGCCGCGATATGCACGTGGGCGACACCATCATCGGCATCAAGGGCCGTGTGGGCTTCGAGGCCGCCGCGCCCATGATTATTATAAAGGCGCACCATACGCTCGAAAAACATACCCTCGCCAAGTGGCAACTGTTCTGGAAAGACCAGATTTCGGCCTTCTACGGCAACTGGCTCCACGAAGGGCAGTATTTCGATCCCGTGATGCGCGACATGGAGGCGTTTCTGGAGTCGTCGCAAAGGACGGTTTCGGGCGACGTGTTCGTCGAACTGCATCCCTATCGCTTCGTGGTGGTGGGTATCTCTTCGCCGCACGATCTGATGGGCGGCGCTTTCGGCTCCTACGGCGAGGTGATGAGCGACTGGACGGGCGAGGACTGCGAAGGGTTTGCAAAGATCTTCGGGTTACAGAATGTTATCTATCACCGCATTAACGGAGAAAAGTAGCGTGTCATTCCGAGCGAGGGCGTAGCCTGTCTGAGCGAAGCGAACAGGCGAGCTGAAAGTGCCGAGCACTGCTCGGCGGCAGACAAGGGGCGTAGCCTGTCTGAGCGAAGCGAACAGGCGAGCTGAAAGTGCCGAGCACTGCTCGGCGGCAGACAAGGGGCGTAGCCCGACGGGGAATCTACATTATAGAAAACATACAGGCGCGGGAAATTTCCCGCGCCTGTTGTCGTATTTCGCACCATCGATGCGGCAAATTTGTTAACTTTGTGGCTTCTAACATAACGATTCGAAATGAAAAAAGTGGGAATAATCGGCGGCGCAGGGTATACGGGCGGCGAGGCGATAAGGATATTGTTGAACCATCCGGAGGTGGAGCTCGCGTTCGTGCAGAGCGCGTCGAATGCCGGAAATCTGCTTTCGGACGTGCATACTGATCTTTTCGGCGACACGGATATGCGTTTTTCGGAGGCGGCGGTGGGTGACGACGGTTCTTCGGCGGATGTGCTGATAATATGCGCGGGGCATGGCGACGCGCGTAAATGGTTGGAAACCAATCCGGTGGCTCCGGCAGTGAAGATCGTCGACCTGAGTCAGGATTTCCGTTTGGCGGCAACTTCCGCATTAAGTATGACGACCGACGGAATGGCTGGTTCCCCTCCGGTGGAGGGGTGGCAGCCGCAGGCTGACGGGGTGGTTCGTTCGGGTTCGCGACGATTCGTTTACGGCCTTCCGGAGATGAACCGCTCGAAGATCGCGGCGGCCGACAGCATAGCCAACCCCGGATGTTTCGCCACCTGTCTGCAATTAGGGATGCTTCCGCTGGCGGCTGGCGGACTGCTCGCGGGCGACGTACATGTCTCAGCCACAACGGGTTCGACGGGTGCAGGACAAAAGCCGACAGCCTCGACACATTTCAGTTGGCGGGCGAACAATCTTTCCGCATACAAGGCTTTCGACCACCAGCACCTGCACGAAATAGGGGAGAGCGTTCTGGGGTTGCAGCCGGGATGGAGCGGCGAAATTCTGTTCATACCCACTCGCGGGGCCTTCACGCGCGGGATTTTCGCCACGATCTATACCGACAGCGACCTGTCTGAGACTCAGGCAGTTGAATTGTATAGCGAATTCTATCGCGACGCCGCGTTTACCTTCGTGAGCGGCCGCGCAGTGGATTTGAAGCAGGTGGTTAACACAAACAAATGCCTTGTGCGGGTAGAAAAACACGGCGATAAACTTTTGATAACAAGTATTATAGACAATCTGTTGAAGGGCGCCAGCGGTCAGGCGGTGCAGAACATGAACCTTATGCTGGGTCTCGACGAACGCGCGGGATTAAGGCTCAAGGCCACCGCATTTTAATAATCGTAATTCGTAATTTGTAATTCGTAACTAAATGAAGATGTTCGATGTATACTCGATCCACGATATTTCGATCGTGACGGGTAGCGGGTCGTGGGTTTACGACGCGAAAGGCGACAAATATCTCGATATGTACGGCGGTCATGCCGTCATTTCGATCGGTCACGGCCAGAGGGACTATGTGGAGGCTGTCGCGGGACAGCTCTCGCGGCTTGGATTCTACTCCAACTCGGTGGTTATAAAACAACAGGCCGAACTCGCCGAGGCTTTGGGCCGCGTTTCGGGGCTTACTTCCGAGGATGGCGAATGGCAGCTTTTTCTCTGTAACAGCGGCGCCGAAGCCAACGAGAACGCGCTGAAACTCGCCTCGTTCCACACCGGAAGGCGCAAGGTGATATCGGTCGGCGGCGCGTTCCACGGACGCACCTCGCTGGCGGTCGCGGCGACAGACAACCCGGCCATCGTCGCGCCGATCAACGAGACGGGTAACGTGATCTTCACGCCGTTCAACGATATAGCCGCTTTGGAACGGGCTTTCGCGGCGGCGGCTTCCGAAGGAGGCGCGGCGGCGGTGATCGTCGAAGCCATTCAGGGCGTGGCGGGGATCATGGTCGAGGAGGTCGAATTTTTGCGCGCTGTTCGCCGCCTGTGCGACGAACACGGGGCGGTCTACATCGCCGATGAAATTCAGTGCGGATGTGGCCGGACGGGACGCTATTTTGCGACCGATTGGGCTGATGTTCAGGCTGATATCTACACGATGGCAAAGGGCATCGGCAACGGTTTCCCGATGGGGGCGCTGGCCATCGCGCCGCACATCAAGCCGCGAAAAGGGATGCTCGGCACCACTTTCGGCGGCAACCAGTTGGCGTGCGTCGCTGCGACGGCGGTAGCGCAGGTCATCGAACGAGACAGCCTCATGCAAAACGCCGCCGATGTAGGCGAGTATTTGATGAGCGAACTTCGTAAGATTCATGGTATCAAGGATGTACGCGGCCGAGGATTGATGATAGGCTGTGAACTCAACCCCGATTACGAGAGCGTGGCGACTAAACTGCTGTTCGGGCAGCGGGTTTTCGTAGGTACCGCTTCGGGCGGCCGCGTCATTCGTCTGCTTCCCGCGCTGAACGTGACGCGCGACGAGGCCGACGTGGCTCTTGCCGCTATCCGCAAAGTGTTGACACCTGCCTGTTAGGACATTGTTAATAACTGTCGAAAAATTCTATATCAACTTGATTAACAACTCCCACCAATGTTGAAAATTATTAAAATAGGCGGAAATATTGTTGATAACCCCGCCAAATTGAAGGCTTTTCTCGCCGATTTCGCGGCGTTGCCCGGCGAAAAGATACTCGTCCACGGCGGCGGCAAGGTCGCAACGGCGATTTCGTCGGCGCTCGGCATCGAGACGATCATGGTCGATGGCCGTCGGGTTACCGACTCTGCCACGCTCGAAATCGTGACGATGGTCTACAATGGCATCAACAAACAGATAGTGAGCGCTTTGCAGGGGGTGAAATGTGATGCCGTGGGGCTGTGCGGCGCCGACGGACGACTGATAGAATCGCAGCGGCGCGCTTCCGAACCCATCAACTATGGTTTTGTGGGCGATCCGGTGGCGGTGAATACGGCGTTTGCGCGGTCGCTTATCGCGGTCGGCTGTACCCTTGTCGTTGCGCCGATCACGCTCGACGGCGAATCGGGCGGACTTTTGAACACTAATGCCGATACGGTTGCTCAAAGCCTTGCGGTTGCGATGGCTACAGATATAACTGCCTCGACATCAGCAGACAATACCGGCACATGTAACATGGACGAAAGTGATGCGGGAGAATGTAACATGGAGAAAAGTCTCTCGGTGGAGTTGATATATTGCTTTGAGAAACAGGGAGTTATGCTCGATGTGGACGACGAGAATTCGGTGATCCCCGCCATCGACGCCGCCCGTTTCGCCGAACTGAAAGCCTCCGGCGCGATCCACAGCGGAATGCTTCCGAAACTCGAAAACGCTTTCCGGGCCCTCGAAAAAGGTGTCGGGAAAGTGGTCGTTTGCGCCGCCGAGAATATCTTGAAACCGGGCTACGGAGGAACGACTATCGTGAAGTAGTCTTATCGCAACCGAAACACAAACGGCGCAACGGAAAGACAAACGCGTGTATGAAGATTCTGACAGGCAGGCAGATACATGAAGCCGACAGGGCGACGATCGAGCGCGAGGGCATATCGTCGCTCGATCTGATGGAGCGTGCGGCAACGGGGATCGCCCGATGGATCGCCGGGAATGTGGACGCACGACATCGCCTGCTATTTTGCTGTGGCAAAGGGGGTAACGGCGGCGACGGACTTGCCGCGGCGCGTATTTCGGCAGAGGCGGGGCGCGAGTGTGCGGTTTTTCTCGGAGCGGATCCGAACGAGCTTCATCCTGACACCAAGGCCAATCTTGCGCGTCTACCCGATGGGGTGCCGCTCTACGATATTACCGCCCAGCGTCCTGATGTAGAGCCCGATGCGGTGATAGTCGACGCCCTATTGGGTACGGGCGTTACGGGCGAAGTGCATGAGCCGGTGCGGAGTATTATCGAATGGATCGGTTCCTTGCCTAATCGAGTGATCTCCATTGACATACCGTCGGGAATGCCGACAGAATGGGGTGGGGTGGACGCAGAATTCGTTGTTCGCGCCGAAACTACCCTTACGATCGAGTTTCCGAAACTTGCGATGTTGTTGCCCGAATCGGGCGAAAGTGCAGGCAATGTGGTTGTTGTACCCATCGGTTTGGATGAAAAATTTATCGAGAACTGCGATACACCTCATTATTATATAACGCCCGAGTGGATCGAAAAACTGTGCAAACCGCGTGCAAAATTCTCACACAAAGGCAATTACGGACACGTGTTGCTTGTGTGCGGATCGGCGACGATGCCGGGTGCGGCGATCCTTGCAACGGGCGGCGCACTGCGCTCGGGGTGCGGGCTTGTTACGGTGCATATCCCTAAAGCTGAGCGATTTGCGCTTATCGCACGTCATCCCTCGGCGATGTTGAGCCTCGATGACGGCGAGTGTTTTTCGGCACCTCCCGACGCACTCGAGCGTTTCTCGGCGATAGGTGTCGGGCCCGGTCTCGGGCGTGATCCCAAGACAGTTGCGGCAATCGGAAAGTTGCTTGAGGCGGCGGCCTCCGAACACAAAATTCCCATGGTTCTCGATGCCGATGCCCTTAATATCATTGTCTATAATCTTGATTATAAGCGACATATACCCACAGGATCGGTACTGACGCCTCATCCGGGCGAACTCGGGCGTCTGGTGGGCGAATGGAGCGATGACCGTGAAAAACTTGAAAAAGCGCGGCGGCTTGCGTCTGAAATCGACGGCGTTGTCATAGTGAAAGGCGCACACTCGGTGATCTGTACTCCCGACGGTCGATTCCTGTTCAACCCGACCGGTACCCCCGGCATGGCAAAAGGGGGTAGCGGCGATGTTCTCACCGGTCTTATAGCGGGTTTGACGGCTCGGGGCTATGATGCGGAAACCGCCTCGATAGTAGGTGTTTACGATCACGGCAGGGCAGGAGAGCGGGCGGCACGAATCTATGGCAAGGAAGCAATGAACGCCTCGGACCTGGCCGAATTTTTGCAAGATTAACTATCGACGAAAATAGAGGCAGTCATTATACGACCCTGATACAAAAATTGAGGGGGAGATAATTTTTGCAGCCCGGAAAAAATTTGCTAACTTTGCACGAATTTTATATTACTGCACGCAAACTTTTAAAACACAGATAATTATGGCAAGCCTGAGAAAACTCAAAAAGGATATCGACTATCTGATGGACGAGGTGGTTACCGACAGCTACCTTTCGCTCTATTTTCATCCCGAACACCGCGAAGAGATCGTGGGTGTGATCCGCGACGCGGTCGACCTTCGTAACTCTCTCTATGACAGAGCGAACAACCCCGTCGAAAAGAAGAGCGTAAGCCTTGTCCGCAAGCATTACGCCGCTGTTCGCCGCGACATGTTCGACGGCACCGACAAACTCTTCGTTCGCTTGAGCGAAATAGGCAAGTAGTTGACTAACGGGACATTATCTCTCCTATAGATCCGTCTACCCGAACGATCTTGTCGGCCGTGCCTTTCAAAGCGGCAATATCGTGCGAAACCATGACCACAGCCATCCGGCCGAGCGATGCGTTACCGGGATCGGGTCCATTCATAACGACGGATCCATCGGGTCCGTCGTTCAATTTTCGCAGAAGCGCGTACAATTCGTTTTCGAACCTGTTGTCGACGTAAGTGGCCGGTTCGTCGAGGATCAACAGGCGAGGCTCTGCTATAAGCGCGCGGCACAGCAGAGCACGTTGCATCTGCCCGCCCGAAATTTCGCCAATCGGTCGCCGTTCGAGCGAAGCTATACCAGTCATCTTCAATAAATTGCGTGCCTTTTCAAAGTCAGCGCGAGTGTATCGCCTCGAAAAGCCCTTTTCGGCCTGCAGGCCCGAAACCACCACATCGACGACCGAGATCGGAAACGAGCGGTCGAAAACGTTCTGTTGCGGCAGGTAACCGATACGCCTGACTCCATTGATATTCAGACTTTCAGCATATTCCACACTCCCGGAAGAGTAGGGGAGAAGTCCCGTAATCACCTTGACCAAAGTGGTTTTACCACCTCCGTTAGGGCCCGTAACGCCCACAAAATCACCGTCATGGATATCGAGAGAGACACCTCGGAGCACCTCTTTGCCGTCGTATCCCGCCGACACATTCCTCAGGCTTACCAACGGTCTCATAATTTTGTCGGAATTGAAGAAGCCGAATCAACGGGTTCAGCGATTATATTGGTGATTTTCAGGATATTATCGATAATATCGTAGCCCAGAATGTCGATCTCCACAGGTTCGGCGCCGATCTCGGCGGCGGCAACTTCCACTATCCGGCGCGGAAACTCGCTCTGATACAGTACCTTGGTTATATTTTCAGCACGCGCCAAAGCAATAGTCTCGGCTAACTGCTTGGCAGACGGCTCTTTACCGTCGCTTTCGAGTGCGATCTGCCTTAATTCATAGTCGCGCGCATAGTAGGTGAGTCCGGGATGGAAGATCATGAATGATCGTGCCGGGGAGGTGGCGATTCGATCCGAAATCTCTTTGTCGAGCATTGTCAATCGCTCCGCGAGTTGCGTGTAATTAACTGTGTATGAGGCAGAATCTGGGTATTGTTCATGTATCTCAGAATATGCCGTCCGGGCCATCCGCGCCAACGCCTTCGGAGATACCCAGATGTGCGGATCGACCCCGCCATGAGAATGCGAATGACCGGCGTTTCCGTTGTGATTGTGATCGTGATCGTGGTCGTGCTGGGTCGCGATCAAATCGATACCGACGGACAGATCGACAAGACGCTCTGGAAAAGGAAATTTGCCCAACAAAACGGTCTCGAAACCGATCAATCCGGTCGAAAAAACAAGGCGTGCATCTTCCATCGACTTCATCTGAAGCGGAGTCGGCTCGTAGGTTTCGGGACTTGCTCCGGGAGGCGCCAATACGTCCACCCGAAAATCGTCGCCCACGATCTCCTCTATAAGAAAACGTAACGGTTCTATGCTGACGGTAAGTACATTCTCATTGCCCGAAGCGCGACCTCCACACGACGCCAAAAAGATCGCGAAACCTGCGCACAAGCACAGGCGCGCAAATATCAACCTGAAGTTCGATCGCAAAAATAATTTCATAATGCCGACGATAATTATCTCACAAATATAATGAAATATTTTTCGCAAGAACATTGCCACAGTGGCGCCTGTCATCGGGTGAGCACATTCTCTAAAATTGCACAATTTATATTATGTTAAATATATTGTAGAAATCCCATATTGTAAAATATATAAGATATGCATGACGTCAACTATTTGGTCAAAGTTCTAACAGATAAGAATT
>QMCE01769379.1_pt1 | contig 115466 bp, 96 predicted proteins | sample 1821851 | NCBI WGS metagenome assembly QMCE01 (sample SAMN09453174, study PRJNA476694) | Termite gut metagenome, whole genome shotgun sequencing project. | isolation source: worker | host: Odontotermes sp. | place: South Africa:Pretoria | collected 2016-01-28
GGGATCACCTCTTCCCATTCCGAACAGAGAAGTTAAGCCCAATCGCGCCGATGGTACTGCAGTAAAATGTGGGAGAGTAGGTCGCCGCCTCCTTAACCCTGCCCCGAAAAGGCGGGGTTTTTCTTGGCAGTTAAAATAAAAATTTACAATCTTGCCGAATGTGCCTTTTATGTATTATATGCCAGCGTACGCTGTGTGTGTAGTGGCTTGTAAGAAGCGTTGTTATGAAAAAGATTTTAAAAAGAAGAAGCGGAATCTCCCCGCTTCTTCTTTTTTATAGTGGCACTCCGACCGTCTGTGCTAACACGAAGCGATAAGAAGCGGGTGCGTTTATTGCTTTCAGGAATTCTTCACCGCGAGCACCGGCGCGTGTCACAGCACCGAGCCCATTTGCCGCTGCCCAGAGGTTGGCATTCTGGCAGTAACCTGCAGCATCGAGTGCACAGATTCGTAAAACCTCGGCTTCGGGCATTCCTCCTTCCGCATCTTCGGGCTTGGCGGCTCCGGATGACCAGCGATCACCAAAAACCGACATATCAGCTACATACATAATGTTCAGAGGAGCCGTGTAAACGAAATCCTGCAAGCCCGCCAACTCCCTAAAATCTCCTTCAGCAAGTCGCGTGAGAGAATGAGAGGCTGCATCATACAGATAAATTCCACCTGGAACCACGGCGTAAGTACGGATAGGGTAGAGCGCCATCGCACTTGGAGCGGTTAAGCGACCCGAAGCCCCATTGATGCCCGGACGGTTTTCTCCAGCAGCGGCCCACAACACTCCCGAAAGCTGTTCAAGTGTCAGACCTTCAGTAGTATAAGAACGCACAGATGCACGCGTTTGTAGTGCTTGTAAAAGCGTTGCGCCGCTCTCGGCAGGCGCGGTCAGAGTAATTTTTTCGGCATTCATAGTGTCGGTGGTTTGAGGAGGAATGGGTTGAGAGTGTAGATAGTAAACGGCGACAGCCAGGACGCCGAGAATAGCACCGAAAATAAAGATGATAGATAACTTTTTCATAGTGTTAGAGTATTAAAATCGCTGCCGGCATTCCGGCTTTATAAGACAGAAAATTCAACTACGCCTCTGATGTCACTTGCGGACGAGGCGACAAAGGCGGTGAAATTGCCCGGTTCCACAACCCATTCGTGGCGCGAACCGTCGAAGAAGGAGAGTGCCGAGGCATCGATGGTGAATATTATGCGCTTGCTGCGACCGGGCTCAAGGTTAATTTTCTGAAAATCTTTGAGTTCCTTCACCGGACGGGCCACCGAAGCGTGGGCGTCGCCGACGTAAAGTTGCACGACCTCAGATCCCGTGCGATAGCCGGTGTTGGTGACTTTGACCGAAATTTTCAGCGTTCCATCGCTCGCAATTGCATCTTTATCTCCCTCAATGTCGGTGTATTGAAACGTTGTATAGCTGAGTCCGTGGCCAAACGGGAATGCCGGCGTGGCCATTTCGCCCTTCATATCGGTATAGCGGTAGCCCACCCAAATGTCGTCGATGTAGTTTTCGAGGTGATCGGCGCCACCCGGATAGTCACCCAAAGCATGCGCACCGCACTCGGACAGAGACCCATAGTAAGTAAATGGTAACCGTCCTGAAGGATTGACCTCACCCGTTATTATTGCTGCGAGGGCTTCGTCGCCTCCTGCACCGAGATGCCAAGCGTGAAGTATGGTTGCTACATCATCGTGCCAAGACATTGTAACCGGCCCCGAAGCCATCAAAATCACCGCTGTTCGTGGATTTGCCGCCGCAAGAGTGGTAATAATAGCATCCTGACCATCTGGTAGGGAGAGTGTGTCGCGATCTGAGAGTGGATTTTCCTTAGTGAATCCGCCAAAAAATACCACAGCATCGGCTGATTGTGCAGCCAGAGCTACTGCTTCGAGAGGTTCGTCAGTGCCTCGCATATAATGAATTTGTCGCCCAAAACGCGTCGAAAGCTCTCCGAGCGGTGCATTTTCACCCACGACGAGTATTTTTTTTGTTTGCTGTGGATCGAGCGGCAGGGCGTCGTTTGAGTTCTTGAGCAGCACGACTCCTGCCTCTGCAATTGCACGTGAAGCAGCCGCGTGAAGAGGCGAACCCAGTGATCCCCAAGGCCTTGAGCGGTTCATAGACGTACGCAGAATCAGGCGCAACAGGCGACCGACCTCTTCATCGCGCGCCCCGACAACTGCGCCGTCAAACCCCCACTCGTCCTTCAGTATTGTCGTTAAAAGGCGTTGATTTTCAGCACAATACTCGTCATTATAACGATTCGGTGCGGTTTGGATTGCCCACGCATTGCCCTGTTGGACAGCTGCGCGAAAAGCCGGCAGGTATATCTCATAAAGCGCACGGTCACTCAGGTGGACATCAACTGTGTCGCGGTCCTGCTGCTGATTATGGAGTGCAAAATGCCTGACTGCGACTGCAACGCCCTGATTTTGAACACCTTGAATGTAGGGCACAATGAGTCTTGAAGCAAGCAAAGGATCTTCGCCGAAATTCTGAGAGTTGCCGCCATTAAGCGGAGTCCGAAGAATGTTCACTCCGGGGCCGAGCAACACATCCACATCGCGAAACCGAGCTTCGGCGCCAACACTCTGACCATATAGGGTAGCAAGAGTAGGATCCCACGTTGCAGCAAGGCAAATCGGGTCAGGATAATCTGTTAGCAGGCTGTCCGTTAGGCGGATGCCGGGAATACCGAGACGTGGTACGCCGAGCACCGAGGATTCGGTGCGGGAGTCGAGCATTGCGGTTTTTTCTTCATCTGTCATACGTCCCAGAGCGTCCTGTACGCGGGTTTCTATGGGTCGCGAATCGTCTAAATAGGCAGGCAGGTGGTTGCGATTACCGCAGGAAACGGCTAAAAGTGCGACCAAAAGAGTTATCAAAGGAGTTTTCATTGGCATTCTTCGGGGTTGATTTTTACGATATCCAGTCCGGCGCGATGCAAAAGTCGAACTCCGTCATCGCAGTGATAATCATCGCAATAGACCATTCGCCGTATGCCTGCCTGAATGATGAGCTTGGAGCATTCGAGGCACGGCGATGCGGTGATATAGAGCGTGGCGCCGTCGCAGTTGTTGTGGCTTTTGGCAACTTTGGTTATCGCATTTGCCTCGGCGTGAAGCACATACGGTTTCGTGCGACCGGTCTCGTCTTCGCAAACGTTCTCGAAACCCGATGGAGTACCGTTGTAGCCGTCCGAGATTATCATCTTGTCTTTCACGATCAGTGCGCCGACCTGACGACGAACACAATAGGAGTTTTCGGCCCAAATTCGCGCCATCCGAATATATCGAATGTCGAGCTGGTGCTGTTTATTTTCGGCGTAAGTCATAATATTTTTTTCTGAGATGTGTTGATTACAAAGTCTTTAAGATAAAATGGCTCGAAGTAGGCCAGATCTTCAAACTTTCCTGCGGCGAGGGCTTGTGTGGCCAGTGATACCATCCCGCGAGCGGAGGGTTGTACTTTGGCAAATCGCGCCCAGGGGAGCATTTCTCGACATTTTTCGGCTCCGCTGCCGAAGATCAGCACATCCTTGTCGCGATAATTGGCGAAACTATCTTCGTTGATAATAAGCGCCTCCACCGGAGTCAAAGCGTGGCCCGCATCGTCAAAAATCTGAGTGAAGACCTCCATCCGGCGCGCGTCGATCATAGGAATGAACACGCGTTTAGACTCGGAAGAGCAGAATCGCTCCTGCTGTTTCGCTACGACCGTTACCGCATCCAGCGAACCGATTCCGATCAAAGGAATACCGAGCCCATAACACAAACCCTTTGCGAACGAAACTCCGATTCGTAGACCTGTGTAGGATCCTGGTCCTTTGCTAACGGCCACAGCGTCAAGACTCTCACCGGTCTCGGCCATCACCTCTTGGGCAAAAACGGCAACGTGTCGGGCGTGGTCGCGCCCCTGAGAACTCTCTCGCAAAGCAACCATCTGGCCGTCTCTGGCAAGTCCCACCGAGCAGACGTCGGTGCCGGTTTCTATGCAAAGTATCGACATTTTCAACCACAAAGATAAAAATTTTATATCTTTGTATAGGCAATGCCCGACCAGAAAAACATATCCATCCGCAATAAGCGCGCCACATTCGACTACGAAATACTGGAGGAGTGGGTTGCCGGAATAGTGCTGACAGGCACCGAGATTAAATCTCTCAGGCTGGGCAAGGCGTCGCTGGTCGATTCTTATTGCTACTTCGAGGGGGGCGAGTTGTGGCTCCGCGGGTTGAATATCTCGCTTTATCATTGGGGAACTTACAATAATCACCAACCCAAACGTGATCGGAAATTATTGCTGAATGCTAAAGAGTTACGCAAGCTCGAACGCGCCTCTCAGGATGTTGGGCTGACGATCGTTGCCTTGCGATTGTTTATTAACGAACGGGGTCTTGCAAAGGTCGTTATCGGACTGGCCAGAGGACGGAAAAGCTACGACAAGCGCGAATATCTGAAGGAAAAAGACGCCAGAAGAGAGATGGAAAGAGTATGATTTACAGTGTTATAGTTTTGGCCATTGTGGCTTATCTGTTGGGGTCGATTCCGAGTGCTGTGTGGATCGGCAAGCACTTTTATGGTATCGACATTCGCGAACACGGTAGTCGTAATGCCGGCACTACCAATATGTTACGTGTGTTGGGTCGGCGGGCGGCGCTTCCTGTTTTCGTGATTGATTTCTTGAAAGGATTCGTGGCGGTGACCCTGTCGAATCTTGTTGAATACCTTCCTGAGGTGACGATGAACGAGATTTACAATATCAAAATCCTGCTTGTCGTTGCGGTTGTGTTGGGACATATTTTCCCACTTTTCGCCGGTTTCAAAGGTGGTAAGGGCGTTGCGACGTTGGCCGGAGCGGTTATGGGGGTTGCCCCGACTTCGGTTTTGTTATCTCTGGCGGTATGGGTTGTGGTGTTGATGGCGTGGCACTATGTGTCACTCGCTTCGATCATTGCGGGACTGTGTTTCCCTATTTTCATCATCGTGTCTCCTCGCACTAATTACTCTATTTCGCTGATAGTCTTCTCATTCGTTGTGGCGGTGCTGCTCGTGATCACCCACCGGAAAAACATCGGGCGCCTTCGTGCAGGAACTGAGAGTAAAATCTACATTTGGGTTAGGCGACCAAAACGATCATAGGCCAAAAGCACACGGCGGGCGAATGTGCGTGTTTCGGCAGCGCCTTGGAAAGAGCCAGCCACGACGACTTCGTCTGTGAAGTAAAGTGGATAGGCGAGCAGCTCCAGATATTTGGAAACCACCGCCCAGGAGTTATAATTCTCACCATATTTGACCGCGAGTCGTCGGGCGTCCAGCACGTGGCCGATGCCGCTGTTGTAGCTCGCCAAAACAATACTCAAGCGATCCCGCTCGGAGATCCAATGTGGAAAACGTAGTGTCTCGAAAATATTATCCAGCACGCAAACTCCCAACCAAACATTTGTAAGAGGGTCGGTAACGTCTTCAGGATGAATGCCGTAACGTTCTGCTGAAGAGGGCATTACCTGCATTAATCCGACAGCTCCGGCTCCCGAAACAATCTGAGGGTCGAATCTCGATTCGGCGTAAGAGATGGCTGCGAGAAACCGCCAATCGTAGTCGTGCAGTTCGCCGACGTGTCGGAAAATAGGATCGTACGGTGAAATCAAATCCCAATTCAGGCTCCACAGCGCTCTGTGACCTGAGAAGTGGCGGGAAAATCTTTTGGGCGGTTCGGCATTGACTGTGGCGCCATACAAAATGGCGACCCCCAGCAATATGGCCCATTTTCTAATCATAGAAATTCCACGAGATGCCTATCTTCAGCACCCTTTGGTTCATAGGATAGTGCAAGACACTGAAGTAGTTACGTGTTCCGAACATATCGTCGTTCAGGTGTTGCATCTTTACAAGCAGGCGCATTCGCTTCCACTTGGCGTTCACGAAAGCGTCCAGCCATATATAGTCGCCCAACTGCTTTTCTCGTTGATTGTAGAACTGACCCACGCCCGGATTCCAGCCCGGAGCCCAATAGCGCGTGTTGTAGCGCCCATCCACCCCGACCTGTAGCCGCAATACATCCTTCACGACGTTGAACTCGAAGAAATATGAGAGATAGACTGCCGCCAGAGGAACTGAAACAACTCGTTGATTGTCACTCCATTGCAGTTGCATACGATGATTGAAATTGATTGACGACGAACCGGCGGGGATCATCACATCTTCTCGCACATAAATTCCTGTAACGCTCACAGGATCAGGTGCCTGGGTCGGCATAGCAAATTCGTTGTAATAGAACGCATTGCCAAGAATACTCTGCGAAACTTTCGCTTCGAGTCCGATATGCGGTATTTCCAGCGACACGTCGAGCCTCGTTTCGTTCTCTTTATCAAAGCTTTCGCTCCACATATAGTGATTTGAGGAGAAATTCGCTTCCCAAAAACTCGGATCGAGCGACGAATAACTGAAACTACCCGAAAGGGTCAGCGGACGTTGTTTGATGAACAGCCTTGCCGATGCACCGACCGTAGCCTCTGCATCACCCTTTGCTGCGCCGAATGGGTTGTATTTTACGCGGGCCGACCAGTCGAAATAGCGATTGATGTTTCCCGTAGCACCTGCATAAGCGTAATACTCATTTTCTTTCGTTGCGCGTCCCTTTGCTCCTGTTAGATATTGATCGGCGGAAAATTGATAATATTGTCGCATATCGACCCCGATTCCGGCGTCGATGGTGCCTATCACACCGTTCCTGTCCCAGGGTTGCAACTGAACGAAAACGCGGTTGGACAGATTGCTCTCAAAAAGCGAATCTCTCGATCGGGTAGGATTGTAGTACCAACTATCGTAGTAAGGGTCAGAGTGTTCGCGCTGATTGAACGTCCCTTGATATGTATCCTCATAGCGCCTCGACCAGCGATAATACTCTAATGCGTGCCCGATATAAAATGCGGGTCGATCGGCGATCGTGAAATCCTCCTCGCGTACCCTGCGGAGCGGAATGCCATACGACTGCTCCAGGAAATAGGTATTGCTGCGCACCCAGTTCTTGGGGTCTGACATCCTCATAGGTATGTTCTGCGACATCTCGAACTCGTTGATATCCACGATTATGTCGTCGTCATTGATCATACCCCCGTTCTCTCTATTGTAGATCTGGTTGTGAATATATCCGGCGTGTAGCGTGTATCGTTTGCCGGTGTGGTTGAAGCCCAGCGATAGGGTTTTATCGCGTGTGGCCTGCCAGTTGTATATCCCTTTCGTTCCCAACGAGCGATAGTCGATGTTGAAGCCGGTTTGGGGCGAGATGTTTTGCGCGTGAATCACTCCCAGATCCTCTTCCTGTTTGGCTTTTTGGCCTGCCCAGGCGTAGTTCAACTGTGTGAAAGGTTTCTTGACGTTGTAAAAAGGCATCGTCTCCATTGTTCGCAGGTAGACCCTCCACGGGTTAGCAAACGAGGGATAGTGATTGTGCACTCGGTCGAAAAAGCTGAGAGGATCTGACGGTGCACCCAGATTGCCCAAATATGCACTGCCCACTCCCTCCTTCATAAATGGATATTGCACCTGAAAGTCGGCTTGCAGAGTGTCTATATGGCTGATATTAATATGATTGGCATCCGGATCGAGTGTCCACACCATATTTTCTCTTCCGCGAACGTCGTGCGGAAAATGGTACGATTCCAAAGGACGTTTCGGGCGTTTTTGCTTCACAGTGTCATCCACGGGCTCCGAACCTTCGCCAAAGAACGGTGTGTCGGCCTGCTGTTCGGCTTGTTGTCCGGCGCGAGCGGATTGGCTTGTGGGAACAGGTCGCTGTGTCTGAGGTGTTTGAGGTGATTGGGCCGCGGCGATCCCGACACTCCCGACGAGCACAACGAGCAACATTAACGTCCGAATATGCTGACCCATACCTATTATAATGTATAGTGCCACGGAGAGTGCGATCCCCCCGATGCCGAATACGGCCACGAGAACTGCTGCCGCGGCCAGAAAAAGCCATTGCCGCCTGTTTTGGTGCCAGCTTAATCCTCTGAATTTGAGGGAGAACATCCTCACAGGACTGATCAGTAGATAACTGATTCCGGCAGCGAGCACCATTACGATCTCGCGCGGAACGTCGAGCCATCCGTGATACACCATCCAACCCAGAGCCGCAATTCCAAGAGCCGAAGCCGGAGTTGGAAGCCCCACAAAATCAGTGGTTTGAGATTTGTCTATATTGAATCTTGCAAGCCTCAGTGCCGAGAAAAGCGCCACAGCAAACACCAGCCAGCCCAGTGCGTCATAAAGAGGCTCCGAGGCAATGTCTACCAGCGAACTGGCATCGCGAAACATCACCCACAGTACTGCCGAGGGTGCAACTCCGAAACTGACAATGTCCGCCAACGAATCGAGTTCGACACCGAGCGGCGAAAACTGATTCGTCAGGCGAGCTACCATCCCGTCGGCAAAATCACATACAGCGGCCACGGTAATCAGCCAAAACGCAACATTGAGCCGTCCTCCTGCCGAAAGCGCAACAACCAATGCAATGCACCCGCACAACAAATTGGCCAGCGTGACGAGGTTTGGCAGCGTGAAAAGTTTTATTTTCATAACTTCAGCGCAAAGATAGCGAAAAATTGTTATCTTTGGACTATGAAGCAAAACGTCTATTGCGTAATTATGGCCGGTGGTGTAGGTAGTCGCTTTTGGCCTGTAAGCAGAGAGGCTCGGCCCAAGCAATTTTTGGATATTTTAGGAGTAGGTAAGTCGTTTTTGAGGCAGACCTTCGAGCGATTTTTGCCCATCGTGCCTGTGGAGAATATTTTGGTAGTCACGGGCGAGGCCTATCGCGATCTTGTAGCAGAACAAATTCCGGAACTCTCCATCGATCAGATTTTGGGTGAGCCGCTGGGTCGAAATACCGCTCCTTGCATTGCTTACGCTGCGTTTCGACTCAAGGCAACTGCTCCCGATTCGGTGATGATCGTCACTCCGGCAGATCATTTTATCACTGGCGAGCAGGAGTTCCAGCGTGCCATCGAGGATGGAGTTCAGTTCGCCTCTCAGCACGACGCGATGGTCACTATCGGCATCACTCCCACGCGTCCCGACACCGGTTATGGCTACATTCAGATCGAAAGCGGCGAGGGGTCGGAGGCCTCGGCGTCTTCTGGGACGGGCATCGCAAAGGCGAAAACTTTCACCGAAAAACCCAGCGAGGATGTTGCCCGCAGGTTCGTCGAGAGCGGTGAATTCTTTTGGAACTCAGGACTTTTCATCTGGAAAACCGGTACTGTTTTGAAAGCCCTGTCGCAGCATCTGAACGAGACGTATTCGCTTTTTGCCGCCTCGGAGGGGGTGTTCGGTACGCCTCAGGAGTCCGAGACCGTTGGTAGAATTTATCCCGAAACCCGCAACATTTCCATAGACTTTGGTATTATCGAAAAAGCTGATAACGTGTACGTTAGGCCCAGTAATTTCGGCTGGAGCGACGTCGGTACGTGGAATTCGCTTTATGGATTGTCGCCTCACGACGAGCGCGGTAACGCCGTTTCCGCCTCTTGTTCCTCCGCCCAGCATTGCTCCGGTGGCGTTCGCCTGATCGACACGGTCGGCTCACTTATCCGTGTTCCTTCCGATAAACTCGCTGTAATAGAGGGTCTTAGCGACTATATTATTGTAGATACTCCCGATGTTCTCCTTGTTTGGCCGCGTTCCCACGAGCAGCGGATCAAGCAGGTCGTGACAACTTTGAAGTTCGACGGCGGCGAAGAATTTTTATAATCCCCCCCGCGTGACGCTGTCTCCACTGTCTCGCCATCCCGTCGCCTAATACTCGTCCCAGGCCTTGATCTTTATGTCGTCGGGCCCCAACTTGCAGAATGCGTGAATGAACGCCGAAGCGAGCCGTGGATTGGTGATCAGCGGTACGTTAAAGTCTATGGCTGAGCGCCTTATGGTGTAGTCATTGTTGAGCTCCGCCGCCGAGAGATTCTTGGGAATGTTGATAACCAGGTCGATCTTGCGCTCCTTGATAAAGTCCAGAGTATTAGGCTTTTCCGGGCTATCCGGCCACTGTAGAACTTCCGCCGTCACCCCATTTGCAGCCAAAAAATCCGCCGTCCCTTTAGTTGCAAAAAGAGTATACCCTCTGTCTTGCAGCGCTTTAGCCGCACTCAGCATATCGGTTTTGGAGTGCGCGTCGCCAGTCGAGAGTAGGATATTTTTCTTCGGAATCGCGTAACCCACTGAGATCATTGACTTTAGAATAGCTTCCGAGTAGTCGTCTCCCAGGCAACCGACCTCGCCTGTGGAGGCCATCTCCACACCCAACACCGGGTCGGCCTTTTGCAGCCTCGAAAACGAGAACTGCGGCGCTTTAATCCCCACATAATCAAGCTCGAAGGCCGATTTGTGAGGTATCTCGACGCTCTCGCCCAGCATCACCCTCGTCGCTAGCTCTATAAAATTGACTTTCAGTACTTTAGATACGAACGGGAACGATCTCGACGCCCTCAGGTTGCACTCGATAACCTTTATATCGTTGTTTTTGGCCATCAACTGCATATTGAACGGCCCCGTAATCTCCAGACCCTTAGCCACTTCGCGTGCTATTTTTTTCACGCGACGCATTGTTTCGACATACATTTTCTGGGGCGGAAACACCATCGTCGCGTCACCCGAATGCACACCCGCGTATTCGACGTGCTCCGAAATTGCGTAGATCAGCACCTCTCCGTCCCTCGCAACTGCGTCTATTTCAATCTCTTTGGCGTGCGTCAGGTATTCTGTAACCACGACCGGATGTTGCTTCGAGACGTTTGTCGCCAAGGTCAGAAAATGCTCCAGTTCGCTGCGGTTGGACACCACATTCATTGCCGCGCCCGATAGCACATAAGAGGGGCGAATCAACAGTGGAAATCCCACATCCTCAGCGAATTGGTAGATGTCTTCAAGCGAAGAGAGCTCTTTCCATCGGGGTTGGTCGATGCCCAGCTCGTCGCACATCGACGAAAATTTATGCCTGTCCTCTGCGCGGTCGATGTTGGCCGCTGAGGTTCCGAGAATCGGTACGTGATTGGCTTCGAGCCTGAGTGCCAAGTTGTTAGGAATCTGCCCGCCCATTGACACAATCACGCCCCGTGGAACCTCTAAGTCGGTGATATCCAGCACCCTTTCGAGTGTCAATTCGTCGAAATAGAGCCTGTCACTCATATCGTAATCGGTCGAGACGGTTTCAGGGTTGTAGTTGATCATAATAGAGCGTAACCCGCTCTTCCTTATGGTATTAGCTGCATTGACGGAGCACCAGTCGAACTCCACCGAGCTGCCGATGCGATATGCCCCCGAACCGAGCACCACTACGCTGCGGTCGTCTCGCGGAAAATCGACATCGTGCGAAATACCATTATAGGTGACATACAGATAGTTAGTGTCGGCGGGATACTCCCCGGCCACCGTGTCGATACGCTTGATGAACGGAGTGATTCCACGTGCTTTTCGATGCGCACGCACTTGGGCAACTTCGCGTTCCATATCTGTGTCACAGGGCTTTAGCACCTCGCGCGCGATCTGGAAATCTGAGAAACCTCTCTGCTTCGCCTCTAATAGCAATGCGTCCGGCACATCCTCCAATTTGTCAAAGCGTCCCAGTTGGTTATCCAACCTAATGATATTCTGTAATTTATGGAGAAACCAACGGTCTATTTTCGTAAGTTCAAAAATTCTGTCCACGCTATAGCCCGCCTTGAAAGCGTTGGCCAACTGAAAAACGCGCTTGTCTGTCGGGCGATTCAATGCCTCATCCAAATCGCTAACTATCAGCTCTTTGTTTGCTACAAATCCGTGCATTCCCTGGCCGATCATTCTGAGGCCCTTTTGCATTGCCTCCTCGAAGTTGCGCCCGATCGCCATCACCTCGCCAACGGATTTCATCGACGAGCCCAGTTCTCTCGAAACGCCCTTGAATTTGCCCAGATCCCAGCGCGGAATTTTGCATACCACGTAGTCCAATGTCGGCTCGAAACACGCTGTGGTTGTTTTGGTTACGGAGTTTTTCAACTCGTGTAACCCATAGCCCAATGCAAGTTTTGCAGCCACAAAAGCCAATGGATAACCGGTTGCTTTGGATGCCAGTGCGGATGATCTCGAAAGACGCGCATTTACTTCAATCACAACGTATTCCTCACTCTGTGGGTCGAGCGCATACTGCACATTACATTCTCCGACAATTCCCACGTGGCGGATAATTCGGATCGCCAGTGCTCGTAATTTTGCCGCTTCGGTTGCAGATAGGGTCTGCACTGGGGCTACCACGATGCTCTCACCGGTATGAATTCCCAGTGGGTCGAAGTTCTCCATATTGCAGACAGTGATGCAGTTATCGTACCTGTCTCGCATCACTTCGTATTCGATCTCCTTCCAGCCCTTTAGCGATTTTTCGACCAAAATCTGGGGTGAATATGTGAAAGCCTTGCGCGCGAGTACATCCAATTCAGCCTCGTCGTTCGCAAAACCGCTGCCCAGCCCTCCGAGTGTGAACGCCGGACGTATAATAATAGGGTAGCCCAATTCGGCAGCGACGGTTTTTGCATCTTCGACCGTAGTAACTGCCTTACTCTTAATGGTTTTGACGCCGATTTGGTCGAGTTTTTTCACGAAAATATCTCTGTCCTCCGTGTCGATAATGCTCTGAACCGGCGTTCCAAGTACCTGAACATCATACTTTTCCAGTATCCCTGACTTGAACAGGGCGACTCCGCAATTGAGCGCCGTTTGTCCTCCGAAGGCGAGCAAAATGCCGTCCGGACGTTCGCGAGCGATCACTTTTTCGACATATTCGGGCGTTACGGGCAGGAAATAGACCCTGTCGGCGATGTTTTCGGATGTCTGAATTGTGGCGATATTGGGATTGATCAGCACCGTCGCTATGCCTTCTTCTTTCAGTGCTTTAAGTGCCTGAGAGCCAGAGTAATCAAATTCTCCGGCTTCGCCTATTTTCAGGGCACCTGAGCCCAGCAGAACAACCTTTTTTATCTTATTTTTTTCCATCGCGAGCAGCATCTATAAAGTTATCGTACAGGGGCGAGAATTCTTCGGGTCGGAGTGTCGGTTCGGGGTTGAACTGTACTGCTTTCACAAAGCCCGTTTTGCGGCGAATACCTTCGATCGAGCCGTCGTTCAGATTTTCGAACCATACCTCCCAGTCTGCCGGAAGCGACTGAGGATCAATGGCCCAGCTGTGGTTTTGAGATGTTATCAGGGCGTGATTTGTGCCGGTTTCGAGTACCGGTTGATTTGTTCCGCGGTGTGAGCGTTCCAGTTTTTTAATCTTGCCGCCGACCGCCAGTGCGAGGGTTATATCGGCGCCGCGAACTCCAAAGATCGGCTTGTCTTTCTCGATCGCGCGACGTACGTTCTCTGCCAGTGGTGTCGGATCGTCGGCCGTACCCACAAGCAACAGTCCATCGTATTGATTTTCATCCAGATCTGTATGCCAAGGCAGGCGAACCACCCGCACTCCACGACGTAGCAGGCTTCGAATCACGCTGTTTTGCACTCCCGTGTCAAGAATCGCGATTGTCACGTCTCCGTCGCCATAAATCACAGGTTCATTGACACTTACCTCGGCCATAAGTTTACTGAAATCGATTTCTCTCGGATTGCCCGCTCCTTCGACGATGATTTTACCTGACATCTCGCCGTGGTCTCTCAGGTGTTGGGCGAGTGCGCGCGTATCAACTCCGTAAATTGCCGGCACATTGTTGTCTTTCAGCCATTTGCTGAGGCTTTCGCCGGCATTCCAGTGACTGAATTCTTCCGAGTAGTCGGTGACCACCAAGCCTGCGACTTGTACCTTTCCCGATTCCAGCTCCTCCACTGGTGGCACACCGTAATTACCTATCAGTGGATAGGTTAGTGCCACAATATGGCCTCTCATCAGCGGGTCGCTCAGCAGTTCGGGGTATCCGATCATTGCCGTATTAAAAACGACTTCTCCTGATACCGATCCGTCGGCACCAAAGGAGAAGCCCGTAAAGATGGTTCCGTCCTCAAGGGTGAGAGCGGCGGATTTTTTGTTGAACATCGTTAGGCGGATTTAGTAAAAGGCCCACTTTCAGGGCCCTTGTGGAGAATATCGGGGTCGAACCGATGACCTCTTGCATGCCATGCAAGCGCTCTAGCCAACTGAGCTAATCCCCCCTTTCGAGCGGCACAAAGGTAAGAAAAAAAATTAATTCCGCAAATAGGTTGCGATAGTTGCCGCGATGGCTGCAGTTTCTGTACGTAGTCGCGATGTGCCTAACGTTATGGCTTTGAATCCGTTAGCGAGTGCCAGTTCGACTTCTTCGGCTGTGAAATCTCCTTCCGGGCCTATTAATATAAGTGTGTCTCGGCCGGAGACCAATGCATCGTTAATCGGGATTCTTTCGCTTTCGGGTCGGCAGTGGGCTATGAGTTTCACCCCTTTAAATGGCCGCGTTAGAATTTTTTTAATAGGAGTAATAGGCTCAAGAACAGGCATATACGCCTTTAATGACTGTTTCGTTGCTCCGGCGATTATCTTTTCTCCGCGTTCTGGCCTGAAGATCCTCCGTTCGCTGTTTGCGCACTCGATCGGCACAATAACATCGACTCCCACTTCCGTTGCTTTTTCCAAAAACCACTCGAACCGGTCGAGATTTTTTGTCGGCGCCACTCCCATCGTCAGGCTATACGGCCGGCGCTCGTAATCAGGAAAAGTCTGTAAAACACGTACTTCACAACCTCGTGCAGATGGCGTAACAACCTCTGCTTCAAATAAATTCCCTCGTCCATCGGTCAGATGTAGTCGTGAGCCTTCCACCATTCGTAGCACCTTCACGGCGTGGCGACTCTCTTCTTCGCTCAGGATGTACGAAGGCCCACAAATTGTCGGCGCATAGAAAAGTTGCATAAAATTTCGTATGTTTGCACAAAGAAACAAAAAAACTATGAAACGTTACCTAACTTTTGCCATTATGTGTGCTTTGGTGTCTTGCGGCAAGCCTGCGGGCGACCAGAATCCTTTTTTTTCAGAGTGGGACACCCCGTTCGGCACCCCGCCGTTCGATGAAATCGAGGTCCATCATTTCAAGCCTGCCTTCGAGCAGGGAATGCTCCTTCAACGTGCTGAGATAGACTCGATTACCACCAATCCTGAACCCCCTTCGTTCGACAATGTCATTCTGGCTTATGATCGTAGCGGACGGCTCTATGGCACGGTCGGTCGCGTGTTTTCGACTCTTACCTCGGCCGATACGAACGACGAACTTGAGGCCATTAAGGCTGAGATGTCACCTCTGCAATCGGCTCACAGTGATGCAATTGCACTCGATTCGTTGCTTTTCGAAAAGGTGCGCACAGTATATGACGGCAGATATCGGGCGGGTATGAATGCAGCCCAACTGCGTCTGACAGAGCGTGTTTACAAACGTTTTGTGCGTTCCGGGGCATTGCTTTCGGAGACCGAAAAACAGGAACTCCGCCTCATTAACGAGCAACTTTCGAGTCTTAGCGTTCGCTTCGATGCCAACAATCGCGAGGCCGTTAATTCGTACGAACTTGTTATTCCTCAGCGCGATGGAACCGACTTGCCGACGAATGTCGTTTCGAGAGCGAAGGTGAGGGCCGAGGAATTGGGCCATCGCGACAGCCTTGTGTTCACGCTTTCAAAGCCGAGTTGGATCCCGTTTCTGACCTATTCTGGCAACGAACGTCACCGTCGTGCGATTTATGAGGCCTATTTGGGACAATGCGCCGAGGGAGGTTCCCAGGATAATACGCAGATAATCAATGATATAGTCCGTCTTCGTACTCGCAAGGCGCATCTGCTTGGCTATAAGACGTTTGCCGATTTTGTGCTCGACGAACGAATGGCCAAAACGCCCGGCAGGGTCTACGAATTTTTGGATGATCTGTGGGAGCCGTCCCTTGCCAAAGCCACCGAGGAGAGAGACGCATTGTTGCAGTTAAAACGCAGTGAAACAAATGATTCAACCGCTGTGCTGCACTCTTGGGATTGGTGGTATTATGCCGAAAAAGAGCGCCAGCAGCGATACAATTTCGATGAAGAACAGGCGCGGCCCTATTTTGCGCTGGAAAACGTGCGTACTGGCATTTTCACTCTCTGCAACCGCCTCTACGGTATCACTTTCCGGCCCATCAAAGCGCCTGTGTATCACAAAGATGTGGTTACTTACGAGGTGCTCGATACCGACAACAGACACCTTGGTGTTATTTATATGGATTTCTTCCCGCGTGCAGGTAAAGGTGCGGGGGCGTGGTGCTCGTCGCTTCGCAGTCAGGGATATGATGCGCAAGGCGCTAAGATTCACCCTATTACGACCATCACTTGTAATTTCACAGAGCCAGTCGATAATACTCCGTCCCTGCTGACACTGGATGAAACCGAAACTTTTTTCCACGAATTCGGTCACGCGATACACAATCTTTTTGCCGATGTGCCTTATGAGGGGCTGTTGGGCGTAGAGCGTGATTTTGTGGAGTTGCCCTCGCAGATTATGGAGAATTGGGCATTCCAGCCGGCACTGTTGGCCGAATATGCGCTGCATTATCGCTCCGGCGATGTGATACCCGAAAGCACCCTGCAGCGGATGCGGCAGAGTGCGATGTTTAATCAAGGGTTTATGACCACGGAGTTGCTGGCGGCGTCGCTGTCGGATATGGATATTCATTCGATGCGTGAGTATCAGCCGTTTAACGTTGCCGAATTTGAGAAAGATGCACTTACGACACGGCGTGGATTGATCCCCGAAATCGAGCCACGATACCATTATCCTTACTTTAGCCACATTTTTGATGGCGGTTATGCTGCCGGATATTACAGTTACATTTGGGCCGAGGTGTTGGATAAGGATGCTTTCGAGGCTTTTGTCGAGAGCGGCGATATTTTCAATAGGCGTGTTGCTAACGACTTTCGTTTCAAGGTGTTGGCTCCTCGTGGGATTCGCGATGGTATGGATTTGTTTCGCGATTTTCGTGGTTCCGAGCCTTCGCGCGAGGCGCTCCTTAAGGGTCGCGGATTGCTTCCGCCTGAGCCCGCCGAATATTCCGGATTTATTGTTGCGCCTGTGCCTGACGGCCCCGTTCCATCCCCTCCAGACTCGGTTCTGAGGCAGATTTTGGGCGAAGGTCCGCTTGTGCAGTGAGAAATCGCAATTTAGCCGAGTATAAAAATTGCGGGGCGTTTTTGTAGGTCGGGCGGGGACGTTTTGCGCCAATCAGCGATCGTAGCGGTGCGAATAAACTCGTCCGGAGCGGTGAGATCGGCAGCGACAGTGAGGCGGATCGAAGGGGAGCAGGTGGTTAGTAACTCACTGAATAACTTGCTATTACGATAGGGGGTTTCAATGAAAATCTGCGACTGATGTTCGCTAACTGCGCGACGCTCGAAGTGCTTGATCGCCTTTGCGCGCTGGTCGGGTTTGACAGGAAAATAGCCGTTAAATGCGAAAGATTGGCCGTTCATACCCGAAGCCATCAGGGCGAGGAGAATCGACGACGGGCCAACCAAAGGAATGACTTTCAGACCTTTGCGATGAGCGGCAGCGACAATGTCGGCACCCGGATCGGCCACGGCAGGAACGCCGGCTTCGGAGATCACTCCGGCACTGCGACCGTCGTTTAACAGTGGTAGAAGCATCTTTTCGACCTCTTCGGGGCGCGTGTGCTCGTTGAGTTCGACAAATTCAAAAGTGTCAAATTTTTTTACAATCGTGTCAAATTTTTTGACATTTTCGGCAGTTCCAACACCCGCTCGCGACAAAAATCGCCGCGCCGAGCGCACATTCTCGACGATGAAATAATCCAGCTCTCGCATCACCTCGAAGTTCGCCGCCGGCAACACTTTTTCAGGGTCACCGTCGTCGATGGGGCAAGGGACTAAATATAGGGTTCCGGTACTCATTCCTTTGTGTATATGCGTTTTACACGCGAAGAAATCGAGGTCATCACCTCGTAGGGAATGGTGTCGAGGACGGTGGCCATATCGGCAATAGTGTTGCTGGGGAGGGATGAAAAAATAATCACTTCGTCACCCTCCATAACATTCTCAATATCAGTGATATCTATCATAGAACTGTCCATACAAACCTTGCCGACTATGGGAGCTGGGAGTAATTCACCGGTGGCGCTTTTTACCAGTACACTCCATTTGCCCAGACTCAGGTGGCGATCCAATCCATCCGCATAACCCATTGGTATTGTGGCTACTATAGAGGGACGGGTGAGCACTCCACATCGTCCGTAGCCTACGGTTTCGCCGGACTCCAAGTGGGTAATGTTCACGATACGCGTCTTGAGCGTTGCGGCTGGTTTTGCGCCATCCATACCGAATCCATAGAGCCCAAGGCCCAAACGAACAAGGTCGAACTGCGCTTCGGGAAAACGCTCGATGGCGGCAGTGTTGGCGATGTGGCGACGAACGGGATAAGGCAGAGAGGTGGCAATTGTTGAGCTAAAGCGGTCAAAATCAGCTATTTGACGACGAGTGAACTCATCTTGCGAAGGGTCGTCGGAAACGGCGAGATGCGAAAAAATGGTAGCCACGCGTGCCCAACGTTCCACCGCGGCAAGTTCGGCGACGAGGCGGGAGGTGACAGGCGTTATGGAGTCTTGGCTGTCTCGCTGTCGGTGTTCCGACCGGAAGCCAAGCCGGTGCATACCCGTGTCGAGTTTAAGATGGATGGGATAGTGATGCTCGCCGTGGCGTTTCAAAAGAGACGTAAACTCATTGAGCGACACAAAGTTATAGATCTCCGGTTCGAGCCGATGGCGAATCATAGCCTCGAAACTACCCTCGTCGGCATTCAATACAACGATGGGTACGGTGATGCCGGCCTCGCGAAGAGCAACACCCTCATCGGCAAAAGCAACAGCCAGATAATCAGCTCCTTGTGCCTGAAGCGTGCGAGCGATTTCGAGCGCTCCGTGGCCATAAGCCCCGGCCTTAATCATCGGCATCACGCCAATGCCGGGCGAAAGGCGCGAGCGGCAGAGGCGTAAATTGTGCAAAATCGCATCGAGATCTACCTCCAGCACGGTTGTGTGGCTGCGGCGTTCGAGGGTGTGACTGAGGCGGTCGAAGTGCAGGCGCGCGCCACCCTTTATGAGGATCACGCGACCCTCCAACTCTGCCGGACGCAGATCACGTAGAAAATCATCCACGGTAAAGTTCGGCCCGATGCTGACATAATACTCTATACCTGAGGATTTTATTAGCTTAGTCGCATCGGCATTTTCGGGCATTATTACCATACGCGGACGACCCGCGGCTATGCGATTGAGATAGTCGAGAGCAATGGCGAGTGAATTGAGGTCGGAGTTGTATGTGTCGTTGATTATCACAGAGTTATGTAGACCTTCCTTGACTTCGAGGCGCATCGCGACAGGTTCGAGTGTTTCGATGATCGCTTGAGGAACGTCATAACCCTCTTGTTGCCAAAAACTTACGGCGAGGGCGGTATTGCGTTTTATGAAGTCGTCTATTTTCGGGTCGCCGTGCAGGATGGCGGAAGGGCAGTCGCGGAAAAGCTGCATTTTTTCAGCTTTCAGCTGTTCGGGCGAGACGAAATTTTCGAGATGAGCTTCGCCCATCGCGGTCAAAATAGCGATGTCCGGACGGATAATACGTTGAAGTACAGTCATTTCGCCAGGCTTGGAAATGCCTGCTTCGATGACGATATAGTCCTCGTCGCCCCGCGCCATAAGCAGGGACAACGGCACGCCAATCTGCGAATTCCAACTCTTGGGGCTGCGAAAAAGGCTCACCGTGGAAGGTGCGAGTTGCGCGATCCACTCTTTGACAACGGTTTTGCCGTGGCTGCCGGTGATGCCGACGACCTTGCCTGTGAATCCGGAACGGTAGTGTGCGGCGAGCGCCTGAAGTGCTGTAATCGGTTCATCTACAACTACAAAGCCAGCTTCGGGGTAGGGCGAATTGTCGAAATCGGGCCGTACAACGAAAGCACGAACGCCGCGCGAATAAAGCTCGCCCACGAATGCCGCGCCGTCGCGATGAGGGGTGCGAATGGCCACGAAAAGAGCGTCAGAATCGTCTGTGGGGCCGGTACCAGATGCGGCAAAACTGCGGCTGTCGGTGATTACGCGAGTGACTTCGCGGTCGGGCCCAAGGAGTCGTCCATCACAAATGGTGGCTATGTCGCTAAGTAGGTATCTCATTGTTTGAATGTTACAACAGTTATGCCGGCCCCTCCGCGGTCGGCGTGATCATCGACGGCGCTCTCGACCGCGGGGATGGTGCGAAGATAGCGACGAATTTCGGATTTCAGTGCACCAGTGCCCTTGCCGTGCAAAATTGAGACCTCGTTCACGCCGACCATCAGTGCGTTGTCGATGAAATCCTCCACAGTATCAATGGCTTCCGTGGGACGAAGGCCGCGAACGTCGAGACGCGAAGAGAAGTTGAGCTTGCGCTCGGAGATGCCGCTACTGACGACCTGCGGTTTTCGGGTGGCCTGCGAGCCAATGACAAGGTTCTTGAGCTGCGTTTTCCAATCCTCCGACTGAGGCTCCTTAACCTGTTTTCGTTCAACGAATTGGGTGAGTTTTTTGCGAGCTTCGGTGGTTTGCTCCTTGTTGGCACCAGACTCGCGGATGGTTTTTATTGTGCTCTCTATCTGGCGATTAGCCTCGGTGATGAGAGATTGGGCCTCGGACTTGGCGGCTTTGATGATCTCGGCTCGTTCGGCCTTGATGGCGGCGAGGCGGGCTTCGAGTTCGGCCTCCAACTGCTCCTTACGGCGGTCGGCAACGCGGATTCGGTCGCGTTTTTGTTCCCAATAGCGGCGGTCGCGGGCGATCTCGCGAAGCTGCCGTTCGAGCTTAATGTGATCGGAACCAGCCTTTTCGCTCGCCGAAGAGATGATCTGTTCGGGCAGGCCGATCTTACGCGCTATCTCAATGGCGAACGAACTGCCTGGCTCGCCCTGACGAAGCTGGAAAAGAGGGCGAATGGCCGCGACGTCGAACGCCATAGCACCGTTGATTACACCCTCGTGATTAGATGCAAAGTACTTAATATTAGAGTAATGCGTGGTGATAACACCATAGGTTCCGCTTGCGAGCAGTCGCTCCAGAACAGCCTCGGCGATCGCGCCACCAATAACAGGCTCGGTGCCAGAGCCGAACTCGTCGATGAAAACTATCGAATTTTTGTTTGCACCGGAGAGCATAGCCTTGAGGTTGAGCAGATGGGAAGAGTAGGTACTTAGGTCATTATCAATGCTTTGTTCGTCTCCGATGTCGATGAAAAGCGAACGGAAAAGCGGCATTTCGGAGTTTTCGAGCGCAGGCACGAGGAAACCACACTGGAACATATACTGAATCAACGCTATAGTTTTGAGAACCACAGATTTACCGCCGGCATTAGGGCCAGAAACGACTATTATGCGCTCAGCAGGGGAGAGCGAAACGTCGAGAGGGATGATTTGGCGGTTCTCGCGCGCCAGGGTCTGGGCCAAAAGAGGGTGGCGAGCCTGACGAAGTACCAGCCGTCCGTCTTCGGAGACTATGGGTTTAGTGGCGCCGTTTTTTATCGCCCAGCGAGCTTTAGCACGAATTAAATCTATGTGTATAAGGAAGTTACCAGCCTGGGAAATACCATTGAGATCGGGCCGGAGGGAGTCGGTGAAAACTGAAAGAATTCGTACGATCTCGCGCCGCTCGGCATACTCCAACTCCTTGAGCTCGTTGTTGATCTCGACGATCTCGACCGGCTCGATGAAAAACGTGCGTCCGGAACCACTCTCGCCGGCGATGAATCCGGGAAGTTTTTTTTTGTTACCGGCGGCGACGGGAATAACTGTGCGACCGTCGCGAACCGAAAGCGTGGCATCGGCATCGACAATACCTGCGCTCTGTGCCTGAGAAAGAATTCGTTGCATACGCTTGCCGACCTCGCCCTCACGGGAGCGGATAGTGCGGCGGATGTCGAAAAGCTCAGGTGAAGCGCTGTCGCGGATCTTACCGAAACGGTCGATCAGCGACTCGATGTGGCCGACGATTGTGGGAAAGCTCTGGATGCCGTCGCTGAGGGCGCGTAAGAGGGGATATGGGTTGGTGGAGGTTGCGCGATCGGAATGGGAAGCAATGAAATCCAACACCTCGCCGACAGAAGTGAGGGCGCGATGCAGGGAGAGGATGTCTTCCACTTCGAGGAATGCCCCCTCGACCCTTGTTTTGGATACAACGTGTTCTGTATCAGTGAATTCGCCACTGGGGAAGCCGCCTTCTATAGAGATGATCGCACGAAGTTCTTCGGCAAGACCAAGGCGCTGCTGGAGGTCGGGAGCGGAAAATGTAAAGGCTTCGGCGTCAAGCAACTGGCGTCCGCCGGCAGTGGTGCAAAATTCCCCCACCTGGGCGCGGATGCGGTCGAAGCCAATCTTGGACTCAAAAGACGGAGATATGGACATACCTCTTGGGATTGGCTTTCACGTCGGCGAGTAAGGCGGCAAGATTGCTCGTGGCGGCGGTCAGTGAATCGTAAAGTGCGGGATTTTCCATCAACCGACCAAGGGTACCTTCGCCAGACGCAACTTTGGCTAACATAACATTCAAGTGGCTGATACTCTGACCCAAAGTGTCGATAGTGCCGCGAAGATCAGCCTCGGCGAGCGAACCCGTTACGCGGTCTAAATTATCGACGATGCCGGTGAAGCGAGCCGAATTATCAGAAAGCATAGACGTGAAGTGACGAACGTCGCCGATCATAGCGTCGATACGAGCGCGAGCCAACTGGCCGGTTACGTTCTCGATGTTGGAAGCGATGCCACGAAAGCTGTCTGCATTCTGCACGAGAAGTGTGTCAATGCTCGCAGAAGTAGCAGACAGTGAGGCCATTAGAGATTTAGCTTCGCTGACAAGATCATCGAGACTGAGGGAGGCATTTTCGAGCAAACCACCGGCTGTCTCGGAAGGAATAACAGCCCCGCGGTCAAAATAGGTGACGGCCTCGCCACGAACCAACTCAATAGCCTTGCCGCCCATTATACCGTTGGAAAAGAGTCTGATACGCGAATCGACAGGAATGCGAACCTGTTTTTTGATGCCAACAGCAACAACAACCTTGTCGGGTCGGCGGGGATCGATGGAGATGTCGGTCACCGAGCCGACCTTAACGCCGCGAAGCAACACAGGAGCGGAAGTCTGAAGTCCCAGCGTCTCGTCGAATTGGGCGTAATAGCCCCGGTCGCCGCTAAAAACATCCTTACCTTTGAGGTAGTTCACCCCAAGGTAGAGGCACACCAACATTGCCAGTGCAAATAGCCCGATCTTTACTTCGCGTTGTAGTTTCATAGCCATCAGCGTGTTATGAATGCGTCTTTATACTTTTTACGCGCTATGTCGCGAGCCCTGACGGCCTCGTCGCGCGTTGCATAAGGACCAGTGCAATATTTGTACCAGCCATCAATACGACGTTCGATAACTCCGGTATCGAGTTTGGTGACCTTAGTGCGAGAGGTGAAAAGCTGAACGTAATAAGTTCCTGTGGGGGTGGTCTTAGGTGCAGAAACTGTGGGTGCGGCAGGCTTGGTTGCAGGTTTTTCGGCGGGTTTTGCGGCAGGTTTTGGGGTCGATGCAGGTGTAAGTGCGGCAATGTTCTCGGTTTGGAGTGCGGTTTTGTACTCCTTGAAAGCCTCGAAAAGGGAGAAGGCGATTGCAGTCTGACCCTTGGCAGAAGAGATATAGGCGCGGTCGGTGGCATTACTGATAAAGCCTACCTCGGTCAAAACACTGGGCATAGCGGGCTTCCAAAGCACGAGAAATCCTCCCTGAGCCGCCCCGCGGTCGCGCATAGGTGTGTTTTTGGCATAATGCCTTTGCACTGTACGAGCAAGAGCCAGACTGTGGTCGAAATGGGCATACTGCATCAACTGGAAAACGATGTAACTCTCGGCCGACGAAGGGTCGAAGCCCTCGTAGGTGGCCGAATAGTCATCCTCGAACTTGATCACCTCGTTCTCGCGCATAGCTTCGCGAAGATTGTCCTCGTTTTTGTGCATCCCCAACACATAAGTCGAGTGGCCATTGGCAGCGGGATTGGACGAAGCGTTCGTGTGGATCGAGAAAAACAGGTCCGCATTGGCCTTGTTGGCAATGTCACCGCGCTGGGCAAGACCGATCTCGCGATCGTCCGAACGGGTGTAAATCACCCTGACGTCGGGCAGAGAGTCGGCCACCAACTTTCCGAAGCGACGGGCGATGGCAAGATTGAGATCTTTTTCGAGCAACTTGCCGCTCACAGCACCCGGTTGTTTGCCTCCGTGGCCGGGGTCGATGACGAGCGTAAACTTGCGGGGAGTCTGTGCGGCAACAGTGGTGCACAGAAACACTAATATGAGTACGATCTTGGAAAACTTCATAATAATCACTACTTTTGCTCCTGCAAAAATAGCAGTTTTTATTATAACAAAAAAACATCCCGTTGCGACAGTGCTTTTGGCGCTCGCCATTGTGGCGGGTACGGTGGGTTTTGCCCAAGAACCACCCGAAGTGGAGAACTATCCGCGGGAAGGACTGCAAATTTTTGAAGATCCGGCGCAAGAATTCCCAGTGCCTGCGACAGATACCATAGGTGGGGCAACTGTTTTGAGACCTGCGACTCCGCCACGAAAGGCATTTCTGGAGGCACCGGTGGTGGGGAAGGGCCGAGACTCACTGGTGTATGACGTACGCAACCGTCTGATATTCATCTATGGAGAGGGAGACCTGAAATATGAGGATAACAACCTCAAGGCCGATCATATGATTATGAATGTGGCCACAAAGGAGATTTTCGGGGTGGGAACGATGGATACACTGACGGGGAAAATGACGCGTCCGGAGTTCATCCAAGGTGCCTCGAACTTCACGATGGACACCATAACATACAATCTGGACAGTCGAAAAGCCAAAATCCAAAACGTTGCGACCAGGGACGGGGAGGGATATCTGTTGGGGCGAGACCTGAAAAAAATGGCCGACAATACCATCAACATAGCCGGAGCGAAATACACGACCTGCGACCACATAGACCATCCACACTTCTACATCGCGATGACAAAGGCGAAAGTGATTCCTGGAAAGAAGATCATAACAGGGCCGGCGTACTTTGTGATGGAAGATGTGCCGATCTACTTTTTGGGGATACCGGGAGGATTTTTTCCCATTTCGAGCGGGCCGCAAGCGGGATTCATTATGCCTAAATATGGCGAAGAGTCGCGCCGCGGGTTCTATCTGCGAGATGGGGGCTATTATTTTACATTCGGAGATTATGCCGATCTGGCGCTAACAGGAGGGATCTATACGCTGGGTTCGTGGGAGCTGGGTGCCAACACGACCTACATAAAGCGATACAAGTTTTCCGGCACCTTTACGGCAAATTATGCACGAACAATACTGGGTGAAAAAAATAGCACCGACTACCAAAACAACGGCAACTTCCAGTTGCGCTGGACGCACCGACAAGACCCCAAAGCAAACCCAGGCTCGACATTCTCGGCAAGCGTGAACTTCTCGACATCGGGTTACAATCAACAGGCAACAACATCGCTTGCAGACCATCTGAATACACAAACCAACTCGTCGATCTCATACGGAAAAACCTGGCAGGTGGGCTCGACAACGCTCAACTTCACCGCCTCTATGAGCCACTCATCGGTCTCGAAAGACAGCCTGATCTCCATAACACTGCCGAATATCTCGTTCAGCGTGAGCTCGTTCGCCCCGTTCAAAAGAAAAGTGCAGGTGGGCAAAGAGAAATGGTACGAAAAGATCACGATGAGCTACTCGATGAGTGCGCAAAACTCTACAGCGCCCAACACTAAGGAATACAACCTGTTCAGCAAGGAGACACTGGAAAAGATGCAGAACGGTGTCCAACACAGAATACCGATACAAACCTCCTTCAACCTACTGGGCTATATTAACTTCGCACCGTCGTTCACCTACAACGAAACCTGGAACTTTCAACGACAACGGAGCGAGTGGGATCCCCAGTTGAAGAAAGTGGTGGAGCTCGATCCGGAATTCGGGTTCTTCAGAATGTACGACTGGAACGCGAGCGGGTCGTTCTCAACGAAGGTTTACGGAATGTACGAAATTAAGAAAAAGCCGGGAAAAACAACCGGACTGCTGGCTGTGCGGCACGTGCTGACGCCTTCGGTCGGCTTTACATACGCACCCGATTTCAGAAACCCAAGGTACGGGTTCGTGGATTACTATCAGAGAGACTCGCTGGGAACGATCGTACAAAATCCCAATTATTACGTCGGCTCACCGAGAGGAAGCGTGGGAATGCCGAGAGCCTCGATAGACTTTTCGCTATCCAATCAGATCGAAGCAAAGGTACGAAGCAGGCGCGATACAACGGAGATAAAGAAAATACCGATCATAGAACAACTCTCGGCATCCGGATCGTACAATTTCCTGCTCGACTCGATGAAGCTATCGCCGATAAATCTGACGCTACGTACTGGCGAGATATTCAAAAACTTTGCGATACAACTAAACGCCACGTGGAGCCCATACCAGGTCGTAGATGTGGGAGGAACGGCCGTGGAAGTCGATAAATTCGCGATAGGGAAAGGGAAATTCGGGCGAATAATGAGAACAGGGTGGTCATTTGGCTACACGTTCAACTCGCGCGAAGGGTCGCAACCTGCGATGAACGACATTAACAGCGGCGCCTATGTGGCGGCATACTCCAATCCTTTCGATCACAGTGTGAACCTCGATCCTGCGACCCGACGGCAATATATGGTGTCGAGCTACTACGACTTTTCGATACCGTGGAACTTCGGGTTCAATTATTCGGTCAGCTACGATAATAACGGGTTAGAATCCCGGATAACTCAAACGCTTGGTTTTCAGGGAAGTGTGACTCTGACTGGAAAATGGGGAGTGAATTTCAACGGCGGGGTCGGCATAGCGCGGCGAAAGTTTACCCCGATGCAGATCAACCTTACCAGAAACCTGCACTGCTGGAGTATGAGTTTTCAGTGGATACCGATGGGACAAATGAAGAGCTACCAGTTCCACATCGGCGTGCTGAGCGGAATGCTGGCAGACATAAAGTACGACAAGCAAAGCAGCAAGTTCGATAATCTGATGGAATAAAGATACCGTTATATGCCCGGACGGTAGGATCTTAGCTCTCGACTAAGAGATTTGTCGCGGCCGCCGGTGACGCGATCTAAAAGGGCGTGAAATCGCGCGGAGTGATTCTTGTGGACGGTGTGGCAAAGCTCGTGAAGCACAATGTATTCGGCCAAATGGGACGGGAGGTGCATAAGCGAGATAGATAGATTGATGTCATTTTTTGCCGTGCAACTACCCCAGCGACTACGGGTGTTTTTGATGCGGACTGCACCGAACTTAAATCCGTGCAGATCGGCAAGGCGAGCAACCATCTGAGGGATAACGACTTTAGCCTCATCCCTGAGTTCCTTGCTGGGTTGCGATAGTGGTGTTGCGGCGGAGGGATATTTTTCCGCCATTTTTCGACGATTCTCGGCAACCCAATCGTGTTTCTCCTCCAAAAATCGGAGTGCCCTTCCCTGAGTTACCCACGACGGAAAGGATAATCGTACAGAGCCGTTTGGCCTGACACTTAGCGCGATACGTACAGCCCGCCGCGTGCGCGACAGGGTTATTTCGCCTAAAGTGGGATGGAGTATGGTTTTAGTCACTGAGTTGTTTTTCGGCTTTTTCTACCTTATCAAACTCAAACTGAGAAAGGATATTGTCCATCAGAGTGGAAATCTGTTTGGTTGCGAGGTTGCCGATGCTGCCGAGGTGAGTGTGGTGAACCTGGTATGCGGGTTTGAACTCGCCAGCCTCGATTTGAACCCCGACCTGACGATATGCATCGCGAAACGGCACGCCCTGCAGAACTAACGCATTAACACTCTCTACACTGAACAGATAGGCGTATTTAGGGTCGTCGAGGATATTGGTATTGACGCTAACGTGAGCCAACATATAATCCGCCATCGTAAGTACATCCTCAATGTCTTGAAGAGCAGGGAATAGCACCTCCTTAAGCAACTGTAGATCACGGTTATATCCGAGCGGAAGATTGGTGGTCAGCATCGCGATCGTACCGGGAAGCGCCTGCAAAATGTTACACCGTCCCCGCGTGATCTCCCAAACGTCGGGGTTTTTTTTGTGGGGCATAATGCTCGAACCGGTCGTCAAATGGTCGGGATATGAGATGAAGCCGAAGTTTTGAGAAAGAAACATAGTATTGTCCATCGCAAATCGTCCGATAGTTGCAGCGAGTGACGAAATCGCCTGAGCAACAATACGTTCGGTCTTACCGCGCCCCATCTGAGCATAGACGACGTTGTAGTCCGTCGAATCGAAACCCAGCAGTCGAGTGGTCATCTCGCGGTCGAGCGGGAACGACGAACCATAGCCGGCTGCCGACCCAAGGGGGTTGCGATTTGTGATGCGCCAAGCAGCCATAACAAGCTGAAGATCATCGACTAAACTTTCGGCATAAGCCCCGAACCAAAGGCCGAAAGACGAAGGCATAGCGACCTGCAGATGGGTGTAGCCGGGCATCAGAGTGTCCTTGTGCTGCTCGGAGAGAGCCTGAAGACGGTCGAAAAGCTGCTTGGTAGCGCGAACGATCGCAATAATCTCACGGCGAATAAAAATACGTAAGTCTACCAATACCTGATCGTTACGTGAGCGACCGGAGTGAATTTTCTTACCCACATCGCCGAGTTTTTCCGTAAGCTGGTTCTCGATTTGCGAATGGACATCCTCCGTGTCCGGTGCGATTGCAAAATTACCACGCCGAATTTCGCCGAGAATGTTTTTCAGCTCTTTTTGAATGGCTGTGAGTTCGTCCTGAGTGAGCAGGTCGATGGTCTCCAGCATTCGGGTATGTGCAAGAGAACCAAGTATATCCGCCTCGGCCAGAAGCAAATCCATTTCACGATCACGACCGACAGTGAATTTCTCGACTTTTTTGAGTGCATAAGCCTCGTTTGCTACGGGGTCGGTGGGCTTGTTTTTCTGCCAAAGTTTCATAATATCTTATCTAACAGTTTTATATACAGATCTATACCCTGCTCGACCTCAGCCAGCTCGACGTATTCGTCGGCACTATGGGAGCGCGCACTTTGGCCGGGACCGATCTTAACCGAGGGGATGGAAAGCGCCACCTGATCGGAAGTGGTCGGCGAGCCGAAGGTAGTGAGTCCCAGTGCTTTACCGGCCAGTACAATGGGATGATTATGATCGATCGAAGAAGATCGCAAATGCATCGAACGAGGTTGGACGTCACTGCGGACGTTCTCGCGGATGATTTGAAGTACTTCTTCGTTCGTATATTGCTCGGTAACACGCACATCCACGACAAATTTGCATTCCGAGGGGATGACGTTGTGGGCAGTACCGGCAGAAATCATCGTGATGCTCATCTTCACATCGCCAAAAAAGTCGCTCTTACGCGGAAAACGAAAATTGCGAAACCAGTCTATATCATTTAGAGCGTGATAGATAGCGTTATCGCCCTCATCACGTGCGGCGTGACCGGCACGACCGTGAGCAGTACAATCCAAAACCAGCAAGCCCTTCTCAGCCACAGCGAGTTGCATTCCCGTCGGCTCGCCCACAATGGCGAAGTCGGCCGGATGGTTGGTGGCGTTTTCATCTGCGCGCGCCGAGTTTGTCAGCCCAAGTTCAGGCAGAATGCTGCGAATACCGCCCGCACCGCTGATCTCCTCCTCAGCGACCAGCGCAAGTATAAGATTGTATTTGAGATCTTTACATTCGTAAAAATGACGAAATGCCGCTGCCAAAGAGACCACGCTTGCACCCGCATCGTTGCTGCCGAGACCGAAAAGTCGGGCCCCGCAGTGGTTTGTCGGCTCGTCCTCGATGGCTCCGTCAAATGGATCGCGCGTCCAAGCCGGCGTAGGAGGGACAGTGTCGTGATGGGAACAGAGCAGGATCGTAGGCTTGGTGGGGTCGAAATGGAAATTGCGAACCCAGATGTTGTTGCCAGAGCGATGTACGGCCTCTGTGGATCCATCCATCACTTTGTCATTCAGCCAGTTGGCGAGAATAGATGCAGTTGCACTCTCCTGGCGACTAAAGGAAGGAGTGCGAACCAGAGCCTGCAAAAGCTCAACTGCGTTGTCTGACTGCCTCATATAAAATTACCGCTGCTGCCGCGGCGACGTTTAGTGACTCTATTTTACCACGCAAAGGGATGGATACCTGAGCGTTACAAAGCTTAAGCACCTCCTTTGAGATGCCGGTCTCCTCGCTGCCCATTACGATGGCGGTGGGAGAAGTGAAATCGACGTCATAGAGGCTGGAGGATGCTTTCTCGTTAGCTGCAACTACCTGAAAACCTTCGGCTTGCAACAATTTGAGAGTGTTACGAATGCTGCCGACGCGGCTAACGGGAATGATGTTGAGTGCACCTGCAGAAGCCTTCAAAGCGTCGGCATTGACAGGTGCGGCATTCTTCATCGGCACGATAAGTCCGTGAGCACCAGCGCATTCAGCTGTACGTGCTATGCCACCGAAGTTGCGAACATCGGTCACACCGTCGAAAACCACCACGAGGCCGGGTGTGTTTTCGGGGATGGCGGCCAAAATTTCGTCGATGTCGGCATAAACAATAGCGGAAATTTGAGCCACAACGCCCTGATGATTAGGGTTTTGATTGCGATTGCCGCGATCATTGCCCCGAGGACGGGTGAGGCGGTCGAGTTTTTCAACGGGGACCTCCTGAATGTGAATGTGTTGAGCGAGAGCCATCTCGCGAAGTTCGCCAAGCAGCACACCCTCGGCATTTTTCTTGACGTATATTTTTTCTATCTGCCGGCCAGCTTCAATCGCCTCGATGACGGGCCTTAATCCAAATATTAAATTGTTCATAATATATCGAGTTCGTAATTTAGTTTTTCCCATTCGTGCATCTCGTGAGCAAGCTGTTTTTGAAGTTCGGGATACTGTGTATAATCCTGATTTACAGCTAACTGAGCTTCGAGTTCGGCGATCCTTGTCTCAGCTTTGGAGATAGCGGTTTCGAGCTTGCGGCGGGCCTTTTCGACCTCTTTACGGCGTTCGTAATCCTCGCGACCGTTAGGCGAAGCGATCGAAGGTCTTGCGGGTTTGCTGGTGGAAGGAGCTTTTATTTCTACCTCCTTAAGGCTTTCGAGTTTGCGTTTTTCAAGGAAATACCAGATGTCGCCAAGGTACTCACGGACGCCGCCATCGCGAAACTCATAGACCTTATCTATCAGACCATCAAGGAATTCACGGTCGTGGGAAACGACGACGACAGTACCGTCATAACGCATAAGAGCGCGCTTGAGAATGTCCTTCGAGCGCATATCCATATGGTTGGTAGGCTCATCGAGCACAAGCAAATTATATGGTTCCAACATCAAGCGAGCCATCGCAAGACGAGAACGCTCGCCGCCGGATAACACTTTGACTTTCTTGTCGATATCGTCACCACGAAATAGGAAAGCGCCGAGAATGTCGCGAAGACGGGCACGGATGTCACCTACGGCGACGCGGTCGAGAGTGTCGAAAACTGTGCCCTCGCCGTTCATCAAATCGTCCTGATTTTGAGCATAATAGCCGATGTTCACGTTAGCGCCGACACGGATGCTGCCTTCGGTGGGTTCGAGTTCGCCGATGAGCATACGCGCGAGAGTAGTTTTGCCCTCGCCGTTACGCCCTACAAGAGCGATCTTTTCGCCGCGCTCGATGGTGAAATCGGCGCCGGAAAAGACGTGCTTGGGAAGGGTGCTACTGTCTCTTGGAGGGAAAGTTTTGCCCACCTGTTTGATCTCTGTGACGATCTGGCCGGAGCGGGGTGCAGGCGGAAACTTGATGTTGAGGGTGGATTGATCCTCCTCATCAACCTCCAGACGCTCAAGCTTTTCGAGCTGTTTGACGCGAGACTGAACCTGATTTGATTTGGTAGGCTTGTAGCGAAATTTCTCGATGAACTCCTCGGTTTTTTCGATCATTTTTCGCTGATTTTCATACGCCGCCATCTGCTGCTCGCGTCGTTCGCGTCTAAGCTCAACATACTTACTGTAAGGCACTTTGTAGTCGTAGAGCTTGCCGAGAGAGATTTCGACAGTGCGGTTGGTGACGTTGTCAAGGAATGCGCGGTCGTGAGAGATGACCACAACAGCACCCTGATAGTCACGAAGATAGCCTTCGAGCCACTGAATACTCTCGATGTCGAGATGGTTGGTGGGTTCGTCCAAAAGAAAGACGCTGGGGCGGGCTAACAGCAACTTAGCCAGCTCGATACGCATACGCCAACCACCGCTGAACTCGCGAGTGGGGCGTCCGAAATCCTCACGACGAAAACCAAGACCGAGAAGAGTACGCTCGATATCGGCCTCGCGGGTCTCGCCGCCAAGGATGTGATAGCGATCGGTAGCGTCGTTGAGACGGTGAAGCAGAGACTCATAGTCCTCACTCTCATAATCGGTGCGAATGGCCAGTTGCTCGTTTATGTCGGCGATCTCGACTTCGAGAGCCAATACCTCGGAAAAGGCTTTGGCAGTCTCCTCGACGAGCGAAGTGGTGTCCGCAACCTTCATCTGTTGAGGAAGATAGCCGATGGTTTCGCCTGCACTGGACGACACAACCCCCGAAGTGGGAGCCTGTTCGCCGTTTATGATCTTGAGCAGGGTGGTCTTACCGGCGCCATTCTTGCCCACAAGGCCGATGCGATCGCGTGGATTGACGAGGAGGGAAACCTCGGAAAACAAATCCCAACCACCGTAGCTAACTGTTATATTATCGACTGAAATCATTTATGCGTTGAGTAATTTTTCAATCTCGGCAGCAGGGTCGGGAGCGTGGAAAACTGCGGCGCCAGCGACTAAGACATTACAACCGGCATCGAACGCCGCACGGGCGTTGGAATCCGAAATACCACCGTCGATCTCGATGAGAGTGGAGAGGTTGCGCTCGTCGATGATGCGGCGAAGTTCACGAACTTTGTCGAAGCTACCCTCGATGAAACTCTGACCCCCGAAACCAGGTTCGACACTCATAATGAGCACCAGATCAAGCAGGTGTAGGTATGGTTCGAGAACCGAAACAGGTGTGGCAGGCTTTATGGAAACTCCCGCGAGTGAGCCGGAATCGTGGATAAGTGAAATGCAAGAGGGCATATCGGAGACTGCCTCGTGATGAACCGTGATCAACGACGCCCCGGCTTCAGCGAAACGGGCAACATAACGTTCCGGCTGAACGATCATTAAGTGGACATCGAGCGGCTTGGAAGTGGCGCGACGGATGGATGCCATAACCGGAAAACCGAACGAAATGTTGGGCACAAAAACCCCGTCCATCACATCGATATGCACCCATTCGGCAACGCTGGCATCGACCATTAGGGTGTCGCGCTCCAAGTGGCCGAAGTCGGACGAAAGCATCGAAGGCGAAATTATCCTCTTCATAATGGGACAAAGTTACGAAATTTTAGCTATCTTCGTGGGATGATACCTTATATTATAGCGATCACGGCGCTGGCGGTGATGTGTGTGGTTTTTCTGGTGCTGTGGCTCGGAGAGAAAGGAAGAGCGAAAGATATAGCGACGGAGAGAGGAAAAGAGCTGTTGCAACGCCAACAGGACAGAGAGCAGGCGCGGGAGTCAATAGAGCTGATGCTGAAGCCGTTCAAAGAAAATCTTACCGATTTTAAGCGGCGAGTGGAAGAGATATACGCCGAAGAGAACAGACAACACGGAGCGCTGAAGAGTGAGCTGCATAACCTGTTGGAACTCAATCGAAAAATCACAGAGGAGACGCAAAATCTGACCAGCGCACTGAAAGGGTCGAGCAAGGTGCAAGGCGACTGGGGAGAGATGATACTGGAGCGGATGCTGGAAAGCTCGAACCTGCAGAGGGGAGTACACTACTTCGTGCAAGAGAGCGTGAGGGGAGAAGGAGGCAATGTTTTGCGGCCCGACGTGGTGCTGACCCTGCCTGAAGGAAAGCGAATTGTGATCGACTCGAAGGTGTCACTGACGGCTTATGTGGGACTGTCGGGAGCGCAGGATGACGGAGCGAAGGAAGGTTTCCTGCGAGAACACCTGGCATCGGTGAGGCGTCACGTTGGAGAACTTCATACGAAAAACTATCAAAGCGCAGTGGCAGATTCGCCGGATTTCGTGATAATGTTCGTACCGTCGGAGCCTGCATTTATGGTTGCTCTTCAAGCAGATAGCGGGCTGTGGGGCGAGGCTTACAACAAGAAAGTGATAGTGAGCTCGCCGACGAATCTGTTTGCGCTACTGAAGATCGTGGACGACCTGTGGAAGCGAGACAACCAAAGCAAAAACGCATTAGCGATTGCTGAAGAGGGTGGGCGGTTGTATGATAAGTTCGCAGGATTCGTCGGGTCACTCGAAGATGTGGGGAAAGGATTGGAGAGGGCGCAAAAAAGCTATGACCAAGCCTGGTTGCAACTGAGAGACGGGCGTGGAAGTTTAGTGACGAGAGCGGAGAAGTTGAGGGAGATGGGGGTTCGAGCTTCTAAAAAACTACCGTCCCAACTTACTGAAGAGGATTAGCCTCAAGTGCCGCCTGAAGTTTTTCCTGAAGCGAGGCGGGAGGGATACCACGGTTGAGGACGCCCTCGCGAGCGATAGAAATAGTACCGGTCTCCTCGGAAACAACAAGGATGACGGCATCCGATATCTCGCTCATACCGAGCGCTGCGCGATGGCGCATACCGTAATTCTTTGGCACCCTGACGCGTGTGGAAGGAAGCACGCATTTGGCAGCAACGATGCGATTGTCCTTGATAATGACAGCTCCGTCGTGCAGAGGAGCATTCTTGAAGAAGATGTTTTCGAGAAGCGACATCGAGATCTGAGCATCGACGGTGATGCCGGTCTCGGCGATGAACCCAAGGTCGGTCTCCCGCTCGAAAACGATCAGCGCACCCACCTTAGCGGCCGACATATCGACGGCAGCACGGACAACAGGTTCGAGGTCGATCTTTACCGCCTCTTGAGCGCCGAACAACTTGCGCCAAAACTTACCACGACTACTGCGTTGCTGCCTAAGGCCAATGGTCTGGAGGAACTGACGGATCTCAGGCTGGAAAACAACTATAAGTGCGATAACCCCTACGCCGATAACGTTACCGAGGATCGACGACAGAAGTTCCATATCGAGAGCCTGAGTGAGCACCCAAAGAATGTAGATGATGATGATGCCGGTGATGATGCTGGGAGCGTTGGTGCCCTTGGCCATTTTATAGACGTAGTACATCAGCACCGCCACGGCAACGATGTCGATAATGTCGATGAAGCCTATGTGAATGAAGTCCATCCGCCCGGATCCCCTTTGGCGGAGAGAGAGGGATTCGAACCCCCGGAAGCTCTCACTTCAACGGTTTTCAAGACCGCCGCAATCGACCACTCTGCCATCTCTCCGGCGACAAAGATAGTGCAAGCCGAGCGATAATCCAAACTTGTCTGCGATTATCCGAGGCACAGCCTGTCTAAAACGAGCAAAGTGCGACGTGTTTTGCACGGCAATCTTCGGGCGCGGGCGGTTTTCGAAGAAGAGGCTTTGGTAGGCCTGGTTCGGAGGAGAGAAACTGGTGATAGCAGACGGCCCACTGATGATTGAGTCGGAGAGGGTTTAAGAGTTAATTTGTATATTTGTGGAGACAAAACAGAGATAAAAAATGAAAAAAGTAATTGATTTTTTGACGGGGCTGCACGCGAATAACGACAGAGGGTGGTTCGAAGAGCACAAGGGAGAATACAAGGAAGCGCTGAAGGAGTTCGAACAGTTTGTGGAGAAGCTGATAAGTGGAATAGCGGCGTTCGATCCGACGGTGACAAGCCAAAAAGTGAAAGATTGCACCTTCAGGATCTATCGTGACGTCCGATTCAGCCACGACAAACGACCATACAAAAATTATATGGGCGCCTACATAGCACCATACGGCAAAAAATCGGGCTGGTCGGGATACTATTTTCACGTCGAACCCGTCGCGGACGAAGGCTCGTGGTCAGGAGGCAGTCTGCTTTCCACAGGTTTGTATTGCCCTGATCCTGATGTACTATACAGCGTGCGAGAGGAGATAGTCGATAACGGAGTCGGTTTGCAAGCAACCATCGACGCAGCCGGTGGATTCACGCTGGACGAAACGGCGAAACTAAAGCGCCTGCCCAAAGACTTCGCCGATCAGGCCGGGTCACCCCACGAGGAATTGCTGAAACTCAAGGATATATACGTGGTGAAACGCCTCCCGTTGGAGTTTATTTTGGCCGACAACCTGCTGGAGCGCACGCTCACCGAGTTCCGAAAAACAAAACCGCTGAACGATCTGCTGAACAGAGCGGTGGAGTATGCAAAAACGCCCCGGTAACGCTATTACGCTTCGTTGAGTATTCGCATTGCCGCATCAAGGATCGCTGTATTGTCGAGGGTGACCACGCCGCCGTCGGGCCCCTTTTCCACGTGGATGCCGACGCTCTCGGTCGCATCGTAGTGTTTTCCGCCAAAATAGTTGCGCACAGTGGAGACATCTATGCCAAGCTCGTCAGCGATACGCTGTGAGCTGCCACTTGGCAACCGATCCTTGATGCGGCGCAGCTCATTGAATGTGATAACCATATCTTTAATGTGTTTTAGGTGTTCGAGTGATGTAACGAAATTAAACATAAAAATCGACACCGCCAAATTTTGTGACAAAATTATTACGGCCTGCCACGCGTCCGACACAAAACTGACAAAATGTCAGCAAAGTACGATTGGCACACGGTTTGCAGGCAATAGAAGCACCAACAAAATCGTTATAAAATCAAAAAACTATGGGAAAAATTATTGGAATAGACCTTGGAACGACCAACTCGTGCGTTGCGGTGATGGAGGGCGCGGAGCCCGTGGTGATACCCAACAGCGAAGGTCACAGAACTACTCCTTCGATCGTTGCTTTCACGGATGGTGGCGAACGCAAGGTGGGCGAGCCTGCAAAACGTCAGGCAATTACAAATCCGGAACGTACGATCTTTTCGATCAAGCGTTTTATGGGAGAAACTTACGATCAGGTAAAAAGCGACATAGAGCGTGTACCTTATAAGGTGGTTCGTGGTGCAAACAACACACCACGTGTGGAGGTCGATGGGCGCGAATACACCCCGCAGGAGATCTCGGCGATGATTCTGCAAAAGATGAAAAAGACGGCCGAAGATTATTTGGGTACGAGCGTGACGGAGGCAGTGATCACTGTGCCGGCATATTTTAGTGACTCGCAGCGTCAGGCGACAAAAGAGGCAGGCGAAATTGCAGGTTTGAAGGTGAGCCGAATCATCAACGAACCTACTGCTGCTGCGCTGGCTTACGGGCTGGATAAGGCTACCGGTGACAAGAAGATCGCAGTGTATGACCTCGGTGGTGGTACGTTCGACATCTCGATACTGGAGCTGGGTGACGGTGTGTTCGAAGTTAAATCCACCAATGGCGACACCCATCTGGGAGGAGACGACTTCGACCACGTGATAATCGACTTTTTGGCGCAAACGTTCGAGAGCGAGCATAAGATCGACCTGCGCAAAGATCCGATGGCTCTGCAGCGTTTGAAAGAAGCAGCCGAGAAGGCCAAGATAGAACTTTCGAGCAGCGTCTCGACAGAGATCAATCTGCCTTATATTGCTCCCGTGAACGGCACTCCGCAGCACTTGGTGGTGACGCTGACCCGTGCGAAGTTCGAGCAACTGGCCGACAGCCTTATTAAGAGAAGCATTGCGCCGTGCGAAAAGGCGCTGAAAGATGCCGGCCTGAAGGCGAGCGACATAGACGAAGTGATTCTCGTGGGAGGTTCGACGCGTATTCCGGCGATCCAAAAAAAGGTCGAAGAGATTTTCGGCAAGGCACCCAGTAAGGGTGTGAATCCCGACGAAGTTGTGGCGATCGGTGCTGCTATTCAGGGGGGTGTGCTCACGGGCGAAGTGAAGGATGTACTGCTGCTGGATGTGACTCCGCTGTCGTTGGGTATCGAAACTTTGGGCGGTGTTTTCACGAGATTGATCGACGCTAACACGACCATCCCGACGCGCAAGAGCGAGACCTTCTCGACCGCGGCGGACAATCAACCCTCGGTGGAGATCAATATATTACAGGGAGAACGCCCGATGGCACGCGACAACAAGAGTATCGGTCGTTTCCACTTGGACGGAATACCGGCGGCTCCGAGAGGTGTGCCCCAGGTGGAGGTAACATTCGATATCGACGCCAACGGAATCCTTAACGTCAGCGCCAAGGACAAAGGCACCGGCAAGGAGCAGAAGATCAGAATCGAAGCGTCGAGCGGCCTGACCGATCAGGAGATCGAACGGATGCGTAACGAAGCAAAAGCCAATGAATCCGCCGACCGTGCAGAACGCGAAAAGGTGGATAAGGTAAACGCTGCCGACTCGATGATCTTCAGCACCGAGAAGCAACTGGCCGAGTATGGAGACAAGATTTCCGCCGATAAAAAAGGCGCGATAGAAACTGCTCTCGGTGGGCTCAAGGAGGCCCACAAGGCAGCCAATCTGGACGATATCGACCGCTTCACCAAGCAACTCAACGACGCTTGGCAGGCTGCCAGTCAGGAGATGTATGCTGCCGGTCAGCAGGATCAGCAGCAGCCCGGTGGCGAGTCTTCAGGCGGAGCGGGCGCTTCGGGTTCAGGCTCTTCGGATGGCGACAACGTTACCGACGTCGAGTTTGAGGAGGTAAACTAAGCGCGAGGGAAGGTAACTAAGAAGAATCAAAAAGGGCGGGCCTTGCGGGGCTCGTTCTTTTTTTGTATCTTTGCAGGGATGCAGAATTTCATCAAAAGTCCTGAGGATTTGGTTACCTCCCGCGAGCAAACGCGGGCAGGTTTTGTGGGTTTTGCGTTGGAGAAAAATCGCCGCTCCACTCCGATTATTGAAAGCGCCAAATCGCTCAAAACTTTAGCGTTAAGAGCGACGACGGCAAAAGAGTTATTGAATATCTCGGAAATTCAATCGGCGCTTCTCTCGGCGGCGGGTTTGTCGGATAAGGCTCTTAACTACTTTACTGTTGAAGATAAAAAAGAGGCTGTCCAAAGTTTAATAGACAATTTTTTAGAACCTGCTGGTGAGTATTTTATTGATGAACTTGTTTACCGTTATTTGCTGATAAAGGGAGATTCGTTGGGCGGTTCTATGCGTAATCTGGTTGGCATTCTGGCTCAGCAGAGGCTTATAAGAACACTTCTTTCAAACCTGACAGTCTCGAATATCGACTACAAATGGTGTGGTGAAAATAAAAAGTGGCAAAAGAGACCCGAAAATGATTTTGGGATAGAGGAACGCCTCAAGGCGCTGTCTTGGAAGGATCGTATATTATACTTCAATAAGAATATCCCGATCGTAAAGAACAATGTCGATATATGTCTTTTCGACACCGAGGGTAGAGTATTGATGTTGGGCGAACTCAAGGGAGGCATCGATCCGGCCGGTGCAGACGAACATTGGAAAACCGGAAACACGGCACTCGATCGAATCAGAGAGTCTTTTGCCAAGGAAGGTCTTAAGATCGATACCTCCTTCGTTGCCGCAGCCATAGAAAAGAAGATGGCAGACGAAATCTTCGCTCAACTCAGCAAGGGAACCCTTTCCTGTGCCGCAAATCTCACCGTCGAGGGGCAGTTGGTGAATTATTGTGACTGGCTCTTGAAGTTATGAGACAGCTTAATTTATTCGAGCTGCCTCCTATTGCTGACAAGTGGCAGATAGAGAACTTCTCGGCCGGCGATTTCAGTCGGCAATCCGCCCGAAAGGAATTGGAGAGGCGGTTGATCGGAACACTGGTCGTGTCTAATGATATTAGCAGACAAAGCGTAAGTTATCAACTGAGTAAAAAGGATAATCTGCACCGTTGGCTGAAGTATCGAGAGGGATTTTCCGCCGATTTAGTAGAACGTCTGCTGAAGGAGTTTAACATTAAAGCGGGTGATACCATATTAGATCCCTTTGTTGGCTCCGGGACGACCTCTATAGTTGCTAAAATGCAAGGTGTAAACAGCATAGGCTTCGATATTCTGCCAATATCAGGAATCGCGATCAAGGCTAAGGAGTCAGTGTTCGACTACGATCTGCAGGAGATGGAGCAACTGATCTCGGATATAGAAGAATTGACAGTGCCCGAAAATTACACCAAACTAACGAACCATATCACGATTACCGATGGGGCTTATCCTGAATCGACCGAAAGGGAAATTGCTTTTTTTACAGAATGGAATGCAGGCAGCAGGCATTCCCGGATCGCGAAAAATCTTGTAACCCTTAGTATTCTCAATTCGCTGGAGAGGGTTAGTTATACCTCTAAGGACGGGCAGTTTCTGCGATGGAATTATGATAAGATCCCACCTGCTCTGAAGCTATTGCTGCTGGAGGAATTGAGAAGCGTTTATGATGACATTTGTGCGATTCAAAAAAGCCCCAGGCCAGCCGACTCAACGTTACAATTCATCGCGGGGAGTGCGCTGTACGAATTGCCGAAACTTCAGAGTGAGATATTGGATGGCGTGATCACCTCTCCGCCCTATTGCAATCGGTATGACTACACCAGAACTTATGCACTGGAGTTAGCATATCTTGGGGTGACAGATGAGAGAATAAGGTGTCTCAGACAGGAATTGCTCTCCTGCACGGTCGAAAACAAACCCAAAATAGACTACATAAAAGGGTACTATAAACAGGATGATTTCGATAGAATAATGACGATCGTCCAAACAAACGATGCATTGGCGGAGGTTAGAAACTCTCTAAGTGACCGCAATAAGAACGGCGACATAAATAACAGGGGAATTCTGAGAATGGTGGACAGTTACTTTACAGAGCTATCTTTTATTTATGCCGAGTTGTTTCGTCTGTGTAAGTCCGGAGCTAAGGTCGCTTTTGTAAATGATAATGTGCGCTATGGAGGCGAGGTGATCCCCGTCGATTTTATTTCGACAGAATTAGCCGAGCAAATCGGTTTCAGGTCGGTTAAAGTCTATTCATTGAAGCAGCAAAAAGGCAACAGCAGTCAGCAAATGGCAAAATTCGGACGCATAGCTCTAAGGAAAAGCATAACTGTTTGGGAAAAACCGTAAAATTTGAAAACTTTTTACTACTTTTGCGCTCTATATATCCGGACAACAATAAAACTTAGATAAAAATGCAAAACAAAGGCTTTATCAGGCTCATCACAGTACTCTTAGTGTTGGCCTGCGCGTATTCATTGTCGTTCACCCTGGCTACAAAAATCACAGAACGAAAAGCAGCAAAAACAGAAAACCCACAGGCATACTTAGACAGTCTGAGGAACGAAAAAATCTATCTGGGCTTCACCTACAAAGAGTGTCAGGAGAGGGAGATCAACCTGGGACTCGACCTGAGAGGCGGGATGAACGTGATGATGCAGATCAAGGTGGAAGATGTTGTCAAGGCGATGTCCAACGACAGTCAGGATCCGGTCTTCAACGCTGCCGTAGCCGAGGCAAGAGCTGCACAGGCAGGTTCCAGCGACGACTTTATAACGCTGTTTGCACGGGCCTATGACCGCCTTTCCGGTGGCCAGCCGCTGGCATATATCTTCAATACTCCAGACCTTAAGGAGCAAATTCTGCCCACGAGCTCGAACGAAGATGTGATGAGAGTCCTCAGGGAACAGACCGACGGTGCTATCTCCAACTCGTTCAACGTGCTACGCAACCGTATCGACCGCTTTGGTGTGGCCAACCCCAATATACAAAGACTGGATAACGGGCGTGTGCTGATCGAACTTCCGGGTGTGAAAGAACCCGAACGTGTGCGTAAACTGCTGCAAGGAACGGCATCACTCGAATTTTGGGCAACGTTCGACAACAACGAGATTTTCCCTGCCCTGCTTCAGGCAAACGACGAAGTGGCGCGATTGGTGGCAACGGCCACAGCGAGACAGGCTAACGCAGAACAAGATGTTGTCGAGGAAGAGGTTGTGCTCGAAGAACCGGAAGTCGAAGTTTCCGACCCTGACATTCTCGACGAGATCGCTGCGGCCGGTGTGACAAACGACCTTGTTCCCGATACCGACCGTAACGACTTATTCTCTAAACTGATACCCATTGGTCCTAATGTTCGTGGCCCCGTTGTGGGGATGGCTGCAACGAGGGATACTGCCGCTGTGAACGATTACTTTGCGATGACACAGGTTCGCTCCGTGTTGCCGAGAGAATTGCGTCTGATGTGGGGTGTGAAGCCTGTCGATGAGGCTTCGGGTCTGTTTCAACTCTATGCGATCAACGCCAATACAAGGGATGGGAAAGCCCCGCTGGATGGCGGTGTAATCACCAATGCGACAGGATCTTTCGGCCAGCAGGGTTCGAACGCTGAAGTAGATATGGCGATGAACTCGACCGGCGCACGCGCCTGGGCAAACCTGACGCGCGACAATATCGGGAAGTGTATCGCTATTGTCCTCGACGGTTATGTCTATTCGGCTCCCGTGGTCAATGACGAGATCACCGGAGGACGCTCGCAAATTTCTGGCGAATTTACCATTCAGGAAGCGACCGACCTTGCTAACGTACTGGAATCGGGTAAATTACCTGCTCCGGCAAGCATCATACAAGACCAGGTTGTGGGCCCGTCGCTGGGTCAGGATTCGATCAATTCGGGAATGACTTCGTTCCTGCTCGCATTCGTGTTGGTGCTCCTGTATATGTGTCTCTACTATAACAGGGGCGGCTGGTATTCGTCTGTCGCACTGATCTTGAACGTGTTCCTGCTGTTCGGAGTGCTGGTTTCGTTCGGTGCTGTGCTCACTCTGCCGGGTATCGCCGGTATCGTGCTGACGATGGGTATGGCAGTGGATGCCAATGTGATTATCTATGAGCGTATCAAGGAGGAATTGAGAGCTGGTAAGGGGCTCGGACTCGCGGTAGTAGAGGGCTACAAGAACGCTATGTCGGCTATCATCGACGGCCAGCTGACGACCATCATCACCGGTATCGTGCTCTTTATCTTCGGGACAGGCCCCGTACAAGGTTTTGCAACCACTCTTATTATAGGTATCCTGACCTCGTTGGGAACTTCGATCTTTATCACGAGACTGCTGATCGACGGTCGCGTTTCGAAAGGCAAAAACGTGAGCTTCTCGCACAAGTGGAACGTGAACTTCCTCACCAACACAAAATTCGATTTCATCGGAAAACGTAAATACTCGTATATTATCTCCGGCGTGCTGATCCTGATCACGTTCGTATCGATATTCACGAGAGGATTCAATATGGGTGTCGATTTCACCGGAGGCCGCGCTTATGTTGTGCATTTCGACCGGCAGGTGAGCGACGAAGAGGTTCGTACGGCTCTGGATTCTGTTTCCGAGGGTGCCGAACAGAGTTTCGAGGTTAAAACTTACGGCACCGAAGGCACCGACAAGCGAATTATGACCCAGTATCTGTTCGACGACGATAGCGACGAGGCTACCGCAAAGGTGAACGAACTGCTGTGGGAAGCGCTAAATCCGCTCTTCGCAACGCCGCTGACACTCGATCAGTTCAATAGTACTCAGGAGGTTATCTATGGTGTGATCCAGAGTGACAAGGTGGGCCCAAGTGTGGCCAACGAGATTACGGTAAAAGCTACCTGGGCTGTAATCCTGAGCCTTTTAGCGATCGGATTATACATCCTGATGCGCTTCCGCAACTGGCAATGGGGTATGGGTGCGGTGATTTCACTGACACACAATGCAATAATCGTATTCGGACTGTTTTCGCTATTCTGGGGCGTGTTCCCGTTTTCACTCGAAATCGACCAGTCGTTTATTGCGGCGATCCTGACCATTATCGGTTATTCGATCAACGATACGGTGGTGATCTTCGACCGTATCCGCGAATACCGAACACTCTATCCGAAACGCTCGATGTACGATAATATCAACGGCGCCATCAACTCGACCCTTGGACGTACACTGAACGCATCGGGAACTACTCTTGTTACACTGTTGGCCATCTTCCTGTTCGGTGGTACGGTGATACGCGGGTTCATCCTTGCGCTGTTGGTCGGGGTCGTCGTGGGAACCTACTCTTCGGTATTTGTGGCCACGCCGGTTGCTTACGATATGATGAAGAACGGCGAGGTTAAGAAAAAGAAATAACGGGCGCGGAGGCCCGGAGCGATGTCTTTAGGGGCGCTGTTGCGAAATATTTGGGCGTTCGTCCGGCCGTATAAGTGGCTGGTCGTGCTGACCTTGAGCCTTACGCTGGTGGGCTCGCTAACGGCGCAGGTCAATGCTTGGGTGTTGCGCTATGCGGTGGATCAAATTGCAGCGCTGCTCGAAGCCCATAAGGGATTGGCCGAGGGGATGCATATTCTGCTGATTATCACAGTAATACTCATCGGCAAGGAACTCGTAAGCGCTGTTATCCAATATGGGCAAAAACTCTATGGCGAGAAACTGAGAATCTTCGTGTCGAGAGATCTGGCGCAAGCGGTGATCGAGAAGGTGATGACCTATAGGCTGGCTTTCTTTACAACGAGCGGGAACCAGTCGGGCAAGCTCCAGACTCGAATCGACCGAGGAATCGAGAGCCTTTCGAAGTTAGTCCAGAGCTTCTTTATTGACATTCTGCCACTGTTCGCATCTTCCATTGTGGCGCTTGTTATGATGTTCCAAGCCAACTTTTGGGTCGGTCTCGTGGGGCTTTGTATAGTGCCTGTCTACTTTTGGGCAAGCACGTCCCAGGCCAATAAACTGAAAGGTACGCGTCGCAACATCAAGGACTTACGCGAGGTGAAAAGCCAGGGCATCCTCAGTATTTTCGACTCCATTACGGTCATCAAATCGTTTACAAGTGAAGAACTTGAGGCACGGAAACAGCTGGGCCTGCAGCTCGATCTCACCGAGGCCCAGATGAAAACGCGCCGAATCAACTTCCTGTTCGACGGTCTGAAGAGTTTCATCGAGCAATTCGGGGTCGTGGTGATCATCATCCTCACTGCCTATCTGGTACTTACCGGACAGATGACGATCGGTGCGATAATGTTCCACATCTTGCTTTTCAACAACGTTACTGCCCCGATCCGCCAACTGCACCGCATCTACGACCAGATGAATGATGCGCTGATATACTCGGAGAGCTTTTTCGACACGCTGAACGCCGACCGCGAGATCGAACCGTCGGGGGATTATAAACCGGTTAAGGTCAATGGCCATTTCTCGATACGTGATGTGTATTTCACCTATCCCGACAACGCGGAACCGACACTTTTTGACATAAAGATGGAGATTTGTCCCGGAAAAATCACGGCACTGGTGGGGCTTTCGGGCGCCGGTAAAAGCACGCTTATTAACCTGTTGGACAAGTTTTACGTTCCGGACAAGGGCGAGATCCTGCTCGATGGAGTGTCGCTGAACGACTACGATACAGACACTTTGAGAGATAACATAGGCCTGGTGCTGCAAAAGAACCACATCTTTAGCGGTACGGTGCTCGAAAATATACGTTATGGCAATCCCGATGCAACGCTGGCTCAAGTCGAGGATGCTGCGCGGAAAGCTTATCTACACGAACAAATCCTGTCGTTGCCAGATGGTTACGACACTTCGGCTATGCGTCTTTCCGGCGGCCAGCAACAAAAAATCGCCATCGCACGTATGTTCCTTAAGAATCCGCCCATAGTTTTCCTCGACGAGCCCACCGCAAGCCTCGATGCGATTTCGACCGAGCAGATCAAGGCAAGTCTGGATGCCATCAAGCAAAACCGCACTGTTGTCATCATCTCACATAGCATCTCGCAAATCATTGATAGTGATATGATTTACGTGATGCAAAAAGGACGCATCGTCGAACACGGCACCCACGACGAATTGCACCACATTGCCGGCGGAACTTATCGCAGCATTTTCGACGCTATGGCACGCAGTTTGAACATAGACAAGATCACAAAATCACTTAACGATTAAAGCTATGTTTGAACAAATGTTAGGCCTGGTCAAAGATCAGGTGGCAAAATCAATCGGCGGGATCAACGGTATTCCTGCAGAAAAACAAAGCGCTGTGGTTGAGACCACTGCATCGTCTCTAATGAGCGGCTTGGGCAAATTTGCAACGCCTGCGGCCCTTGGATCGTTGTTGGGCGGTGGGTCTGCAAGCGCGACCAGTGGCCTTTCGTCGAGCGTTGTTTCGGCACTTACATCCAAAGTCGGATTGAGTCCCACTGTGGCTCAGACGATTGCAGGTACGGTGATTCCAGCAGTTATGTCACTACTGGGCAAGCACGTGAACGATCCTGCTAAACCGGCATTTAACCCGCAGAGTGTGGCTGGTGCATTGGGCGGACTTTTCGGAAAGAAATGATTACCTTTGCCCTTAGATGGGCAGTGTGAAAATTATCGGTGCTTCGGCAGGGTCGGGGAAGACGTATAGGCTTGCGTATGAGTACGTTCGTAGCGTCATTGCCGACCCTGTCTTGTATCGACATATTCTGGCTGTGACCTTCACGAACAAGGCTACAGAGGAGATGCGCTCTCGCATTTTGGAACGGCTACACGAACTCGCGGTGGGGGAGAAGAGCCCTTATTTGGAACGGCTAATGGCAGAACTTCCGGGTTTCGATGAGGCGAAAATTCGTACGCGCGCGGCTGAAGTTCAAAGGCTTATACTGCACGACTATAGCCGTTTTGCAGTTTTTACGATCGACCGTTTTTTCCAACGACTCATTCGCGGATTCATTCGTGAGTTGGGCGTGGAGCTGAATTTCAACCTCGAACTGGAGACCGACTCGCTGTTAGAGATGGCCGCAGACGTTCTCATTGCCGACAGTACAGGGGATGCCGACCTGCAACGCCGACTGTTTGCTCTTGCGCGCCAAAATCTCGATGAAGGGAAACGCTGGGATATTCGCGAGCCACTAATTGTGTTGGGAAAGGAGCTGTTCGGCGAAAATTATGCTCGCGCTCGTGGAAACACCGAAGCCTCCGGCCGAGAGCAAACCACCTCGCTGATCGAGGCACTGTCTGCCCGCGGGGAATCTTCGGACGATCCGCGTCTGAGGGCAAGTGTACAGTTGTTGCGAGAGAATTATCGCAACTTTATGCTTTTAAGCGACTTACAGCAGAGAATAGAGGTTATTTGTCGTGAGGAGAACATAGTGCCCATTGCCGAGACCAACCGTGTGATTGCGCGGTTGGTGGAGGGTAACGATGCGCCGTTCATTTTCGAGAAAGCCGGCAGTTACTTCTCGCGATTCTATATAGATGAATTTCAGGATACTTCGGGCGCGCAATGGGACAATTTCGTGCCGCTTTTGCACAATGCCGTCGCGAGTGAAGAGGGGGAACCGGTGATGCTGATCGGTGACATCAAGCAGGCCATATATCGTTGGCGTGGAGGCGATTGGCAGATTCTTTCGCGAAAGGTGCGTGAGCAATTTGGCGAAGATCGGATCGAAGCAGAATCATTGGATACGAATTACAGGAGCCTGCCGCGTGTGGTTGAGTTCAATAACAGAGCCGTGGGGTTGCTTGCTCAGGCAGGAAATACTGAGCTTAACTCGATGATATCCAAGGCGTTGGTAGACAGAACGATCGACAGTGAGTTAGCCTCTGAGATGACAGATTTGTTAGCCGAAGCTTACGTGGGGCATACGCAAAAGCCACGTCCGGAGGCTCAGGGAGGCTATGTCACGTTTACGCTTTACGGCAAAGACGAGGAGGGGAAATACACGCCGCCGGTGATCGAGCGGATCGAGGAATTGCAGTCGCGTGGATTTGCAGCGGGCGATATAGCAGTGCTCGTGCGCTCCAATACGCAGGGGGCTCAAGTGGCTCGAATGCTGCTCGCGTATAAGCACGCAAATCCCTCGTCACCATATACTTACGATGTGCTGACCAGCGAAGCTCTGACGGTGGGTGCGTCGGCTGTTTCGCGATTTATAATAGCCTGTCTGTCGCTGGCTGTGACGCCTGACGACTCTATTCAGCGGGCTATTTTCAATCAGTGGCTGGGGCGCGATTTTGGAGAGCAGTTGTCATCGGATGATGTAGGGTTTTTTAAACGCCTTGTAGGGCTCTCTACTGAAGATGCTTTCGAGGAGATCGTATTACGATTCGGGCTTTCGGGTCGTTCGACTGAAATAGCTTATATTCAAGCACTTCATCAACAAATAACAACCTTTTCGGCGCGACACGTGGCCGACGTTCCGCTGTTTTTGAAGTGGTGGAACGAGCGTGGTGCGGCGGCTTCCATAACGATGCAAGGTCGAAGTAATGCCATTACGATAAGCACGATACATAAGTCGAAAGGGCTTCAGTACAAGGCAGTTATAGTCCCCTTCCTGTCGTGGAAGATGGGGCCGGATACGCGTGGTCGGCAGATGGTGGTGTGGGCAGAGGCGAAGGGAGAGGATGAACTTGACGAGCTTGGCGCTATGCCGCTGAATTACAAGAAGTTGATGGCTGAATCGCACTTTGCCCCGGACTACTATCGTGAGCAGGTGTTAGCTCACATCGACGCTTTGAATCTGTTCTACGTTGCCGTCACGCGCGCTGAAGACGAGCTACATCTGATGTCGTCGCTGAATACCAGACTGGGAAAGGATACGGTTGGGAATATGCTATGCAGTGTTTTGGGAGTGAAGACGGGCAAAGGAGCGATGAGTGGCGAGGTACTGGAATTCGGGCAACCGACTCATCCTGTTACGCGCGAAGATTCCGGGAGCACGGCTTTAACGACTTACCATACAGCGCGGCCGGATGCGAAGGTGAAGCTCAAAATAGCTTCGGGCGAGCGCGATCACGGTGTGGAGATGCATAAGGCTTTTGAAAGAGCTACGAGCGCGGACGACATCCAAAAGGCACTGGAGAGGATGCCGAATAACTCTCTCGTCCGTGAGTGGTTCGATACGGATTGGGACGAAATTCACAGCGAAGCAGGAATCATTTTACCAGGAACTGCATCGACAAAACGCCCTGACAGAGTGATGATCAAGGGTAAGCGAGCGGTGGTTGTGGATTACAAATTCGGCGCCGTAAAGCGGGCGGAATACGTTTCTCAGATGCGAACCTATATGACGCTGCTAAGCGAAATGGGTTACGAGCCGGAAGGGCATATCTGGTATGTCGCCCTTGACAAAATCGAAAAAGTTTAGAATGCCAGCATCACCAGTACTTGCGCGGCGAGAATGCGCAAGAACATTGTGAACGGATAGACCGTCGAATAGGCCACGGAAGCCTGGTCATTACCGCCGAGAGAGTTGGCATAAGCGAGTGCCATAGGGTTGGTCTGAGCGCCGGCGACGAGACCTATCAGTCTGAAATAGTTCATCTTACGGAACGCGCGCACGGGAAGTGCAACGATCAGTATCGGGACGATCGTGATGATGGCGCCGTATAAAATCCACCAGTAACCTCCACTGACAATGCTGGCAACGAACGTCTCACCCGCACCCAATCCGACGCAAGCAAGGAACAGCGAAATACCGACCTCGCGTAGCATTAAATTGGCACTCATTGTGGTGTAAGTCACCATTTTGTAGTGTGGTCCGAAGCGACCGATGAGGATTGCGACGATGAGCGGCCCACCGGCCAAACCGAGCTTCAACGGTTCGGGCATTCCTGGAACGAAAAATGGAATAGAGCCGATCAAAACGCCAAGGGTGATGCCTACGAAAATGGCGATGAGGTTTGGATGATTGAGGCGTTTAACAGAGTTGCCAAGGAACTCCGCAGCCGAAGCGATGGCCTCTTCGGTGCCCACGACTGTCAGTTTATCACCCACTTGCAGCTCCAATTCCGGTGAGGCCACAAGCTCGATACCGGCACGCGCAACGCGAGTGATGTTCACACCGTAGGTATTGCGAAGTCGCAGAGAACCAAGGCGTTTGCCGTTGAGATTGGACTTTGTGACTATGACGGGCTTGGAAATAAAGTGAGTGTCGAGTTTTACCCAGTCGCCGGGTTTAAGGTCGGTCGTCGGAGTGCCGAAGAAGGTCATTATGGCATCGCGATCGGCTTCATCGCAGATGATCAGCAATTTATCGCCCTCGCCGAGAATGGTGGCAGAAGAGGCGATCTCAATCTCGCCCGAAGAGTGGCGCACGCGCGAAATGATGAACCTGCGGTTGATAAACGACTTGGCCTCCATAACCGTACGACCCATTAAGTTGGTGTTAGTCAGCTGGATAGAAAGTCTTTCGGTGTGGTGTCCGTCGGCAGATTCGGCTACCAGGGCCTGAGTCTCGCCGTCCAATCGCACCCTGAAAATAGCCTTAAACAACAAAAAACACAGGATAACTCCCACAGCACCAATTGGATAGGCAACGGCGTAACCGTTCGCGATGGAGGGATCCATAGTTCCGTGATGCATATCGCCGAAAGCGGTTTGGGCAGCTCCGAGTCCGGGAGTGTTTGTTACCGCACCCGACATAACACCTGTCATCGTGGAGATCGGGGTGTGGGTCACAACGGCGATAACAGCTGTCGCAGCAACGCCAAGTGCCACAATACCAATAGCATAACCAATGAGACTAAGCCCTCCTTTTTTGAACGAAGCGAAGAAACCAGGCCCAACCTGAAGCCCCAATGCGAAGATGAACAAAATAAGGCCGAATTCCTTAACGAAATGAAGAACATCTGCCTGGAGGATCATTCCAAAATGTGATGCGGCGATGCCGGCAAACAGTATCCACGTGACACCCAGTGAGATACCTGCGACTTTAACCTTACCCAATGCAGTGCCGACAGCGACCACCAGCGCTATCACAAGAATGGAGTGCGCGATGCCTCCGCCGACAAAAAGTTCTCCCAGCCAATTCATCCCGCGAAGGTACAACTAATATCTCTGTTGAGCAACCCTCCAGTCGAGAATATTCCAGAAAGCCTTGACCGACTCAGCGCGCAGATTGCGATGGTCGATGTAGTAGGCGTGCTCCCATACGTCGATAACCATCAGGGGGTTCTTACCATCCGTGACGGGAATCGCCGCGTTGGAGGTGTTCTCGATCGAAAGACGACCGGACTTGTCGGCAACAAGCCACGTCCAGCCCGAACCGAAAAGCGAAAGAGCCGACTTGGTAAACTGCTCGACAAAAGCCTCATACGAACCGAAATCGCGACCGATAGCTGCACCCAAAATGCTCTGAGGACGACTCTGCGGAGTGGGCGAGAGTTGTGAAAAATAGAGAGTATGGTTCCATACCTGAGCGGCGTTGTTGAACAGAGCACCGGACGAACTCTTGAGAATTTCCTTCAGGTCGGCATTCTCAAAACCGGAACCCTGAACGAGCGTATTGAGGTTATTGATGTAACCTTGAAGATGTTTACCATAGTGATAATCAATGGTTTCGGCACTAATGTGAGGTGCCAGTGCGTCGTGGGCATAGGGTAGCTCCGGCATCACGAACGGCGCTCTTTGTTTACTGATGTTTTTCATAGTTGTCGAGAATTTGTTTGCAAAGATATAGTGCAAATCCTGCGCCGAAAAGAATTTTTCGTTAATTTTACGCGTCGAAATCAAGAAAAAGTTATGAAAATATCATACAACTGGTTGAGGGACTATCTGAAAAGCGATTTGTCGGCGCCACAAATGGCTGAGATTCTGACCTCTACGGGTCTCGAAGTCGATGGACTTTCCAAGATCGAAGGCGTGCCTGGAGGAATGTCAGGAGTTGTCGTTGGCCACGTGCTGACTTGTGGTGACCATCCTGACAGCGACCACCTGCACGTCACAACGGTGGATGTGGGGGAGGGCGGAGAACCCTTGCAGATTGTTTGTGGAGCGCACAATGTGGCTGCCGGGCAAAAGGTTCTGGTTGCGACCGTGGGTACGGTTTTGCAACCCAAGGGAGCGGACGAGAGCTTCAAGATCAAGAAAAGCCGGATTCGCGGTGTGGACTCCTGCGGGATGATTTGTGCCGAAGACGAATTGGGATTGGGGGACGATCACGAGGGGATTATGGTTCTTGCTGCCGATGCCGTTCCAGGGACGCCGGCACTGCAACAGCTTGGTATTCAGGAAGATTGGCAGATAGAGATTGGGCTCACTCCTAATCGTATCGACGGGGGGTCACACTGGGGCGTGGCGCGTGATTTGGCAGCATACCTGAAAGCGCACGGACGTGAGGCCGAGTTGAAGTTGCCGTCGGTAGAGGAGTTCAAAGTTGATAACCAGTCGCTTACGATTCCTGTCGAGGTTGTTGCGATCGAGGGTGCGCCGCGATATGCAGGAGTGACGATTTCGGGTCTCAAGGTGGGTCCGTCGCCCGAATGGATGCAAAATTATCTGCGTGCAATCGGTCTGAATCCGCATAATAACTTGGTGGATATAACCAATTTCGTGCTCCACGAACTGGGACAGCCGCTTCACGCTTTCGATGCGGACAAGATCGCCGGTGGACGGGTCGTTGTACGCACCTGCCCTGAGGGAACTGTTTTACGGACTCTGGACGGAGTGGAACGCAAACTTTCGCCTGAAGATTTGACAATTAGCGATGGCGCAGGGACGCCGATGTGTATCGCAGGAGTGATGGGTGGCGCCGATAGCGGGGTGAGTGACAGTACGACGAAGATCTTCCTCGAAAGCGCCTATTTCAACCCTGTGTGGATTCGCAAAACCGCTAAACGTCACGCAATTAACAGTGATGCATCGTTCCTTTTCGAGCGCGGAATCGATCCCGATATTACGATTTTTGCACTCAAGCGTGCCGCTCTTTTATATAAGGAGTTGGCGGGCGGGGTGATTTCGTCGGAGGTCTCCGATATTTATCCTGCGCCAATGATGCCTTGGCGCTTTGAATTCTCGGTTTCGATGGCTAATACGCTTATCGGCAAGGCGTTATCGCGTGAAACTTATGTTCAGATACTGGCTGCTCTGGATGTTGCGGTGGAGAATTCGGATGTTGTCGAGAGTGATATTTTGCACGTAGCTGTGCCTGCCTATCGTGTTGATGTTCAGAGGGAAGCCGATCTTGTGGAAGAGGTGTTAAGGATTTATGGTTATAATAATGTCGAGGTGCCCGCGCGTATGCGTACATCGCTGGTACACGCGCCCTTTTTGAGCAAAGACCGACTGCAAAATACCGCATCAGATTTTCTGAGCAGCAACGGCTACACCGAAATTATGTCCAATTCTCTTACGCGGGCTTCATACTATGATGGATTAAAATCCTATCCGCCAGCTAATTGCGTGAGGATTTTGAATCCCCTGAGCGTGGATTTGAATGTGATGCGCCAAACGCTGCTTTTCAACGCTCTGGAGGCCGTGCAGCTCAACACAAACCGCCGTAATACCGATTTAAAGCTTTATGAGTTTGGCAATTGCTACTTTTATGATGCAACGAAAGTCGAGGAACGCGGAGATGACCTGCTGGCTCCGTATAAAGAGGTTTACAGGCTGGGGATAGTTGTTACAGGTTTCGATGAGCAACCCTCGTGGAATGCCAGTGGAGAACGATCTAATTTCTTTACTCTCAGTGGGATAGTGCAACGATTGATGAAGCGTTTCGGCTTCGATCTCTACAAAATGCAGGGAGGAGAACCCTTGGAAAGCGACTTGTTCGCAGAAGGCATTTCTTACAAACTGAATGGCAAGGAGTTACTACAAATGGGATCTGTTTCGCCGGTGCTTCTCGCTGCGCAGGAGATCAAGGCACCGGTGTGGTTCGCGGAGATCGACTTCGGGCATCTGGCGAAACAAGCAGCCCGCAATAACATAAAATCCAGCGAATTATCCAAATTTCCGGCAGTCAGGCGTGATCTTGCATTGTTGGTGGATAAGGGGGTGACTTTCCGTAAGTTGCGTGACATTGCCTTGGGTACTGAAAAGAAGCTATTGACCGGCGTGACACTGTTCGACGTTTATGAGGGAGATAAGTTGCCGGAAGGCAAAAAATCTTATGCTCTGGGCTTTACGCTTGAAGATAAAACGCAGACACTCACCGATAAAGAGATAGACCGCGTGATGAATAACTTGATTTTACAATTTGAAAAAATGGCCGGCGCGACAGTTCGCGCCTGAGTAAAAACTATGGATAACAGATATTTCGGAGTACCCACCGCCGCGCTGGTGGAGCAAAAAGAACGGGAGAGAAATTCCTTTAACCCAGCTACTTATGTTTCGGAGACAGTCGCCGCGCTGAAGACCGGATTGGGCCAGGACAAGGTGGTGCTGGGCTTGTCGGGTGGGGTGGATTCGTCGGTGTCGGCGGTGCTGCTTCATCGCGCGATCGGCGCCAACCTACACTGCATTTTTGTGGATACGGGTCTTATGCGCAAAAACGAATACGAAGAGGTGATCGGTTCCTATAAAGGACTGGGACTTAATGTGATAGGTGTTCGTGCTGGTGATAAATTCCTTGGCGATCTGGCAGGCGTAACCGATCCCGAACAGAAGCGCAAGATCATCGGTCGCGACTTCATCGAGGTGTTCGATGAAGAAGCTCAGAAATTGCACAGTATTAAGTGGTTAGCTCAGGGAACCATCTATCCCGATATCGCCGAGTCATTTGCGGCGCACAAGCCCGGCGTGGCTGTCAAGTCGCATCACAACGTGGGCGGTCTGCCTGAAAAGATGAATCTGAGCATTGTCGAGCCGCTAAGAATGTTGTTCAAGGATGAGGTTCGCAGGGTTGGTCGTGAACTCGGAATGAGTTCCGAAATGCTTGGCCGTCACCCGTTTCCGGGTCCAGGGTTGGGGATTCGCGTGCTGGGTGAAGTGACCCCTGGCAGGATCGCGATCCTGCAGGAGGCGGATAAAATTTTTATCGATGCGCTACGTGCGGAGGGACTTTATAACAAGGTTTGGCAAGCCGGTGTGATGTTGCTACCAGTCCAAAGCGTCGGGGTTGAAAATGGTGCCCGTACTTACGAAAACGCTGTGGCTTTGAGAGTTGTGAATTCGGTTGATGCTATGACCGCGACCGTTGTTCACCTGCCGTGGGAGTTTCTTGCCCGTGTCTCGACCGACATTATGAATGGTGTAAAAGGCGTAAACAGAGTTACTTACGATATTAGTGCCAAGCCGCCTGCAACGATAGAATGGGAATGAAAAAGGCAATTTTTTTGATAGCGGCGATTTTTGCGATGGGGATTGCGTCGGCGCAAGGAAACCACGACTGGGCTAATTATGGGCGCTATTCCGAAGCGAATGCGAGTTTGAAATCGCGAATCGAAGCCGGTTCGGAGCAAAGGCCGGATGTGGTTTTTATGGGCAACTCCATAACGCAGGGTTGGGCCGACGGGCATCCTAACTTCTTTACAGACAATAATTTCGTTGGCAGAGGAATCGGTGGGCAGGTGACGGCTCAGATGTTGGCCAGGTTTCGTGCAGACGTGTTGGAACTGGAACCCCGCGCGGTTGTTATTCTTGCCGGTACTAATGATATTGCTCATAATCAGGGTTTTGTGACGATCGAAAACATTGCCGGCAACATCTTTTCGATGGCCGATCTGGCCAAAGTACACGGTATTGAGGTTGTACTTTGTTCGGTGCTTCCGGCTGCCGAATATCCGTGGCGCCCCGAAATCACTGATGTTGCTGATAAAGTGCAAGAACTCAATAGATTACTGAGGAGTTGGGCGGCAGATAACGAGTGTACTTACGTCGATTTTTGGACACCGATGGCTGACGAACGTGGTGGTCTGTCAAAGGAACTTGCGATAGATGGAATCCATCCGACCAGTGCGGGTTACGACCTAATGGAGGCGGTGATAATCAGGATTTTACGTTCCGAATAACCTTTTCGACGGCGTCATCCAACTGGGCGATGGACTCGAACCCGATGGTCATAGTATCGAGGCCGGCTTCGTGAAAACCAAACCGGATCGATTGCTCGCGCTCGTGATCCAAAACGCGCGTCCCCTCTCCGAAAATCTTCATACCGACAAGTCCTTTCCCGTTGTTGCGGGCGACTTTCAAAACATCGCAAACTGATTGAGGATCAGCGTCCATTCGTGCACCGAATGGATTGATGCGAGCCATAATCACATCCACCCAAGGCTCTGTAGAAGCGGTCACAAGTGCGCCGTGGTCGTGGCACGAAACGCCGACAGCCCTCACCAAACCTTCCTCTTTTGCGCGCAAAAAAGCTTCCATATAGTGGGTGCGCGTTTGGTTCCAGTCGATAGTGGTCATACAGTGAAGTAGCAGAATGTCAATGTGTTCGGTGCCGAGTTGGCGCAGATATTCGTGGATTGTTTCACGAACGTTCTGCTGCTGAGGATTGCCGTCGGGATAAGTCCACATTTTGGAGAGCAGCGTGATGTTTTCGCGCGGCAGACCTTTGATGGCGGCGCCAACGAACGGCATAGAACCATAACCTTCGGCCATATCGGTGAAACGCACACCACGATCGTAGCCGTGACGAAACATCTCTACAAACGTCTCCAGGCCCATTCTTGTCTGGTTAGAGGAACCACCAGTGCCGATCGAACCCGTACCCATAGCAAGGCGCGAAGCTTTGAGGCCGGTCTTTCCGAGCGGCACACGGTCGATCATAGCAGGTTCCGTAACGAGACTATTTGTCAATAAGTTAGCGCTCCAAACTTTGTTTGCGAATGATCCTGCGAGGGTCAGTCCAGCCAATCCAGTGGCCCCGCGAACCAAAAATTCTCGTCTGTTCATTTTATTTTGATTGAATATAGGCTATCCATTGCGGTGATAAACAGTATTTTACGATCCGAACCACCTAAAACCACGTTAGCAGTCCAGCTCTCCGGCACGTCGATGTGGTCGATCTGTTCCCCGCGTGGATTGAACACCGTTACGCCCCGTCCCGTGAGATAGAGGTTACCAGCAGCGTCGATCGTCATTCCGTCGGAGCCCAGCGGACAGAAAAACTGCTTGCCGTAAAGGGTACCGTCGGGAGCGATGTCGTATGAGTATGTTTTGTTCTCCCCGATGTCGGCGATGTATAGTGTTTTTCCGTCCGGCGTGCCGACTATTCCGTTAGGCTTTTTCAGCTCTGTTTCAACGCGCTGGACACGCGAACGATCGGGTGAAATATAATAAACGTGCTCGCCGGTTAGTTGTATTTTGTCGTCGCGATGTCTCCAATAGGGACGGGCATATAGCGGGTCGGTAAAGTAAATTCCGCCACTCAAGGGATTAACCCATAGATCGTTAGGCCCGTTAAACTCGCCTCCCTCGAAGCCACGTGCAAGAACCGAGAAAGAACCGTCGCGGGAGAAGCTACGAATCTCATTGAGGTCGTCTGCGGCTGCTAAAAGGTTTCCGCGCAGGTCGAAATAGAGACCGTTTGCGCGTCCCGTGCCGGACAAAAACGTGCGAAGTTCGTCCTTGGAAGCATCCCATTCGAGGATTCGGTCGTTGGGTTGGTCAGTGAAAAAGATGTTTCCGCGAGCGTCCGTGGCGGGGCCCTCTGTGAATTCGAAACCATCGGCCAGCAGTTGGAGCTCGGCGCCCGGAGCTACGACACCGGTGGAAGTTTGTGCGTTATTGGAAGTCACGGGAGAACCATTCGCATAGCCAAACAGCTCAGCTACAAGGCCTAAGGTCTTCGCGCCGGTTAGCATCCAAATCTCCTTATAAGTGGCGTTGCTCTGCGTGGGCCAATAGGGGGAGTCCTCGTTTTCGAAGGTCTCGATGCCAACAGGAACGGCGCCGACGACGTCACCGGCATAGGCACCATAAAGCGGGGACCAATCATAACCCTCGCCATATATAGTGCTCATAGCAAACGGGTTGAAGCCTACAATATATTCCATTTGACGGGTGGCGATGTCACGCAGACTTTCGTCGCTTAACACGTCTGCAAGAATGATCGCGGAGCGCGCTTTGCTGAGCGTAATTGCGTGAAAACCACGGAATTGATACGACACAGGAAAGCGCCTCAAGAAGTGGGTTTTCGAGAGCTGAATGCCGTTACGAACCTGAGCGTTATATTCGGCCATAGTGGGTGCGCCCTGGCTCTTGTCACCCTCGTGCGAGAAGGTGGAATAGTCGGTATTATCGACCTCATATATGGCTGATGGCAGGATTCCCCACGGCCCCATCACGTCGGCAGTGGCACGCAGGTAGTCGGCATAGGCCTCGCAAGAAGCCCTCCACTTCGGAGCGTTGGCGTGCATAGGGGCGTCGGCGAGAAGCATACCCAGTGCCTGCATCATATACTGCTCCTCGGAACGGTGATAGTAAGTACGAGTGCGTTGGTGGGACGAATTTTCCCAGAAAAATCCTCGCAGAGGCATCGACCAGTCGCGCCGGGGCTCCATCTGTTGGCACGCCATAATGCGGTCGGCGTACTGAACGGCCCAATCGAGATACTGCTGGTCGCCGGTGAGGCGGTACATTCTCATTGCCGTAACTGTTACAAGGCCGGCGAAATCCACTTCTTGAAACTTGCGCGAACGGGTGTGGCCGGCCAGCTCCATCGCAAAGCCGAAATCCTCTATGGCGGACTGACGACACCAGCGCGCAAACACGGGATCGAACTCTTCGTAGAACGGCGCAGCGAGCGCACAGTAACTGGCTCCCAGTAAGTTATCGTCGGGATTGTTACCAGCTTGAGCCTGCATATCGTCCTTGTCGCCGCGAATGTTTTTAGTCCATATACTCACCACGAGGCCCCCGTGGCGATAGCCATCGCCGAACCGTGTGCGCATAGTCCAGTTGAGTCCCCAGCGTGCTTCTTCTAACAGCCTCTCGTATAATACCTTATCCTTCCCCTTGATCGCTGCAGCCATTTCCAGCATCGCGATTCCACCTTCTGCCGTGTTGCCCACTCCTTGGGTGAGGTCGGCTGCGTCGTGCCAACCACCTGAAACAGAAAGTGTTCTCCCGTCTGGATGGACACTGAAAACATCCTGATGACACTCCTGATGAATGCCCGGCTGATCCCAACCGCAACGCTCGGCATAGAAGTAATTGAGGGTTTTCCAAGCCAGTGAAAGATAGGCCGTATCGCCGATCGGGAATTCACCCGAAACGATCCCCGAAGCCTCGATCGTGTAGCGGCCAGGAGTGTCCAACTCGCTGAAATCCAGTACCACAAAACCATCTTTAGAGCGTTGCCCTATGCCTTCGAATGCGACTTTGCCCGTTGCCGTGTCGCGAATCGTGAAGTGTGTGTCGGAGACGTTTTGCACCAGCGCTTGTTTGCGTGCGCCGGTTTTATATCCACTGTGAGAGAATGCGATGGCCCCGCGGCGCAGGTCGAAGCCACGTGTGTTGTCGGCCTCCACTGTCTCGATGCGCATATCGTCCACCCAAATGCTCATTCGTTCGGCAGCTCCGGCGGGCGAGCCCGAAAGCATAATATTGACACCGAAACCGGTCACGCGATCGCGATACTGGTCGGGAATCTCCCATACGACGCGTTGCCAACGGCCCGGATAGATCGTCTCGAAATGCTGACCCTCGAACCGTCCCGGAGCAGGCATAATGTGCTGACCTTCATTGTATAGTGAGAATCCCCCGAATACCGTATACATTCCCGGCGCCTCGACATAGACCCAAACCGAGAAGCGATTATAGCCGCGAAGATCCTCGCCGTCGAGAGGACGAACAACCTCTGCCAGGGCATAATTTCGATTAGTGGGATTCTTGATACCCAATGAGGTTGGAGTTTCCAAACGTACACTGCCTGTGCCTGAAACGCTTCTTTCACGGTCGAGGCTGAGCGTACCCGGCCCCTTGATTCTGAGCGAGTTGAAATCTTCGGCAAGTGGTAACACGCGACTGCGCGAAACCTCCTTGGCAAACCAACGAGTCTGAGCGGCGTCTTCGAGGTCGGGTTTCATCGTCACTTTCAATCCGCGCGACTCCTCCAGCTGTCGAGCCAACTTAGTGTCGGGCTCAAGACTCTGCCCGAAAGCTGCAAAAGGCAATAATGTAGCGAGCAATAATAACCCCCGCTTTTTGAGAAAACGCCTTCCTATCAGCGCAATAACCACGATTCCCACTACTAACCACACAACCAAAACCTGCCAATTCATATCAATCATACTATTAAGTGTCCGACATTATAAACAAACCACGCTACCCCCCACGCTACCGACGTGCTGTAGGCAACTGAAATTATCACCCATCGCCAGCCGCCTGCCTCTTTGCGAATTGCGGCAAGAGTGGCCGGGCACGGAAAATACAAAAGTGCAAATATCATAAAAGAGAGTGCGGCAAGAGGTGTCCAGTCGGGTTTACCGGTCTGGGGATCAGGCACGGAAAGCCTTGCAGGCAGATTTACCAACTCGACTTCGGGGTTCTCGCTATCGCTGCTGGAGGAGTAAAGCACCCCAAGAGTACTAACTGTGCTCTCCTTGGCTCCAATTCCCGCCACGAGCGCCACAGAACCCTTCCAGGGAATGCCCAACGGTGACATAACAGGCTCCACGAACTGACCGACGCGTCCAAGATAGGAGTGTTCGCGTTGCTGCGCAGCCGTCATTCCCTCCGTGGGGCGCGGATAGTAGCTCAGTACCCACACCAAAATTGAAGCAGCGAGGATCACTCCGCCCATTTTCCTAAGGTATTGTTTACCGTTGTTCCACATATCGGCCAGCGTTGCGCGAACAGTCGGAACGCGATAAGGCCGAAGTTCGGCAACATAAGGCTCCTGGGTGGTGCGGAACACAAACCGTCGCATAAGAAGCGCCGTGAGAGCTGCCACAACGATACCCACAAGGTAAATTGTTATCAACACAAGACTTGCGTTGGTCGGGAAAAACGTCCCCACAAGGAGTATATATATAGGTAGGCGGGCACTACACGACATAAACGGAGCGACCATAACGGTGATAATGCGACTTTGGCGATTGGATATGCCCTGCGCCGCCATAATGCCCGGCACGTTACACCCGAAACCCATAATGAGTGGAATGAACGACCGACCCCCAAGACCGATGGCGCGCATAGGCCGATCCATAATCATCGCCGCGCGAGCCATATAACCCGATTCCTCCATCAAGGATATGCACAAAAACAGGATCAGAATGTTGGGCAAAAAAACGATCACGCTGCCCACACCGCCCACAATACCGTCCACAACAAGGTCTCTGAGCGGCCCGTGGGACATCTGCGCACCGACCCAATTGCCCAACGCACCGACCCCCTGCTCGATCCAGGCCATAGGGTAGGCGCCCACCCGAAAGGTGAGAAGGAACATCAGCCACATCAGAACAACAAAAACAACGTATCCCCACACGCGGTGAGTGGCTATGGCATCAAATTTGGAGAGTTTCATAGGCAGACAAAGGTACACAAAAAAGTTTGGTATATTATTTGGACAATCCAAAAATTTTAAGCACCTTTGCACCAAACATAAAGTTTTAACTCTAAAAATTTAACAATTATGAAAAACCTGGTACCCAAGATCAACGCCGAAATCGAAACCCTTCAGGAAAACGTAAAGTTGCAGCTTGAAAAAGGCAACAAAGCAGCCGGAACCCGCGCTCGCAAGGCCGCTCTGGAACTGAGCAAACTGCTGAAAGAATTCCGCAAAGTATCCGTCGAAGCAGCGAAAAAGTAAGACGTTGCAGACACAAAAAAGCCCGCTCGAAAGAGCGGGCTTTTTATTTGGTCTTTTCAAATTATTTGTCCCGGACACAACGGACTGACAAATGGGTATATTCGCTATAACCATTTTGATAACAATATACTTCGGCTAAATAAGGTGAATCATCATTACTGTAAAGGGCCCAATACCACATATTATCATCATAAGGCCATATCGAATATGTCCAATAAGCTTCGCTTTCGGGATTATTAGGAAGCGTAAAACTCTTTGACTCAAGGTAAGGTATAAGAGCTTGTGCTTCGATAACAGAGGGATATCTCCAGCCTTGGGGGCACACATCAGGCCCATCATAATAATAACTCATAGACTCGGTGTCATCTGCGGGGAAAAGACCTCCATAAGCTGAACCGGAGGAGGCGAATGTTCCCGGTTCCTCCCCGACATTTGCACCCGCCCAAATGGTATTGCCGATCGTGAATTCTGTTCCGGGACTGGGGACGACGCCATCAGGTGTAACAGGTGGTTTTGCGGTACCGAGTTTGCCGGCATCGTCGATTTCACCAATGGCATTCACGACAGCACCATCCTCATAAGGATCGATGTCGATGACGTAGCGGAAGTTAGCCTTAATATCTATGGCCGAAGCAATTGAAACCGGATAAGCCTTCTCTGCACCACTACCCAGCTTACCGTAAATCGTGACCTTGGTCGCATTCGCACCCATTATGGTAGGATAGAGATAGAACACGCTCGGAGCAAGGTTGCCGGTACCGGAAGAGTAACTTTCGGTGTAAGCGCTCGCAGCAAAGCCGGCAATGTCCGCGTGAGGTTTGTTTTTGGTGATGGTCACAGAGGCAGGATTTCCTGTGGTGAACATCAGGGCACGGTTGGCAGCATTCTCGACGACGATCTTTGTAACCACAAAATACGACTTGAAGTCGTTCTGAATGTCGAAGCGCGCGGCGCGACGCTTCAGGGCGGCATTCTGCTGAATAATACCCGTTACGACAATGGGATCGGTAACGGCGGTGAACAATAGATTGTTCGTTCCGTTGGGCTTAAGCACAGGGGACAACTTGCCTGCCGTTTCGGTCAGAGCATTCGTCAAAGCGTTCTTGAATGTGGCCTCGGTGGTTTTAGTCGTCAGTTCGGTGTGAGCTCCACCCGAAGAGGTGTCGTTACCAACAAAATAGAAGCGGATAGTCTTACCATCGTTAGCTTTATTACTGTTGTAAGCCTTAATCCAAGCACTGTTCACTGTGATGGTGTAGTTTTTTGCCGTTCCGCCCACAGCAGGGTCGATCGTGTAGTCTGTTCCCGCCACCATCCTGGCGACGTTTCCGCCGGTCACTGCAGAGTAAACATCGAGCGTTTTGATTGTCCACTCATTAGTCCCGGCGAGACCGCGGGTAACGTAGGCATCCTTAGGAATGCTAATTTTGAATCTTAGGGCTGTCGTGCCCGTTTTGTCCGGATCGACATTCACACCGATCTCGGTCGAACAAGACCACAGTCCAAATCCGAGGGCAATGGCCAGAATTAAATTAAACAGTTTTTTCATTTTTTTGGAGTTTTTGGTTTTTAAATGGTTTATTATCTGGTGTTAATTCTTTTATAGTCGTCCCCCGTCGGTCCAGTCGGCAATGCTAAGACCGTCTATGGGGTTGATGATGATCTGTTCACCATTGACCTCGATGTCGAGCATATACTCCTGCTTAAGTTCGTGATCGAGGTTGTATTCAAAGTATTCGAGGCACTCCCGAAGGTCGATCGCGCGAGGAAGTACGGAAGGGTCTGTGGCTGCACGGGTGCCGCTGGAAGAATAGTAGAGGTTCATTTTTAGCGGAGTATCGTTCTTCACACGATAGTGAACCATCTGCCCCCAAACCTCGTAGTCGGCATTAAGATAAGTCGTGTTGCCGTAGCTAAGCGGATTTGCCTGTGCCGCGGCGGGAATGTGGTGGATCGTCTCGTTACTGGTGATCGGATGGGTATCGTGCTTGACGGGGTCGTGCGACTCGGCCTCGAATTTACCCGCAGGAAATACATACTCAGGCATCAGTGCATATTGAGATGGAACATCCTCGACAACGGCGTAATATGTTCCAATCTTGGGAATATCCGTGTTCTGCCAACGAACTTTAAAGCGCAACTGGAAGTGGGCGTTCACAAGATCGATACGGATGCGGCTAACTTCCGTTGCGGTAACGGTGAAAGTGCGATAACCGTAGAACAACTCCTCACAAGGGCCGACGATACCGTCATCATTTTGGGCGGTGTCTGAAAGCGAAAGACGAAGGTCTTCACGGTGGGTAACGCCGATTTGCGGAGATTTGCCTGTTCTTGAATCAGTGACAATGCTTCTTTGATCGGCGTTGCCAACTGCGATTACGGAATACTTACCGGGTTCCAGCAGGAGCTGCCTCCGGAAACCGTTTGCGTCAATATGGCGCACATTAGATAACAGGTGTGATTCGTCGAAAATATATTCGTCGATGGTGCTAATCCAATAAGAGATTTTGTTGTCCGTAGTGGAGCTCTCTTCGTTGTAGCTGTAGCTAAATTGCACGCTGGAAGTACAGTCCTCGTTGTCGTGGATTCCGCAACCTGTGAGAAAAAAGAGAATAGCAAAAAGGACGGACAAAGGAAGGCTCACATTCTTCCCTGTTACGGGCAATCCGGGATGTGTGCAGACGGCGCCATCGCGGCGACGTAATGAAAGGTAATTCCGTACCTCCTGACTCTTCGACCTGATCGGAACTTCAGAAACCGCCCAAGTGTTGTGTGCCAGACTGCCGAACTTGTCCGCCCTTCTATTATACTTACTCATTTGCAATAAAATTCAGTCAAAAAGCGTATCTTTGTTACAAGATAAATAAAGACCACAGCCCTAAGTGCGTTTGGAGACGAAGGGGGCTGTGGTCGAACAGATTAGCTGGAGTTTTTGACCGGCCTCTCTTATTTTAAAATGTGCCATCGGCTATTTTTGGAGTTGTTTGACGGTGCAAAGTTGCATATTATTTTCTTCAAAACAAAACTTCTGAAAAGAATATTATTCATATATGAATCTGAAACAGCGACTTGATTTGATAATCAAGGAATTAGGACTTTCTGGCAGAGCATTCGAAAAAGTGTGTGGTTTGTCGAACGGCTCTTATTCGAGCATCGGCGATGGTGTGGGCGCCGATAAACTCAATAAAATACTTTTCAAATATCCTCAGATTTCAGCCGATTGGCTTTTATTGGGGAAGGGCGAAATGTTTAAAAAGACAGAGACTGTGAACTCTGTGGATGGGGGTGATGAACGCGATGTAATTTTCCGGTTGGCCGACATAGTGTCGGATCACCAGCAAAATATTGCACGGCTGATTACCGAGATCGAACGCGACGGAGAACGTTGCGATCGCATATTGAATATTATAGAGAAAGGGTAGGCTCTTACGCCATATTGTGGAAGACGTTGGTCACGTCGTCATCGTCTTCCAGTTTTTCTATGAGTTTTTCCATAGCCTCGCGCTGTTCTGCAGAGATTTCTTTGGTTTCAGCAGGCAGGCGCAGGAATTCGCCGCTAATGATCTCATAACCATTGTCTTCGAGCCATTTCTGAATCGCACCGAAAGCCTCGAATGGAGCCTCGATGGTGATGCCGTCCGGCTCGACCTCCATCTCATCTACACCCAAGTCGATGAGTTCGAGTTCCAGTTCTTCGGGGTCGGCGTTTTTAGTGTTTGCGAATTTGAAAGTGCACTTGTGGTCGAACATAAAGCCTACGCTGCCACTCGTGCCCAGCGTGCCGCCCAGTTTACTGAAATAGTTACGAACGTTGGCTACGGTGCGAGTGTTATTATCGGTTGCCGTTTCTACAAGAATCGCGATGCCGCCGGGACCGTAACCCTCGTAGATCACCTCTTTGTAATCGGCTGTGTCTTTGCTCGTTGCACGTTTGATAGCACGTTCGACATTCTCCTTGGGCATATTCTCGCTCTTGGCCGTTTGGATCAACATCCTCAGTCGGGTGTTGCCTGTGGGATCGGGGCCGCCCTCTTTCACTGCCATCTCGATACCCTTGCCCAGTTTGGTAAATACCCTTGCCATATTGCCCCAGCGTTTCAGCTTGGTGGCTTTCCGATATTCAAATGCTCTTCCCATAATGGCGGCAAAATTACGAAAAATTTCTAATTTTGTGCTCTATGAAAGATGAGATTGCAAAGACCGTCGAAGTTTTGCGACGGGGTGGGGTAGTGCTCTATCCCACTGATACGGTGTGGGGCGTTGGTTGCGATGCCACAAACGAGGAGGCCGTGCAGAGGATCTATGCACTCAAACGCTCTGTGGACAAACACGCTATGACCGTTTTGGTGTCGTCGTTGGATGATGTCGGGCGCTATGTTCGCAGGGTTCCGGAGGTGGCGTGGCAGCTTTTCGAACTGGCGGAAAATCCTCTCACGTTGATTCTTGCGGGTGGTTGCGGGGTTGCTCCGGGATTGATTCCAGATGGCGGTACAATTGGTATTCGAATCCCGAAACACGAATTTTGCCACGCACTGTTGAGGAGATTTGGGCGTCCGTTGGTTTCCACCTCGGCAAATATTTCAGGTGAACCTACTCCATTGATCTTTAGCGAAATCTCGACTGAAATCCTTTCCGGCGTTGATCACATAGTTGATCGCCGCTTCGAGGGCCATCCCACTCGAAAACCGTCGTCAATAATCCAGCTCGGCGAGGGCGGCCAAGTAAAAGTTATTCGAGATTAAACCCTTGCGCCTTAATTGCAACTTCTGCGCCGTCGGGAGTTACCAGTGCTGCGCCGGTGCTTTCTGCGGTGATGTGGCCGATGATCTCGATGCCGACACCCAATCGAGTGACCTTCTCCTGCATCCCCAGCGGCACCGTGAACAGCAATTCGTGGTCGTCGCCACCGTTTAGAGCTGCCACAACAGGGTCGATATGCAGCTCCTCGGCGAGGGCATAGGTCTCACGTGCGATCGGCAGACGGTCGAGGTAAATACGAGCTCCACAACCCGATGCGTGGCAGATTTGCAACAGATCGCTGGCCAGCCCGTCGGAAATATCTATCATCGAGGTCGGCACGATATTTTCCGCTGCCAGTGCGTCGATAACATCTTTGCGGGCGCGCGGTCTCAGTTGCCGTTCCAAAAGATACTCATAACCGGAGAATCGAGGCTGTGGATTCTCTACTTCGGCGAGCGCTCGTTTTTCGCGTTCCAGCAGATGCAATCCCAGATAGGCAGCACCGAGGTCGCGAGTGATACATATAAGGTCATTCTGTCGAGCACCGGAGCGACGAGTGATCTTGCTTTTCGCCACGCTGCCCAGTACGCTGATACACACAGCAAAACCCGTGACCGAAGCAGTCGTGTCACCGCCTACGATCTCAACTCCCAATTCCTCGCAAGCCTTGCGTGCACCGGTGTAAAATTCCTCCAGATCCTCGACACTCAGTTTGGCCGATATTCCCAGCGACAAGGTAACCTGTCCCGCGGTGCCGTTCATCGCAAGAATGTCACTTACTCCAACGGTAACAACTTTATAGCCAAGATGTTGCATCGGGAAATAGGTCAAATCGAAATTCACTCCCTCAAGCAGCATATCGGTAGACAGCAGCAGCAAATTTTTTCCGGTGCCAATGACCGCAGCGTCGTCCCCAACACTGCCCATCAGCCGCTTGATCAGCCCGAATTCGCCCAGAGTCGCTATTTCAGTCCTCATAAATATACTATTTTGCGGCAAAGTTACTAAATTTGCGAGTCAAACATCAAAACGATGATCAACATTGTGCTTTTTGGAGCTCCGGGCGCGGGCAAGGGAACTCAGGCGGGTAAACTCACTGAACGATACCACTTTAATCACATTTCTACGGGCGATATCATCCGTCAGGAGATCAAGGATGCTACAGCTTTCGGGCTCACTGTGCGGGATGCCATCTCTCGCGGCGAACTCGCTCCTGACGAGGTAGTTATCGAGATGATCGATAACTATATGCACACTCATCGGGAAGCGGCGGGAAATATTTTCGACGGTTTTCCGCGTACGATTCCACAGGCCGAGGCATTCGATGGGATTCTCGCCGCTCACGGCCTTGGCATCGATGTGATGTTGGAACTCGTTGTGCCTGAGGAAGAGCTTGTTCAGCGTATACTTCTTCGGGGTCAGTGCAGTGGGCGCGCCGACGATGCCGACGAATCCGTAATCCGCAATCGCATAGAGATTTACAATGCTCAAACCTCAACCGTCGCCGATTATTATCGCTCTCAGGGGAAATATGTTCCCATCGACGGTAGTTCATCGATGGAGAAGGTTTTTGGTGATCTGTGCAAGGAGATAGATAAGTTGAAACTTCACCCGATCAACTCCTCCACTTCACCGATGTGAAGTTTCAGATGGCGCAGATAGTCGATGACCATATCGCTAAGAGTCTCTTCGACATTCGATGCGGCGATCCACCTGCGATCGAGTTTTGTGGGATCTATATTGTCGATAACGTGGGCAAGGTGCAGATTACTATACACCCATAGCCCGACGATCAAATCCCAATCTTCTTCCTGAAAGTTTTGAATAGCGATCCAGCGGTCGTTATTGCCCTCGGATGCATAATTCGGAAAGACGAGAGGATCGGTTCCGTATTGCAGATGGACGATGCGGTGCAGATTGTTAGATGCCGAGTCGATCATATGGCCCACAATCTGCCTTACTGTGCGGTTTTGGCAGTTCTTTCTCTGGACGATGATTCCCAGGTCGAGGGCTGACAATCTGGTCTCCCACTGTGCTACGAGATTGCGAATACCCTCTGTTATCGGGATGAACTCGTTTATCATTGTAAATGAATGTTTATTTCTTGCAAATATAATAATTTTCCTTACCTTTGCACCCTCAATTCACTAAAAACAAAAAAATGAACAATTACGAAACCGTTTTCATTGCCACGCCCGTGCTGAGTGATGCTCAGATAAAAGAGGTGCTCGGCAAATTCCAAGGTATCATTACCGAGAACGGTGGCCAAATCCTGAACACGGAAGAGTGGGGTCTAAAGAAGCTCGAATATCCGATTCAGAAAAAATCCACCGGGTTCTACTTCCTCGTCGAATTCACAGCCGAAGGTGGCGTGATCGAAACCCTTGAAACTCAGTATCGTCGCGACGAAAGAGTGATCCGCTTCCTTACTTTCCGTCAGGACAAGGACGCCATCGAATACTCGGCAAAGCGTCGTGCAAAACTCGCCGGAAAGGCACACGAAGCCGCGGCGCCCGCAGCACCGACGAAACCCGCAGAAGTAGAAGAACCTGTTAAAACAGAGGAGGAATAACAGATGGCAGCACCACAACAACAGAGCGAAATCCGCTATCTCAATCCGCTAAGTGTGGATGTGAAGAAGAAAAAGTATTGCCGATTCAAAAAGCTCGGCATAAAATACGTCGATTACAAGGACGCCGAATTCCTCAAGAAGTTCCTCAACGAGCAGGGTAAGATCCTTCCCCGCCGTCTGACCGGTACTTCGCAGAAGTTCCAAAAGAAAGTGGCTCAGGCTGTTAAGCGTGCTCGCCACCTTGCGTTGCTTCCGTTCGTAACCGATATGATGAAATAAGGAGGGCTCAAACTATGCAGATTATACTTACGAAAGATGTAGATAAATTGGGCTATGCCAACGACATTGTTGATGTTAAGCCCGGTTACGCCAATAACTTCTTGATCCCCGGTGGTTTTGCAAAAGTTGCAACTCCCACGGCTCGCAAGATTTTGGCAGAGAACCTCAAACAACGTGCCCATAAGGACGCCAAGATTCAGGCGGATGCTCAGGCGCTTGCCGACAAGATCGCTAACCTGCCGTTGGTGTTCAAAATGAAAGCTGCCGACGGTAAGATCTTCGGTTCGGTGACATCGCAGATGATCGCCGAGGCGATGGCTGCCAAGGGCGTAGAGCTCGATAAAAAGAACATCACCGTCGAGTCATTCAAAACTCTTGGTTCTTATACCGCGGAGGTTCGCCTTCACAAGAACGTGAGGGGTACGATAAACTTCACGGTCGAGGCCGAGGGCGCTGCAAAAGACGACGAATAAAAAAAACCCGCTGCGAACACAGCGGGTTTTTTATTGAAATTTCCCATCTATTTCTTGATCACTTCGCGGACGCGTTCGTGTTCGCCGTCTACATTATCCTTCTCCTTGAGAATTTCCTTGTTGGCGCGGTCGATATCCTTCACGTCTACCTTCTCTCCATCGACTTTCAGTTTGTCGATCTCGCGGTTACCTTCGTCGAGAGTCTTGATCACTTCGCGGTGACGTTCGCCATTTGCGAGAACCTTAATGACCTCGACATCGCCGTTACGTTTGTTGATGTCCTTCACGAACTCTTTTTCGCCATTGTCTTTGTCCTTGACGAAGTCGCGTTCGTGTCCTTCACGAACCTTCAACACTTCGTGGTCGCCGTCGTTGGTGATTGCACGCCATACTTCCTTGTTGTCGTTCGCGCGAATCTTCCATTCGTTGTTGTCGTTGATCATCTTGTAATTGACCGTTTCGACGATACCGTTGTTGTAGTGATGGGTAAGCACAACGTCGCACTGTTTGTTGTCAGCCGATGGTTTTTCCGAAACCACTCGAACCTCACGAACACCGCCCTTGGCAGTTACGTCGGGATGGTGCACTGTGCGAAGAGCCGTTGCAGTGGCTTTCTTTGCTGCCGGCTTAATGGGTTCGGTGAAGACGACCGCATTCACGAAAGCATCATAATTGTCGTTCATAATGTGTTCCGAATACGCTTTGGCAGCGGCACCCGGAGTGGCTGCGGCCTTTTTGTGGCAAGAACCCAGTGCGGCAACTGCCACGCAACATACTACTAAGTAAAGAATTTTTTTCATAACGTTTTTTGTTTTTAGTGGTTTAACATTTCGAGTTTTATAGATAACACAAAGCGTGCCAAACTATTTTTCGCGGAGGTGTTGTTTGTTTCGGGGATTATTTGTAAATTTGACGGCGATAAATTTAAACCTTAACTAATCTAATACTTAAATGGACAGGAGAGACTTTCTCAAAAAGAGCGCGCTGACGATTGCAGGTGCAATGGTCGGTGGTAGCATCATCACGGGTTTGGTTGGCACTACGACCTCTTGCGGCCCGGTGGACAAACGTATGGGTCTTCAACTTTGGTCGGTTCGCGAGGCTATGGGCGAAAACCCTGAAGAAACACTCAAAAAGATCGCAGAAATCGGCTACAAGGAGCTCGAACACGCCTCCTATCGTGACGGTATGATCTACGGTATGCCCGTGGCAGACTTCAAGGCATTGGCTGAGAAATATGGCCTCAAGGTAACCAGCGCTCACGTAGGTCGTGGTTGGGATCCCGAAAAGGAAGCCGAGATTATGGCTTGGTGGAAACAAACCTTCACTGACCATAAAGCATTGGGTTGCAAGTATGTGATCGTTCCGTCGATGTTCTGGCCCGATAATTTGGAAGAGATCAAGGGCATCTGCGACTACTTCAACAAGCTTGGTGCTATGGCTAAGGAACAGGGCCTGACCTTTGGTTTCCACAACCACAACGCCGAGTTCCGCGAAGTCGAAGGCCAGATCATCTTCGACTATCTGTTGGCAAATACCACTTCCGACGTTGTCTATGAAATGGACGTATATTGGGTAAAGGCCGGCGGTCAGGATCCCGTTGCTTACCTTAATAAATATGCAGGTCGCTTCCCGGTTCTCCACATCAAGGACGACGACATTATTGGCGACAGCGGCAAGATCGATTTCGAGCCTATCTTCAACGCTGCTTATGCTCAGGGTATGAAGGACTTCTATGTTGAGGTCGAACGCTATCCTCTGCCCCCGGAAATCTGCGTCGAAAAGAGTTTCGATTTCCTGAATGCAGCACCGTACGTAAAAAAGAACTAAACCTAAAAAACATAACCTAAACTATGGCAACAAAAATGACAAGAAGGGGCTTCCTGAAGACGGGAGCTGTCGGAGTAGCCGGATTGACCGTCCTGCCGAGCAACGTTCTCGGTGGTGTGGTGGGCAAAAAAGCTCCATCGGATAAGGTGAACGTGGCCGGCGTGGGTGTCGGCGGTCGTGGTGCGCAGGTGTTGCGCGAAATGGCTGCAGACAACGCTAATATCGTTGCGCTGTGCGACGTGGACCACCACTATGCAATGGGCACATTCAACCGTTACCCGGATGCAAAAAGATTCTGGGACTATCGCAAGATGTTCGATGAAATGCACAAGGACATCGACGCGGTGATGGTTGCTACTGCCGACCACACACACGCGCTGGTTTCTTCGACGGCTATGACGCTGGGAAAACACGTATATTGCGAAAAACCTTTGACCCACTCGGTCTATGAATCGCGTCTGCTTACCAAGTTGGCCGCTCACCATAAGGTGGCCACTCAGATGGGTAACCAGGGTTCGTCGGGCGATGGCGTGGCCACTGTTTGCGACTGGATTTGGAACGGTGAGATCGGCGAGATAACTCGCGTGGACACCTTCACTAATCGTCCTATCTGGCCGCAAGGTCTGCCCCGTCCCGCAGCACAACCTGTTCCTGATACTCTGAACTGGGATCTGTTCGTCGGCCCGGCTAAAATGAAGCCTTATAACGAAATTCTCACGCCGTGGAACTGGCGCGGCTGGTGGGATTATGGTACCGGCGCCTTGGGCGATATGGCCTGCCATATCCTGCATCCCGTGTTCAAGGGTTTGAACTTGGGCTATCCCACTAAAGTTCAGGGTTCTTCGACTCCGCTTTTGACCGAATGTGCTCCCAATGCCCAGATGGTTAAGTTGGTGTTCCCGGCTCGCGACAATATGACGAAAGTCGGAATGCCGGAAGTCGAGGTGACGTGGTATGACGGTGGTTTGACTCCTCCTCGTCCCGAAGGATTGCCCGATGGCATAAATCTTGACAATCAGGGTGGTGCTGCCATCTTCTACGGAACGAAGGACACTTTGATCTGCGGTTGCTATGGTCGCGATCCTTACCTGCTCAGCGGTCGTGTTCCTAATGCCCCCCAGTTGGCAAGACGTGTTCCCGGTGGTGATCAGGGTCACGCTGCAGACTTCCTGCGCGCTTGCAAAGAACCCGCCGCAACCCGTGTAATGACCAACTCCGACTTCTCGATGGCTGGCCCGTTCAACGAAATGGTTGTTATGGGCGTGTTGGCCGTTCGTCTTCAGGGTTTGTTCAAGATTTTGGACTGGGACGGCGAAAATATGCGCTTCACCAACATCGGCCCGGACGAAAAACTGAGGATTATGATCGAAGATGGCTTCAGCATCACAGATGGCCATCCCACGTTCAACAAGACTTACACCGAGCCGTTCAATGCGCTGGAATTTGCTAATGAACTGATTAAGCACAACTACCGCGAAGGCTGGAAGTTGGTCGATATGCCTAAATAAATTTAAGAAGACGATGAAAACAAGAGTAATTTTAATTGGTGTTGCTATGGCTTTGATTTTGAGTTCGTGCTGGGGCAACAAGAAAACCAAAGAAGATGCCGAAGCACTTGCGGCCGAAGAAGTTGCTGTTGCCGAAGCTGCCAATACGGTTTCGATCTTCAACGGTACTGACTTCACAGGCTGGAGAGCGTACAATGGCACCGAAATGCCCGCTCGCTGGACTATCGAGGACGGCGCAATGAAGATTAACAGCAACGGTAAAGGCGAGGGCGATGCCAACATTATCTATGCAACTCCGTTCGCAAACTTCAAACTGACGTTCGAATACAAGGTGTCGAAGGGTGCCAACTCCGGTGTATTCTTCTATGCGAAGGAGATCCCCGGCGGCCCCATTTACATTACTGCTCCTGAGTACCAGATTCTCGACAACGAAAACCATCCCGATGCCAAACTGGGCGTGGATGGCAATCGCGCGTCGGCTTCACTGTACGATATGTTGCCTGCAAAACCACAGAACGCCAAGCCTTTCGGCGAATGGAACACGGGCGGCATTATGGTCTATAAGGGCACTGTTATTCACTATCAGAACGGCGAACCCGTTGTCGAGTATCATCTGTGGACTCCAGAATGGACCGCTATGATCGAAAACAGCAAGTTCTCCAGCACAAATCCCAACTGGCCGAACTCATTCGAACTTTTGACCTCCGGACTGGGTACGGATGCTGAAGGTAACGTTGTCGGTGGTTACATTGCGCTGCAAGACCACGGCGATGACGTCTGGTTCCGTAACCTGAAAGTCGAAGTTCTCGACTAAGCGGTAACTGCTCTAAAAGAAAAGCGCCCTCGAACCGAGGGCGCTTTTCTTTTAGCAGGCATCACCACTGTGCGTACCTTTGGACATTCCTGCTGGCTTTGGTGCCTTTTTTGCTGTTGTTTTTGCCGCCGGTTTTTTAGCTGTTGTCGCTTTTTCGGGTGGGAATGCGGCTTTCACCTCGGCGGCTTTTTTTGTGTGGTCTTCCTTGCTATAACCTTCCACGCCGGCGACTATCGCTTTAGCGTCCTTGGTCAGGCCTGCATTGAATTTCTCTTTGGCACGCGTGGCGCACCCGCAACTCTTTTTTTCCATAGTTATCTGTTATTATTAGGTGTTTTGCCCATTCAATAACAAATAACGTACCACATTTATCGAATAAAATTCGTTCGCGCGCCGCGGTCGTAGTCGGATGTTTCCGCGCCCAGCATCCGTGCTATGTTTTTGGCGGCATTTCGCACGGTTTGCAGTCCTTCGAGATCTTGGGCAGCTTCGCCGGGCAAGGCTCCGTGTACCACGCTCCAATATGTCGAGCCGGCGATGGCGATGTTCGAGATGGTCAGATAATAGTTTAGTGCCTGCCAGGCTGCCGAGCCACCGGAACGCCTGACGGCTACCACAGAGGCACCCACCTTGCCGGCAAACAGACCTCCATTTGAAGCAGTGACGTAAAACACCCTGTCACAAAAGCATTTCATCGTTCCACCGATATTAGCATAGTGCACCGGCGAACCGAGAACAATTGCGTCGGCGTCTTTCATTTTCTGAATCGCATCGTTCACAGGGTCATTCGTTATGATACAGCGCTCGTCTTTATTTCGTCCGCAGGCTCCACAGGCCATACAACCCCTGATTGGCTTGTCGCCAATGTGCAGTATCTCCATCTCGATACCCGCGGCTTTGAGTTCGCTCGCCATTTCACGCAGGGCCAATGTGGTGTTTCCTTCGGCTCGCGGACTGCCGTTAATCCCAATTACTTTCATAGTTTTTCCAATTTTGACCAATGTAATCTATCGTGCGCAATAACTCTGCCACGTTGTTTTCCGTCACGAGTTTCAGACGTGTCGCTTTGAAATCTGGCAATCCTTTGAAGTAGCTGCTCAGGTGACGCCGCATTTCGAGTACGCCTCCTCGCTCGCCCTTAACTTCCACCGATTTAATCAGGTGGCGCTTGGCGATATTCACCCGTTCGGCTACATTAGGTTGAGGCAGGAGTTCGCCAGTCGCCAAAAAGTGTTTTATCTCGCGAAAAATCCAAGGCCGTCCATAAGTCGCCCTACCGATCATTACTCCATCTATATCCCAACGTTCGAACGCCTCCAGTGCACTCTGAGGGGAGGAGATGTCGCCGTTGCCGATGATCGGGATTTTGATTGCCGGATTCGCCTTTACCGCGCCGATCAGAGTCCAGTCCGCGCTACCGGTATAGAGTTGCGCACGGGTTCGTCCGTGAATTGTAAGCGCGTGTATCCCAACATCTTGTAATCGCAATGCTATCTCTTCGATGTTTTTAGAGCTCTCGTCCCATCCGAGACGTGTTTTTACGGTTACAGGAGTCTTCACTGCCTCTACGATCCGACGTGTCATTTCCACCATCAGTGGCACATCACGCATCATCCCGCTACCGGCACCTCTGTTTGCGATCTTTTTGACAGGGCAGCCGAAATTTATATCTATCAGATCAGGGCCGGCCGCTTCGGCCATTCGTGCCGCCTCGACCATCGGCTCGATGAGGTGGCCGTAAATTTGCACCCCGATGGGTCTCTCGTAATCGTCTAACCTCAACTTGGCTAATGACTTGGCGGCATCACGAATAAGTCCGTCGCTCGAAATGAACTCGGTGTACATCATATCGGCACCGAACCCCTTGCATAGCCAGCGGAACGAGGGGTCGGTTACGTCCTCCATCGGCGCCAGCAACAACGGCCGCTCACCCAAATCCACATTGCCTATCTTCACGGCTCGTCCCAGTAATCTATTTCGCGCACGGTGACGTTGAATGGCTCCTGTTCCTGCATCTGAGTTCGACGAATCCAGTTTCCGTGAGTGTCGAATTCATACACCGCGATTATCGCTGCGGATACAAAACTCTTGGTCCGAGCTTTATCGTCAGTAAATTTTATCGTGTGAGTCACACTCTGAAGCAGACCGTTTTTGTCGTACTTTTCCAACACACCCTCGCCATCTATTTCGAAGCTGCCATCGGGGTGGTAATGATATTTTTCGAGGAACTCTCCGTTGTGGATTTTCTTCAGCTGCCCGCGTAGGTTGTATTTATATCGTGTTTGAGGATCTTGCCCGGTATCGTCGTCGGGCACGTAGACCGTCTCTTTTTTAAGATAGCCTTTACGGTTATGACTAAACTCGTTGCGATAAGGACCCAAGTGCTCGACTTCGGAGGAGAGGTAGCCTCGTTTGTCATAGTTATAGTGCATTGTGCGTACCGTATTTTTCAACAGGTCGTGGCTTTCGAGGTGTTCGAGGCGGACTCCCGTTGAGTCATAAAAATATTCTTCGCGGGCAAAGTGGATGGAATCCGCACCTGTAAAGGAATCCATCCGGACGATGTTTCCTGCGCGATTGTAATCCAGCACGGCATACAGGTCGGGCGAGGCTTCCCTCACCTGCTTAGGTACGCCAAACATAGCAGAGCTCGCTACGTCACTTTTTGCAACATAGAGTGGTCGGGCGCAACCTGTGATGGCGATCGAAACGATAAGAGAGTATAATATATAACGCATAATAGCAAAGGTACAACAATTTTTATAGTTTCTCCTGTGTTTTTATCACAGTCACGAAATCACGCAAAAATTCTTACCTTTGTGACCACTATGGAGATCGAAAAACAGATTCACGCAGCGGCCGTGGCGGCTGTCGAAAAGTTATACGGTGGGGTGGATGCCTCACTGGTTCAGATTCAAAAAACGCGCAAAGAGTTTACAGGCGATTTCACACTGGTGGTCTTTCCGCTGCTGAAAGTCAGTCACGCTTCACCAGACGTAACTGCCACACAAATAGGCGAATATCTCGTTGCCAACAACCCCGAAACAGGCTCGTTCAATGTTATCAAGGGCTTTCTGAATATCTCACTGACGGCCGAATTCTGGGCCGCGCGCTTTGCCGAAATTGTCGCCGATCCCAACTTTGGGCGAGCCGAACCGATCGGTAAAACGGTTATGGTCGAATACTCGTCACCCAACACCAACAAGCCGCTCCATCTGGGGCATATTAGAAACAATCTGTTGGGATATTCTGTGGCCGAGATTCTGCGCGAGTGCGGCAATAACGTGTTGAAAGCCAACCTTGTAAACGACCGCGGTATCCACATTTGCAAGAGTATGCTGGCCTGGCAACGCTTCGGTAACGGTGAAACTCCGGCTTCGAGCGGTCTTAAGGGCGATCACCTCGTTGGTAAATATTACGTCGAGTTCAATAACCGGCTCAAAGATGACGAATCGTTGCTCGACCAGGCGCAGGAGATGCTCCGACGCTGGGAGGCGCACGATCCCGAAATTTACGTCTTGTGGGAGACGATGAACGGTTGGGTTTACGACGGTTTCGAGAAGACTTATAAGCGGTTAGGTGTCGATTTCGACAGAATGTACTACGAGTCGCAGACCTACCTCTTGGGCAAGGCGCTTGTTGAAGAGGGACTCGAAAAAGGAGTGTTCTATCGTCGCGAAGACGGCTCGGTGTGGATTGACCTGACTGCGGATGGGCTGGACGAAAAACTGCTCCTTCGCGCCGACGGAACCAGCGTTTATATGACCCAGGACTTGGGTACGGCCTATCGTCGCTTCGAAGACGAGAAGCTCGACGCACTGATATATGTCGTTGGTAATGAGCAGAATTATCACTTTCAGGTACTCAAACTCGTACTCAAAAAACTGGGCTATGCGTGGGCCGACGCTATCTATCACCTATCGTACGGAATGGTCGAGCTGCCTGAGGGCAAGATGAAGTCGCGCGAGGGTACGGTAGTGGATGCCGACGACCTGATAGAGGGAATGGTTACCGAGGCGCGCGAGATGTCACAAGAGCTGGGCAAACTGGATGGCCTCAGTGCCGAAGAGGCTTCCGAGATCGCCGAAATGGTCGGTTTGGGAGCGCTTAAGTACTTCATACTCAAAGTTGATCCGCGCAAGACGATGCTGTTCGATCCGCGCGAATCCATAGACTTCAATGGTAACACGGGGCCCTTCATTCAATACACCCACGCGCGAATTCGTTCGGTGTTGAGGAAAGCTTCCGGTGAGTTCGTTTCGACTCCTGCTCCCGAGGTCTATTTGCCCGAAGAGCTGGAGCTTATCAAGACTCTTTCGGAATATCCACAGGTTGTTTTGCAGGCGGGCGAGAACTTTGCACCGTCGGTCATTGCAGCTTGGGTTTACGACCTGGCTAAGATGTATAACGGCTATTATCACGACCATCCGATCCTGCGCGAAGCCGACCCGGCCGTGCGCGATTTCCGCCTGCGCCTGTCGGAACAGGTAGCCTTAGTGATCAAAAAGGGGATGAATTTGTTGGGCATCAACGTCCCCGAAAGGATGTAAGTGCTGCCCTATAGCTGTCTGAAACGGGTAAGGTGATTTCGCCTAAAACTGCACGGCCACGCTCTATGTGTGTAATGTATTGAATTCCAACGACGTAACTACGATGTATGCGCACGAAGTGCGAGGGTGGCAGCAATGCAAGAATCCCTTTTAGAGTCATAAGTGTTTGGATCACAGCTCCGTCGGCAGTGTGAATCGAGACGTAATCGCCTTTGCTCTCTATATACACAATGGCGTCGAGCGAAAGTGCCACGTGCCGGTGATCGGATTGTACTACAATTCTGCCGCGTGACCGGTCAGCCTTTTCGATTGCCCGTGTAAATTCATTAAAGCTCACAGGCTTAAGTAGGTAGTCGAGTGCATCGACCCGAAATCCATCCAGTGCATATTGCTCGAACGCCGTGGTGAAGATCACCCGCGTTTTGCTACTGTCCACCGCACGTGCCACCTCCAGTCCGCTCAGACCCGGCATCTGAATATCGAGAAATGCAAGATCGATATCGCCTTTCCCCAAAACCTTCAGTGCCTCAGCTCCATTTGTGAGCCGATGGGCGAGTTTCAACGCAGGCGTCCGGCGAATGTAATCCTCCAAAATATCGAGAGCCAGAGGCTCGTCATCTACGATTATGCAGTTGAGTGTCATAGCGTTATGATTAATTCGGCGGTATGCACCCCGTCACGCCTTTCCAGTGTCAGAGAGTGTGTTTTTGGGTAGAGCAGGGTGAGTCGTCGTCGCAGATTGTCGAGCCCTATGCCCGAACCACTCCGATCAACACCTTGCTTGGGGTAATCGCTGTTCTGGACGAGACACCGCACGATGCCCTGGCCTGAAACGTTCGAAATTTCGATAACCACTCGAACGAATGACGCCTCACCTGTAGAAGAAACCCCGTGTTTAAATCCGTTCTCGATCAGGGTCATAAACATCAGCGGTGCAATGGTAAGCCCTTTCGTGTCAGAAGGTAGCGATACGTTGATCGCAACGCCGGCTCCGTGCCTGAGGCGCGCCAATTCGACAAAATTGTGCACAAAATCCATCTCCTCGGCCAGCGAAACCCGTTCATCGCGGGCGTAGAGCGTATAACGTAGCAGGGTGCTCAATGAATGGATCGCTTCACGTGCCCGTTCGCCGTCGCTCGCAACAAGAGCATAAATATTGTTGAGGGTGTTGAACAGGAAGTGGGGATTAAGCTGACTGCGAAGGTTTTGCAACTCAGCATCGCGCTTTTCGGCTTCGAGGCGTGCCCGTTCCCTCTCTTGGGTTTGCCACGCCGCAACCATCTTCAGAGCAACGCTCAGCCCGATGACCAACATCAGCACCAGCCCGTCACGAATAATGTAGCTCGCCAGTGCGATTTTTTCGCTCGGAGGAGCGACACCGACAATCCTGGTGAGATAGAACTCCTGTAGCAGGTGAGAGCAACTGGCCACAACGACTATCATCACCCCGTTGCACAGCCAAAACACCAGCCAGCGCCGCTGTTCGAAGACCAGCTTGTCGATCAAAAAATAGTAATTGAAGTAGAATACCAACATAAACATCAGCGGTATCCAGCTGTAAATCACATATTTGTCAATTCCAACCAGCGATCCCTCACGTGTGGCCACAAGGAACGGGAAACACAGGATTATGACCCACACCAACACGTTGATGAAGACGAACATTACCCGTCCGAGGAGGGCCTGCTTTTCGTGATTTTTCGGCATAATCCCCACAAAGTTAAAAATTTTAACTATTTTTGTGGTACTATGAAATTAAGCAGTAAAATTATTGCGAAAATTTTAACTCTGTGCGGCATCTCACTCGCCTGTACGGCGTGCTATGCACCAGGTTATACCGATTATGCCGATCTCACGGTGCGGGGAATAGTTACCGACGAGGCGAGTGGCGATCCGGTGGAAGGCATAAAGGTCGGGTTGAATTGGCGGGAGACGACGACTGATGCCGAAGGGGTTTACAGAATATCTGTCGAAATTCTCGGTGCGCCGGGTGAATATCCTGTCGAGATAACACTTGACGACATTGATGGCGAACAGAAGGGTGGACTGTTTGGTTCGGTGACGGAGCAGATCGAACTTTCCGTATCGGACTTCGTCGGTGGGGGTCGGCTCAATAAGCGGGAAACATACTTCGGAGCGGCGGAAAAAACTGCCGATTTTACCTTAACCCAAATCGAAAAAAGCGATGAGAATGAGTAGAATTATCACAGGTCTGTTGGCGCTGCTGGGATTTGCGGCGTGCGAACCGGGTAATGGACGGGTGGAATATGGTCAGCCGCACGCCGACTTCGAGGTCAAAGGCAAGGTGACGGATGTCGATGGTGATCCCATACAAGGGATAAAGATTTCGGCGAAATGGGCCGATGCGTATGATTATCATAATCCTTCCGTGACAACCGATTCTTCTGGAAAATATACGTTGAACGACCCTTATTGGTGGCCTGATAGTGGTGAGATCGAGGTAATTGCCGAGGATGTGGACGGCGAGGAGAACGGCGGTAGCTTTGCCACCAAGATCGAAACGATAACCGTTAAAGATTCCGATTACACCGGTGGAAGCGGTGGTTGGTATGAGGGAAAATTGAGCAAAACCGCTGACTTTACACTTGAACTTGACGATGATGAAAACGAATAAGTTAGCTATCGGAGTGTTGGCCCTGTTGGGATTCGGAGCGGTGCTGGGGAGCGGATGTGCCCACAGGGGATCGAAAAGCCGTGCACCTGAAGTCAATCCGGAGCCCGAAATCGTATCCGATACTATGCAAGTGAGAGTGATGTATGGAGTGCAGCTCGCCCCGTTCGATCCGGATAAACCAATAAGAGACCTTGCGGCACCGGATGGACAAAACTAAGATCGGTCTACGCAAACGCCTGGGACTCAATCTGTTTGCTAAACTATATAAAGACCAGGTCGAAACCCACCCGCTGCGAACGCTCTTTTGGGAGTGCACGTTGAGGTGTAATTTGGATTGTCGCCACTGTGGAAGCGATTGTAAGAGCGAGGGGGTGCGAGAGGCAGAGGAAGTCAGAGTCATACCGGATATGCCTCTCGAAGATTTTTTGCGCACACTCGATACGATCACTCCCCACGTGGATCCGCACAAGGTGATGATCGTCTTTTCAGGAGGCGAGGTACTGATGCGTAAAGACTTGGAACGCGCTGGTCTTGAGGTATATAAGCGCGGTTATCCGTGGGGGATGGTTACGAACGGGATGGCGCTTGACGCTGTGCGGTGGGACTCTTTACTGCGAGCAGGGCTGCATTCGATAACGCTGAGTTTGGACGGCTTCGAGGATGACCATATTTATATTCGCCGCCATCCGAAGAGTTACGAAAACGCGCTACGGGCGCTTAAACTTATTGTCAATGAGCCTACTATAGTTTATGACGTGGTTACTTGTGTGACGGGTGAGAGTTTGGCGCGATTGTCTGAGTTCAAGGAGTTCCTGATCTCGCAGGGAGTTAGGGCGTGGCGGATTTTTACGATTTTTCCCGTGGGCAGGGCAGCCAAAGATCCGAAGCTTCAACTTACGGACGAGCAATTCCGCGAGCTGATGGAGTTCATCAAGGCCACGCGCAAGGAAGGTCGCATAAAGCTCGATTACGCTTGCGAGGGTTTCTTGGGTGGATACGAGACCGAGGTGAGGGACAACTTTTATCACTGTTCGGCGGGGGTGACGGTCGGCGGAATCCGCATCGACGGATCCATTTCGGGCTGCACCAGCATTCGCGCGCGCTTCGACCAGGGGAATATATATAAGGACGACTTTTGGGATGTGTGGACTAACCGTTTCGAGAAGTTTCGCGACAAAAATTGGGCTCACAAGGGCGTTTGTACCGATTGCGGAATGTGGCGCTGGTGCCTCGGAGGCGGGATGCATCTCCACGACGATAAGGAAAATTTACTGCTTTGTCACTACAATAGATTAAAAAAATGACTCAAGAAGAACTTTTCAAGAAACTGATCGCACACAGCAAGGAGTATGGGTTTATTTTCCCGTCGAGTGAGATATATGACGGACTGTCAGCCGTTTATGATTATGGGCAGATGGGTGTCGAACTCAAGAACAACATCAAGGCCTACTGGTGGGAGGCGATGACGCGTCTGCGCGAGAATATCGTGGGCATCGACGCGGCCATTTTTATGCATCCGCGTACCTGGGAGGCCAGTGGCCACGTGGGCGCTTTCAACGACCCGCTCATAGACAACAAGGACTCTAAAAAGCGCTATCGTGCTGACGTTCTGCTGGAAGAGCACATCGCAAAGCTCGATGACAAGATCGACAAGGAGGTCGAAAAGGCGCGCAAACGCTTTGGCGACGCGTTCGACGAGGCACAATATCGCTCGACTTCACCCCGCGTGATTGAACTGCAAACCGAACGCGACAAGGTACATTCGCGAATGGTCAAAGCACTTACAGACAACGATCTGGCAGAGTTGAGGCAGATAATAGTCGATGCCGAAATTGTCGATCCCGTCTCCGGCACTCGCAACTGGACGGATGTGAGGCAGTTCAACCTGATGTTCGATACCAAGATCGGCTCGGTGGCCGAAGGTGCGAACACTATTTACCTGAGGCCCGAAACCGCGCAGGGAATCTTCGTGAACTTCCTCAATGTTCAGAAAACCGGTCGGATGAAGATTCCGTTCGGCATAGCACAGATCGGTAAGGCGTTTCGTAATGAGATAGTCGCGCGTCAGTTTATCTTCCGGATGAGGGAGTTCGAGCAGATGGAGATGCAGTTCTTCGTGCGTCCCGGCGAGGAGATGAAGTGGTACGAATACTGGAAGGAGTTCCGAATGCGCTGGCACCGTAACCTGGGTTTTGGCGACGAGATGTACCGCTTCCACGATCACGACAAGCTGGCCCACTATGCCAATGCCGCGGCCGACGTCGAGTTCAAGTTCCCGTTCGGGTTCAAGGAGGTCGAGGGTATCCATTCGCGCACCGATTTCGACCTGGGCAATCACCAGAAATTCAGCGGTCGCAAGATGCAATATTTCGATCCGGAGACTGGCGAAAGCTATGTGCCTTACGTGGTCGAGACCTCTATCGGAGTGGATCGAATGATCCTTCAGGTGCTCTCGGCGGCCTATACGGAAGAGAAACTGGAAAACGGCGAAGAAAGGGTCGTAATGCGAATCCCGGCTCCGTTGGCACCGGTGAAAGCCGCAGTGCTGCCGCTCGTGAAAAAAGACGGACTGCCTGAGATCGCCCGCCAGATCATCGACTCGTTGAAATTCGAACACAACGTGCAGTACGACGAAAAGGATAGTATCGGCAAGCGCTATCGCCGTCAGGATGCGATCGGGACGCCGTTCTGTATCACCGTTGATCATCAGAGTGTCGAGGATGGCACCGCCACGATCCGCCGCCGCGATTCGATGGAACAACAGCGCGTTGCCATCGCCGATATTCCCTCGATAATTAATAAAGAGGCCGGATTACGAACTCTTTTGGAAAAGTTGAGTTAATTTATTAACTTTGCGCTTCCGAAAACGGTGCGATGGCCGAGTGGCTAGGCTCAGGTCTGCAAAACCTGCTACAGCGGTTCGAATCCGCTTCGCACCTCAAGGGCCGACAGATCAGGGGGGAGACCCCGCACTGAAGGCTCGAATATCTACAACTAATCTAAAGCCGTTATGAAAAAAATCTTAGCATTGACTGTCGTGCTCGTTGCGACAATCCAAATTCAAGCACAGCAAAAACCGATTTATCTTGATCCTAAGGCGCCGATGGAAGAGCGCATCGGAGATGCTCTGGGCCGAATGACTCTTGAAGAAAAGATCGCGATGGTTCACGCGCAGTCCAAGTTTTCGTCGCCTGGAGTTCCGAGTCTCGGTATTCCCGACAATTGGATGACCGACGGCCCTCACGGCATCCGCGCCGAGGTTCTGTGGGACGAATGGAACACAGCCGGCTGGACCAACGACGCCTGTATTGCTTTTCCGGCACTGACTTGTCTGGCGGCAACGTGGAACGAGGATATGGCGGCCCTATATGGCAAATCTATCGGCGAAGAGGCCCGCTATCGCAACAAAAATGTGCTGTTGGGCCCCGGTGTGAACATCTATCGTACCCCGCTGAACGGTCGTAACTTCGAATATATGGGTGAAGATCCGTTGCTTGCGTCACGTATGGTCGTACCTTATGTTAAGGGTGTTCAGGCCAATGGAGTGGCTGCTTGCGTGAAGCACTTCGCGTTGAACAATCAGGAAATTCGCCGCCACGAGGTCAATGTGAATGTGGATGACCGCACGCTTTATGAAATCTATTTGCCGGCGTTCAAGGCGGCTGTCCAAGAGGGAGGCGCTTGGGCAATTATGGGCTCTTACAACAGATACAAGGGGCAATGGGCCTGTCAAAACCAGTACCTGCTCAATGATATTCTGCGCACCGAGTGGGGCTTCGACGGTGTTGTGATCAGTGACTGGGGCGGTGTGAACGACACTATGCAAGCTATCTACAACGGGCTCGATATGGAGTTCGGAACGTGGACTGACGGATTGAATTTCGGACAAAGCAATGCTTATGATAACTATTATTTGGCCGATCCGTTCCTCAAACTTATTCGTTCGGGCGAAGTCAAAGAAGCCGAGGTCGATCGCAAGGTCCGCAACATTTTGCGTTTGGCGTTCCGCACGACTATGAATCCCGAACGTCCTTTCGGTTCGTTTGCAACAGAGGCGCACGGTGACGCAGGTCGTAAAATCGCTCAGGAGGGTATCGTGCTGTTGAAAAACACCGCTAATGTGCTGCCTGTCGATCTTAAGCACACGAACAAAATTGCCGTCATCGGTGAGAATGCCATCAAGGTTATGACTGTCGGCGGGGGTAGCTCGTCGCTCAAGGTTAAATATGAAGTTTCTCCGTTGGCCGGTATCCAATCAAGGGTTGGCGACGAAGCCGAAGTGGTTTACGCTCGTGGCTATGTTGGAGATCAGCTTGCCGGTCAGGATGGCTTGAGCACGGGCGAGAACATCGCCGACAACCGCACACCCGAGGAGCTGATCGTAGAGGCTTGCAAGGTTGCCGCTGAAGCGGACTATGTGATCTTCATCGGTGGGCTGAACAAGAATCCCGGACAGGACTGCGAGGGTGATGACCGTGCGTCACTGGGTCTGCCTTATGGTCAGGACAAGTTGATCGACGAACTGGCAAAGGTGAACAAGAACCTTGCTGTAGTGATAATTTCGGGTAACGCCGTGGCAATGCCGTGGGTTGATCGCGTGCCGAGTATTGTTCAGGGTTGGTACCTGGGTTCGGAGGCCGGCAATGCACTCGCCTCGATCCTTGTGGGCGATGTGAATCCGTCGGGTAAGCTTCCGTTTACGTTCCCCGTGCGTTTGCAAGACAGTGCTGCTCATTCAGTAGGCGAATATCCGGGCGGTGAAGAGGAAACTTATAACGAGGGTATTTTCGTGGGCTATCGTTGGGTGGACAAACAAAAAACCAAGCCTCTTTTCAGCTTCGGTCACGGTCTGAGCTACACCACTTTCGAGTATGGTAAGGTCACGGCCGACAAAAAAGAGATGACTCAGGATGGCAAGATGACCTTTCACGTGAAGGTGAAAAACACCGGATCGAGAGAGGGTGCCGAGGTAGTTCAGCTCTATATCAGAGACGTTCGCAGCTCGCTTCCGCGTCCTGTTAAAGAACTCAAGAGCTTCCACAAGGTGCGTCTGGCTCCGGGAGAAGAGAAAGAGGTTGCATTCACAATCGACCGTACGGCGTTGGCCTTCTTCGATGATGCCAAGCACGAGTGGGTTGCGGAACCGGGTGATTTTGAAGCTATTATTGGAGCCTCATCGACCGATTTGCGAGGCAAAGTTTCTTTTAAGTTGAAGTAGTCCAACCTATCGCGTTCGAGATCATTCGCGTGAAATTCTCGTTGCTCCAGAGCCGGGCCGTGTGACCCATCAGGAAATAGACGTTGCGCGCCCGCTTGTCCGGATCGACCCAAACGACTGGGTGGTCTCCCATCTTGATGGGAGAGGCGGGAGAGTAACTCTGTTCATCCACAGTGGCCAAAACGTGAACCCCGCCGAGGCGCGGACTGCGATCGAAAGTGTACCACTCATCGTCGGGAATGACGAAAGACGGGGCGACTCCCTCCATAACGGGATGCGCCCCGTCTTCCGTTTGCACGGTACCGTCAGCCAGCGCTGCGATGTAATTATCGAACCGTATGCCGCCCAAAAAATCGCTGAACCAAGGCCACATCTCAAAGCCGTCGAACTCACCCAGTAGCGATGCGTGGTGGAATCCGATCCAGCCGCCGAGACCCTTGTCGATGTACTTCGTGAAAGCCTTTTCGGCCTTGCGTGTCCAGCCGTAAGGGGGGTAGTCGAGTTGGATAATTGCGTCGAAACCGGCGAGATACTTATCGTCGATGAGGTCGGTGTTATTGATCTCGGTAAAACTGACGCCCAACTGTGGCCCGTGCTCGTTGAGCCAGCGTAAGCCCGCATCGGTGAATGGGCCGTGCTGACCACCGCGTTCCGTCAATACAAGGATTTTTGACGAACCTTGTTTTGCGTGGCTAAAAATCGTTGCCGGCGTTCCGGCCGTTGCCACCTCTGCTGCCAGTGTCAGCCATTTTCCCGCCGAGGTGACCCATACCTCTTTATAACAGGCATTATTCACGCGCGGCCAATAAGGTTCGTCCGTGTTATCCAGCGAACGTATTCCGACAGGCATTTCGCCCGTCATCTCGCCCGACGAAAAGCTGTCCATCTGCGGATAGTTCCAGCCCTCGCCATAGATCAGCGACTGGCCGAACGGATTTTTGCCCACCGTCCAATACATCTGCTCAAGACCTATGTCGATCAACTCGTTGTCGTTCAAGAGTTTACCGCAAATAGCCGCCGCCTTGCCCATCGACAGGTGCACGGCTGTGTTGCCGTTGAAGATGCCAAACCACACCGGGAAGCGCTTCACATAGTGTTTGTCATCGAGCTGCACGCCGCCTTTAATTTGCTCTTCGTATAGTTCTTCAGCATTCGCGGGGGGCCACAGGTGTAGATGATAGAACCCCTCATTGTCCTGCGGCTCATCCACGTTATAAATCCCGCTGGGTAGCATCCCATAGGGTGCAGTGTATTTCATTAACCCTTTTAAGTAGTTACCATATAGCGAAATAGCATTTGCCCAGCGTATATGATCGGCGTGTTTGGGTTGGGTTTCGCACAGGGCTGCCAGAGCCTGCATATAGACCTGCTCACGCGACTGATGGATATAGTGGACTATCGAGCGCTTGGAAAGATCTCGATAGAAAAATCCGCGCGTTCCGTCGCCCAGCGGCTCGATTCGCTGACAATCGAGCGTGTATTTTATGTATTCGGCGGCAATCTCGGCATACGAATTCTCGCCGGTTAGACGATAAAGCATACTTGCTGCCCACGAAACCGTCGCCATATATTGGCTTTCGGAGGTGTTGTATGTGTGCTCATACATACTGCCGAACTCGCCGTAACCGACTTCGGAGTGGCGTTTCATCGCGAAATCAAAGTCCTCTTTGGCAATGCGTGTGAGGTAGTTTTGCATTGCCGGATCGCCATCCATCGTCATCGCCGCATATGCCTCGTATGCAGAATAGAGGAAATTGTCGAACGCGAAATTCTGCACACGAACTGTCGAGATGTCGTCGTAGGTGTTGAAAATACCGTCCAGCCAGATCAACAGACCCACGCTGCTCGCTCTGTAGCCGTCTCCATAGCGATTTTTGAGTACGAACTCCAGTCCCCATTGAGCCTCTTCGAGCAGTCGCGCAGCCAACAGAGGGTTGGTATTCTTCAAGGCATTATGTGCTTCGAGCAGCGCAAAAGTCACGTCACCGGTCTGTAGCGTCTGCTGCGACAGGTCACCCGCGTCGTGCCACCCGCCTGCGTAAGAGATTTTTTGGCCGTTATGTTCGGACATCAGATCGACGTGACATTCGCCGTGCACCCCCGGAACCGGATAGCCGCAACGCTGGCAAAAGATGAAGTTGAGCACTCTCCACAGCGAATTTTCCCACACGTCGTCGGCGATGGCAAAAGGTGGGGTGGTCACGGAACCGACGCGCAGACAGAACTCACCCGTGCGATCGAACGCCGTGAAATCCATCACGTTGAAGGTGCCGATAGTGGTTATTTGTCGCTGGATCGGGCCGGTGAAAACTTCCGTACCGGTTGTGTCGAGCAATGAAAACCTGTCACCGTCGAGAGTCGTTATAGCGGTTTTCGGGCTGCTCAAGGCATAGCCGCTGGTGGAATAAATTATCTTTTCCGGTGCGGGAATCCAGCCGCTTTCGGGATCGAGTCCTTCGACCTGCTGAAGTTCGACTCCTTCGATCCAATAGATCATCTCCTCGCCGGTGGTTCTGTCGCGACCCTTGATGCTGGCGCCGAAAGTTATCTTCTCGATTGCAGTACGGTCGAGACCCTCGATATCCAAAAAGCAGTCGTTCCATTGCTTGTTGCGCAGGTTTACAAGGTGGCTCGCAACGCCTCCGAGTCCCAAATTTAGATTCACGACCCTCGCTCCGTCGCAGTCGGGATATATCCTGAAAGCCAGACGATTATACTTCTCCCAGTTTGTCTTGGCGTCTATGGCGATGCTGCGAGAGCCGTAAGTGGCGTAGTCAGGATCATCGGCAGGCCCCTTGGCACGCTCACCTGTAGCGGTCGGAATGGTCAGTTTGAGGCGCTTATCTATCAACGGGAAACGCGCAAGAATTTTTTTCGAAAGCCCCGCCGTTTCGAACGAACGCGATGAATCAATAGGCAGCGGAGAGTGAACCAACCCCGAAGTTATGAGTTGTTTTTCGAGCGAGGTATCGGCTTGAGACTGTGGAGCATCTCTTCCCGCCAACCACAGTACCCCACGGCGAAATGCCAACTGGAAATTTTTGTCGTGGAACATCTCCGGCCCGTGCCCCGTTACAACGCCCACGATACGTCCTCGGCCATATTGGTGAGTGTAAAGAACGCTCGGTTCGCATTCGGGATTGGAGGTTGTCCACAGCGGGTGAATGTCGGGCGAAACCCACAGGTTGTCGTAAATTTCGTCGTGCAACGTAAACCGAGGCTCCATCCCCTGGGTTATAAAGTGCTCGCGATCGACCACAGAGATGGGAATATCCTGTTCGTGCTTATACTTTGACACGCCGTAAGTCACTCCGTCCATCTGCTGTTCGCTCATAAAATATTTCATCCCTGCGATCCGTGCGAACTCCGGCCAGGTGTTGTAGGTCAGGAGGCCGTCGTGGAAAATGTAGGCGGGTTTTCCTCCGCGAATCGCTGCTGCTATGTTGTCCTTTACGCTGTCGGGAATCTCGTCCAGTTCTATGTCATAAAAAACGAGCACGTCGTACTGGTCGCTGTTTTCGGGCTCGAAGAGCTCGAACGACTCCTGGGTCGTGTAAACCTTCGTAGTAACCTCCTCGAAGCCATTCAAAAGGGGCGCATAGAGTTCGATGTCGCTCACGGGATCCATCCCCGCGATAAAAGCCAACCGGATTGGCAGGGCAAGTAGCAAAAGAGTTTTCATATTTACAAAAATAATTATATTTTTGCACATTATGAAAACATTTCTCGCACTCGACCTTGGCGGCACGAAGCTGCTCATCGGGGAACTCGATCAGAGCGGCAAAATCCTGCGCCACAAAAGGTACGTTGCCAACTATGCAAACCAGCGCGAAGCGGTGGAGCTTATCAAACGTTCGCTCGATGACTATATAGCAACTGAAGGATGGGTCGATCAGGATCTGCCTGTGGCGATGGGGGTGGGATTGGTCGGCAGGGTCGATCCTTGTCAAGGTATTTGGTTGCAGATAGACCCGCGGCGCACGGATCCGATCCCTCTTTCCAAGGAGTTGAGCGAGATTTACGGAATGCCGGTTTTTATCGACAACGATGTGAAGAGTGCCACGCAGGCGATCAGGCGATTTGAGTTGAAATCCGACAATTTTGTCTATATCAACGTCGGCACAGGCATCGCTGCGGGGATCATTGCAGGCGGCAAGCTTATCAGAGGCAGCCACTTCAATGCCAGTGAAGTGGGGCATAACGCAGTGGGAGTCGATTTGGGAATCACTTGTGCTTGTGGTCGCAAAGATTGTGTGGAGATGATCGCAGCCGGCATCGGGATCGACTATTGTGCGCGTATGCTCGCCCCTGAATTTCAGACGAAATTGAACATTCCCGAAGGTGCGCGTGTCGATGTGGAGGAGGTTTTTACGCTGAGCCGTGAGGGCGATCCGTTGTGTGTAGAGCTTGTGAAAAACGCTTCTCAGGCGCTGGCCGGGTTGATTATGAACCTTGTAAGGGTTGTCGATCCAGACACCGTGGTGCTGGGTGGCGGAGTTATTGCCGATGGCTATCTGCACGGCCAGGCGTTGGTGAAACTCAACCCCACCACCATCCGCTTTGTCACCGGTGGAGTGGTACTCACTGGACTTCATCCCGACCTGATCGGCCTTATCGGTGCAGGAGCAGTGGCGATGAACAATTACGATAAAATAGATGAAGCTCAATATAACCATTGCTCGCTCGGAGAATGAATTTGACCGCCTGGCTGCTTGGCGGGTGGTGGGCGAAATTTTGAATAACCCGCGTGCTGTCGTAGGTCTTTCGACGGGCCAGACGACCAGAAATATGCACGCCGTGATCAGTGAAATTTTCGCTACACATCCGTTCGACGTTTCGCAAGCGACCATTTTCGGGGTGGATGAAGTGACTGGCGTCTCCAGGGATTATGCCGGCGCTTGCTACACTATGCTTCGCACGCAACTCATTGATGTGTTGGGCGTTCCTGCTGAAAACTTTATTATGCCACCGACCCTTTCCGATGATTTTGATGCCGAGTGCGTTAAGTTTTCCGGCGAGTTGGCTCGCAGGGGTGGGGTGGATTTGCAGGTGTTGGGACTGGGTGTGAACGGCCATCTTGGGTTCAATCAGCCCGGAACTCCTTTCGAGAGTACGGCGTGGGTCTCGAAGATGGACGAAGCTCTGGAGGCTCGAATTCGCCGCGATACCGGCATTGCAACTGCGCCACTCGGAGGTATCACGCTCGGAATCAAGGATATTATGCACTCGCGCCGCATTCTGCTGGTAGCAAAGGGCGAAAGCAAAGCGGAAATAGTGAAACAAATGCTCACGGGCCCCATTTCTATTGACAATCCGAGCTCCGTGCTACAGCTTCATCCTAATTGTGAATTCTTGTTAGACATCCAATCAGCCAAACTGCTATGACACAGCAAAAAACTCAAACTAATTACGTGGGGCCGTTCCTGGTGATGGTGTTCCTGTTTTTTATCGTGGGCTTCCTTACCACGGCCAACGCCCAGTTCCAGGGGCCGCTCAAGAATGCTTTTTTGGACGGAGTGGGCGACCTGAAAAACACTTTTGCAACGCTCATCACCTTCTCGTGGTTTCTGGCCTATCCGATCTGTGGCGGCATAGGGTCGAGGTGGATTTCGCGATTCGGTTATAAGGGTACGCTGATCCGTTCGCTCGTTGTGATGATCGCGGGGTTGGGGCTGTTTTTCCTTTCGTCGTGGTTCACGGTGCGCTTTCCCGAATCGGCTTTGCACGCCGGAGCGATTAGCGTTCCGGTCGGATTCTTCATCTTCCTGCTGGGTTCGTTCGTTGCAGGAGCTTCGGCCACTATTTTGCAAGTCGTCATAAACCCTTATCTCACTGCTTGTTATGTCAAGGGTACGCAACCCATCCAGAGACTTGCGATCGGTGGTTCGTCCAACTCGATAGGTACCACCATCGCTCCTTATTTTGTTACAGGTATTGTCTTCGGTGGTGTGGCGATGGAAGAGGTTCAGATCAGTCAGTTGATGGTTCCGTTCGCCGTGCTGATGGTCGTAATTGCCGTTGTGGCTGTTGTGCTGGGGCGTTTTTCGCTGCCCGACATCGAGGGTACAAGGGTTGAGGCGGGCGAGAAACTTGAGAAGAGCGTTTGGTCGTTTCGCCACCTCACGCTTGGTGTTATAGCGATATTTTTCTATGTCGGCGTTGAGGTCTGTATCGGCGCCAACATCAATCTCTATGCTCTGGAGCAGACGTTTCCCGGCTCGGCTATCACGCTGATGGCTACGATCTATTGGGGTGGGATGCTCATCGGCAGGCTTGTGGGCAGCACGCTGAAAAAAATTCCGCCGAGGGTGCAACTCGTAACCACGACGGTCGCGGCAACCGTGCTCGTGTTGCTGGCCGTGTCTATGGACAATCCGTGGCTGCTGGCCGCTGTGGGCCTTTTCCATTCTATTATGTGGGGCGCGATCTTCACCCTCTCGGTTACAGACTTGGGCAAATACACCTCCGTCGCATCGGGTGTGTTTATGATCGGAGTCGTCGGTGGGGCGATTTTGCCTCTATTGCAGGGTGTTTTGGCCGACAGTTTGGGCGGCTGGCGATGGTCGTGGTTGTTGGTGATCTTCGGCGAGATATTTATGCTCTACTATGCGCTGGTGGGATCGCGAGTGCGTAAATAGATAGAGGACAGAACAATAAAGGGGGCGGTTCCGTATAACTGCCAAGTGGTCGTAGAGACCACGCTCGCGAGTTGGCAATGGAAACAACCCCGCGAGAAGTCAGCATCAAATATTGTGCCGAAAAAGATCGGTTGAGCCGATGTGAGGGTGTTTTAGCGAGCAGGCAGTGAGAACGTAAATTCCAGTCCGCTCTCCTTGCCATTCTTCACCGAAATGGTGCCACCGTGAAGCTCGATAGTGTTTTTGACGATCGAAAGTCCGAGACCTGAACCCCCTGCAGCCCTTGTGCGACCTTCGCTGACGCGATAGAATCGCTCGAAGAGACGCTCCAGGTGTTCGCCGTCAGGAATTCCGCGGCCGGTATCGGCAAACGTGAACCGAACCATTCGCCCACCCTTATCGACTGCTCCGACACGAATCTCTATGTTCTCGCCCGCGTGGGCTACGACGTTATCCGTCAGGTTGCGGAACACCGAATATAGTAAACTTTGGTTCGCCTTGAGCACCAACCCCTGCGGAATATCGACCTGGAACGAGATATTCTTTTCGGCCAGTGCCGCCGATGCATCGGAGAGCACTTTCTCCAGCAGTTCGGTCACATCCACGTCCACGAACTCGAACGCTCCCTGCTTCTCGTCGATTCGCGCCAGCAGGCTCATATCCGAAATAAGCTCCGACAAAGTATGAGTTTGGCCGTAGGCCCTGTGCAGATACTCTTCGCGGCGCTGGTGATCGAGACCCTCGTTGCCCAGCACTATCTCCAAGAATCCACGAATACTGGTCACGGGTGTACGTAGCTCGTGGGCAATGTTGCCCGTCATCTCCTGCTTGAGTCGGCGGGTCTGCTCGCGGATTTCCTGTTGGCGTTCGCGTTCGGCAGAATTTCCCACCGACCGTCCCACGCGATAACAAATCACCCCGACTATGCACAAGGCGGCAATGGCAATAAGTATATAGGTCATCATACCGGATTGAATCTATATCCGTAACCTGTTCGCGACGAGATCCACGAGGCGTGTTCACCCATCTTTTTGCGCAGGCGGGTGATGTGAACGTCGATCGTGCGCTCGGTGGTGTATGGGGCATCCTTCCACAGCCTCTCGATGATCTCCTCGCGCGAGAAAAGCCTCGACGGACTCGATGCCAACAGAGCCAGAATTTCGAATTCGGTCTTGGTCAGAGCCACGGGTTTGCCGTCGATCGCCAGTTCTTTGGTTTGCAGATCGAGCACAATATCGCCTATAGTGAGTTTTTCGGAGGTGTTATCCTGCTGTACCGGTTCGGAGGCCGCTTTGGTCGATGGGCCACGCTTTAGAACCGCTTTCACGCGCGCCGATACCTCTTTGAGCGAGAAGGGTTTGGAAATATAGTCATCGCCGCCGACCGAAAATCCTGTGAGCATATCGTTCTCGGTGTCCTTGGCGGTTAGAAAGATTATCGGCACGGCATTACCCTGCTTGCGTAGCTTTTCGGCCATATGGTAGCCGCTTATGCCGCCCATCATCACGTCCAGAAGGATCAGAGCGTGCTGCGGTGAGAGTTTTTCGAGCGCCTCTTCGGCTGAGGTTGCGGTATCGACACTGTAACCTTCGCTTTGGAGATTGAACGAGAGGATCTCCAAAATGTCCTGCTCGTCATCGACAATAAGGATTCGTCTTTTCATACCCCCAAAGTTATGGTTAATTTTATTACTTTTCAGTTAAAATTGCTTTGCAGATTTTTCGTGCAAAACCGGGGCCATTGTAGATCATCCCCGTGTAAATTTGCACCAGATCGGCGCCGGCATCGAGCATTGCCACGGCATCGGTGGTAGTCATCACGCCTCCGGTGGCTATGATAGGGTAGGTCGGGCCGATCTTTTCGCGGGCATATTTCACGGTATCGAGCGCCCTTGCAGTCAGCGGGCCTCCACTAAGACCTCCTTTCCCGATCGCATTTAACTTCTTGTGCGAAATGTGTAGCCCCTCGCGGGAGGTGGTTGTATTGGTCGCCACCACACCATCCACAAGCGTATCTGTCACGACTTTCAGTGCTGCATCGGTTTCTTCGCGAGTAAGGTCTGGCGAAATTTTTATCAGGATGGGTTTGTAGGTGTCCTGCCCTTGGCGGAATTCGAGCAGCGGCTCCACGACGGATAGCAGGTATTCGGTAGTTTGCAATTTGGTCAGCCCTGCTACGTTCGGGCAACTCACGTTCACCACAAAGTAGTCGCCCAGCTCATACAATCTCCGGAAAAGTTTCAGATAATCGGCCGGGGCCTGCTCGTTGGGAGTGAGAGTGTTCTTACCTATATTAATACCCACGATAGGTTTTTTGCGTTCTTTTTTGTCACGTTCTTTTTTGTCACGCGCACGTAGATTTTCCGCAGCCGTTTCCATACCGCGATTGTTGAACCCCATCCTGTTGATGATGGCGCGATCTTTGGGTAGACGGAATAGCCTCGGCTTGGGGTTTCCGGGTTGAGGCAGAGGAGTTAGCGTGCCCACCTCCACAAAGCCTAATCCCAGCATCCCCAATTCGCGATATACCCTTGCATCCTTGTCGAATCCGGCGGCCATTCCCACGGGATTTGGGAAGGTCATCCCCAGTACCTCTCGCTCCAACCGCGGATCGGAGATCGTAAACGTCGCCCGCAGCAGCCCTCTCAGGACAGGAATTTTCCCCGCCAGCTTCAGCGCACCCAGAGTCCACTCGTGTACCCTTTCTGCATTGAAGCGGAACAGGATAGGTCTTATTATTTTTTTGTACATAGTCCTTTCTCTTTTGCGAGGCGCTCCATCAATTTGTATGCCGCATCGTAGTCGTTGGGAATTTCGCCGTCCAGTATTGCGTTCTTGATCACCTCTTTAATCTCACCCACGACGCTCGATGGAGGCACCCCGTAGGTCTGCATAATAATGTCGCCGGTGATGGGTGGTTGGAAGTTACGAATGCGATCTTTCTCTTCGATCTCGGTCATCTTGCGGCGAACCAGCTCGAAGTTAGATAGATAGCGCCGCACCTTTGCATCGTTGCCGCTCGTGATGTCGGCTTCGCACAAGGTCATCAACGCTTCCACGTCGTCGCCCGCCTCGAAAAGCAGCCGGCGCACAGCACTGTCCGTGACCTCGTCCTCACTTAGAACGATAGGTCTAAGATGCAGGAACACAAGCTTCTGTACGAACTTCATCGGAGCGTCGAGCGGCAGTTTCAACCGGCGAAAAATCCGCGACACCATCTTGGAACCCACTACTTCGTGTTGGTGAAAAGTCCAACCCTGTCGTGGGTCATATTGTTTTGTGGCCGGTTTGCCGATATCGTGTAGCAGCGCCGCCCACCGTAGCCACAGATCGTTGCTTTTGAGAGCCACGTTGTCCAATACCTTGAGCGTGTGTATGAAGTTGTCTTTGTGAGCGTTGGCCCCTCGCCGTTCCACTCCTTTCAGCGCTTCGAGTTCCGGAAAGATCAGCTTCAGCAACCCTGCGTTATCCAGCATATAGAATCCCATCGAGGGTACTGGCGAGAGCATTATCTTGTTCAGCTCCACCACTATACGCTCCATCGACACGATTTCGATTCGCGAGGCGTTGCGACCGATAGCCTCGAAAGTTTGGTCGTCGATGTCGAAGCCCAGCTGCGAGGCAAATCTAATGGCACGCATCATCCTCAGCGGGTCGTCCGAAAAAGTGATATCCGGGTCGCGCGGTGTTCGAATAGTGTGATCCTCAAGGTCTTCCATTCCGCCGAAAGGATCTGAGAGCGTGCCGAAATCCGCAGCATTCAGACTCCAGCCCATCGCGTTTATAGTGAAATCGCGTCGGAGCTGATCGTCCTCTATGGTGCCCGGTTCGCAGGCAGGCTTTCGCGAATCTTCGGAATAACTCTCCCGACGCGCCTCGACGAACTCAATCTCCACACCTTTCCAACGCAACATCGCCGTACCGAAAGTTTTGAATATCTGCACATTGACACCCAATCGCCTCCCCAACTCCTGCGCCACTTCTGCCGCGTAGCTTAAACCGTCCGTGCGGCTCGCACCATTGCCCGCCACCACGATGTCGATATCCGTCGAGAGCCTGTGCAGATAATAGTCGCGCACATAGCCTCCTATGACGAATGCCCGCAGGCCTCTCTCATCGACAACACGTGAGATTTCACCGAATATAGGATGGGTCAGAGGCATTCCAGGTAGAATTCAATAGTTTTTTCGAGCCCGAAATATAAGGCGTCGGCGATCAGTGCGTGGCCAATGGAGACCTCGTCGAGCCAGGGGATCGACCTGGCGAAAAATCGCAAATTTTGCAAGTTGAAGTCGTGCCCGGCGTTCAGGCCAAGCCCCGACCGCTGTGCCTCCCTCGCAGCCGCAAGATAGGGTGCAATTGCCGCAGCCCTCGCCGTCTCTATGTCGGTGCCTCGCCCTGCATCGTCGTTCGCAGCGGCAAACTCGCATGCATACCCTTCGGTATAAAGTTCCACTCTGTCCGCTCCGACTGCGGCAGCTCCTGCGACCATTTCCGGCGAAGGATCGATGAACACCGAAACGCGAATACCCGCCTGATGAAACCGCGCCGTCACTTCCCGCAAAAAATTTGCCTCAACAATAGTATCCCAACCGGCGTTCGACGTGAGCGCTCCACGCGCATCGGGCACCAGGGTTACCTGCGTGGGCCTCACTTCCAGCACCAAATCCACGAACGAAGGCTCTACAGGATTACCCTCGATGTTGAACTCGGTGGTCACGATCCGCGCCAGATCGCGCACGTCGGAATAACGAATATGTCGTTCGTCGGGTCGTGGGTGTACCGTAATGCCCTGAGCCCCGAAACGCTCCGCCGCTACTGCCGCACGTGTGACCGAAGGCAGTTCGCCACCCCGCGAATTTCGCAGAACGGCTATCTTATTTATATTGACGCTGAGTTTCGCCATTTTTTGCTATCTTTACAGCGGCAAATTTACATAAATTTTATGAAAATTTTCATTTACTGCCGTCCTCGTAACTACACCACCGAAGAGACCCTGCGCCGTTTTATGTATGCGCTGGAGCAGAGCGGAATGCCGTTCGTCGTCAATGAGGAGTATGTGGAGTTTGTCGAAAGTAAGGTTGGTTTAACCCTGCCTGGCTACGCTCGTCCTACGCAGGAGGATCTCGACAAAGGGGCTATTATGATCTCCGTTGGCGGTGACGGTACTTTTTTGGATGCGGTGCGCAACCTGCGTGGATTGCCAATGCCCATAGTGGGTGTCAATGCCGGTCGTCTGGGTTTTTTGGCGGGTGTGGCTCCGGGTGACTTCGCCGAGGCTCTCGAAATAATCAAAGAGGGCAACTATACGATAGAGAAGCGCTCTATGCTCACCGTCGAGGGTGATTTCCCCGTGGCTCCCGACTTCCCATACGCCTTGAACGAATTCACGCTGCATCGTCACACGGCCGATATGGTGGAGGTGACTGCATTTTGCGACGGTAACTTGCTGGCGACGATGCGTGGTGACGGCTCGATTGTCTGTACGCCGACCGGTTCGACTGCCTATTCGCTAAGCGCCGGAGGACCCATAGTTGCCCCTGATTGTCAGTGCTTCGTGCTTTCGGCCATTGCTCCTCACAACTTTTCCATCCGCCCGCTGGTTTTGCCCGATACCTCCGTTATCGAGTTGCAGGTTCGTACGCGGGGGCAGGAGTTGTTGGCGTCGCTCGATAACTCGTCGTTCATTGTGGGTGACGGAGCGCGTTTCCGGATCACAAAATCGAAATATTCAACTTTTTTGGCTCAACTGCAAAATATATCTTACTACGATACGTTACGGGATAGAGTTATGTGGGGTTTGGATAAACGCGACAAAACATTACCTTTGCATCCTTAAATGAATTCACCGACACCAATCCACGTGGCCCTGATAATGGACGGAAACGGCCGTTGGGCTGCCTCTCACGGGCGCGAAAGAGTTTGGGGACACACCAATGGAACCGAAAGCGTGCGTGCCTGCATCCGTGGAGCATTAGTTGCGGGGGTTCGCTGGCTTACGTTTTACGCATTTTCGACCGAAAACTGGGGTCGGCCCGCCGAAGAAGTGGACGCGTTGATGGAGCTGCTTTGTGACAGTGTTGTGAAAGAGGCACCGGAACTGAGGGCACAAGGGGTGAGGGTTAAGGTGATAGGAGCGAGGGGAGGAGTGCCGGAAAAGGTTCGCCGCCACATAGAGCAAATTGAGAGTGAAACTGCTTCAGGAGAGAAACTAACGGTCGTGTTGGCTATAAATTATTCGTCACGTAGCGAGATCACCCGCGCGGCGTCGCAAATCGCCTCAAAGGCCCTCACCGGAGAGCTTTCGCCGGTGATGATAACGGAGCAGACGCTCTCCGACCAACTTTATACAGCGCCGATGCCCGATCCCGATCTCGTCATTCGTACGGGAGGAGAGCAGAGGTTGAGTAATTTTTTGTTGTGGCAGGCGGCCTATGCCGAGTTGTATTTCACGCCGGTGATGTGGCCCGACTTCGACGAAAACCACTTTAATGAAGCTCTGGCGGAGTTTGCCCGTCGAGAAAGAAGATACGGAAGATGAGAAACACGATAATCATTGTTCTTTTGCTGTTTAGCACATTCGTCGCGAACGCCCAAAGCCCCACGGACTCGCTCCGTATGATGGACTACGATAGTCCGCGCGACTATGTGGTCAGGGGAGTGACGATCCACGGCAACCGCTACTATCCCGAAGAGATAATGCGTTCGGCTATCGGAATGGCGGTGGGTGACACGGTGACCCTTCCGAGCGATTATGTTGCCCAGGCCATCGACAAAGTGTGGAGTATGCGCTATTATTCTGACGTGGATATCATCACCACTCCGGTTGGCGATTCGGTTTCTATCGACGTGTATCTCACCGAGCGCCCAAGGGTCGTGAGGTGGCGCTATGAGGGAACTCGCAAGCAGGAGGCGACGGAGTTGGCGGAAAACCTCAAATTGAGGCCGGGTAGCGAACTTTCGGCTTACATTCTGGACAAAAACAAATTCTATATCGAGGAGTATTTTTCGGGCAAGGGCTTCCGTAACGCGACCGTGAACACCCGAATCGACAATGACTCACTCATCAACAACGCCGTGAATGTCACTTTTGTGGTCGATAAGGGTGAGAAAGTGCGGATCGGCGCCGTCAATTTCATAGGCAACGAAAATTTCAAGGCCGGCAAGTTGCGCCGAACCTTCAAAAAGACGAATCAGGTTAGCATTAACTTTTTCAAGAGCAACAAGTTCAAGGAGGAGGAGTATGAGGCCGACAAGGAAAATCTGCTCGATTTTTACAACTCCAAGGGCTATCGCAATGCCACCATCCTGCGCGACTCGATCTACGCCATCAACCCCAAACGAATGGGTATCGACATTACGTTGGACGAGAGTAACAAGTTTTATTACAGGAACGTGAGCTGGGTAGGCAACACGATTTATCCCACCGATATGCTCGACGAACTGCTGGGTGTGGAGAAGGGGGCTACCTATGACCGCAAGTCGCTTCATAAACGCCTTGGCGTGGGTCGCGAACCCAACATAGAGGACAACTCGACTATAACGGCGCTTTACCAAAACAAAGGCTACCTGATGTCGGCGATCGAGCCGGCAGAGGTGGTCGTGGGCACCGATTCGCTCGACCTTGAGATAAAAATATTCGAGGGAGAGCCATTTACTATCAACAACGTTGGCATTATCGGCAATGAACGCGTAAACGATAACGTGGTTCGCCGCGAGCTTTCGACTTATCCGGGCGAACTTTACAGTCGCGAACTCATTATGAGCACCATATATCGTCTGGGAGGAATGAACCACTTTAATCCCGAAGCTATCGCGCCCGACATTCAGCCCGTCAGCAATAATCTGGTAGACATTTCGTGGCAGCTCGAAGAGCAGCCTTCCGACAAACTGGACGTCTCCGGTGGTTGGGGCGCGGGAATGTTCGTGGGTTCGGTCGGGGTCGAGTTGAATAATCTCTCGCTCAAGAACTTCTTCAAAAAGAGAGAGTGGCGGCCCTATCCCCAAGGACAAAACCAGCAATTGGCTATCCGCGGCCAAACCAACGGCCAATATTACGGTGCGCTGTCGGTGAGCTTCACGGAACCTTGGCTGGGTGCTAAAAAGCCTCATTCACTGACTATTAGCGGCTATTACTCCTCCGAGAGCAACGCCTATTACATCTGGCAGCAGAGCACTGCGTATTTCCACACGCTGGGGCTTGCGGCGGGAATCGGTTTCCGTCTGCGCTGGCCGGACCAATACTTCACGCTCTATACCGAAGGCGGCTATCAACGATATATGTTGAACAACTGGGGCAGCTTTTTGATGGGTACGGGCAACAGTAATATCTTCACATTGAAGACGATATTCGGTCGTTCATCGGTCAGCCAACCCATCTATCCGCGCTATGGCTCCGAGTTCTCTCTGGGTCTTACCCTTACTCCGCCGTGGTCGCTGATGGATAAATATGACTACTCCGACCCCACGTTGCCCGACTCGGATCGCTATCGCTGGATCGAGTACCACAAGTGGCAGCTCAAGGGACGCTTTTTCCATCCTCTGACGACAGACCAAAAACTGGTGCTGATGGCGCGTCTGGAGATGGGTTATTTGGGTCATTACAACAAGAATAAGCTCTCACCGTTCGAGGGTTTCCGTGTCGGTGGCGATGGGATGAGTGGCTACACGCTTTACGGCGAGGACATCATAGCTATGCGTGGCTACAAGGAGGGCGAATTGGTGCCGACGGAGAGCCAACTGATCAATGACAACGCCCGTGTTTACAACAAATACACGCTGGAACTTCGTTATCCGTTCCTGTTGCAGCCACGATCGACCATTTACGGCTTGGTTTTTGCGGAAGCAGGTAATGGTTTCTCGTCGTGGCAGAAGTTCAATCCGTTTCAGGTCAAGCGTTCGGCCGGAGTGGGTGTCAGGGTATTCCTGCCGATCGTCGGGATGCTGGGCTTCGACTGGGCTTGGGGCTTCGATCCCCCCGCCGGCGGAACAAGACGTAGTGGAAGCCAGATACACTTCACGATCGGACAGGAGTTTTAGGCGACAATTCTAACAAATTATAGATTATGAAAAAGACATTTTTGATTCTCGTCGCCTTGGTTCTGTGGACCGGCGCTGCTCTTGCCCAGAACTATATGGTTGTGGACAGCGAAAAGATTTTCAAGTCGATCGCAGCCTACAATACCGCTCAATCGACCCTTGAGGCCGATGCCGAGCGTTATCAAAAGCAGGTCGATGATGCCTTCAATCAGCTCGAAGATACCTTCAACAACTACCAGAGCCGCAAGGCCTCGATGAGTGCTGTCGAACGCCAACAGACCGAACAGTGGATCGTCGATCGCGAGAATGAGATCACCAAATTTCAGCAGGAAACGTTCGGTGAGGAGGGTACAATTATGAAGCGCCGCGTGGAACTCATCAAACCGATTCAGGACAGAGTATTTGCTGCGATCGAAAAATATGCTGCCGAAAGGGGCTATGACATTGTACTCGACGTAGCATCCAATCCGACGATTTTGTACTATAAACCTGCTGTGAATCACACAGATGCACTCATCGCTATTGTGAAATAACCAAACCTAATAATAAAAGATGAAGAAAACAATTTTTTTACTGGTGGCGGCTCTTTTGATGGGCTCCACTTCAGTTTTTGCGCAGAAGTTCGGTCGTATCGACTATCCGGGCGTAATTCAGGCAATGCCCGAAATGGCTAGCGTTCAAAGTGGTGTTGAAAAGGTTCAGGCCGAGTATGAGGAGCAACTTGAGAGCTGGCAGGTCGAATTGAACAACAAGTTGAATGACTATCAGAAAAACTCTGAAACTCTATCGACAACTGTTCGTGAACTGAAGGAGAATGAGATTCGCGAACTTCAGCAACGCCTCGAAGACTACTTCCAGATCGCACAAAATGGTATTCAAACCACTCAGGGTGAGTTGATCGCTCCTCTTCGTGAGAAAGCCGACGCGGCCATTGCAAAAATTGCCAAAGCCGACGGAATCATTGTCGTGTTCCAAGATCAATCGACCGTTTACCTCGACCCGACTGCTGTAACCGACATCACCGCCAAGGTTAAGACAGAGCTCGGTATTAAATAATCGGAATGCCGATTACACTAACCCGGAAAAGCCCATAAATGCCATCGCCAAAATACCGGCGGTAATCAGGGCGATAGGGGTGCCACGAAAGGCTTGAGGGACGTCGTCCAACTCAAGCCTTTCTCGTATCCCGGCGAAAATCACCAACGCGAGCGCAAACCCCACAGCTGTCGAAAATGCGAACGTGACTGATTGCAGAAGGTTATATTGTTTCTGCACTAACAAGATAGCTACCCCAAGTACGGCGCAGTTGGTTGTGATCAGAGGCAGGAAAATCCCAAGAGCCTGATAGAGCGCAGGACTCACTTTCTTGAGCACAATTTCCACCATCTGTACCAGCGCCGCAATCACAAGGATAAAAACGATGGTCTGCATATAGTCGATGCCCAGTGGTACAAGCACGTAATACTGAAGTAAATAAACCACAACAGCGGCGATCGTGATGACGAAAACCACTGCCGCACCCATTCCCATCGAGGTGCTAACTTTGCCCGAAACCCCCAGGAATGGACAGATGCCCAAAAACTGCGCAAAAACGACGTTATTTACGAGTATCGCGCTGATTATTATCAAGATATATTCCATCTCAAGACTTCATTTTAGCGGTTAATTTATTAAACAGTACCATCAGGTAGCCCAGCACGAGGAATGCCCCCGGAGCAAGCACGAAGATCAACATTCCGTCACCCGAAATGAAGATTTGTCCGAACACCGATCCACTGCCAAATGCCTCACGCACAGCGCCAATGACGGTAAGTGACAGTGTAAATCCGAGCCCGATTCCAACGCCGTCGAGCGCCGAAGCCAATACCCCGTTCTTGGCCGCGAACCCCTCGGCACGTCCGAGAATGATGCAATTCACCACGATAAGCGGGATGAAAACACCCAAAGTGCGATATAAGTCAGGCAGATAGGCCCTCATACAGAGCTCTACTACCGTCACGAACGCGGCAATGATGACGATATATGCAGGGATCCTCACCTTGGACGGTATGATGTTTTTAACCAGCGAGATAACAGCGTTAGAGAGTATCAGCACGGCCATCGTCGCCGCACCCATTCCTGCACCGTTTATCGCCGAGGTCGTCGTGCCGAGCGTTGGGCACATCCCCAGCATCAGTACGAACGTGGGGTTGTTTCGCACAATCCCCGAAAGTACAATCTGTAACTTATTCATTTTCAGCCTCCTTTCCTGCATTTTGTGAACTGGCTCCGGTCGAGGTGTCGATTGGTTCGTCGCCTGTTTTAATCGCTGCCGGTGTTCCGGTCATTATTGCGTTGAACGCACGCGCCACCGCATCAACATAAGCGCGCGAAGTGATCGTAGCCGCCGTCAGCGCATCCACCTCGCCACCGTCCTTGGTGACTGCAAGGTTCATTTCCGACGGATTGCGACCCACAACACTGGTCTCCAGTGGATTACCATCTTCAGTCATCTTGCTGCCGAGGCCCGGAGTTTCCGCGTGCTGCAGTACCCTGACTCGCTGGACTTTACCGTCAGGCAGAAAGCCGACCATCAAGCGAAACTCGCCTGAAAACCCTTTTCGTGTGGCAGTTTCGACCGCATAACCAACTACCTGACCATCGGAGGTTATTGCCGTGTGCACCACAACTGGGATTTCATCCAAAACCAGCTGACTCGCCTGGGTAGAGTCGAACGGCGGCAATACCTCGGCCAGCGCCGCCCGCGTGTTTGCCTCTGCGGCCAATGCGATCGGCTCTTCTGTGATTTTATAAACGTAACCTACTCCGGCAGAGGCAATTAGTGAAATACCGCCAAGCACGAGCACCATATTCAGTAGTGAATTTTTCATCGCGTAGCCCTCCCGAATTTGATCCTGTTAATAAGGGGTACGAGCGCGTTCATAATCAAAATCGCGAACGACATCCCTTCGGGGTATGCGCCCCAAACGCGTATAATAATGGTAATCAAACCAATACCGGCACCAAAGATCAGCCCTCCGCGCCGACTCATAGGTGAGGTGCTGTAGTCTGTGGCCATAAAGATCGCACCGAGCATCGCGCCTCCGGTCAGCAGGTGGACAGCAGGTGAAAGATAGGTGTCCGGTGCCACGAACCACAAAATCGCGCTGAATGCAGCCATAGTGCCCAGTACCGCAACCGGAATATGCCACGTAATCACCTTACGAGCAAGCAAATACAGTCCACCGAGAATCAACGCCAGCGCGGCAACCTCGCCGAAAGAGCCACTCTTGAGCCCCAGCAACAGGTCGTTCATATTTAGTTGCGCCATCACATCGCTCACCGAACAACCACCTTTAAGTGCCTCTTTAGCAAGGGCTAACGGCGTTGCGCCGGTCATCCCATCGACGGGTGGAAAACTTGTCATCTGCACCGGATAGGCGATCAACAGGAACACGCGACCGACCAGCGCGGGGTTAAAAGGGTTCTTTCCAAGACCTCCGAAGGTCATTTTCCCGATTGCTATCGCCACGAATGAACCCAAAATAACGAGCCACAGTGGAATCGAACTCGGCAAATTGAACGCCAAAAGTACCCCTGTGACAACTGCCGAAAGATTGCCGATCGTTGCAGGCCCTTTGATCAAATATCTCTGTATCAGCCATTCAAACACCACGCAACAGGCGACGGACACCACCGTCACGGCCAGCACCTGCCATCCGAACACCCACACCGACACGGCCAGCGCAGGCAAAAGGGCAATAAGCACATCGCCCATAATGCTCGTCGTCCCACGCGGGGTGAAAACGTGTGGCGACTGAGAGATTATTAATTTATTTGCCATAATTTACAGTATGCTTAATCTGTTTAATCGCTGCCGACGTCGCGGCTAACAACTTAGTCTTGTGCGGATTATCTTATTTACTTCGGTCTTTCCGAGGCGGATCCAGTCCAGTAGCGGCACCCTTGCAGGGCAGGTGTAAGCGCAACTGCCACACTCGATGCAATCGAAAATTGCTCCCGCCTCGGCCTCGCTCCAAAGTTGTTTTTGGGTTAGGCGACTCAGCAGGTAAGGTTCGAGAGCCATCGGACAGACAGTCACGCACTTACCGCACTTTATGCAGGCAGTCTCGGCGCACCGCGAGGCTTCTTTCGGGCCGACGACGAGGATTCCCGATGTACCCTTTGTGACTGGCGCGTCGATATTGGACATTGCGCGACCCATCATTGGACCGCCACCAATAACTTTTTGAGTATCAACAGGTAAACCACCCGCCGCCTTGATCAGATCCGAAACCGGCGTACCGATACGGGTGAGAAAGTTCGACGGCGCAGGAATATCCTTGCCAGTTAGGGTTACCACTCTCTCTATCAGCGGTTTATTCTTTTGCACGGCTTCGTAAACCGCCAACGCCGTGCCGACATTCTGAACCACGCAACCAACGTCGATCGGCAACCCCATCGAAGGAACCGCGCGACCGGTGATAGCTGCAATGAGTTGTTTTTCACCACCTTGCGGATACCTGACCTTCAACGGAACGACCTCGATATGGTGGGGTAATGCGCGAACCATCTCGGCAACCACCTTGCGCAGTTGCTCGATTGCATCGGGTTTGTTGTTTTCAACGCCGATATAGGTTTTTTCGACACCCAGTGCACGTGCGATAAGTCCCACACCAACAATTACTTGAGAAGTGTGTTCGAGCATAATGCGATGGTCGCTCGTCAGATAAGGTTCGCATTCTACACCGTTGATAATCAGCACTTCGGCTTTTTTTCCCGGAGGAGGCGATAGCTTTACCTGAGTGGGAAAAGTCGCGCCGCCCATTCCGACGATGCCCGCCTCGGCTATCTTTGCGACTATTTCCGAAGGCTCTAATCTGCAATCGGTCACAAGGTTAGGGGAGCGATCTATAGTCGGTAACCACTCGTCGCCTTCTACCGCGATCACGACCGACATAACCTTCACGCCGGAGCCGTTAGCGACAGGTTCGACAGCAGTCACAGTGCCCGAAACAGGCGAGTGTACGTTGGCCGAAACGAATCCGCCTGCGCTTGCAATCAGCTGACCCACAACTACTTTGTCGCCCTTAGCAACTTGGGCTACCGCTGGAGCTCCGAGGTGTTGCGACAACGGGATAACTGCACTTGCAGGAAGTGGCAAAACCTTGATCGGCTCGCCCGCGCTAAGTTTATTGCTCGGCGGATGGATGCCGCCCCTTGGAAAAGTCTTCATATTAAATTTTTTAACTTCTACAGATCTCCAAAAGTTAAGTTTTTTAACTCAAACCTTCCTGAGAGACACTCTGGGTCGGTTTTTTGGTAGGGAATCCAACTTCAATTATTGAATTTTGCGGGCATTCGGCGACGCACTTGCGGCACAATCGGCACTTTACGGGATCGATATAAGCGAGGTTGTTTTCGAGCGTTATGGCTTCGAACTCGCACACTTTTACGCACTTACCGCAACCGATACACCCGACTTCGCACGCCTTGCGTGTCACCGCCCCTTTGTCCTTATTGATGCACGAGACGAACACACGCCGACCCTTGGGGCCGCGACGCCTCAGTTCGATGATCATCTTGGGGCACGCCTTTACGCACTTGCCGCACGAGGTACATTTTTCATCGATGACCTCAGGCAGACCGGTTTGCGGATTGATATGGATGGCATCGAACGCGCAAACGACCACGCAGTCACCCTTGCCCAAACAACCGAACGAACATCCCGTGTCGCCGGCGTAAGTCGCTGATTCAATGGCACAAGAGGGAGCTCCGTCATAATGGCTATGTCGCGGGCGAACGGTCGTTCCATCGGGCTTGAGAGCGCAACTACCCGCGCAACGTACAACAGCGACTTCGGGTTCGCGTTCCGGAGCCGCCTTGCCAAGGAATTCGGCTATGGGTTTCATAGTCGCAGTGCCGCCCACTGGGCAATATAGCGCCGAAATGTCCTCGTCAGAAACCAAAGCTTCGGCCATCCCACGGCAACCCGGATAACCGCAAGCGCCGCAATTCGCCCCCGGAAGCAACGACTCCACCTGATCGATGCGAGGGTCTTCCACGACTCTAAAGCGCTGAGCTACAAAGTAAAGCACGACAGCCAACACAACCCCCAACACCACAAGTGCCGCGACGGTATATACCAAAGTCATCATATCTTTCTGATTTTGAACACAATATCTTTTTCGAGGCGGTGGCGAAAAAACCACAACACAATGTAATACAGACACATAAAGCCCAGCGATGAGAGTCCGGCAGTTACCTCGCTCCAACCGAGTTTCAAGGTCAGTAGCAGTGCTCCAAGAAGAATAAAAAACGGGATGATATAAGCGTAAACCGCCGCTTTCATCCCCATCTGCTCCGAAACTCCGATCATAACTTCTTCACCCACAGAGTAATACTCCGCCATTGGCTCATAAACCGTGACGAAGCGCTTGTTTCCCTCGTCCACGCCGCACAATCCTTTTGCCTTGCAGTTGGCGCACGCGCTCTCGGTCACGAATTCCACCTCGACCAGCTTTTCGCCGACTGCCGACACAACACCCTTATGTTCAAGCAATTTAGAGGCCATAACCACCATATTTATTGGTTAGCGGCAGGACGAATTCCTTACCGAGCGGTGCGGTCGAAAGCCGGAAAACAGGGCAACCCTGACGACGTTTGTATTCGTTACGAAGCAGCATCGAATGCACCTTAAGCACAGTGGCCGCGTCGAAACCGGCATTGATGATCTCTTCGCGATGCTCGCCCTGCTCGATCATACGGTACAATATCGCGTCCAGAGTTTCATACGTCGGCAGGCGATCGGAGTCCAACTGGCCGGGACTAAGCTCGGCGGAGGGCTCCTTTAGAAGTATGTTTTCGGGGATCACGCCGCCCGACACCTTATTAATATAGCGCGCAAGGTCGTAGATCTCACTTTTATACAGATCGCCGGCGATGCTGATCGCCCCGATAGAGTCACCGTAAAGTGTACCGTAACCCACTGCAGACTCGCTTTTGTTGCTGCAATTGAGTACGATATATCCGAATTTGTTACTCAGTGCCATCAACATCACGGCCCGAATGCGCGACTGGATATTCTCCTCCGTGACGTCGAAACGCGTTCCCCCGACGACAGGCATCATAGTCTCCGTGATGGCTTTATAACTCTCTGTGATAGGCACAACGTCATATTCTGCACCCAACCTGCCGGCCATCTCCACCGCATCATCCACCGAATGTTCCGTGGAAAACTGCGATGGCATCATCAACAATCGGACGTTCTCTTTACCCAGCGCCGCACAAGCTACAGCCGCAACCACGGCCGAATCTATCCCGCCTGACATACCCAGGCAGGCTTTCGTGAAGCCGTTCTTGCGGAAGTAATCGGCAAGGCCCATCTTCATAGCCGAAAAAACATTTGCCGTGCGGTTTTGAGTCGGCACGGCCGTGCTCGGAGCATCGGCACGAGTGTCTACGATCTGCAAATCCTCCTCGAAATTCTTTAGCAGTGCCGTTGCCTCGCCTCGACCATTGAATGCCGCCGACGAACCGTCGAACAAAACGTCCGTCTGACCACCGACCTGATTGACGAAAACAACGGGTCTGCCGACCTCGAAAGCCAGCCGGCGATAGAACTCATAACGCCTCTCGATCACGCTTCTCGAATAGGGATGGGCCGAAAAACCGAGAATAATGTCCGTATTGGGCGAAAATTCGCTCTCGCGTGAAATGTCCTCGCCGATAACTACAGCAACCTTTTCGCCGGCAATGCGAACATACTTGATGCCGCTGCCGGGAACGAAATAGGGCTTCTCCTCGCGTGAGGAAATATGTTTTTTACTGAAAAAGCGCTCTATATGGCGGTTGTGAATGTGCGCAACGGCACTAAGAGTACCATTTTCGCCCTGAACCGGCAGTCCAACGAGAACCGAGATGTCGTCGCAGTGAGAGGCGATCTCGATCAGGGCTTCTTCGCAACGTTCCAGGTAGGTATATTTTCTTACCAAATCGTAGCCAGGTGTTCCGCTGATGGCGTTTTGGGCGAAGATTATCAGGTCGGCACCCTGTGCTTTTGCGTCGGCAATGCTGTCGATGATCTTCAGCTTATTGCCCTCGAAATCCCCGATAGTGTAATTTAGTTGTGCGACCGCGATTTTCACGGCTGCAAAGATAGTGCAAGTTGATTGTAAACGCAAACTTTTTTGTTGCTTTCTTGTTGCGGGGTAAAAATTTATCATTATCTTTGCACCCACTTTACAAAGGGTACCATAGCTCAGTTGGTAGAGCAAAGGACTGAAAATCCTTGTGTCCTTGGTTCGATTCCGAGTGGTACCACAGGGGCGGAAATGTGAGGCTCCGATCCAAAAGCATTTTCGCGAGCAAATCCCTGAATTTCATTGAAATTCAGGGATTTTTCTTTTGAATTGGAGTGCGATTTTGGGCCATTTCGAGCACTTGGAAAAGTAAAACAGGTGGGGCTTTTGCTCCCAACTGTCCAAGTTCCACCCAAACAACGATAATGCACTCAATGTAAACACTTTGCGTCGTTATAAAGTTGCAAATCGCAGCCTCTTACACTAATTGATATCAGATTTCAATCTACTGTGGCTCAAACCGTCGCGCTACAATATCTCCCGGAAGGTTTTCGGCTGATTGCCTCCGCTTTTAGTTCTTGTGGCATCTTTTCAATGGCATAACGGAGGGCGGTGCGGGGCATAGTGGCTTTGTGCTTCATAACGAAGTTGAACACCGCTTCCAGATGCTCCTTTTTGGTTTCGGGACTGCCTTTCACGAAAGATTCACTCATACTGGCCGCTTTTAGCATCCAACCGTAGCCTTTCTGCACCATATCATCCTTGTCGAGAAGCAGCATATCGGCGATCTCCAGAATGTCACTCAGGAACAACCCTTTCCGCGCCGGAATGATCAATGTAACAGCGGCGGCGCGCCTCACCCAGCGATTGTCTGACTTTGCCCACTTTTTCAATTCGGCAATGTAATCCGGATACATCATCAGGAACTCTCCGACGGTGTGGTTACACAGTGTGTCGCACTTGGCCCAATTGTTCACATAGTCTTTAACCCAATGCTCGAAAGTTGTGAAGTCTGTCCGGTCGTATTGTTTGTGAAGAGGTTCCGAGAAGGCGCAGGCGATACCGGCTTCTTCCTGATAATTCGATCGCCAAAGCTCTTCGCACAACTCGAAAATCTCCTGCTTAGGCAAAGTCTTCACTGACTTCCAGAATGTTTTGGCGATCTTCCCGACCGCTGCCGATTTCAAGCCATAGACCAAAATGTCTTCCTTGAAGAACTTGACCGAAGATTCACGTACCTTCTCGTCGGCACCGTTTTTAAGCGCCTGACGGATCTCTGAGAGGATTTTATTTTTCATATAAAGAGTTTGCGGGCATTAGTCAGCCGAACGGACGCAGCGAACGGGGTATGCTGCGAGTCGATTGCCGGATATAATACTGCCAGTAGTACTTCCTATTCCGAAATGTAGTATATCAATATATTGGCTTGCTGGCGAACTCGTCCAACAATAACTCGCATATTCTACTATACCCATACCGCCACCACTACTATAACCATTGCTATTAACGTGTGAAGCACCAGCTGTGACGAATGTTAGGGTTCTACCGGCGTGTGAACCGTTGTTTACTGTTATGACAACATTTCCTGAAACGTTTGTCTGCGAGGGAGCAGGTGTAGTGACAGTGGCGTATGTACTACCTATAAGTTGGTACACCTCAGCAGAAGTAGGAAGACGCCAGCCTTTAGGACAAATGTCCGTCGAACCCGTTCCGCCATCGCCTGCAGACCATCCACTACCTGTAGCACTGGCATTCCAACCTGCTGTCATCCTACCATTAGGAGAACCTATTGTCGCGTAATCGGTATTGGGCGTTAAAGCGGTTGTCTCACCATATTGGAATACCTTACCATAGTCGGTCAAACTTGAAGCAAAAGTTCCTGCAGAGATGAGGTTGGTCGCTGCCCAAATCGTGTTATTGACCAGAACTTCGCCAACGGGATTTGAAACACCACTGACAAACGTCGCGCGAACAGTCACGTCGTTCTCAAGAGTGAATACTGTAGGATTAGCGGATTTGTTAAAATCACCCGAAAGGACTGTTATTACAGACCCCTGATAGTTGATTTGTCGGCCGCCACTCACAATCACCCATTTATCGAATATATAACCTGAATTCGGCGTGGCAGTTAATTGAATCGTGGAACCCAACGTATGGACTTTGAAGTTTGCCGAAGCCGTACCCCCTGTGTCAGCCTCAACTGTAACAGAGGGCAAACGGACCACTCCGTAGTCCTTAGCGCAACGCACCATATAGGTATTACTGATAGAGGCAAGCGAGCCCGAAGAGCCGCTACCACTCGTGTTATAATAGAACGCCTGATTAGGACCACTAATAAACGTAGAACTCCAATAGTTCCCGTTTGTCAATCTCAAACTTTTACCGTGATCGGGACCCCCGACTACTGTCAGTTGGCCATTGGTACCTGTGACATATCCATTGGTAGTTTGCAATTCCGATAGCTCACCGATACCTGGAAGCCTCCAACCCGCAGGACAAGCCGTATTTGCATCGTTCCAGTTGAATGTACCACCCGAATAGACGTCATCCGAGAATATTCCTGTCGAAGAGATATTCGTGCTTGCCCAAACGGTCTGATTGACCTGAATCGAAGCGGGAGGTGAAGTGCGTATAAATATCGGTGTAACAATCACGGAGTTTGCCGGCATCGTGAACGTGGTGGGGTTGGCCGTTTCATTGAAGTCCGGGGATGGCTTCGAAACATAAGACCATCGACTAAACGTATACCCATCACCCGGTTTTGCCAGCAATCTGACGGAAGTGCCTGCCGATGCTGTTTGATGGCTCGATTCAGACTCTCCGACACCAATGCCGGTACCAGTTCTGTTAATAGTTATTGCGTAAGTCGTAGGGGCTTCGTCTTTCACGCAACGGATAGCTTCTGCATAGTCTGTACGGAAAGAATCATTCCTCTCTGCGATGTGGCCACTGCCAAAGTGCAGGTGGCAGCCCATCGTCGGATTGCCAGACGTAGAACTCCAATAGTAACCGCTGTTTTCATCGGTAAGCGCGCCGGAAGCAGCACCATATCTATAGCCGGAAACAGGCAAGAAGAGTGTGAGGCCTGCATACGAACCTGTACCGGTGAAAGTACGGCCCTGGACGCCATTTACGGTCTGAAGAGTAGTCGGATCAGTAGTATTATCAAGTAGATTTTGCCATTGATCCCAAGAAGGAACCTTCCAACCAACGGGACAAGGATCGTTCTCGGAAGCCCAACCACCGGTGTTGCTCCAGGCCCCGGGGAAATTGAACGTGTTTACAACTCCACCACTTGCATTGATACCAGGATTGCTTGCACTGACATTGGCAGTATTACCGTGGCCGGGCCACGCAACAAGTCTGCTGTTGGCTGGCATAGCGGCAGATCCGAACTGATACATTCGGCCATAACTTTGGCTCGATGCGGCAAAAGCACCTGGGATATCAACATTACGCGTCGCCCAAGTCCAAGCCCCGATCTTTACGCCCGTATCGGTCGTTTCAGCGAACGTAGCCCTCACGGTCACAGCCTTCGGGGGCATTGTGAACGTAGCGGGATTGGCAGTGACCACAAGACCCGTGAGAGGCCCGCCGGCAGAGACTTCCCAACCCGCAAACGTGTAGCCAGTCGAGGGCGTAGCCTGTAGTTTTACGGTTGCACCCGCCTCTGCGCCACTCGCTGCATCCGAGATGGCCGAACCACCCGTACCGGCATTGACGGTAACGGCGTAAGTATCCTGTTTCACGCAACGGATAGCGGATGCGTAATTGGTGGCGAGCTGTTGCCGATTCGCACTACTTGCACTATAAAAATTCAGGCTGTACCCATTGTCACCATAAGGGCTCGGCGTAGCACTCCAGTAGTAACCTCTACCCTCATATTGAAGACTCCCGGAGGCATAGCCACGATACCCTGTAATGGGCAGAAACAAGGTAGTACCGGCATAAGAACCTGTGCCAGTGAAAGTACGACCCTGGATTCCATTGACAGTCTGCAACGTTGTGGGATTCGTACTGTTGTTGAGTAGATTCTGCCACTGATCCCAAGTGGGGATTTTCCATCCGACAGGGCAAGGGTCGTTAGCCGCTATCCAATTGTCATAGGGATTCCAGGCCGAGGCATTGTTAAACGAGTTCACCACACCGCCGGAAGCATTGATACCAGGATTGCTTGCACTGACATTGGCAGTGTTGCTCATACCGGGCCAAGCGACAAGTTTACTCGCTTCAGGCATAGCAGGAGAGCCGAACTGATACAGACGGCCATAGCTTTCAGGTGCAGCGGCGAATGTTCCCGGAAGATCCACATTGCGAGTCGCCCAAGTGAAATCGCCGATCTTTACGCCGGACATACCCGACGAGGTGTCCTTCACGCAGCGAACAGCGAAAGCGTATCTCTTATCGAGACCCCCGTCGATATTGCCTGTACTGGCACTCGTAGTGAACGCCAGGCGCCAAGCGGCACCTCCATTCGGAGTACTCGACCAAAAATATCCATATATGCCTTGCTGAAGGGTCGCACCACTACTGTCACGGTGGCCTGAATTAGGGAGAATGAGTTTCTTTCCACTGTCCGTTCCGGTTCTTGCCGTAATCGTAGCTCCGGTACCGACGTTGTTATTTCCACCGGTTCTGTATGTAATAGTAGAGTGTGTCGCATTGACCAGATCGTCGATCTCAGCCTTGGTCGGGACTCTCCAGCCCACGGGGCAAGGGTCGTTTGTGGTCTTCACACCGTTTGCACCCCAAGCACCATTGGCTGCAGCAGTAGTGTGCCAGGGAGCTGCTGTGCCGGCAACATATTGCAAGGCGTCGTTGTAACCCCACTGGAATAGAGCGCCGTAATCCGATGCCTTTTCAGCGAACACGCCGTTTGCAGCCAGGTTCGATCCGGCCCAGGTCGTGCCATTGATGGTCACCTCTTTAGGATAGAATATCGCGCGAAGCTCTACTGCGTTTGCGGGCATTGTGAATGTGGCAGGATTGGCAACGGCACTCAGGCCGGGGAGTGTCACCGGATCGCCCGAACCACCCGTCACAACACCCCAGCCACCGAACAAATAATCCACGGAAGGTATAGCCTGTACACTGACAGTTGTACCTGCTGCGGCCAATTCTTTGTCTGCCACCACAGAACCGCCCGTGTTTGTATTCGGATCGAGGTGGGTAGATGCACTTACAGTTATCTGATACTCGGTAGGGTCAGTTGCGCTCCAGGATTGAGTGACCTGAAAGGGGAATTCCAGCAGACCTCCGGCCTTGATTGTCCAGGCGTTGGACCTGGCACTACCGCCCACGCCACCAAAATTGTCGTTGAGGGTCTCGATCACAAGAGTATACTCACCATCCCTGACGCGAGTGAGAGTGTAGCTGAAGTCGGTCGTATTAATAGTGCCCGAAGAGCCCTGGTTGATGCGAGCACTCGACTCCGAATCCAAATGGAACCCGAAGTTTGCAATGTTAGTGCGAATGTTGATGGTGGTTGTTTCACCTTCTACAGCTTTGAACACCACAGGATTTTTGGATACTCTGAAGTACTTGTCGCCGATGAACATAATGTCCTCGAAGCCCTCTTCGGACCAGTCGATAACATCCACGCTCATATTGCT